>ENA-OQMN01000057-OQMN01000057.1-human-gut-metagenome-genome-assembly--contig:-NODE-57-length-41326-cov-11.816088_pt1 | contig 41326 bp, 34 predicted proteins | sample MGYA00242765_ERZ504861 | MGnify/ENA primary metagenome ERZ504861 (study PRJEB26092, sample SAMD00036417) | human gut metagenome | host: Homo sapiens | study: EMG produced TPA metagenomics assembly of... | reverse complement strand
AGGTGGCGAAGCGGCCGCCGTCCAGCTGGACCATGGGGCGCAGGCAGGCGGCAGCACGGGCAGCACGTCCCATGACCATCCGACTCGGGCGGTTGCCGGAAACGCGGAAAGCCTCGACGACTTCCAGACGCTTCAGGATACGCACCTTCTTCTGGCCGGAGGACTTCTCCACCTCGGCAGTCAGCTCAGCGCTGAGCTGGTCGAGGTCGATCTCCTTCAGCAGGTCCTGAACGGCCTCAGCACCCATCGCAGCCTCGAACTCGTCGCCGTAGCGCTCGCGCATCTCGCGGTACTCTTTCTCGGTCAGCAACTGCTTCTTTTCCAGCGGGGTCAGGCCGGGGTCGGTGACGATATAGCTTGCAAAGTAGAGGACCTTCTCCAGCAGGCGGGGGCTGATGTCCAGCATCAGGCCGATGCGGCTGGGGATGCCCTTGAAGTACCAGATGTGGCTCACAGGAGCGGCCAGCTCGATGTGGCCCATGCGCTCACGGCGGACCTTGGCCTTGGTCACCTCGACGCCGCAGCGGTCGCAGATCTTGCCCTTATAACGGATGCGCTTATACTTGCCGCAGTGGCATTCCCAGTCCTTGGTAGGTCCAAAAATGCGCTCGCAGTACAGGCCGTCGCGCTCCGGCTTCAGGGTGCGGTAGTTGATGGTCTCAGGCTTCTTCACCTCGCCATAGCTCCAGTTGCGGATCTGGTCAGGAGAGGCAAGGCCGATTTTGATCGAATCGAAGACGTTGTTTTCCATGAAACGAACCCTTTCTTAATCTTTATAGTCTCGATGATAACAGTTGACGTTGGAAGACCCGCTGCCCTCCCCTGCCCTGCGGCGGCAGCACGCGCACCGCGCAGGGAAACACAGCTTTCTCAAAGGGGCCTTATTATTCGTCGATGTTCACTTCGTCAGAAGCGGACTCTGCAGCGGCAGAGTTGTCATCCTCCAGCACGGAGGGATCATCGAAACCAGCATCGGCGTCCTTGATGGTGTAATCGTTCAGCAGCTCGTTCTCGTTGGCGACAGTCTCGGTGCCGGCAACATCACGCATATCGAAGCCGGTCTCTTCGTCGTCGAAGTTCTGGCGCATGTCGATCTCGTTGCCTTCCTTGTCCTGGACCACGACGTCCAGACCCAGAGACTGCAGTTCCTTGAGCATGACGCGGAAGGACTCGGGGATGCCCGGCTGCGGGATGGGCTCGCCCTTGACGATGGCCTCGTAGGTCTTGACACGGCCCTCGACGTCATCGGACTTGACGGTCAGGATCTCCTGCAGGGTGTAAGCAGCACCGTAAGCCTCCAGAGCCCAGACCTCCATCTCGCCGAAGCGCTGGCCGCCGAACTGCGCCTTGCCGCCCAGAGGCTGCTGGGTGACCATGGAGTAGGGGCCTGTGGAACGGGCATGGATCTTATCATCAACGAGGTGATGCAGCTTGAGGTAGTACATATAACCGACAGTAACGCGGTTATCGAACTTCTCACCGGTACGGCCATCGTAAACGGTGGTCTTGCCGTCGCGGTCCAGCTCGATCTTGGAGAAGTCGATGATGTGGCCCTTCTCGCCCATCAGCTTGGGGAGCTTGGTGGGATATGCAGGAGCATTCTCGCCGTGCCACATCTCGCGGGCGGTATCGAAGGTATCGCCGATGTCAGCCTCGCGGGCGGAGTCGAAGACGGGGGTCATGACCTTGATGCCGCAGGCCTTGGCAGCGTAGCCCAGGTTGACTTCCAGCACCTGACCGATGTTCATACGGGAGGGAACGCCCAGGGGGTTCAGCACGATGTCCAGCGGGGTGCCGTCGGGCAGGAAGGGCATATCCTCCTGCGGCAGAATGCGGGAAACAACACCCTTGTTGCCGTGACGGCCTGCCATCTTATCGCCGACGCTGATCTTGCGCTTCTGAGCGATGTAGCAGCGGACGACCTCGCGCACACCGGGCTGCAGCTCGTCACTGTTCTCCGGGGTAAAGACCTTGACGTCCACGATGATGCCGTACTCGCCGTGAGGCACACGCAGAGAGGTGTCACGCACCTCGCGGGCCTTCTCGCCGAAGATGGCGCGCAGCAGGCGCTCCTCGGCGGTCAGCTCGGTCTCGCCCTTCGGGGTGACTTTACCGACCAGAATATCACCGCTCTTGACCTCGGCGCCGATGCGGATGATGCCGCGCTCGTCCAGGTCCTTCAGAGCATCCTCAGAGACGTTGGGGATGTCGCGGGTGATCTCTTCGGGTCCCAGCTTGGTGTCGCGGGACTCGGTCTCATATTCCTCAATGTGGATAGAGGTGTAAACGTCCTCACGGACGATCTTCTCGTTCAGCAGGACGGCGTCCTCGTAGTTGTAGCCCTCCCAGGTCATGAAGCCGATGAGGGCGTTCTTGCCCAGAGAGATCTCGCCGTTGCGCATTGCGGGGCCGTCGGCCAGCACCTGACCGGCCTTGACGTTCTCGCCCACCTCGACGATGGGGCGCTGGTTGATGCAGGTGCCTGCGTTGGAGCGGGCGAACTTGACCAGAGAATAGTTGTCCACGGCGCCCTGAGCGTTGCGCACCTCGACATGGTCAGCGTCCACCTTCTCAACGATGCCGTCGTTCTTTGCCAGAACCGCGGTGCCGGAGTCGGTAGCAGCCTTGTACTCCATACCGGTAGCAACGATGGGCTGCTGGGTGACCATCAGAGGCACGGCCTGACGCTGCATGTTGGAGCCCATCAGTGCACGGTTGCAGTCGTCGTTCTCAAGGAACGGGATGCAGGCCGTAGCGACGGAAACCATCATACGCGGAGAAACGTCCATGTAGTCGACCTGAGAAGCATCGAACTCCTGGATGTCGTTGCGGTGGCGGCCGGAGACGCGGGAACGGACGAAGTGGTTGTTCTCGTCCAGCGGCTCGTTGGCCTGAGCGACGATATACTCGTCCTCCTCGTCGGCGGTCATATAGACGACCTCATCGGTAACAGCGCCGGTGGCCTTGTCGACCTTGCGGTACGGGGCCTCAACGAAGCCGTACTTGTTGATCTTGGCGTAGGTGGCCAGATAGGAGATCAGACCGATGTTCGGGCCTTCAGGCGTCTCGATGGGGCACAGACGGCCATAGTGGGTGTAGTGAACGTCGCGGACCTCGAAGCCTGCGCGGTCACGGGACAGACCGCCGGGGCCCAGAGCGGACAGACGGCGCTTGTGGGTCAGCTCGGCCAGCGGGTTGTTCTGGTCCATGAACTGGGACAGCGGGCTGGAACCGATGAACTCCTTGATGGCGGCGACGACAGGGCGGATGTTGACCAGGCTCTGCGGGGTGATCTCGCCGTTTTCCTGATTCTGCAGGGTCATGCGCTCACGGATGACCCGCTCCATGCGGGAGAAGCCGATGCGGAACTGGTTCTGCAGCAGCTCACCGACGCTGCGGACGCGGCGGTTGCCCAGATGGTCGATCTCATCGGTGGTGCCGATGCCGTGGTCAAGGCCCAGCAGGTAGTTAACGGAGGCAAAGATGTCATCGACGGTGACGGTGCGGCTGATCAGAACATCATGGTTCTGGCGCAGCAGCTCCTTCTGCTCCTCCACATCGGAGGTGGTGTCGAGGATCTTGCGGATCTCGGCAAAGTTGGCACGCTCATTGACACCGGCCTCGGCCTCGACGTCGAAGCTGAAGAAGTTCTGGGCGTTGACGCAGCCGTTGGAGATGACAATGAACGGACGGGGCTCCTCGCCCTTCTTCTCAACGAGGATGGTAACGCGGGTAACACCGGCGTTATCGATGTCCTCGGCCTTGGCCATATTGATCTTCTCGCCCTTGGCGGCCAGCAGCTCGCCGGTCAGCGGAGCGATGATGTCCTCGGCAGCCCTATAACCGGCAATGCGGCGGGTCAGGCTGAGCTTGTTGTTCATTTTATAGCGGCCAAAACGAGCCAGATCGTAACGGCGCGGGTCAAAGAACAGGTTGTTCAGGTGCGCGCGGGAGTTTTCCACCGTCGGGGGCTCGCCGGGGCGCAGCTTGCGGTAGACCTCGAGCAGGCCCTCCTCGGTGTTGTGGGTGATGTCCTTCTCGAGAGAGGCGTTGATCTTCGGCTCGGAATCACCGAAGAACTGCTTGATCTGCTCATCGGTGGACAGGCCCAGGGCACGCAGCAGCGTGGTAACGGGCAGCTTGCGGTTCTTATCGATACGGACGTAGTAAACGTCAGAGGAGTCCGTCTCATACTCCAGCCAGGCGCCGCGGTTGGGGTTCATGGTGGCGGTGAACAGGTCCTTGCCGGTACGGTCCTTGCTGGAGCCGTAGAAAACGCCGGGAGAACGGACCAACTGGGAGACGATGGCACGCTCGGCACCGTTGGAGATGAAGGTACCGGCGTCGGTCATGAGCGGGAAGTCGCCCATGAAGATCTCCTGCTCCTTCACCTCGCCGGTCTGCTTGTTGAACAGACGGGCCGTGACGTACAGGGGTGCCGCATACGTGGCATCCCGCTCTTTGCATTCTTTAATAGAATACTTGGGGTTCTTGTCCAGCCGGTAATCGACGAACTCCAGCACGAGGTTGCCGGTGTAGTCCTCGATCGCGGCAATGTCGTGGAAGACCTCATGCAGGCCCTCCTCCAGGAACCAGTTGTAAGAGTTTTTCTGGATCTCGATCAGATTGGGCATACCAATCACTTCGTTGATGTGGGAAAAGCTCATGCGGGTCGTTCTGCCGTTTTGTACGGGCTTGACCTTTACCATAAAACGCGACCACTCCTATTCCATAGATTGACAAAGTTGGCGAAAGCGACCCGAAAGACGGCTGTGAAACTGCGGCATATTCGTCGTTTTTCACAAACTTTTTGATTTTACAGATTTTGCAAAATCCCTTTAGGGCGCTCTATTCCATTTTTGTGATACTGTTTTAGTATACAGGGTAAACGGCTTGCTGTCAAGGGTTTTTCGGCTTTTTTATGAAGTTTTTCCGTTTCATCGAACGCCCGGGCGGGTGTAACAAAATTTCGGCAATTTGCTGATTTTGCACCGTTTCCCTCCGCTTGACAAATTCGGTACAGCGGTTACAGGGTGCGGTTTTTGGCAGTTTTCACAAGGTTGGGTGTGATATTTTAAACAGGTTGTCTCTTGACAGGCGGGGTGGTTTTACGGGATAGTACTATACAGAATCCTTATTATAATTGGAAAGGCGTTTTGCACATGAATCTTCTCGGCCAGAAAATCACCCTGCGGCGCATCCTTGGCATGATTGCGGGCGTCGTCATCATCGGCATCGGCATTGCGGTGTTCAAGTTCTCGCGCCTGGGCAACGACTCCATCAGTGCGCTGAACCTGCGGTTGGCGGAGCTGGTCGGCCTGCCGTTCAGCATCGAGAATGTGCTGATGAACCTCTGCCTTTTCGTGCCGCAGCTGCTTTGGGGGCGGCGGTACATCGGGCTTGGCACCATCATCAACAGCTTCTGCATCGGGTTCATCGTCACGTTTACCGGCGACGCGATGACCGCCGTCTTTGGCTCAGCCGACACGCTGCCGGTGCAGCTGCTTTGGGTCGCTGTGGCGGTGTTGGTCATCGCGCTGGGGTGCTCGCTGTACCAGACGGCGGATTTAGGCGTCGCGCCGTATGACGCGCTCTCGCTGATGCTGGCAGACCGGCTGCCTGTCCCCTACTTCGGCTGCCGCGTGTTCACCGATGCGCTGTGTGCGGTGCTTGCCTTCCTGTTGGGCGGACTGATCGGGCTGGGCACCCTGATCTGCGCCTTCGGGTTAGGACCGTTCGTGCAGTTCTTTACAAGGCATTTTTCGGAGAAGGTGCTGCGGTACAAGCCGGAGAAGAAATAGAAGCATCGTAGGGCGGGGTGCCCTGACGGCCCGGCAGCGCTCCGGCTGCCGCAACGCTTCTGCGGGCGAGCAATGCTCGCCCCTGCGATGCACTTTTCGACAGGCTGCGGGTGCCTGCGACCTCGGAGGCCGTAGGGGCGGATTCTATATGCGCCCGCGGAGCCTTGCCCTGCATCTCTAATAAAACAAAAAAGGACCGTCTCCACACCCGGAAACGGTCCTTTTCTGTCACATTTTAATGATTCCAAACGCATTGGCCACCGAGCTTGCCAGAATGACGGCGGCAAAGACCGGGCAGAGCCAGCGGATCATGAAGCGGAAAATCCTCTTGCGGCGGAAGGGCTGGCCGTCCAGCTCAACCTCCTGCTCGATCTTGTCCACGCCGATGACGCGGGAGACGAGCAGACAGGTCGCAATGGCCGCAATCGGCATCATGACCGAGTTCGTCAGGAAGTCGAAGAAGTCGAGGAACTGCATCCCGATGACCGTGACCCCCGCAGCGGGCCGTAGCCCAGGCTGGACAGCGTGCCCAGCGCCACCATGATGACGCCGACGAGCACCGTGGCCTTTTTGCGGTCCCAGCCCAACTCATCCTCAAACGTTGAGACGGCGCTCTCGGTCAGGGCAATCGAGCTGGTGACCGCCGCAAACAGCACAAGCACAAAGAACAGCACACCCACACCGTGCCCAGCCCCATGCTGGCAAAGACTTTCGGGATCGTAATGAACATCAGCGCGGGACCGGCCTGCAGCGTGTCGGGGTCGCCGCCGGAGAACGCAAACACCGCCGGAATAATCATCAGGCCCGCCATGACGGCGATGAGCGTGTCGAAAATCTCGACGTGCTCGGTGGATTCCTCAATCGAGACATCCTTCTTCATGTAGGAGCCGAACGTGACAAGAATGCCCATGGCGATGGACAGCGAGTAGAACATCTGCCCCATGGCCGTGACGACGGTCATCCACGAGAAGTTGGCCGGGTTGGGCACCAGGAAATAGGCAACACCCGCCAGTGCGCCGGGCCGCGTGACCGAGTAGACCGCAATGACGACCGACAGCACGACCAGCACCGGCATCATGAGCCTGGAGACGCGCTCCACGCCGTTGCGCACGCCCGCAAAGATGATGCCCAGCGTAAAGAACGCAAACAGCAGGAAGCAGACCTCGGCGGACGCGCCGTCTGCAATGAACGCGCTGAAATAGCCGTTCTCCGCAAGGCCCTGGGCGTTGCCGCGCAGATATTCAAACAGATATTTGATGACCCAGCCGCCGATGACCGAGTAGTATGGCACGATCAGCACCGGGATAACGGCGTTGATCCAGCCGCCAAAGCCGAGGAATCCGTTTTTGCGTCCCGGCTTTGCAAACGCACCGTAGGCGCTGACCGGGCTTTTGTGGGTCATGCGGCCCAGCGCAGTCTCGGCCATGATCATCGTGTAGCCGAACGTCAGCGCCAGCACAATATAGATCAGCAGAAAAATACCGCCGCCGTACTTGGCCGCCAGATACGGGAACCGCCAGATATTGCCCAGTCCCACCGACGCCCCGGCAGCCGACAGCACAAAGCCGAGCTTGCCGGAAAACGAGCTTCTGTTTTGCTTTTGTTCCATGATTTCAAATCCTCTCCGCACAGTAGTCATTCGCGCAAGGACAAGTGTAGCACAGACGCGGAAAGTTTTCAATTACACTTTTTTTCAAGAAACGCTTGACTCTGACGCAACGTCAGGGTGTATGATAGCAGTACCGCAAAGGAAACGAGGGTTTTATCATGATGACCGTAAAAGAAGCCAGCCGACTGACAGGCATAAGCATACGCACGCTGCAATACTATGATAAGCTGGGTCTGCTGCCCGCCATGCGCACCGAGAGCGGCTACAGGCTGTATGACGATGCAGCGCTGGAACGTTTGCAGCAGATTTTGCTGTTTCGGGAGCTGGAGTTTCCCTTGCGGGACATCCGCACCATTTTGGACAACCCGAATTTTGACCGCCGCAAGGCTCTGCGCCAGCAAATTGAGCTTCTCACGCTGAAAAAGCAGCACTTGGAAGATTTGATACGGCTGGCGCGGACTTTGCAAGCCGCAGGAGGACACACTATGCAATTCAAAGAATTTGATACATCCCGCATTGACGAGTACACCCGCCGCGCCAAGGAATCTTGGGGCGACACCCCCGCCTACCGCGAGTTTGAGCAGAACGCCGCCGAACGCACGGTGCAGGAGAGCAGCGATATAAACAATCAGCTGATGGCGTTGACCGCCGGGTTCGGCGCACTGCAAAACCTGCCCATCGACAACCCCGCCGTGCAGGCGCAGGCCGCCAAGCTGCAAGCTTTCATCACCGAGCACTACTACACCTGCACAAAGGAGATTTTCGCCCAGCTCGGCCAAATGTACGGCGCTGGCGGAGAGTTCACCGCCAACATCAACGCCGCAGGCGGCCCCGGCACTGCTGAGTTCGCCGCAAAGGCGATTGCGGCGTATTGCAAGGAATAAGGCATAAATTTTGTTTGACGCCTTGTAGGGGTGAGCATTGCTCACCCGTGGAACATTGCAGCCGCCCCTACAGAGCGGCCATAACACCCACACAAACCAAAGCCCCGCCCTGCTTATTTTCACAAGCGGGGCGGGGGTACTTTTATTCACATATCAAATCAATCCAGGAAATCCCGCAGTTTCTTGCTGCGGCTGGGGTGGCGGAGCTTGCGCAGGGCCTTGGCTTCGATCTGGCGGATGCGTTCACGGGTGACGTTGAACTCCTTGCCGACCTCCTCCAGCGTGCGGGGGCGGCCATCCTCCAAGCCGAAGCGCAGGCGCAGGACCTTCTCCTCACGCGGGGTCAGGGTCTTGAGCACGTCGGCCAGCTGCTCCTTCAGCAAGGTCTGGCTGGCGGCCTCGGCGGGCACGGGTGCGTCATCGTCGGGGATGAAGTCGCCCAGATGGCTGTCCTCCTCCTCACCGATGGGCGTCTCCAGACTGACGGGTTCCTGTGCGACGCGCATGATCTCGCGGACCTTATCCACGGGCATGTCAAGGCGCTCGGCGATCTCCTCGGCGCTGGGGTCGTGGCCGTACTCATGCAGCAGCTGGCTGGACACCTTCTTGACCTTGTTGATCGTCTCGACCATGTGCACGGGGATGCGGATGGTGCGGGCCTGGTCAGCGATGGCGCGGGTGATGGCCTGGCGGATCCACCACGTTGCGTAGGTGGAGAACTTGAAGCCCTTGGTGTGGTCAAACTTTTCGACAGCCTTGATCAGGCCCAGGTTGCCTTCCTGGATCAGATCCAGGAACTGCATGCCGCGGCCCACATAGCGCTTGGCGATGGAGACGACCAGACGCAGGTTGGCCTCGCTCAGGCGCTGCTTGGCCTTCTCGCCCTCGGGGCCGCCGGCCTGAATTTTCAGTGCCAGCTCGGTTTCCTCCTCGGGGGTCAGCAGCGGCACGCGGCCAATTTCCTTCAGGTAGACCTTGACGGGGTCGTCAATCGTGATGCCGTCGGCAGTCAGGCCGTCCTCGTAGTCGTCCGCGCCCTCCTCGGAGCTAGGCAGGGCGTTGCTGACGTCAACGGGCGTGTCGTCGACGATCTCGATGCCGTTGCTTTCCAGCTCCTCGTAGAGCTTTTCCATCGCTTCTACGTCAAGAACGTTGCCATTTTCCTCCATTGCGTCGCTGATCTCACTGCTGGTCAGCTTGCCGACGTGGCGGCCCGTGTCGATCAGGCTGCGGATCGGGTCTTTCTTTTCTGCCATAAGTACGTTCTCCTTTTGGTTTTTTATTGTTTGACAAAGTATGTCAGAATGTCGTTATTCGTCTGTCTCGGCGGGGCGGGCGCCCTTCTTTTTGCCGAGGTTTGCAAAGTAGCTTTCCAGCTGGCCGTCGCTCATATCCTTGACCTGCTCACTGATCGGCTTGGCGGTCCGCAAGCGGTCCAGATACATATCAATATCCTGCCTTTGCAGACGGATGTCGTGGTTGTACGCCTGCCCGTGGGCCAGTTGCCGGAACGCGGCCTCATCCAGCATTTGCTGTAATGACGTCTGGTTCAGCGGCAGGTGCTCGTCCACACAGCGGAAAATTGCCTCCAGCGCGCGCTGCATCTCGGGCACCAGCACGGTGGACATATCCAGCCGTGCACGGACGTAGGGCACCTGCTCGGGGTCCTGCAGCATGGCCACGGCCAGCTGGCGCGCCGCGTTGGCCGCGCCGAGGGCAGATTCCCCGCTGCTGGTGTAGGGCACGCGGATGTCCGACGCGATGCCCTCCTTGGAAAGGTCGCGCTGCTCCTTGCGGTAGCTGCGGCGCGCAGCGGCCTGAAGCGCCCCGTTGAGCTGGGAAAGGATGGCCTGTTTTGAGACGCCGGTCTCGTCGGCCAGCCGCCCGGCGTAGACGTCCCGCGCCGTCGGGCTGACGCCGCGCTCGGTCAGAATCTCGATGGCCTCCCGGATATAGCTCAGCCGCCCGTCGTCGCTGCGCAGGTCATACTTGGCCTTGCTCTTTTTCAGCTGGAATTCTGTCGGGTTGGCCGTGCCGTTCAAGAGCATCTCGAACCGCTCGCGGCCATATTTTTTGATGAACTCGTCCGGGTCCTTCGCGCCCTGGTAGCTCAGCACGCTGACTTTCAGCGTCGTGCTGCCCAGAATGCCAAGGCTGCGCTCGGTGGCCTTCTGGCCCGCCTCGTCGGAGTCGTAACTCAAAACGACCTCGTCGGCGTACTCGCTCAGCAGCTTGGCCTGCTCGGGTGTCAGAGCCGTACCGCAGGCACAGACCGCCGTGTCAAACCCGGCCTCATGCATCGAGATGACGTCCATGTAGCCCTCACAGAGGATGTAGCGCCGTTTTTTTGACTTTTTGGCGATATTCAGTGCAAAAAGCGTGCGGGATTTGTGGTAGACCATCGTCTCGGGGCTGTTGATGTACTTGGGCTTGGAGTCGTCCAGCACGCGCCCGCCGAAGGCAATGATGGCCCCGCGCACATCAATGATGGGCACCATGACGCGGTGGCGGAAGATGTCATAGAGGTTGCCCTTGGCGCTGCGCTTGACGAGGCCGGAGGTTTCCAGCTCCTCCTCACTGAAGCCGCGGCGCTTGAGGTAGTGCAGCAGGCCGCCGAAGTCCTCCGGCGCGTAGCCAAGACCGAACCGGCGGATGGCGGCGTCGGACAGGCCGCGCTTTTCCTTCCAGTAGCGGCGGGCCATGGCGGCCTCCGGCGTTTTGGCGTTGAGGTTCTCGTAGAAGTAGCGCGCGGCGCAGCGGTTGATCTCCAACAGGCGCTGGCGCGCACGGGACTCGCGGTCATCCTCCTCGGGCAGCGGCATACCGGCGCGGCCCGCCAGCTGCTTGACAGCCTCGACATAGCCGAGATTGTTGTACTTACGCACAAAGTTGATGACATCGCCCGCCGCACCGCAGCCGAAGCAGTAAAAGCTCTGGGTATCCGGGTAAACGACGAAAGACGGCGTTTTTTCATTGTGGAACGGACACAGACCCGTGGCCGTGCGTCCGCGGCGGCGCAGCTGGACATACTGGCCGATGACTTCTTCAATGTCGTTGCGCCGCACGACTTCCTGTATATATTCCTGGGGTATCATGGGATAGGCTGCACCTCCGTTTCTTAAAATAATAGACAACAAATACGGTGGCGTTTTCTCCCTTTGGTCGAAAACAAAATCGTAGGGGCGGATTCCATATCCGCCTGTGCCCGTTTGCGGCGGCGCAGACCTCCGCGGGCGCATATAGAATGCGCCCCTACGTGATTTTTTGAGTGGCGCGCAGCGACGCGATCCACAATCTTTATTATTTATTATTTCTTATTTATTATTTGTTTACAAAACCTTCCACTTCTGCGGAACGAACAGTTCCTCAAACAGGCGCGTGGCGAACTCGTCGCTCATGCCGCTGATGTAGTCGGTCACGGCACGGTCCACACCCTCATTGTAGGCGATCTGCATGTAAAAGTTCGGCATCAGGGCCGGTTCGTCGCACAGGCGGGCGTACAGCTCGCTGATGAGCTTGTCCACCTTCTTTTCCTCGTGCTTGGCCTCCTTGTCGACGTAGACCGTCGCGTACATGAAGTCCTTCAGCACGGCGTAGGCGGCCTCGACCTCGGGGGAAAAAATGATTTTCCCGTTGCCGCTGTGTGCGACCAGGTCGGTGATCATCGTCGTGATACGCTCGGATTTGGTATGTCCCAGCACGGCGACGGCCTCGGGCGGCAGCTGGCGCGCGTCGAGCACACCGGCGGTAATGGCGTCCTCAATGTCGTGGTTCAGAAACGCAATGTGGTCGGCACGGCGCACAACGCAGCCCTCGGGCGTGCGGGCCCACGCGCCGGACGTGTGGGTCACAATACCGTTGCGCACCTCCCAAGTCAGGTCAAGGCCCTGGCCGTCGCGCTCTAAGTAATCCACCACGCGCAGGCTCTGGCGGTAGTGGGAGAATCCGCCCGGGCAGAGCCGGTTGAGCGCTCTCTCCCCCGCGTGGCCGAACGGCGTATGGCCCAGATCGTGGCCGAGCGCGATAGCCTCGGTCAGGTCCTCATTCAGGCGCAGTGCGCGGGAAATTGTGCGTGCGATCTGAGAGACCTCCAGCGTATGGGTCAGGCGGGTGCGGTAGTGGTCGCCCTCCGGGGACAGAAAGACCTGCGTTTTCTGCTTTAAGCGGCGGAACGCTTTGCAGTGCAGAATGCGGTCCCGGTCCCGCTGGAAGCAGGGCCGGATCGGGTCCGGCTCCAGCGGCACACGGCGGCCCAGGCTGTTTTCGCTTAAAGTCGCGTAGCGGCTCAGGATCTGCCGTTCGATAGCCTCGGTCTCTTCACGGATCGTCATAGTGTGCCCCCCTTTTCTGCTCTCTACTTATAAATACGACAAAAGTGCGGGAAACACTCTTTTTTTGTTGGAAAAATTTTGATTTTTTACAGAAATTTAAAACGCCGCATACTGCGGGGCAGAAATTTCCACCTCTGCCCCGCCGCGGGTCAGCTCGTTGAGAGCCGTGCGGAGCGTTTCCTCCCGCCCTGCCGGCATACGCCAGCAGAGCGTCACGGCATCGTCAAAAATCGGCTCGTCAAGCCGCGTTTCCGCCGCCGCAATGATGCGCTGGGCCTGCTCGAACTGGGCATAGCTCACACGGACCTTGCAGTCGACGACCAGCCGCATGCTGACGAGCTCGGCGCTTTGCAGAGCGCCCGAGGCTGCCGCCGTGTAGGCGCGCACCAGCCCGCCGGTACCCAGCAGAATGCCGCCGAAATACCGCGTTACCACGACGATCACGTCTGCCACACCCGCGTGGCCGATGGTCTCCAGCACGGGCGTACCGGCGGTCTTGGCGGGTTCGCCGTCGTCGGAATACCGCGTTCGGCCATTTTGCAGCACATAGGCGTAGACGTTGTGCCGCGCCGTGCGGTTGGCCGTGCGCACAGCGTTCAGCACGGCCAGGGCTTTTTCCTCCGTGTCGGCAAAGGAGGCCGTTGCGATAAAGCGGCTGCGCTTTTCCTCATATTCAAAGGTGGCTGTGCCGCGGATGGTTTTGTAGTCGGCCATGGTGGGAAACCTCGATGTATAGCAAAAATACCCCGGATGAAAACCATCCGGGGTACAAAAAACGGAATTACTTGCCAGACTTGGCGAAGCGGCGCTTGAAGCGCTCGACGCGGCCACCGGTATCGACCAGCTTCTGCTTGCCGGTGTAGAAGGGATGGCACTTGCTGCAGACTTCGACGTGGATCTCCGGCTTGGTATCACGGGTGTGGATCACGTTGCCGCAGGCACAAGTGATGGTGCAGTCCACATAGTTCGGATGGATGCCCTGCTTCATGGTTATTTCACCTCTTTCTCGATCATGATAAAAGGAGCCATACTCAATATATGTGCTCATCACAATCTCCGAATTGCGGCTACCAGCACCCGGCATCCTGTCCGGGCGGAGCAGCCATCTGAACGATTGCTGAAACATTTTAGCACAAAGTTCGCTCGATGTCAAGAGATTTTGAAAATTTTGCGTGATATAGTAGGGGCCGGACATGTCCGGCCCGGCAGTTTCCCACTAGCTTGCAATCATGGGAAGGCCGCGGGCCGGGCACGCCCGGCCCCTACAGACGATTTCACCTTACAGCGTCAGCTGCTCCGCTCTGTCGTCGTCCTTCAAAATCGCACCGGCGGCGGGCAGGGTGCGCACGCGGTAGCGCGGGGCGTCGTTCAGCTCAAGGCCCTCGGCCAGCGTGACGCGGGCGATTTTGGCATTCTTTTTCAGCGCCACAACGCTGACACCGGCGGTGTCGCGGGTCGTCTTTTCGGGAATGAGCGCGCTGCCGACGAGCAGCAGACGGTTGTTGGTGGTGAAAATTGCCAGCTCGGTCTCCTCGGGCAGGTGGCGCATGAAGGCCAGCTCGGCCTTGTCGCTGTAGGCTTTCAGCAGCTTGCGGCGGTTCTGCTTTGTCTCGTAGCTGGACAGCGGCACCTTGGCGCACTTGCCGTTGTCGTAGAAGAAGAGCATCCAGCCCTTGTAATCGGGGGTCACGACCATATACAGCGGGACCTCGCCCTCTTCCATGCCGAGGGCGCTGGCGACGTAATCACCGAGGACGCTCGCCTTGCTGTCGTTGAAATCGTAGGCGTGGGACTTGTAGACCTGACGATGATTCGTGAAGAAGAGCAGCTCGACACTGTTCGTGCTCTCGCAGGTGAACAATACCTCATCGCCGTCCTTGAGCTTCTGCTCGCCGCTCATGCGCAGGCTCTGGGGCGTGATCTTCTTGAAGTAGCCGTCCCGCGTGAAGAACAGGTGCACGGGGTAGTCGGGAATCTGCTGCTCCGGCTCCTCGCCCTCAACGGCGGGCACCTCGTACATGATCTCGCAGCGGCGGGGTTTGCCGTACTTTTTGGCGACGTCGGCCAGCTCCTTCATGATGATCTTGTTGATGCGTGCCGGGCGCTTGAGAATATCCTCCAAGTCCGCAATCGCGTTTTCGAGTTCTTCGATTTCCTCGGTGCGCTTCAAGATATACTCACGGTTCAGGTGGCGCAGCTTGATCTCGGCCACGTACTCGGCCTGCACCTCGTCGATGCCGAAGCCGATCATCAGGTTCGGCACGACCTCGGTCTCCTCGGCGGTGTTGCGCACGATTTCGATGGCCTTGTCAATGTCGAGCAGAATTGCCTTCAGGCCCTTGAGCAGGTGCAGGCGCTTCTGCTTGCCCTGCAAATCGTAGTAGGTGCGGCGGCGCACGCACTCGGCGCGGAAGGCGATCCACTCGTTCAGGATGCTGCGCACGCCCAGCACCTTGGGCTGGCCCGCAATCAGCACGTTAAAGTTGCAGGCGAAGCTGTCCTCCAGCGGCGTGGCCTTGTACAGGCGCGCCATCAGCTTGTCGGGGTCCTGGCCGCGCTTCAAATCAATCGTCAGCTTTAAGCCGTTCAGGTCGGTCTCGTCGCGCATATCGGAGATTTCGCGAATCTTGCCCAGCTTGACCAACTCGGTGATCTTGTCCATGATGGCTTCTACCGTCGTCGTGGGCGGGATCTGCGTGACGTCGATGCAGTTGTTTTCCTTGTCGTAGCTCCACTTAGCGCGGACGCAGACGCTGCCGCGGCCATTTTCCAGCACGTTCTGCATCTCGGCGGCGTCGTACAGAATCGTGCCGCCGCCGACGAAATCAGGGGCCGGAATGATTTCCCGCAAATCGGCCTGCGGGTCCTTCATCAGGGCAATCGTCGCATTGCAGAGTTCCTCGAGGTTGAAGGAACAGATGTTGGATGCCATGCCGACGGCAATGCCCAGCGTGTTGTTGGCCAGAATCGTCGGGAAGGTGACAGGCAGCAGCGTCGGCTCCGTCGTCGTGCCGTCGTAGTTGGGCACAAAATCGACGGTGTCCTTGTCGATGTCGCGGAACAGCTCGTCGCAGACCGGCTCGAGCTTAGCCTCGGTGTATCGGGCGGCGGCGTAGGCCATATCGCGGCTGTACGCCTTGCCGAAGTTACCCTTGGAGTCCACGAATGGCACAAGCAGGCTCTCGTTGGAGCGGCCCATGCGGACCATCGTGTCGTAGATCGCGGCGTCGCCGTGGGGGTTCAGGTGCATCGTGCTGCCGACGATGTTGGCGCTCTTGGTGCGGTTGCCCTTGAGCAGGCCCATCTCGTACATTGTGTAGAGCAGCTTGCGGTGGGCGGGCTTGAAGCCGTCGATCTCCGGCAGGGCGCGGGAAACGATGACGCTCATCGCGTAGGGCATATAGTTGGTTTCCAGCGTATCGGTGATGGCAGATTCCAGCACCTCGCCCGCCGATAAAATTTCGACGTTATCGCCCAGCTGCGGGCGCGCAGGGGTCAGTTTTTTTTCTTTACGTTTTGCCATTATGATTTATCCTATATTTCACAGCCGCCCGGTAGGGGCCGGACATATCCGGCCCTTCACTTACCGGGAGCAAAGCGTTTACGGGAAGGTTGCGGGCGGGGCATGCCCCGCCCCTACACGCGCGGCAATCGTAGGGGTGTTCTCCCGCCGGGCGCGTATCAGCTCACGTCCAGATCGTCCAGATACTCCGCGCCGTGCTCGGCGATGTGCTCCTTGCGGCCCTGGAGGTTATCGCCCAGGAGCAGGTCAAACACGGCGGAGGTGCGCTCGGCGTCGGTGGGCAGCACCTTGATCAGGCGGCGGCTGTCGGGGCTCATCGTCGTCAGCCACATCATCTCGGGGTCGTTCTCGCCCAGACCTTTCGAGCGCTGGATCGTGTATTTCTCGCCGTCGATACGGCGCAGGATGTCAGCCTTCTCCGGCTCGGTGTACGCAAAATAGGTCTTGTTCTTTGTGTTGATCTCGTACAGCGGCGACTCGGCGATATAGACATAGCCCTTGTTGATGAGGGTCGGCGTCAGACGGTAGAGCATCGTCAAAACCAGCGTGCGGATCTGGTAGCCGTCCACATCGGCATCGGTGCAGATGACGACTTTATTAAAGCGCAGGTTGTCCAGATTGAAGCTGGCCAGGTCTTTGTTGTGGCTGCCGCCCAGCTCGACGCCGCAGCCCATGACGCGGATCAGGTCGGTGATGATTTCGGATTTGAAAATGCGGGCGTAGTCGGCTTTCAGGCAGTTCAGGATCTTACCGCGGATGGGCATGATGGCCTGAAACTCCGAGTCGCGGCTCTGCTTGACCGCGCCCATAGCGGAATCGCCCTCCACGATGTACAGCTCGCGGCGGGAGGCATCCTTCGTGCGGCAGTCCACGAACTTCTGCACGCGGTTGGCCAGATCCATCTGCTGGGTCATCGTCTTTTTGATGGTGATGCGCGCTTTTTCGGCGTGTTCGCGGCTCTGCTTATTGATGAGCACCTGCTTGCAGGCCTTTTCGGCCTCGTCGGGGTGCTCGATGAAGTAGACCTCAAGCTGATGCTTCAGGAACTCGGTCATGGCCTGGGCCACAAACTTGTTCGTGATGGCCTTTTTCGTCTGGTTCTCGTAGCTCGTGCGGGTGGAGAAGCTGGACGAGACAAGCACAAGGCAGTCCTGCACGTCGGCAAAGGTGATCGCACTCTCGTTCTTTTTGTACAGACCCTTGTTTTTCAGCCAGGCGTTGATCTGGCTGACGAATGCCGTGCGCACGGCGCGGTCCGGGCTGCCGCCGTGCTCAAGCCAGCTGGAGTTGTGGTAATACTCCAGACACTGCACGGTGTTGGAGAACGCGAACGCGACGTTCATCTTGACCTGATAGTCGGGCTGGTCGGCGCGGTCACGGCCTGCGGCGGCACCGGAGCAGAAATGCACGGGCGTCAGGGCCTTGTCCCCTACCAGCTCGTTGGCGTAGTCGGTGATGCCATGCTCGTACAGGTACTCGAACTTTTCGGCGTCGCTGCCGGACTTGTCGGTAAAGACCAGCGTAACGCCGTCGTTGACGACGGCCTGACGGCGGAGCATATCCTTGAAGGATTCCGCCGGGACGGCGATGTCGGTGAAAACCTCGGTGTCGGGCTTCCAGCGGATGACCGAGCCGGTGCGCTTGCCCTTGAACGGCTCCTTCTGCAAGCCGCCGACGTTCCCGCCCTTTTTGAAGTCGAGGTGATAGTGGAAGCCGTCGCGGTAGATGTCGGCGGTCATCCACTCACTGGCATACTGGGTGGCGCACAGGCCCAGACCGTTCAGGCCCAGGCTGAAATCATAGTTGCCGCTGCCCTCGGCGTATTTGCCGCCGGCGTACAGCTCGCAAAAGACCAGGTCCCAGTTCCATCGCTCCTCGGCCTTGTTGTAGTCAACGGGGATGCCGCGGCCAAAATCCTCGACCTCGACGACGTGGTCCGGGAACAGCGTGACATTGATGCGGTTGCCGTGGCCGTCGCGTGCCTCATCGATGGAGTTGGAAATAATTTCAAAAATGGAATGAGCGCAGCCCTCGACACCGTCGGAGCCGAAGATGACCGCCGGGCGTTTTCGCACACGGTCTGCGCCTTTCAGCTGGCGGATGCTGTCATTGCCGTATTCCTGTTGTTTTTTTGCCATGCAGCGGGTCCCTCCGAATTTATAGTAAAACAGTGATAGTTTTTGCACATGTAGATTTATTAAACCACAAGGCACAGCGGTTTGTCAAATTTGATTTGGTCAGATTCTCTTTCTGCAGAGGTCGATGCCCGCCTCCACCCCTATAAGTTCAGTTTAATACAACATTCGGTTGTTGTCAAGTTGTTTTTAATTGCAGTCACAGTTGCAGTCCTCCACTCGGTTGCGGTCCCCTATGACGGCGGTCCAATATTCGGTGCCCTGATAGCGGAAGATGACCCAGTCATAGCCGTTATATTTCCGTGTGCTCTGCTTTACCACACAGTAATTGCCCAGCGGCAGGTAGCCGACCACATCGTTGAAGTTGGCGGTATAAAAATACTCGCACCGGGCGTTGAACACGACCAGACGCTTGCCGCTGACCGTCTCCATAGAAGGACCGGAGACCCCATAGTTGTTGTAGCCTCCGGCTCTGATCTCGGGCAGGAAGTCCTTGTAGCTGCGGTCCAGGTCGCACGCGCCGGAGATTCCGCTGGCGCTGCCGCTGCCTGTGTACTGCCACATGGCATAGCTGCCGTTGTACCCCAGCGCCGAGCGGTAATCCGCGACCCACAGCGGGTATTGGCTCAGCGCGGCGGCATTCAGGTAGCTGTTGATATAGTTTGTGTAGCTGTACCACCCGGCGTACCATTTGCGCTGGTAGAGAATGTCCATGGCGTACTGCACCAGACTTGTCAGCTCGGCACGGCCCAGGCTGGTAAGGCTTGAGTCCTCGACGTCCACAAAGACCGGGTACTCCAATTGCAGGCCGTCCATGACGTTCAGGAACGTCGTCAGCTCGTTGGCAACGGCGGCGCGGGTGCGGGCGTAGGTATAGTAGTAGGCCCCTACCCGCAGACCCGCGGCCTTGGCCCCGTTGACGTTCTGCAAAAAGTACGGGTCCACGTACAGACCGCCGCTGTTGCCGGAACCGACGCGGACAATGGCAAACTGCTTGCCCGCCGCCGCCACCCTGCCCCAGTTGATATTGCCCTGATAGCGCGACACGTCAATGCCGTTTTGGAAAAGCGCCATAAAAAGCCCCCCTTTGCGGTATAATATGCAAAGAGGGGGGCGGGGTGTGTAATATCTGTTTCCGCTGCAAGGGCGGCAGCCAGGGGGCCTTTACGCCAGGCGGCGAATTGTATACGTATCGGACAGCTTTCCAGTCTGTATATTTTTCACAGCAATTTGATCCTCAAATCTCCCAGCAGCGACACTGCCTCCGGCAGGGAGAATTTTGCGTCCTGCAGCTTGCAGCCGAAGATGTCGACTTTATACCCGCTGGCCTCTTTGAAGTTAGCCTTGCGCATATCGCACTGGAAAAACTCGGTGTCCAGCAGGTCGCATTTCTCAAAATCCGCGCTGACGAGATTGCACTTGGCGAACATCGAGCGCTGTATGACACTGCCCGCAAATTTGAACTTTGTCAGGTTCATTTCGGTGAAGGTGTTGTATTTCAGGCGGCAGTCCCGCAGGCTCTCGATGGGGTCGGCAAATGCGCCGTCGCCCTGCAGGGACATCCAGTCGATATTGTTCAGCGTACAGCTCTCAAAATCTGTGAATTTTGCGCGTGACATAGTGGTTTTTAAATTGGTTACCGTGCAGCGCAGGAACTGGCATTCGGTCAGGACGCTGTGGTCGAGCTTGCAGTCCTCAAACGTGCAGTCGGCAAAAACGCAGTCCGAAAAGTCGCAGTCGTAAAACGTTTCCCCGGTGAAGGTCAGGCGCTCAAAGCGTTCGCCCTCGCGGTATTCGGCGCGCATCAGATCACCAGCCCTCCGTTGACGCCGAGCACCTGCCCCGTGATGTAGCCGCTGGCCTCGTCGGCGAGAAAGACCATCGTGCGGGCGATCTCGTCCGGCTCACCAAGGCGCTCCACAGGGGTCTCCTCCGCCAGCGCGGCGCGGTCCTCGTCGGTAAAGCCGGCCATCATGTCGGTGTTGATGACACCGGGCGCAATGACGTTGACCGTGATGCCGCTGGGGCCTTCCTCCTTGGCAAGGGCCTTGCCAAGGCCGATGAGCCCTGCCTTGGCCGCACTGTAGGCGACCTCGCAGCTGCCGCCGGTCTGGCCCCACATGCTGCTGACAAGCAGGATGCGGCCATATTTGCGGTGGATCATGCCGGGCAGCACCGCGCGGCAGGCGTAGAACGCGCCGTCCAGATCGACGGCCATCATCCGCCGCCAGTCCTCGTCGGTGGTGTCGGTGAACAGCTTGACCTGCGCGATGCCCGCATTGCAGACGAGCACCTGCAGACTGTCGAGTTCCTGCTCGGCCCGGGCAACGGCGGCGCGCACCTGGGCGGGGTCGCCCGCGTCGGCCCGGATGGCAAGATAGAGGCCGCCGGGGTTGATTCCTTCGGCCTGACGGCGCACGGCGTCGGCGGCATCGGGGTGGGAATTGTACGTAAAGGCGACGTTATAGCCTGCCCGGGCAAAGGCCAGCACCGCCGCCGCACCGATGCCGCGGCTGCCGCCGGTGATGAAAACGTTATTTGTCATGGTAAAACCTCAATTCATTGCCCACTTGCTTGCCTCCCCCTGGGAGGGAGGTGCCCCGAAGGGGCGGAGGGAGAGAGCCTTGCCAAGGCCCGAAATATTTCGGATGACCGCAAGGCTCTCTCCCCCACCGCCTGCGGGCGGAGCCCCCTCCCAGAGGGGGCCAAGGAAAAAGGCGCTATTTTTTTTTGCGTTTTTCCCGCAGCATCACAAAAAAATTCTGCAGCAGGGCCTGCGCCTCGTCCTCCAGCAGGCCCGATTCTATGACAGGATGGTGGTTGAACGGCAGGGCGAACAGATTGGTCAGGCTGCCGCAGCAGCCCGCCTTGGGGTCGCGTGCGCCGTAGACGACCCGCTTTAAACGGCTGTTGATGATGGCTCCGCTGCACATCGGGCAGGGCTCGAGGGTAACGAACAGCTCACATTGCCAGAGCCGCCAGCCGCCCAGCGCCTTGCAGGCCGCGTCAATCGCCATCAGCTCAGCGTGGTAGGTGGCATTTTTGCCGCTCTCCCGCAGGTTGTGGGCGCGGGCGACGATCTCGCCGTCCTTCGCGACCACCGCGCCGACGGGGACCTCGCCGAGGTCGGCGGCGATCTTTGCCTCGTCCAGCGCGGCACGCATCAGTTCTTCATCGGTCATACTATCCCCTCAATGTACAAAAATTGCAGCGTAGGCCACGAGAAACAGCACCGTTGCGCAGTAGACCGGGCTGGTAAAAACGGTCAGCACATCCACGCCGGAGCGCAGTCCCGCCGAAAAGCTGAACCCCTGACGGCGGGCGTTGCAGATCATCCATGCGCCGAACGCCGGGAAGAACAGCAAAATGAACAGCTCCACACCGAAGGAGACCTCCGCCGGGGCGTAATACCGCAGATAGATTGTTAAAAATGCCAGCGCGTTGTTGACAAGGTGCAGCAGCATCCCCGGCAGGATGCTGCCCGAGCGCTCGGCCAGCCAGCCCAAAAACACGCCGCAGGCAAAGGCCGTCAGGCCCTGCGCAAGGTCGAGATGCAGCACACCGAACAGCAGCGCCGGGGCAAAGATGGCCGCCGCGCTGCCGCAGGGGCGCATCAATCCCTGAAACGCGCCGCGGAACAGCAGTTCCTCCGCGATGGCGGGCATGACGCAGAGCGCCAGAAACTGCATGAGCAGCTCCGGCCCGCCGCTGGGCAGCATTTCACTGGTCGCGGGGCTGCCTGTCAGGCGGTTGATGAGTGCGCCCGCCAGATTGGCAAGGTTCGCCACGCCGAGAAAAACCGGCAGGCAGAAGCCGGGGCTCCACGGTGCGGGCAGCATGATCCGCAGGTCTTTGGTTTTCAGCCGCGTGACCTTTAACAGAAAAACCAGCGTCAGCACGATGGCCCCCAGCCCGATGAGCAGCTGAAACAGCGCCGTGCTGACCCCGCTGAAGCCCAGCGGCTTGGCCAGACTGGCACCGGGGTGGGCCAGCCCCATCAGTGCGCTGACCAGCAGCGTGAGCAGGCCGCGCACCAAAAGATATACCAGGGATGCCACCGCGCAGCCGCCTGCCGCGCCCCGCACTCCGCGAGATTTTGTCATGATTTTTTATCCTCCATATAAAGGCTTCCCCCTCCGGGGAAGGCTTTATTATCATCATACCACAATCCGGCCAATAAAAAAAGCCCCACCGGTGTGCGGGCCGGCAGGGCAAGGTTGGAGGGAGAGGAGTCTATTCATTGCCTGCGTTGTGCGCCGCAGGCATTGACTTTCTGCTACTATAATAGTACAGTATAGACATGAAGTAAAGCTACACTTTTTCATACATCACATGAATTTTTTTCACCACAGGAGATGCAGCTCATGACACTGACAGACTGCCAGCTGTTAAGCATTGTAGCACAGCTGGGTACCTTTGCCGCCGCGGCGGAGCGGCTGCACATCACGCCGTCCGCCGTCAGCCACGCGGTATCGGGCGTGGAGGCCGAGTGCGGCTTTCCGCTGTTCACCCGCACCAAAAGCGGCGTCACGCTGACCGCCGCCGCCGAAAAGCTCATGCCCGCCATCCAGCAGATGCTCGCCAGCAGCGAGTCGCTTGACCAGTCGATTGCCCAGATCAACGGGATGCACAAGGGCGCACTGCGGCTGGGGGTGTTCAACTCGGCCTGCGTGACCTGGCTGCCCAAGATCGTGCCGGGCTTCCGCGCAGCGTTCCCGGGCATCGATGTGCAGATTTACCAGGGGTCGTATGATGACATCACGGGCTGGCTGAAAACCGGCGCGGTGGAGCTGGGGTTCCTCTCCAACTCCAGCGCCCACGATCTGGATTTTGAGCCGCTCTATGATGACCGGCTCATCTGCATCGCGCCGCCCGGCTACCAGCCGCGCCGCCCCGGCGTGGTGCGGGCCGAGGAGCTGCGCAGCCAGCCGTTCGTCAGCCAGCAGTCCGACGTGGATGCCGATATCCAGAGCTACTTTAAAAAGAACGACCTGCATGTGTCGAGCCGGTGCTACATCGTGGATGACCAGAGCATGATCGCAATGGTCGCCTGCGGGCAGGGTCTGGCGCTGATGCCCGAGCTGATGTTCAAGGAGGGCGCGGCCAGCGCGGGGTGCCAGGTTTTGCAGCTGGAGCCCGCCGCCAAGCGCACGATTGGTCTGGCGTGCCTGTCGCGGACAGCGCTCTCCCCCGCCGCCCGGGAATTTGTGGAGCACGCGCGGGCGTTTGCAAGGAAGCGGTAACCCACGCGGTAGGGGCCGGACATGCCCGGCCCGCAGGTTTACGGTATTGCTTTAGTTTCCCTCGTCGTACTCCGCTACGGGCACATTTGCGTACTCGTCGGGGAGGTCGGGGGGCAGGGTCTGCATGTACTCGTGCATGGCCTCGGCCACGTTCTTGCTGTAGGCGACGGCCTCGACGACGGTGCGCGCACCCTTGACGGCATCGCCGCTGGCAAAGATGCCGGGGATGCTCGTGCGGCCCACTTCGTCGGTCTCAAACAGGCCGCGCGGGGTGGTTTTCAGATTCTTCGTGCTGTCGGTGATCGTCGTGCAGGGACCCTGACTGATGGACACAATGATACTGTCCGCCGGGTAGAGCTTTTCGGTGCCGGGGATCTCGGTCAGCGTGCCGTCCTCGGCCTCGTTCAGATCGATAAAGACGACGCCCTTGTCGGTGATCTCCAACGGCTTTTTGTTAAAGATGAAGTTCACGCCCTCCAGCTTGGCATAGCTTGCCTCGTACTCGCTGGCCGTAATGTGACTGGACAGCGAGAAGCACTCGAGATGCCGCGTGCCGTGGCGGATGGCGGTGCGCGCCACGTCCATGGCCGCGTTGCCCGCGCCGATGACGATGACCCGATTGCCCAGGTGGTAGACATCGGGGTTCTGCAGATAGTTGATGGCGTAGTGCACGTTGCCGAGGCTCTCGCCCTTGATGTGCAGCGTGTTGGGCCGCCAGACGCCGGTGCCGATGAAGATGGCCTTGTAACCGTCGCGGAACAGATCCTCAATTTTCAGCGCCTTGCCCACGTCGGTGTTGGGGCGGACCTTGATGCCCTTTAAGCGCAGATGGCGGTACTCGAAATCGTCCAGCACGGTCTTGGGCAGGCGGAACTCCGGGATGCCGTAGCGCAGCACGCCGCCGATCTTATCGTGGCTCTCAAAGATCGTGACGTCGTAGCCGTAGCGTGCCAGGATGACCGCAATGGTCAGGCCCGCCGGGCCGGAGCCGATGATGGCGGCCTTTTTGCCGTTGGACGGCGCGGGCCCCTGGGTCATTTGGCTGGCGTAGGTGGATGAGATGTAGTTCTCGATGACCGAGAAGTGCACCGGCGCACCTTTGATGCCGCGCACGCAATGGCCCTCGCACTGGTTTTCGTGGTTGCAGACCAGCGAGCAGACCGTCGTCAGGGGGTTGTTTTCAAACAGCATACGGCCCGCTTCGTCGAGCTTGTTGGCCTTCAAAAGGCGGATGACCTCGGGGATATTGGTGTGGATCGGGCAGCCCTGCTGGCAGCGGGGCACCTTGCAGCCAAGGCAGTGGTTTGCTTCGTCCATTACGTGCAGCGCCATGTTTTGCTCCTTCATTTCGTACCGATTTTGCGCGTTAAAAATGCAACAATGTTGTATCACGCGCATTTTTTATCCATATAAAATTATATTACCACCGGCTTAGCTGTGAACGCAAGCCCCATAGGCTGAATTTTTTCTCTGCATAATGACGAAAAATCAACTGCCTTATTATGCAGTCTGCTGATTTTTGCTGCCTCCGGGCCGGTGCGGGCCAGGTCTGCCAGCGCTGTCGCAGCGGGCAGCGACGCCTGTTTTAAACGCGGCAGCGCCGCTTTGCGTGCTCCCAGCACATGCAGATACGGCGGCATTGGCAGTTCAGCCGGGAAGCCAAGCGCCGCGTCCAGCACCAGCCGCCGCAGACGCGCATGGGGGTAGCGCTTGGTTTTCAAGCGGGTGTAAAGGTCGTCGAGGCTGACGGCTTCCCGCACGGCGGCGGTCAGGCGGTTTTCCAGTCCCTCACTCACGCCGCGCACCTGCGCAAAATCCGCGGGGTCCTGCATCCGCAGCAGGGCCAGAACGGCGGTCTCGAGTCTTGCGCCGTCCAGCAAAAGGCCGTCCGCCGCAGCCCTGCCGTACAGCTCCGCCGCGCGGGCGGGCACGAACGGCTCCCAGTCGGGCTGCGGCAGGCCGCGCAGAAAGCTGGCGCTGGCCATCGGCGTGCCCGCGTGCGCCCCTGCCCCGCCGCCGTGCGCCGCGCCAAGCCGCGGCAGTGCCAGCGGCTTCAGAGCCGCGTGCCGGTGCAGGATTGCCTTGCAATACTCGATGCCCAAAATGTTGTTGGGCGTGCGCAGCAGGCCGCCGGTGCCGGGGTGCAGCGCGTCGGCAGCCGCGGCCCGGGCGGCGGCATAGGTCATGCCGGTGGCAAGATTTTGCCGGATGCGGGCGTTCAGTTCCTCCCCGTCCAGCAGGCGGGCCGTGTCCAGCAGAGCCGCCGCGTCGGGGGTCTCTGCACCGAAGGCCAGCGTATCACAGCCAAGCGCGGTCAGCAGGTGCACGCCCGCGGCGGCGAACTGCTCCGCCGTGGCGCAGGCGTAGGGCGCGGGCAGGGCTACCACAAGGTCAGCCCCGGCATCCAGCGCCGCGCGCACCCGCACGCTCTCGGGCAGAATCGGCACACCGCCGCGCTGCACCGCGCCGCTGCTCATGCAGACGGCAATACGCTGTGCCCCTGCGGCGCGCACGGCAGCCAGCTGGGCCGCATGGCCGTTGTGGAAGGGGTCGTATTCGGCAATAATGCCTGTGAAATCCATAACAATTGGCTCCTGATTCTTTGGCGATAGATTGTTAAAAAAGTACTTTGGCGTTCTGTGCAAAAATTGTGCTATCTTGCAGAACTTGCGCTTGAAAATTTATTTATACCATTATATAATAAAATCAGCATTTAGGAAAGGGCAATCTACCCTGCCAATTTAAGGAGGATATTCCATGAAAATTCTGGTTATCAACTGCGGTTCTTCCAGCCTGAAGTACCAGCTGATCGATATGGAGGGCGAAAAAGTCCTCTGCAAGGGTCTGTGCGAGCGCATCGGCATGGAAAGCAGCATGATCACCCATGAGGCCAACGGCCATAAGGCAACCACGCCCGCCATCTTCCCCACCCATACCGAGGCATTCACCGAGGTCGTGAAGAAGATGACCACCGGCGAGGGCAAGGTCATCGACAGCGTCTCCGAGATCGACGCCATCGGTCACCGCGTGGTCCACGGCGGCGAGAAGTTCAAGGAGAGCTGCCTCATCACCCCCGAGGTCGTCAAGGCCATCCACGACCTGAGCCCGCTGGCTCCCCTGCACAACCCCGCCGCCATCCTGGGCATCGAGGCCTCCTACAAGGTCTTTGGTCAGGACAAGCCGAACGTTGCGGTCTTTGACACGGCTTTCCACTCCACCATGCCCCCGAAGGCTTATATGTACGCCATCCCCTATGAGTACTATGAGAAGTACGGCGTCCGCCGCTACGGCTTCCACGGCACGAGCCACAAGTATGTCAGCCACCGCGCCGCCGAGTTCCTGGAGGAGCCCATTGAGCGCCTGAAGCTGATCACCTGCCATCTGGGCAACGGTTCCTCCATCGCCGCAGTCGATCAGGGCAAGGTCATTGATACCTCGATGGGCATGACCCCGCTGGCCGGTCTGATGATGGGTACCCGCTGCGGCGACCTGGATCCCTCTGTGGTCAACTACCTGAAGTATAACCTCGAGATCACCGGCCACGAGCTGGACGAGATCCTGAACAAGAAGTCCGGCCTGCTGGGTGTTTCCGGCGTGTCCAGCGACAAGCGCGATGTCGAGGAGGCCGCCATGAACGGCAACAAGCGCGCACAGCTGGCCAGCGACATGCTGAACTACCAGATCAAAAAGACCATCGGCAGCTACATTGCCGCAATGGGCGGCGTGGACGCCATCGTCTTTACCGGCGGCATCGGCGAGCATGACGCCGACTCCCGCGCCAAGATCTGCCACCACATGGATTGGCTGGGCATCCGCATCGACACCGACAAGAACCGCGATGCCCACAAGCAGAAGAAGGACGTTGTGGAGGTCACCGCCTGGGGTGCCCGCGTCCGCACGCTGATCATCGAGACCAACGAAGAGCTGATGATTGCCCGCGACACGAAGGAAGTCATCGAGAAGTAAGTCTTACTTTTCTTGAAAGAAAAGTAAGCAAAAGAACTTTCAATATTTTTTCCCGGGAACGGGTTCTAGCGAGAGGCTGCAGCATGGGGTTTGACCTTGTGCGGCAGCCTCTTTTTATGGTATAATCAGCGGTAAGAGGTCTTATATTTTAATTTCAGGAGGTTATCCGCATGAACAACAAGGTTTCAAAAGGTATTGCACTGCTTCTCTTTGGCATCCTGCTCTGCGCAGGCAGTGAGGAAATCAACGCCATGATTCTGTCTGGCTTCGGCGATTTTCCGTTTTCTGCGATAGGCGTCATTGTAGGGGCTGTAGGGCTGTATATGGTGTTCTCTGATAAGGCGGAGTAAGCGGCGCGGGCGGCATATATGCCACCGTTTGTAGGGAGCGGTCTTGACCGCTCCGGGCAGGCTGCGGCAGTCACCAGGTTCCTGCGGAGGGGTCAAGACCCCTCCCTACAGAACAGACCATAAATAGGGTTCCGGCGTAAACTCGCGGGCCGGGCATGCCCGGCCCCTACGGAGCTGCGCAAATTAAAAAGGGAGCCTGCCGATTCACGGCAGACTCCCTTTTCTTGTTTTATTTGTTTGGAATTTCTTCGGTTCCTTCTTTGCAAAGACGGAACAAAACCCCCGTAATCACTGCTGGGCGGCCTCGGCGCGCTTCTTGGCGATGGCTGCCAGGGCATCCTTGCGGGACAGGTTGATGCGGCCCTGCTGGTCGATGTCGGTGACCATGACAAAGATCGGGTCGCCAACGGCAACGACATCCTCAACATGCTCAACGCGGTGGTCGTCCAGCTTGGAGATGTGGACAAGACCCTCCTTGCCGGGGGCGATCTCGACGAAGGCACCGAAGTTCATCAGACGGGTCACGCGGCCCTTGTAGATGGCACCGATCTCGGGGTCCTCGACAATCGTCTTGATGGTCGCAATGGCGCGCTTCGCGTCGTCCTGATCGACGGCGGAGATAAAGACGTGGCCGTCCTCCTCAATGTCGATCTTGCAGTTGAAGTTGGCGCACATCTCCTGAATGACCTTGCCGCCCTTGCCGATGACATCCTTGATCTTGTCAACGGGGATCATCATGCTGAACATCTTGGGCGCATACTTGGACAGCTCGGCGCGCGGCTCGGCAATGACCGGCTTGATGATCTGGTCAAGGATGTACAGACGGCCCTTGCGGCACTTCTCCAGCGCTTCCTCAACGATCTCGTAGGTCAGGCCGTCGACCTTAATGTCCATCTGGATGGCGGTGATGCCGCGGCGGGTGCCGCCGACCTTAAAGTCCATATCGCCGTGGAAGTCCTCAACGCCCTGAATGTCGAGCATCGTCATCCAGCGGCCGCCGTGCAGCGGGTCACCGTCGGTGATAAGGCCGCAGGAAATGCCGGCAACGGGTGCCTTGATGGGCACACCGGCGTCCATCAGAGCCAGCGTGGAGCCGCAGATGGAGGCCTGCGAGGTGGAGCCGTTGGAGGACAGGACCTCGGAGACGCAGCGGATGGTATACGGGAACTCGACCTGATCGGGCAGGACGGGAATCAGCGCGCGCTCGGCCAGATTACCGTGGCCGATCTCGCGGCGGCCCGGGCTGCGGGGTGCGCGGGCCTCGCCGACGGAGTACGGCGGGAAGTTGTAGTGGTGGATGTAGCGCTTGTACGGCGTATCAGACAGGTCGTCCATGAGCTGGGCGTCCTTGGTGGAGCCAAGGGTGCAAATGGTCAGGACCTGGGTCTGGCCGCGGGTGAACATGCCGGAGCCGTGCACACGGGGCAGCAGACCGACCTCGGCGGCCAGCGGGCGGATCTCGTTGATGCCGCGGCCATCGACGCGCTTGCCGTCCTCCAGCAGCCAGGTGCGGACGACCTTCTTCTGCAGCTTGTAGCTGATGAGGTCGAGGTCGGCGGCGGTCAGCTCGGGGTGCTCGGCGGCGATGGCATCCATAATGGGCAGCATCGCGGCGTCGCGGACGTTCTTGTCGTCGGTGTTCATCGCGGCCTTAACGTCCTCGAGGTGGTTGGCGTAAACGTCAGCCAGCAGGGCGTGGTCAAGCTCCACGGGGGTGAAGCTCTTTTTCGGCTTGCCGATCTCGGCGACGATGCTGTTGATGAACGCCAGCATCTTCCGGATCTCCTCGTGACCGGCGCGGATGGCCTTCATCATAGTCTCCTCGTCGACCTCGTTGGCACCGGCCTCAATCATGACGATCTTTTCCTCGCTGGCGGCCAGCGTCAGGGAGAGGTCGCTGTGCTCGCGCTGCTCCTTCGTGGGGTTCAGCACAATCTCGCCGTCCACCAGACCGACAAACACACCGGCAATAGGGCCGTTCCAGGGAATATCAGACATGGCGATGGCCAGGGACGCACCGTTCATGCCGGAAATTTCGGCAGAGCAGTCGGGGTCCTGGCTCATGACGGTCATGGTCACGCAGACATCGTTGCGCATATCCTTGGGGAACAGCGGGCGGATGGGGCGGTCCACAACGCGGGAGGACAGGATGGCGTGCTCGCCGGGGCGGCCCTCACGGCGCATGAAGCTGCCGGGGATGCGGCCGGCGGCGTAGAGCTTCTCCTCAAACTCGACGCTCAGGGGGAAGAAATCGACGCCGTCGCGGGGCTTGTCGCTCATCGTGACGTTGCAAAGCACGCAGGTCTCGCCGTAGCGGATCATGGCGCTGCCGTTGGACAGACCGCACATTTTGCCGGTCTCGACCACAAACGGGCGGCCCGCAAAGGTCGTCTCGAACTTGCGGTAGTTGGGGAAGGTTTCCAGTCTGGATGCGAATTCGTAAGCCATAGGGATTCTCCTTCTTTGGTAGATTTTTACTTTCAGCGCTCCCCTGCCCCGGTTCTGTACAATAAAGCCAGCAGCCAAGCCTGTTGCTTGGGTGCTCGATTTACTGCACAAAACGCGGCGAGGGCGGCTGTAAAATACAGGTGCAGTGGATTTTTGTGATGCGCCGCGTTGTAGGGGGCGGCAGCACACATGTATAAAAAATCGGGCAGAGTGCAAATGCACCCTGCCCGTTTTTGCGAAAATTACTTACGCAGACCCAGCTCAGCGATCAGGGCACGGTAACGGTTGATGTCCTTCTTCTGCAGATAGGCCAGCAGATTACGGCGGCGGCCGACCATCTTGAACAGGCCGCGGCGGCTGTGGTTGTCATGCTTGTTGGTCTTGAGGTGCTCGGTCAGGTGGTTGATACGAGCGGTCAGCAGAGCAACCTGGACCTCCGGAGAACCGGTGTCACCCTCGTGGATGGCTGCCTTGGCGATGATGGGCTGCTTATCGATAGCGGATTTCTGGCTCATGGGTATATACCTCTTTCATAAAAATGTATTGGCCGTCGGCGCAGTAAGGGGTAGTTGGAACCATTGAGGCATACGCCCCATACCGGGCCGCGGTAACATGAATTAGTATACCACAACATTTTGCGGAATACAAGAGCATTTGCGGCATTTCCGCAATTATTTTGCGCCGTTCAGGGCCGCAAAATACGCCTTGCTCTCGTCGGCGGCGTGGTGGATCAGCGCGGCCAGCTCGTCCATCGAATTGAACTTGCGCACCGGGCAGAAATATTTGTGAAATTCCAACACCGGCTGCTGACCGTAGACATTGCCGGAGAAGTCCGGCACAAACGTCTCGCAGGTCACGGCGGCGTTTTCACTGCTGTCCACCGTGGGGCGCTTGCCGATGCCGGTGGCTGCGGGCCGCCACTGGCCGTCCAGATAAATGCGGGTCAGGTAGACGCCCGCGCAGGGCTGCAGGGCCGCGGCGGGGTAGTTCTGGTTCAGCGTCGGCGTGCCGAGCTTTCCGCTGCCGATGCCCTTGCCGTGGACAACGGGCCAGTCGATGGCGTAGGGTGTGCCGAGCATGGCGTTGGCGTCGTCGAGACGGCCCTCCTCCAGCGCGGCGCGGATGCGGGTCGACGAGACGGTCTGCCCGCTGTACTGCGCCATCGGCACGATATGCACGCCGATGCCGAGGGGCGCGCAGAGCTCCCGCAGACGCTCCACGTTACCGGCGGCGCGGGCTCCAAACGTAAAGTTGTCGCCGCAGAACAGTTGCTTTGCGTTAAAGCAGCCCACCAGCACCTTTTGCACAAAATCCTCCGGCGTCAGCGCACGGAACTCGTCAAACGGTGCCTCCTGGTATTCCTCGATGCCTAAGCTTGCAACGCGGGCGTGCTTCTGCGGCAGCGAGAGGATGCGCCCGCCCTTCAGCGTACTGCTGGCGGGCAGCTCAAACGTGAAAGCCGCAGCGGTCAGGCCACCGGCCCGGGCGCATTCGACGGCAGCCCCCAGCACAGCGCGGTGGCCGCAGTGGACGCCGTCAAAATAGCCAAGCGCCACAGCACTGCCCTGCGGGGCGTGGATGGGCGTCAGCCTTTGATAAATTTGCATTGGGCAGTCAGCCCCTTTCGCAAAATAGTTTTTCGACCTTGAGCACGCCGCCCTCGACGCTGGCCAGACCCAGAAACGCGCCGGTCTCATCGTAGGTGCGGTAGCGGCCATCGGCGGCAGCGTAATGGCTCGTCGGGCAGCCGTTGAGCAGGTGCGCCTTGACGCCGCTGTTGACGTGCAGGGCGGGCAGCGGCGTAAAGACTGACTCGATTGGCAGTACCCAGCCGTTGGTTTCGAGTTCCCCGCTCTCGGCGGCGGCTAAAATTTCCGGCAGCGTGTGGCACTGGGCCAGGCTGAACACACCGGCCTGCGTGCGGCGCAGGGCAGACAGCGTGGCGGGCACGCCAAGGGCGTCGCCGATCTCCTCGGCCAGCACGCGGATGTAGGTGCCCTTGGAGCAGGCGACGCGGACGGTGTATTCGTCGGGCGCGGGGCTGCCGAGGTATTCGATGTCATAGATCGTGATGGGGCGGGGCGTGCGCTCAACGGTCTGGCCCTTGCGGGCCGCCTTATACAGCGGTTGGCCGTTGATTTTCACCGCGCTGTACATCGGCGGCAGCTGCATGCGGTCCCCGCGGAACTGCGGCAGTACGGCGCGCAGCTCGGCCTCCCCCACCGTGACGCGGGCAGTTTCCAGCGTCGTGCCGGTCACGTCGCCGGTGTCGGTGCGCAGGCCCAGACGCAGCGTAGCTTCGTAGGTTTTATCGTGGTCAAGCTGGCGGTCAGCGGCGGAGGTCGCCTTGCCGATAAACACCGCGAGCACACCGGTGGCCATAGGGTCCAGTGTGCCCGAGTGTCCCAGCTTGCGTGTGCCCAGTGCGCCGCGCAGCTTGGCCAGCACATCAAAGCTGGTCCAGCCTGCGGGCTTATCGACGGGCAGAATGCCGTTTGGCGTTTGCATAGCAGGGTTCCTTTTCTGTTGTTAGGGTTTAAAAGGCTTCCCCCTAGGGGGGGAGCTGTCACCGAAGGTGACTGATGAGGGGCAAGTCTGCCATTGCAGACCGTTTACGGGTTGTTGCGGGCAGGTTCGCCCCCCATCCGGCCTTGCTTCGCGCGGCCACTTTCCCCCAATGGGGGAAGGCTTTATTGCGCTTTCTCCGCGTCGGCGCGGTCCAGTTCCTTTTTGACTTCCTCGAGGATCGCGTGCTTGGCGTTGTCCGGGTTGCCGCTGATCTCACAGCCGGCGGCGCGGGGATGCCCGCCGCCGCCCAGACGCCGCGCAATGTTGCAGGCGTTGGTGTCGTGCCCGGTGCGCACACTGATCTTGAAGCTGCCGTCCTTCTGCTGGCGCAGGGTCAGACCGACCTCGACGCCCTCGATGGAGCGCGGCAGGCTCGTCAGATCCTCCAGCTCGGCCCCGGCCACACCTGCGGCCTGGATCTGGTCCCAGGTCAGGCAGATGAGCGCACAGCGGTCATCGTAGTAAAACTCCAGGCTTTCTAAAGCCATGCGTTCCGCGATGACCCGCGCGTGGGAGCGGCTCTCGAACAGGCGCTCGTTCAGCCTTTCCACGTCGGCTCCGGCCTCGATCAGAGCCGCTGCCGCCTTGTGGGTCTCCGCCGTCGTGTTGCTGAACCGGAAGCAGCCGGTGTCCGTTGCCACACCCGTATACAGGCAGGAGGCAATTTCCGGCGTGATCTTCGCGCCCATCTCGGGGATGAGCGTCGTCAGCAGCTCGGCAGCTGCGGCAGCCCCGGCGTCCACCAGCGTCTCATAGGCATAGCCGCTGTTCGAGCCGTGGTGGTCGATGCACAGATTGACATGCTCGGCGTATTCCTGAATGTTGTTGCGCTCGCCAAAAAGCTGAATGCCCGCAACGTCCACCGCCACCACAAACGCGGGGCGGAAGCTGCCGTCAAACACCGTGATGGGCATGTAGTCGTACATGGCAGGGATCGGATCACTGCACAGCACGGCGGCATTTTTGCCCAGCTGCTGAAGCGCCAGGCAGAGCGCCGTGCCCGAGCCGATGGTGTCACCGTCTGGGTTTTTATGGCACAAAATCAGGATGTCATCTGCAGCAAGCAGACGCGAAACAACCGTCTCGCGATCTACGTTCTGAGTCATAGGTTCCTCTTTTCTAACTGGGGTGCTTTACTCTGCGTCAGAGTCAGGCTCAATGTCCAGCTCACCCAGCAGCTTGTTGATGTGCGCGGCATAGGCTGCGCCTTCATCTTTGACGAATACAAAGCGCGGTGCCTTGCGGATGTGCATCCGGCGGCTGACTTCGGTACGGACATGGCCGGACGCCTTGTTCAGCGCCTTGACCACCGGCTCCGGGCCGCCCTCACGGCCCATGACGCTGATGTAGACCTTGGCCTGATCGAGGTCGGGGGTCACATCCAGACGGGTCACGGTCAGCAGACCGCCCGTCACGCGGGGGTCCTTCATCTCGCCGATGATGGCGATCAGCTCACGCTTCATATCCTGGGCCATACGGCCATGGTTTTTGGTTGGCATTTACTTTACCTCTGCAATCAATCGCGGTACTCCTCCATCTTGAAGCACTCAAAGACGTCGCCTTCCTTGATGTCCTGGAACTTGGCCAGGGTGATGCCGCACTCAAAGCCCGCGGCAACCTCCTTGGCGTCATCCTTGAAGCGCTTCAGGCTGGCGATGGAATCCTCGCAGATGACGATGCCGTCACGAACCAGACGCAGCTGGGCGTCGCGGGTGATCTTGCCGTCGGTAACGCGGCAGCCTGCGACGGTGCCGACGCTGGAGATCTTGTAGACCTGGCGGACCTGGGCCTCGCCCAGGGCGACCTCGCGGACCTTCGGGGCCAGCATGCCCTTCATAGCGTCGGAGACATCGTTGATGGCGTCGTAGATGACGCGGTACATACGCATCTCAACGCCGGTCTGCTCGGCTTCGGCCTTGGCGACGGCGTCGGGACGGACGTTGAAGCCGATGATGATGGCGTTGGACGCATCGGCCAGAGAGACGTCGGACTTGGAGATGGCACCGACACCCGCATGGATGACGCGGACGCGGACCTCGTCGTTGGAGATCTTCTCGAGGCTCTGCTTGACGGCCTCGGCGGAGCCCTGGACGTCCGCTTTGACGATGATGGGCAGTTCCTTCATATCGTTGGCAGCCATCTGGTCAAACAGGTTATCCAGCGTGACCTTGGTGTAGGCGGCAAACTGCTTCTCCTTGGCCTCGGCGGTGCGCTTGTCAGCCAGTTCACGGGCGAGGCGCTCGTCCTCGACAGCCTCAAACAGCTCGCCGGCCTCGGGGACCTCGGTCAAGCCGGTGATCTCAACAGGCGTGGACGGGCCGGCCTCGGTGATCTCCTGGCCCTTGTCGTTGCGCATCGTGCGGACACGGCCCACAGCGGTACCGGCGATCAGGCAGTCGCCCTTGTGCAGGGTGCCGTTCTGGACCAGCAGAGTTGCGATGGGGCCCTGGCCCTTGTCCAGACGGGCCTCGACGACAGCGCCCTTGCCGCGGCGGCTCGGGTTGGCCTTCAGCTCCATTACCTCGGCCTCGAGAGCGATACGCTCGAGCAGGTCGCTGATGCCCATGCCGGTGACGGCGGACACGGGGATGCAGGCGACGTCGCCGCCCCAGTCCTCGGGCACGATCTCGTACTTGGTCAGCTGCTCCTTGACACGCTCCGGGTTGGCGGTGGGCTTATCCATCTTGTTGATGGCGACGATCAGCTTGACGTTGGCGGCCTTGGCGTGGTTGATGGACTCGATGGTCTGGGGCATGATGCCGTCATCGGCCGCGACGACCAGGACCGCAATGTCGGTCATGTTCGCGCCGCGGGCACGCATCGAGGTGAACGCCTCATGGCCCGGGGTGTCCAGGAAGGTGATGACGCTGTCCTTGCTCTTGACCTGGTACGCGCCGATGGCCTGGGTGATGCCGCCGGCCTCGCCCTTGGTGACGTTCGTGGAGCGGATGGCGTCCAGAATGGAGGTCTTGCCGTGGTCGACGTGGCCCATAACGACAACGACGGGCGGGCGTTCGACCAGATCGGCGGCGTTGTCCTCCTCCTGCACGAACAGGCGCTCCTCGATGGAGACGTGGACCTCATGCTCGACCTTAGCGCGGAACTCCTCGGCGATCAGGGCGGCGGTGTCGAAATCGACAACGTCGGAGATGGCGTGCATCTCGCCCATCTGCATGAACTTGGCAACGACCTTGGCGGCACTCTGCTTCAGGCGGGTGGCCAGCTCGCCGACGGTGATCTCGTCGGGGATGGAGATCTTCAGCTGCGCGTTGCGGGCCTTTTCCAGCTGGATGCGCTGCAGGCGCTCGGCCTCGGTCTCGCGGCGGCGGCCAAACTGCTGGCCGCGGCGGTTGTTGCGGTTGTTGAACTTTTCCTTCTTGCCGGTGGGCTGGTTCTTGCGCTTGCTGGGCATGTTGCGGCTGTCGGCCAGGTCGTCATAGCGGGCGTTGAACTTGTCAACGTTCACATCGACGGTGCGGGTGTCAACGGAGACCTGCGCGCGGTTGACCTGGACCTGCTCGGTCTTGACAGGCTCTTTAATACCAGTATCGGCGGCCAGCTCCTGCAGGGTGACGCGCTTCTCGCTGCGCTTTTCCGCCTGCTTCTCGGGCTTGCGGCTGTCTTTCTTCTGCTCGGGCTTCGGTTCCTTCTTGGCGGCGGGCTTGGGCTGCTCCGCAGGCTTGGGCTTGGCAGCGGGCTGCTGGGCTGCGGCGGGCTGCTTCTTCGGCTCGGGCTTCTTTTCTGCCTTCGGGGCCGGGGCGGGCTCCTTGCCGCTGGCAAGGTAGGCGTCGAGGCTGTCCTCGGCGTTCTCGCGGGTCAGGGTCTCCAGCAGGACGTTGAGCTCTTTTTCCTCAAACGTGCCGACGGTCTTATAGGCTTCGCCGGTCACGCCGGAAACGGTCTCAACGACCTTTTTGGCGGGCATGCCGAACTCCTTGGCAACATCAGCGATCTTGTATTTAAAATCCATATAGTGTGGTCCTCCTCATCAAAGGTATTTTGCGCACAGCTGTGCAAGGTGTTCGTCGGTCACGCCGAACACGGCGGCGGGCTTGGGGGTAAGCATGGCCAGGTCAGCGCTGGTCAGGGGTATCTGCTCACAGGCGACGATGCCGTCGCAGGCGTCCTTCATATGGCTGACCGTGCGTTCACTGGCGTCCGAGGTAAGCAGCACCAGGGCCACTTTGCCGCGCAGTGCGTTTTCCTGTACGCGGTCATACCCGTGCAGCAGCTTGCCGGCCTTGCGGCACAGCCCCAGTGCACCCAGCAGCGGGTGCTGATCGTTATTCATGGCTCGCCGCCTCCTTTGCACTTTGCTCCGCACAGGCGATCTCCTCGGTCAGGCGGTCATAGATACCGTCCGGGATGGGGACCTCAAATGTGCGTTCGAGCCGCTTGGCCTTGCGCGCCTTGGCAAGGCAGGCAGCCGAGGGGCACAGATACGCGCCGCGTCCCGGTGCCTTGCCGCGCAGATCAATACTGATCTCGCCCTCGGGGCTGCGCACGACGCGCACCAGTTCGCGCTTGGGGCGCTGGGCATTACAGCCCACGCACCGGCGCACGGGGATCTTTTTTTGCTTTAGCTGCTGCAACTGGCAGACCTCATTTCTCGAGAATAGATAAGAGATAAAAGATAAAAAATATAGTGGACCGCGGCGCTGCACGCCGCTCGAAATTGCTCTGCCGCCGTAGGGGCGCATTCTATATGCGCCCGTGCTGCCTTACGGGAGCGGGCCGGGCGGATATGGAATCCGCCCCTACGGTTTTGGCCCTGCCAAAACTCCACATTTTATATTATCTTTTATCTATTATCTTTTATCTTTATTATTTATTCCTCGTCCTCGCCGTAGTAGCCGGACTCGGGGCGGATGTCAATATTATAGCCGGTCAGATGGGCGCACAGGCGCACATTCTGGCCCTTGTTGCCGATGGCCAGGCTCAGCTGGTGGTCGGGCACGGTCACGCGGCAGCTCTTGGTCTCGCCGGGCAGCAGTTCGACCTTGACGACCTTAGCCGGGGACAGGGCCGCGGAGATAAACTCGGTGATGTCCTCGCTCCAGCGGATGACATCGATCTTCTCGCCGTTCAGCTCCTGGACGATCTTCTCGACGCGGACGCCGCGGGCACCGATGCAGGCACCGACGGGGTCGACATCGGGGTTCTTGCTCCAGACAGCCAGCTTGGTGCGGGCACCGGCCTCACGGGCGATGGCCTTGACCTCAACGGTGCCGTCGTAGATTTCGGGGACCTCCAGCTCAAACATGCGCTTGACCAGGCCGGGATGGGTGCGGCTGATGGTGACGCGGGGGCCGCGGTCCGTTGCCAGTACATCCACGACATAGACCTGCACGGTCTGGCCCTCGGTGAAGGTCTCGCCGGGGACCTGCTCGTTGCGGGGCAGCACAGCGCTGCCGCCCTTGCCCAGATCCAGCACAACATTGCCGCGCTCGGGGTCGATGGAGACGACGGTGGCGGCGATCAGCTCATGTGCGCGGGACTGCATCTCGCTGCACTGCAGGTTGCGCTCACCCTCGCGCAAGCCCTGACGGATGACGTGCTTTGCGGTCTGGGCAGCAATACGGCCAAACTCCTTGGTCTTGAGGGGCGTGACCATGCGCTGGCCGACCTTGTAGCTCTTGCGGACCTTCTGGGCATCCTCCAGGCTGACCTGGGTGTGGGGGTTCTCGACCTCCTCCACGATGTCACGCAGCAGGCTGGCACGGAACGCGCCGAGCTCGGGGTCAATGTCCACAACGACATTGTCGTCCTCGACCTCGTAGTCCTTCTTGACCGCAATGACGATGGCCGCCTTGATCTTGTCGATCAGGTAGTCCTCGGGCAGGCCGCGCTCCTTTTCCAGTGCAGAAAGGGCCTCAAAAAATTCGTTGTTCGCAGTAGCCATGTTTCTGGTTTCCTCCCAATTATATTTCAAGTACACGCAATACAGTAGTTACAATCGCTCTGCCTCCCCCTGGGGGAAGGCGGCCCCGCAGGGCCGGATGAGGGGCAGCTGTGCCGTTGCTGCCCGGTCATGGGCGATCACGGCAGGTTTGCCCTCATCAGTCCGCTTCGCGGACAGCTTCCCCCTCAGGGGAAGCCTTTTCTCAGCCGAACAGATCCTCGTCGTCGCAGAGCTTGACGTAGCCGGCGCTCTTGACGGGGAAAGCGTAGGTCTCCTCCCCGTCGGTCAGGGTCACATTGCCGTCGGCATCCAGCCCCTGCAGGATGCCCGCATAGTCGCGGCGGCCCTGCTCGTCGGGGCGGATCAGATGCGCCGCGCACTTCTGGCCCTTGAGCTGCTCGTAGTGCTCGGGGCGGGTCAGGCGGCGGCCCAGGCCCGGGCTGCCGACCTCGAGGTAGTAGCTCTGTTCAATGGGGTCTGCCTCGTCCAGCAGCGGATCAATAGCGCGGGAGACAGCCTCGCAGGTGTCGGTGTCCAACGGCTCATCGCGGTCGATCAGCACGCGCAGGAACCAGTCCGGGCCTTCCTTTTCAAAGCGGACATCCCACAGGCGCAGGTCCATCCCCTCAACAACGGGGCGGACGAGCGCTTCGACGACCTTGACCGCGCTGCCCTGCTGCGGTTTACCGGGTTTTGCCATAAAAATGCTCCAATCATAAAAAGAAAGCGGACCTTGCGGCCCACTTTCAGTAAAATCATCATCGAACACTAAGACTATACCACATCCGTGCGCAAAATGCAAGCCCCCGCCGGGCAGATTTGCCTTCTAACGGGCTTTTTCAGCGTGCATTTTTTGCGGAGTTTGAGAAAACGGCCTGTAAATTCCGTATTGGACTGAATTTGAACGCCGCGGTTGGCTTTGCCTGATGGCTGCGTTGCCGCGCGGATTCTTCTTCCGGGCTGGTTGTGGTTCGTCAGGTGTTGGTACCTCGGTGGGCTCCGGTTCCGGAATATTTGGTGTTGGCGTTGGAGCCGCAGTAGGTTCTGGTATCGGCTCAGGCGTCGGGGTTGCGGGCAGTACTTCCCTATAGTTTGCGTACAAAATCGTGGCATCCCTGTACGTAATGCAGCGGGTCTCTTTTATTATACAGGCAAGCCACCCAATCAGTCAAATAAAAAAGTGCTGCAACGCCGTGCAGCACTTACAAAGTTTAGCGGTTAAATTTGGTCAGAACGCCCATTCGCCGTTTTCAAAGATCGTGACTTCTTCCCCGCGCTTCGTGATGCCGGTGACATGGGTATCCGCCGCGCCGACCATGACATCCTCATGGATGGCGGAGTTGTTCAGGCCCTTCTTCATCAGGTCATCGCGGGTCATGGCAGAGCCGCCCCTGATGTTCGTCGGGTAGCCCGCGCCGAACGCAATGTGGCAGGCGGCGTTCTCATCAAACAGGGTGTTGTAGAACAGCACGCCGCTGCGGTTGATGGGGCTGGAGGCGGGCACGAGGGCGATCTCGCCGATGCGGTTCGAATTCTCGTCGGTGGAGAGCAGCTCGGCCAGCAGGTCGGCATTCTTCTCGGCACCGTGCTCCACGACAACACCGTCCTTGAAGGTGACATGCCAGCCCTCGATCAGCTGGCCGTTGTAGGCGTAGGGCTTCGTGCCGTAGACGATGCCGTTTGTGCGCTCGCGGTGGGGCGCACAGAAAACCTCCTCGGTGGGAACGTTGGCGATGAACTCAATGCCGTCCTCGGTCTTGCTGGACGCGCCCTCCCAGGTGGCGTCGTCGGCCAGACCGACGGTCAGGTCTGTGCCGTTCGAGCTGGTCATGTGGATGCGGTCCAGCTCCAGCGCGTTCATGCGGTCACGGCGGGCCTTGGTCACGGCGACATGCTTCTGCCACGCGCCGACGGGGTCACCGGTGGAAACACGGCAGACGTCAAAGATCAGCGCCCAGAGCTTTTCGACAGCCTCGTCGAGCGGCAACTCCGGGAACACCTTGGCGGCCCAGCCCGGAGCGGGCACAGCCGCCACGCACCACTGGACGCGGTCATTCATCGTGTACTCCTGCCAGGGTTTCATAAAGGTACGGCGCGCGAGGTTGACGCGGTTCAGCTTGCCCGCATCAAGGCCCGCCAGTGCCTCGGGATCCTCGGCATGGATGGCCAGCGTGCAGCAGCCGTCCGGGTCCTCGGCGTAGTCGAGGTAGCTGCGCAGCTCATAGGGCTTCATGGCAGTCAGGTCCTTTTCGTCGGCCAGCTCCATGTTCAGGCGGGTGAGCTTATCGTCCTCCCAGCGGACAACGACGGTCTTGGCCCCGGCCTCATAGCCCGCGCGGACGCAGGCATGGGCGAAGTCGGGCATCGTGACAGGGCAGCGGACGATAAAATTCTGGCGCGGACGCACATTGACGCCCACCTTGACGATAAAATCAGCGTAGAGCTGGAGGTAATGTTGGTTCATTGCAAGTGGCTCCTTTTATAATATATTTGGTTGTATTGTACCATAAAGTGGGCAGTAATGGCAAGGCTGCGTGCTTCCCCCCGAGGGGGGAAGTGGCCGAGG
>ENA-OQMN01000056-OQMN01000056.1-human-gut-metagenome-genome-assembly--contig:-NODE-56-length-42123-cov-12.613058_pt1 | contig 42123 bp, 40 predicted proteins | sample MGYA00242765_ERZ504861 | MGnify/ENA primary metagenome ERZ504861 (study PRJEB26092, sample SAMD00036417) | human gut metagenome | host: Homo sapiens | study: EMG produced TPA metagenomics assembly of... | reverse complement strand
GGTACACCCCCTGGTTGCCTAGTATGGCAGTGGTGCTGACGGCTGAGCTGGTAAGCTTACGGGGTGTCCAGGGCAGCAAAAAACCCCAGATATTATCTGGGGCATGAGAAATTTCTGGTCTACACCGGTGCAGCCATTGCGCTGGCGAACTGGGTGTACAAGAACTATATGCTGGTGGTAAGAGGCGTGGACCTGCTTCCGCTCTGGCCGCGCTGAGCCGGAATGAACGAAGGGAGAACCGTCAGCAATAGAATGGAAACCGGCGTCAATGGGGACGGAGCAGGCACTAAAACCAGATAAAGCCGGTGGTTTTGGGCAGCTGCATCTGCTGGTTCAGCTGTTCCTGGAGACGGTTGATGAACTCATTAATCTGAGGACCGGTCACAGGGTCGCTGAGAGCCTCATAGTAGCTGGCCAGGGCATAGAAAAAGAAAAATGTAAGGGTGATGGCAATGACGCTTAATACCAGCCCTGCAATGGCCCTGGCATTAAAGGCTTTCCTGGGGCTCATATCGGCGTTTCTGGCCATGAGGGCAAGTAGGATGCCGATGACGCCGCAGACAAGGCCTGTGGGCATGGCGGTCTGGTTATAGGCCAGTGACATGGGCAGATAGAAAAGGCTGCACACGATTCCGATAATGCCTGCTATCATGGAACAGGTGCCCAGGCGTTCGGAGGACGTGAAGTTCTTTCCCTGTTTGTTGGAAGGCGGTTTCTGGTTGTTATGAGTATCATTCATCATTCTGAATAAGGACCTTTCTTTTGTCAGGCGCGGCCGTTTCTGCCGTGCCGAAATATTGTAACTGCTATCCTGGCTATTTTATCACGAATTACCGGCACTGTCCAGATGAAGAAGCTTTCCAGATGCGGGGAACTTTCGGCCAGAACTTGCATAAGCGGTTGGGATGCACTATAATATAACAGTTAGTTAGATTACAGATATGCGAGGTTTACCATGGATATTATTAAAAAACTGGCGGAAGAACTGAATATCGGACGCCATCAGGCGGAAGCAGCCGTCAAACTCATTGATGAGGGAAATACGATTCCGTTCATTGCCAGATACCGGAAGGAGGCAACCGGCTCCTTAAACGACGAGGTACTGCGTAATCTGGATGAGCGGTTAAAATACCTGCGCAACCTGGAAGACCGCAAGAGCCAGGTCATTGCCTCCATTGCGGAGCAGGAGAAGCTGACCCCGGAGCTGGAGCTTAAGATAAAGGAGGCCCAGACCCTGGTGGCTGTGGAGGACCTTTACCGCCCTTACAAGCCCAAACGCAGGACAAGGGCCATGATTGCCAAGGAAAAGGGGCTGGAGCCCCTGGCCGACCTTATCAGCATGCAGATGACAGCTGAGCCTGTTGAGAAGGCGGCAGCCGGTTTTGTATCGGAGGAAAAAGGCGTGGCCAGTGTCCAGGAGGCCATACATTTCAAGGCTGCTTTTGTCAATACGCTGGTCTACGCCATCGGCACGGTGCCGCTGACGCTGGCGTGCAGCCTTGGTCTGGCCATGCTGCTGAACCAGAAGGTCAAGTTCCGCAACTTCTTCCGTACCGTTTCGTTCTTCCCCTACGTTGCTTCTCTGGTCGCCGTTGCTGCGGTCTGGAACATGATCTTCAGCCCCTCCATGGGCCCGGTCAACCAGATCCTCGCAACCCTTGGCGTGGAGAACCTGCCCAAGTGGGCCGCCGGTAAGGACACCGCTATGCTCACGGTCATCCTGTTCAGCGTCTGGAAGAACATGGGCTATTACATGGTCATCTACCTGGCCGGTCTGCAGGGCACGAACCCCGAGCTGGAGGAGGCTGCCGAGCTGGACGGTGCCAGCAAGTGGCAGATCTTCTGGAATGTAACCCTGCCGCAGCTGAAGCCCACCACCTTCTTCGTTATCATCATGCTGACCATCGCCTCCTTCAAGGTGTATGACCAGATGTACATGATCACCCAAGGCGGCCCCGGCAATGCGACCATGACCCTTGTTTACTACATCTACAACGTAGCCTTCGTCAACACGCCGAAGTACGGCTACGCAAGTGCCGTGTCCATGGTGCTGTTTGTGCTGGTGCTGTTTGTCACCATCATCCAGTTCAAGGGCTCGTCCAGCAACGACTAAGGGAAGGAGGAAACACACATGGCTACTACCGCAGTTAAGAAAAAGACAGGCTCCATGAAGGCGCAGCATGTTGTCAGCCGCGTGCTGATCTATGCACTGCTCATCGTCGTGGCAGCACTGATGCTCATCCCGTTCCTGTGGATGCTCTCCGCATCCTTCAAGCTGAACAAGGACGTCTTTACGTTCCCCATTGAGTGGATCCCCTCGAACCCGCGCCCGCAGAACTATGTGGACATCTGGACGAAGATCCCCCTGCTGACCTTCGTTAAGAACACCGCGTTCCTGACCATCATCGTCACGATCTTACAGGTTCTGACCTCCTCCTTCGCCGCCTATGCGTTCGCCAAGCTGAACTTCAAGGGCAAGAACGTGCTGTTCCTGGGCTACATCGCGACCATCGCGGTGCCCTGGCAGGCTTACATGGTGCCCCAGTTCATGATGATGCGCTCCTGGCACCTGAACAACACCCATCTGGCCATCATCTTCCTGCAGGCGTTCAGCGCCTTCGGCGTTTTCATGATGAAGCAGTTCTATGAGGGCGTTCCCACCGAGCTGTGCGAGGCTGCCCGTATCGACGGTCTGTCCGAGTACGGCATCTATGCCCGCATCATGCTGCCGCTTTCTCTGCCCGCTGTGTCGACGCTGGTTATCTTTACCTTCGTCAACACGTGGAACGACTTCCTCGGACCCCTGATCTACCTGACCAAGACCGAGCTCAAGACCATCCAGATCGGCCTGCGTATGTTCATCAGCCAGTACTCTGCCGAGTATGGCCTGATCATGGCGGCTTCCGTTGTCGCACTGATCCCGGTCCTGATCGTATTCCTGTCCCTGCAGAAGTACTTCGTCCAGGGCGTTGCATCCTCCGGCCTGAAGGGCTGATATAGCTACCAAACAGTTACCCATTTGTACGGGGCGCAAGGCGAAAGCCCTGCGCCCCTTTTTCGAGATAAAAGATAAAAATTATGGTGGTGCGTTCCGCTGCGCTCCACGCAAAAACGCCACCTTATGTATTCAGACTGTCAAAAAACTCTTGTAGGGGCGAGCATCGCTCGCCCGTGCCCGTTTGGCCGTTAAATGGCTTTCCCGGGAAATGCGTTGCTGCGTCAAGTTGGCGGGCGACCAATGGTCGCCCCTACACTTTCTTGGCCTATTGAATGTGATTTTTTGACACGCTGATTTATTATCTGTTATCTTTTATCTATTCTCTAAGAAAAAAGAGGTTTCCCATGAAAACATTCCCCAATAAAATCCTGACAAAGTCTCAGGCCGAGCAGGCGCTGGATACCGCTATCGCGCTCGTCCGCCGGAATCTGCCGCTGTATACCGACCACTGCCAGAACCATTCCAGCGTCCATGACATCTATCCCCAATGCGAGAACAACCAGTGGACCTGCGGCTTCTGGCCCGGCGAGGTCTGGCTGAGCTATGAGCGCACCGGCGACGAGGCGTTCAAAAATACCGCGCTGACCCTGGTGGACAGCTTCCTCTACCGCATTGAGCACAAGATCGAGGTCGACCATCACGACATGGGCTTCCTGTACAGCCCGTCCTGTGTCGCCGCCTACAAGCTGACCGGCAGTGAGAAGGGGAGAAGGGCCGCTATCTTGGCTGCCGACCAGCTCTGCACCCGCTTTCAGGAGAAGGGCGAGTTCTTTCAGGCGTGGGGCGCGCTCGGCGCTGCCGACAACTACCGCTACATCATCGACTGCCTGCTGAATGTGCCGCTGCTCTACTGGGCCAGCGAGACCACCGGCGACGCCCACTACGCCGATCTGGCGCACAAGCATGTCACGACCTGTCTGGCCAACTCCATCCGCCCGGACGGCTCGACCTACCATACCTTTTTCATGGACCCCGTGACCGGCGGCCCTGTGCGCGGCGCGACCTGTCAGGGCTATAAGGATGACTCCTGCTGGGCCCGCGGTCAGGCGTGGGGCGTCTACGGCACGGCCATCAGCTACCGCTACACCAGACGCCCCGAGTATCTGGACGCCTTCCGCCGCGTGCTGGCCTACTATCTGGAGCGCCTGCCCGAGGACCTGGTCCCGTACTGGGATATGACCTTCACCAGCGGCACCGAGGAGCCACGCGACTCCTCCTCCGCGTCCATCGTGGCCTGCGGCCTGCTGGAGGCCGCCAAGTACGTCGGCACCGACGAGGCTGCCGAGTACACGAAGCTGGCCGCCCAGATGCTGGGCAGCGTGGCCGCGCACTACGCCGTCAAGGAAGGCCCGCAGGGCATCGGCCTTGTGCGCCACGGCACCTACAGCAAAAAGAGCCCCTACAACACCTGCACGCCCGAGGGCGTTGACGAGTGCGTCAGCTGGGGCGACTACTTCTACATGGAAGCGCTGACGAGATTGACAAAGGATTGGGAGCTGTACTGGTGATGAAATTACATACAAAGTCCGATTTTACGGCGCTGATGCACCGATTTCTGGACCCGCTGCTGCCGCTGTATTCCGAGGGCGGCGCACGGCTGCACCTTGGCGACACCGGCGTGACCTACCCGGGCCGTACGATCGAGATGGAAGCCTTCTCCCGCCCGCTGTGGGCGCTGGCCCCGTTCTGGACGGGCGGCGGCAGGGCGGATGACTTCCTGCGCATCTACCGCAAGGGTCTGGCCAGCGGCACCGACCCCGAGAGCCCCGAATACTGGGGCGACCCGAACGATTATGACCAGCTCTTTGTGGAGATGGCCGCGCTGGCCTGCGCGATCCTGGAGACGCCTGAGAGCGTCTGGGAGCCGCTGACCGACGCCGAAAAGGCCGATCTGGCAAAGTGGCTCGACACGATCAACCACCATGACCTGCCCGGCTGCAACTGGCTGCTGTTCCGCGTGCTCGTCAATCTGGCGCTCGACTCTGTTGGGATGCCCTGCGATATGGCCCGCGCCGCCGCTGACATGGCCGAGGTCGATAAATGGTACGTCGCCGACGGCTGGTACTCCGACGGCCCGGCGGACATCAAGCCCCAGAAGGATTACTACAACCCCTGGGCCATCCAGTATTACACCGTGCTCTACAGCGTGTTTGCCGCTAAGAGCGACCCCGCCCGCGCGGCGCTCTACCGGGACCGCGCGACCAAGTTTGGCCAGCAGTTTGCGCGCTGGTTCGATGAAAACGGCGCGGCGCTGCCTTTTGGCCGCAGCCTGACCTACCGCATCGGCCAGAGCGCTTTCTACTCCGCCTGCATCTGGGCCGGTCTCGAGCCGCTGCCCCTGCCGGTCATGAAGGGCATCATCGTGCGCAATTTGAACTGGTGGCTGGCACGGCCCATCTTTGACCGCGACGGCGTGCTGACCATTGGCTACGGCTACCCGCAGCAGTATATGGCCGAGCAGTACAACGCCCCCGGCAGCCCGTACTGGGGCCTGAAGGTCTTTTTGCTGCTGGCCCTGCCCGACGACCACCCGTTCTGGACCGCCGAGGCCGCCCCGCTGCCCGTCGAGCTGACCCGCGCCGGTGTGACCGGCCAGCCCAGCGCAGACCTGCTTTTGCAGCATCTGCCGGACGGCCAGCTGAACGCCTACTCGCCCGCCAACTACGAGAAGGGCGACCACGGCCAGTTTGTCGAGAAGTACGGCAAGTTCGTCTACAACACGCGGTTCGGCTTCTCGGCCAGCCGCAGCTATGTGCAGCTGGAGCAGGCCGCGCCCGACAGTATGCTGGCCTTCGTCATCGACGGCTGGACCTTCGTGCGCCGCCACAGCGACAGGTTTGTCCTGATGGGGGACCGTCTGCTGAGCGAGTGGCGGCCCTTCCCGGGCATTAAGGTCACGACGGAGCTGGTGCCCACTAAGTGGGGCCACGTCCGCAACCATACGGTGGAGAGCACCATCGCCTGCACGGCGTATGACTGCGGCTTTGCCGTGCCCAAGTTCGCCGCCGGCTTTGCCGCCGCGGCCAACGGCACCGGGGCCGAGGCCCACAACGACACCTGCCGCTGCACCGTGCAGGGCCGGGGCGGCGAGGGCTTCCTTGTGAACGCCTACCCCAACACGAACCTGTACGACCCCAACACGGTCATCCCCGCGGTCAGGTACGACGTCCCCGTCGGCACGTCCGTCTTTACCACCACAGTGGAGAGCCAGCACGAATAATTCTCTTGGCCCCCTCTGGGAGGGGGCTCCGCCCGCAGGCGGTGGGGGAGAGAGCCTTGCCATGGCCCGAAATATTTCGGATTACCGCAGAGTTCTCTTCCTCCGGCCTTCGGCCACCGTTCCCCCCTCTGGCGCTACGTGCCACCTCCCCCGTATCGGGGGGGGGTCTGTCTCGCAGAGGGAGGTCTTTAGCGCAAAGAGAGAGAGGTAATGTATATGTATCCGCAGTCCAATTCTGCCCGCAGCGTCCGGGATCTGTCCGGCGTTTGGGATTTCCGCTTCAACGCCGATGAGCCCTGGCAGCCCATTGCGGTTCCGGCCTCCTACAATGACCAGAGCCCCGACCCGGAGTTCCGCCGCCATTACGGCATGGCCTACTACCGCACGACCTTCACCGTGCCCGAGGGCGCGCGCCGGGTGCTGCGCTTCGACGCTGTGACCCACAACGCCGTGGTGCGGCTGAACGGGCAGGAGATCGCCAGCCACCGCGGCGGCTTCCTGCCGTTTGAGGCCGACATCACCGCGCTGGCCCAGCCCGGCGAGACCGTGACGCTCGATGTCGAGGTGGACAACCGCATCGGCCACAGCTCGCTGCCTGTCGGCAACGAGGGCGGCACGGCGTTCTTCGGCTCCGACAACGCGGGCATTCCCGCCGTCGAGGCCGGCAAGGCGCGCCAGCAGGCTCAGGGCATCAACCTGCCGAACTTTGACTTCTTCAACTATGCGGGCATCACCCGCCCGGTGCACCTCTACACGACCCCGGCGGCCTACATCCGCGATGTGACCGTCGCCGCCGATATGACCGGCACGCTGCGCTACACGGTGGACACCGTGGGCGAGGGCAGCGTCAAGGTGGAGATTCTGGACGCAGAGGACCGCGTTGTGGCCTGCGCCGACGGTGCCGCGGGCACCGTGCAGGTGGAGAACGCCCGCCTGTGGCAGCCCCGCCCCGGCACGCCGTATCTCTACACGGCGCTGGTTAAGTTCGGCAAGGACGAGTACCGCCAGAAGTTCGGCTTCCGCAGCGTGGAGGTCAGCGGGCACAAGTTCCTTATTAACGGCGCACCGTTCTATTTCAAGGGCCCCTGCAAGCATGAGGACTCGGCCTTCCGTGGCCGCGGCTATGATGCCTGCGTGACGGTGACCGATTTGAAGCTGTACGAGTGGCTGAACGCCAACTGCCTGCGCATGAGCCACTACCCTTATGCCGAGGAGGTCTACGACCTGTGTGACCGTCTGGGCATCGTCGTCATCGACGAGACGCCCGCCGTCGGCATCGGTGCAGGCCCGGCCTGTGACCCGTATCAGACCTTCCCGCTCAAGACCTATCACAGCGCCGTGCTGCGGGCGATGATCGAGCGCGACAAGAACCACCCCTGCGTTGTGCTGTGGAGCCTGGGCAACGAGCCGGACACCGAGCACTTCCCCGAGAGCGCCCGCGACTACTGGCGCCCGCTGTATGAGCAGGCCCACACCCAGGACCCGCAGGACCGCCCGGTCACGATGGTCTGCTGCCAGAACGACTACACGAAGGACATCACGACCCGCACGATGGACGTCGTCTGCATCAACCGCTACTACGGCTGGTACAACCTGAGCGGCGATCTGGATAACGCGGCCTACGCCTTTAAGAAGGAACTGGATTTCTGGGAGACCATCGACAAGCCGCTGATTTTGTCGGAGTACGGCGCGGACACGGTGGCCGGTATGCATGGCTTTGCCCCCGAGATGTTCACCGAGGAGTTCCAGGTCGAGTATTACCGCACGATCAACGGCTGTCTGGATGAGCGCCGTTTTGTCGTGGGCGAGTGGCCGTGGAACTTCGCGGACTTCTCGACCCAGCAGGGCCCGATGCGCGTGGGCAGCTGCAACCGCAAGGGTCTGTTCACCCGTGAGCGCACCCCCAAGCTGGCCGCCCACTACTTCCGTGACCGCTGGGGCAAAAAGGAACCGAACGACCGGTAAGCACTACCCCTGAGATAGAAAAAAGCCCGCTGTTCATCGCAACAGCGGGCTTTTTCGCGATTATTTCAGATTCGGTCTGTCCTGATCGCCGTCGGCCTTGAACAAGACGAAGTTCTCGGGCTTGTTCGTGAAGTAGTAATACTCGGTGTTCTCGTGCACGGGCGGGGTCAGGTAGTTCGGGATGATGCAGCCGTCGCCCTCGACGCGCTCGGTGAAGCCGGCGGCCAGCCAGACGTCTGCAGGGATACCGGCGTTGTAGCAGTCCATGTACTCGGCACCCGCGTGGTTCAGGATGGCGTCCAGCGCCGCGCCGATGCGGGGCAGCACACTGTCCTCACCGATGAAATCCACGAGCCGCACAACGGCGGCACAGCCGGTCTCCTGCGCGGTGACGGTGCGGGTCACGACGTAGGCCAGCAGCTTTCCGTTCTCCTGCGCGGCCCAGACATCGTACTTGAAGTGCGGATAGTGGAAGTACCGCCGCCGCATGTACCACACATCCTTGCGCGGCGTGTGGGGCGTGGCGGGCATACCAAGCGGGATCAGGTCCGCGGCGCTCTCGATTTTAGCAAGGCCCAGATCGCGCTGCACGGGGGGCAGGGAATACCGCAGCGGCTTTGCCAGATAGTAGGCGCGGCGGCGGCCCAGCCGGTAGTAATGGGGCAGGCGCTCGGCCTTCCAGCCCAGGAACTGGTAGAACGTGCAGGTGTTGGGGCGGATGTTATTGCAGGCGACGACGTCGGCATTCAAAAGCCCGGGCAGGGCGTTCATCAATTCCAACCCCACGCCGTTGTGGCTTTTGGCCGCGACCCAGACGCTGACCCAGATGTCCGGCCTGCGCTTTGTGTTGGCCAGTATGTACCCGGCGGCGCTGACGTACTGGCCGTCCTGCTCCGCCACGGCAAACTGCGGCACGCCGCCGCGGCCCGCGTAGTAGTGGTGGTACAGCTCGGGGCGGTTCAGCAGCGGCAGGCGCATATCAAAGTTTGCGTTGATAAAGTCGATGATGGCGGCATCCTCGCCGAGGCGTGCCAGCCGGAATGTTGTATCAGACAATGGCCGAACCTCCCGTGACCGGCAGCGTTACGCCGGTGATGAAGCCTGCCTCGTCGGAGAGCAGGAACGCCATGGCGGGTACAACGTCCGCGGGCGTTGCGTTGCGGCCCATGGGGTTTTCCTCCGCCGCGGCCTGCACGATGAGATCGGGCGTGTCCTTCAGGAAGTTCGTCTCCATCATGCTGGGGGCGACGCAGTTGACCGTGACGCCGAAGCGGGCATACTCGACGGCCAGGCTCTTGACCAGCCCGCCGATGGCGCTCTTGGCCATGACGTAAGCGGCGGTATTCTTGGGCGGGCAGCCGATGGTGTAGCTCGTCTGGATGAACAGCACACGGCCAAACCTGGCCTTGGCCATGGCGGGCAGCACGGCGCGGCAGAGGCGCACGGCGCTGTGGACCTGAATTTCCAGATCGCGGTCAAAGCGGGTCTGGTCGAACGCCTTGAATTTCGCGTTCACAACGGGCAGCGCGGGCAGGTGGATGAAATGCGTCGGCGCGGGGGCGGAGGCCGCCAGCACCTGCACGAAGGTGTCGACCTTGGCGCGGTCCGACAGGTCCACGTCGAACGGGCGCACCTGACCGGGGAAGCGGGCGCAGAGGTCAGCCAGCTTTTCCAGATCGCCGCAGCCCTGGGCCAGCACAAGCGTATCGGCGGGCGCGTTTTGCAGCAGCCGCTCGATCAGCGCGCGGCCCACATCGCTGGTGGCACCGGTTATTAAATAGGTATAGGACATGATTTTCTCCTTGTTATTTTGCTAACCCGGCCTTGATGATGCCGCGGGTCACGCGCTTGCCGTCCTGGTTCGTGATAACGGCCTTGATCTCGGCCTCGCTGCCGATCTCGCTGACGCCGACAACCGTGCCCTTGACGGTCAGCGTGTCGCCGATGAAAATCGGCTTGGCGAATTTGCACTCCACGCCGTGGAGCAGGCAGTGCTCGCCGGGTAGATAGACGCCCGCCAGCGTAGAGAAAAAGCTCGCGCCCAGCATCCCGTAGACGACCCGCCCCGGGAAGCCGCGTCCCCGGGCGTAGTCGGCGTCGATGTGGATGGGGGAGACGTCCCCCGTGATGGCGCGGAATGCGTCCATCATCTCCGGCGTGACGGTCACGGTAAATTCCTCGGTCAGGCCGGGGGTCATCTCCGCCAGCGTGTAGTGGTTCATGGCAGGCTCCTTCGTTGTTCGAAAAAAGGCGGCAGGATGCCGCCTTACGTATTCTCTTGCCCCCTCTGGGAGGCAAGGTTTTTACACCATCCGTGCAACCAGATCCAGCAGGTCGCCGACATCCTTCAGGCCGCGGACATCCGCGAGCTTGAACTTGATGTTGAACTTCTTCTCGATGGCCGTCAGCAGGTTGATCTGCTCCAGGCTGTCCCAGTCCTCGATGTCATCGGCGCAGGTGCTGCGGGTGATCTCCAGGGTGTCGTCGTCAAAATTATCGCGGAAAATATCCTGTACCGCGTTCAGAATTTCCTGTTCGCTCATAGTATAACTCCTTTATAGTATGGTAGTTACCTATACTATAGCATAAAAGCGGGGCAGACGCAAGAAAAAGTGAGGGGAGAGAAGTTAGGGAAGAGGATATGCCGCAGCGTTTCCGGGTCGATGACGAGCATCGACCCCTACACGTAGGGGCGGATTCCATATCCGCCCGGAAAGTCTGCGGCGGCCTCTGCCTTCCCCGGGCGAGCAATGCTCGCCCCTACAGACCGTTTCCCACAGTGTTCACTCCTCACTGATGTTCACAGCCCATAATCCTCCAGCCGCCGCTGCAATTCCGCCTCGTCGGCTACAAAAACGCCCTGCTGCAGGGCTAAGACGTCGCTTTCGGGCAGAAGGCGGGTGTAAAGGTCGTCGTAGGTCGCCAGCGGGCCGATGCCGTCGGCGGTGTACAGCGCTACGTGCCCGCCGCTGTCCTTTAAAAGGTAGCGCGGCGCGGCGGTTTCCGGCTGCGGGCGGGCAAACCAGACCAGCGCCGCCGCAAGGCAGAGCACGGCCAGCCCCGCCAGCAGCGAAAGGTACAGCCCGTGCCCGTCGATTTGTCGGTTTTGCATAATAATTCCCCCTTGCACGGTTAGTATGGCCGCCATGACAGACAAAAACACCGAAAGTTGTGAATTTTACGTCTGACGCTGTACTTTTGCCCCCTTTTTGTGGTATAATCCATTCTATAGCATTGTGCAATTTCGTGTTACCACGCTTCGATACAGACCAAAGGAGGCGGTTCCCATAGAACCCAATCAGCAGCGCCATATCTCCACAGATGGCGTAAAGACGACGGCAGGTGCCACCGGCCAGCCCGACGCACCCGCACCCAAGAACAAGAAAAAGCCCAAAAAGCGCCGCAGCATCATCGGTATGATCTTCAGCTTCATCGGCTGTATGCTCTGCCTGTGCATTATGGCGGCCAGCGTGGGCGGCGTGCTGCTGTCCATGTATATCGTGCAGGTCACGGCGGATGACGGCGAGACCCTCGATCTGGACAACCAGAAAAACCGCCAGACGTCGATCATCTACGACATCAACGGCAACGAGTACGCCTCGCTCTCCCGCAACGAGAACCGTATCTGGCGCGAGCTCTCCGCCATGCCGGAGAATCTGCAGAACGCGGTCATCGCCATCGAGGACAAAAACTTCCGCACCGAGCCCGGCATCAACCTCAAGGGCACCATCGGCGCGGCGCTGAACGCTTTCACCGGCAACCGCATCTGGGGCACGAACCGCGGTGCGTCCACGCTGGAGCAGCAGCTCATCAAGAACCTGACCGGCGATAACGAGCAGGACAACATGCGTAAGGTGCGCGAGATCTTCCGTGCGCTGGGTCTGGACAACAAGTACAGCAAGGAGACCATCCTTGAGGCGTACCTGAACACGATCCCGCTGACCGGCATCATCCACGGTATGGAGGCCGGCTCCATCGAGTATTTCGGCAAGCATGTCGAGGATCTGACCCTGGCCGAGTGCGCGACGCTCGCCTCCATCACGAAGAACCCGACGAAGTACAACCCCGCCACGAACCCCGAGGAGCTCATCAAGCGCCGCAACCATGTGCTGTATGAGATGTACACCCAGGGGTATATCACCGAGACCGAGTTCAACGCCGCCAAGGCTGAGACTGTCACCCTGACCGAAAAGACGAGCACCACCGAGAACGCGACCCGCTCGTCCAGCAACTCCTGGTTCACCGATGCCCTGTACACCCAGCTGCTGAGCCAGCTGCAGGAGGACCTGAACTACACCGCCGACGAGGCGAAGGAGCTGATCTTCTCCGGCGGTCTGCGCATCTACTCCACCGTTGACCCCAAGGTGCAGGAGGGCGTCGAAAAGACGATGTACAATGAGGACGACCTCATCCCCGCCCTGTGGCATGAGGAGCCCGTCTGCCTGCGCGACTATCCCGCCGACAGCAGCAGCTGGGACGAAGTCCAGTACGACGATGCCACCGGTCTGCCCATCACGAAGGAAGGCTATGCGGTCTACGGGCAGGAGGCCATCCCCGTCTACGCGGACGAGGAAGGCACGACGCTGAAAATGGGTACCTCCACCGACCCCGATTATCCCAACGACACCACCGTCTACCTCTGCGTGTATGAGAAGGTACGCACCCAGGCCGCTATGGCAATCGTGGACTACAGCGGCAACATTCTGGCTATCGGCGGCGGCATCGGCGAGAAGAAGTACGATTTGGGCTTCAACCGCGCGACCTCCCCGCATCAGACCGGTTCTACGATGAAACCCATCGGTGCCTACGCGCTGGCGCTGGACTACAAGCTGATCAACTATTCCTCCCAGATCCTGGACTCCCCGTACTACTCGGCGGAGGACAAGAAGGTCCTGAAGGATCAGTATATCGGCGTGATGAGCCCCTATTCCGAGGCTGCCCAGTCCCGCAGCGATGTCTGGCGTGCCTGGCCCACCAACTACGGCGGTGTAGGCGGTCAGGGCAACCCGATGCTCGTCTACGACGCATTGCAGCAGTCTTACAACACGGTGGCTGTCTGGGTCGGCGATATGGTCGGCGTGGACTACCTGTACAACTTTGTCCATGACACGCTGGAATGCAGCTATATCAACGCCGAGAACGATATGGACCTCGGACCGCTGGTCCTGGGCTCCCAGAGCAGCGGCCTGACGGTGGTGCAGCTGGCCGGTGCGTACACGATGTTCAACACCGGTACATTCACGACACCGCACTACTATACCGAGATCACCGATTACCAGGGCAACATGATCCTGGACAACAACAAGCATATCAACACGACCCAGGCCATCAGTGCGGACACGGCGTACATCATGAACCGCATGATGTGGAATGTCCTGCACAGCAGCAAGGGTACTGCCTACGGCAAAGGCCCCGACGGCGAGATGGACTCTGTGGCCAAGACCGGTACGACGAGCAACTACAAGGACTACACCTTTGCCGGTCTGACGCCGTACTATGTCACTGCCATCTGGTGGGGCTGTGACCGCCCGACCGAGATGGACACGCTGGGCAAGGCGGGCCGCAACGCCAGCCCCATCCAGTACGCCTGGAAGGCACTGATGGAGAACCTGCAGGCCGACCTGCCGGTCAAGGAGTTTGCCAAGGGCGAGAACGTCGTCGAGAAACACTTTGACACCTCCACCGGCGCGATCATCTCCAGCGGCGGCAGTGTGGGCTATTACACCGAGGACAACCTGCCCGACAACAGCTACACGGTCTCCGAGGACGACCCCTACGCCGCCCTGGCCCAGGCCGCCGCGGATGCTGCCGCCGCCGCAGGGGACACCACCACTGAGCCGACGGAATAAAAAGCTGCCTCCCATGTAGGGGCCGGGCATGCCCGGCCCGCGGCCTTTCCGTAAGCATACGTCTGCCTTACACGACAGGGCCGGACATGTCCGGCCCCTACCGCACAGCAGAGAAAAGCACACCATTCGAATCGTACCCGGTTTGGATGGTGTGTTTTTGTATCAGCTACAGTTGTGCTCGCACAAAAGATATCGACTTTTCCCCGCTGTGGGCTGTGCAATTTGACAAATTGCACAAAACCGCCGCAAAAAGCTTGCAACCAATCCTTGCCCGTGGTATGATGGGACACATCGAGAACAGTTGTACACAAGGGGGATACACGATGGCCGAGAGGCGTTTTCTGCTGGTAGACGCGGATGTTCTGCCGGAAGTCTTTGTCAAGGTGCTGCAGGCCAAGGAGCTGCTGGCCTCGGGTGCGGTGAGCAATATCTCCGCCGCGGCCAAGCAGGCAGGCATATCACGCAGTGCTTTCTATAAATATAAGGATACGGTGTTTGACGCCGAGACCGGGCGCGAGTCCATCACCGTGGTGGCAACGCTGCTGGATAAGACCGGCGCACTGCAGGGGCTGCTGTCGGGCATTTCGGCGGCGGGCGCGTCCATCGTGACCATCACCCAGTCCCGCCCGGAGAACGGCGCGGCCCAGGTCGAGGTCACAGTCCGCACCGGCACGATGCAGATGCCGGTGGACGAGATGCTGACCCGCCTGTCCCACCAGCCGTGCGTGGTGGAGATCCATCGCGGGGCGTGACCGCAGGGTAGGGGCGAGGCATGCCTCGCCCGCAGCCTTGCCGGAATAGCTCTATCGCGGGAAAGCCGCGGGCCGGGCATACCCGGCCCCTACAGAGCATATACCGAGTGAGTGTAAGAATAGGGGGATTTTTCCAATGGCTAAAATCGCAATCATGGGCTTCGGCACGGTCGGCTCCGGTGTGCTGGAGGTCTGCCGCCGCAATGCGGCCTCCATCGCCCGCCGCGCCGGTGAGCCCGTCGAGGTCAAATATATCCTGGATGTGCGGGACTTTTCCAGTTCTCCGGATGCCGCGCTTTTTACGAAATCCATCGACACGATCCTGAATGACCCCGAAATCAAGGTCGTCGTCGAGACCATTGGCGGCACAAAATTTGCCTACCCGTATGTGCGCCGGTGCCTCGAGAGCGGGCGCAGCGTCTGCACCTCCAACAAGGAAATGGTCGCGACCTACGGCGCAGAGCTGCTGGCCCTTGCCAAAGAGCACAGCGCGGCCTTCCTGTTTGAGGCCAGCGTCGGCGGCGGCACGCCGATTATCACCCCGATGCACCAGTGCCTGGCCGCCAACCATATCAGCAGCATCCGCGGCATCGTCAACGGCACGACGAACTTCATGCTGACGAAGATGAAGCGCGAGAACATGGGCTTTGACGAGGCCCTGAAAATTGCCCAGCAGCTCGGCTACGCCGAGACGAAGGACCCCGGCGACGATGTGGATGGCCGCGATGCCTGCCGCAAGATCGCCATTCTGGCCAGCCTCGCCTGCGGGCATCACGTCTACCCGGACAACATCCCGACCCGCGGCATCCGCGACATCACCGTTGCTGACATCAAGGCCGCCGAAAAGCTCGACAGTGCCATCAAGCTGATCGCCTGGTACAACGAGGGCGGGGACGGTCAGATGGCCGCGGGCGTCGAGCCGATGCTCGTCTCCAACTCGAACCAGCTGGCGGGCGTCGATGACGTGTTCAACGCCGTTTTGATGAAGGGCGATATGCTCGGCGACGTCGTGTTCTACGGCAAGGGCGCGGGCAAGCTGCCCACCGCCAGCGCCGTTGTGGCCGACGTCATTGACGCTTTGAAAGAGGGCGTCAAGGTACACGACTCGCTGTTCTGGAAGCCCGCCGAGAAGCCGGAGGGTATGCTCGCGGACAGGAACACCTATCCGTGGTATCTGCGCGTGACCGGTGTGGCGGCGGTGCTGCTGCCCAGCGTGGCCGGTGCGGGCCATGTGGTCTTTGAGGACAACGGCGAGGCCGCCTATCTGGTCGATGCCGCCACGTCTGCGGATATTGCCGCTGTCACGGAGAAAATCGAAGTGCTGGGCGGCAAGGTCGCGCTGGCCATGAAGAAGCTGGAAGACTGAGAGGGGGGCAGGGTATATGGTAACTGTAACCGTCCCGGCCACCAGCGCCAACGTCGGCGCCGGGTTTGACTCGCTGGGTCTGGCCGTTTCGATGCACAACGTCTTTACGTTTGAGGAATCGGACCGCATTCAGATTTCGTCCGTCGATGGGACCCACGTCCCGGCGGGCAGCAACAACCTGGTCTACCGCTCGGCCCGGGTCGTCTATGACCAGCTGGGCATCCCGCTGAAGGGTCTGCGCATCACCCAGCGCAACGACATCCCGATGGCGCGCGGCCTCGGGTCCAGCTCGGCCTGCATCGTGGCGGGCATCATGGGCGCGAACGCCCTGCTGGGCGACAAGCTGACCGAGCGCCAGATGCTGACGCTGGCGACGGCCATCGAGGGCCATCCCGACAACGTCGCCCCCGCCATGCTGGGCGGCTTTGTGACCAGCGTCATCGACGAGGGCCAGGTCTACAGCGTCAAGAAGGACATTGACCCCGAACTGGCGTTTGCGGCGTTTGTGCCGGACTTCCGCCTGCTGACCAGCAAGGCGCGCGCGGCGCTGCCCGCCATGGTCAGCCATAAGGATGCCGTCTACAACCTGTCCCGCGCGGCGCTGGCCACGGCGGCCTTCTGCGAGGGCAACTACGCGCTGCTGGGTGTGGCGACCAAGGACGTGCTGCACCAGAAGTACCGCCTGCCGCTGATCGAGGGCGGCGACGACGTCTTTGAGCTGGCGCAGGACCTGGGTGCGCAGGCCGTTTACATCTCGGGCGCCGGGCCGACCATCATGGCCGTTGTGCACAAGGACGACACCGAGTTTTTCACCCGCGCAGAGGCAGCGCTGGCTGCGGACAGCCCGCTGCGCCATTTTACCGTGCATCGTCTGCTGGCCGACAACGTCGGCGCAGTGGTTAGCTGATACAGGAACAGGGGAGAGAGTACACCAATGGGCTTGATCGTACAAAAATTCGGCGGCTCCTCGGTCAAGGACCGGGACCGCATCTTCAACGTGGCGCGCATCGTCATGAACACCCGCAACGCCGGCAACGACGTTGTCGTGGTCGTCTCGGCGCAGGGCGACACCACCGACGACCTGATTGCCAAGGCGGCGGAGATCACCTCCGACCCGTCCCACCGCGAGATGGATATGCTGCTGGCCGCAGGCGAGGAGATTTCGATTTCCCTGCTGACGATGGCCTTGCAGGAGCTGGGCGTCTCCGCCATCAGCCTGACGGGCTGGCAGGCGGGCTTCAACACAGACCGCGCCTACTCCAAGGCGCGCATCAAGCGCCTGGACACCGAGCGTGTCGAGAGTGAGCTGGCGCGCAACCGTGTGGTCGTCGTGGCAGGCTTCCAGGGCCTGAACCGCTCCGACGACATCACGACGCTGGGCCGCGGCGGCAGCGATACCTCCGCCGTGGCGCTGGCCGCTGCGCTGCACGCGGACCGCTGCCAGATCTTCACCGACGTCGAGGGCGTCTACACCGCAGACCCGCGCAAGATACCCAAGGCAACCAAGCTCAAGGAGATCACGTTTGATGAGATGCTCGAGCTGGCGTCCCTGGGCGCGCAGGTGTTGAACAACCGCAGCGTCGAGCTGGCCAAAAAGTACAATGTCGAGCTGGAGGTCATCTCCAGCATCAATCCGGTGCCCGGCACCGTTGTTAAGGAGGAGACCAAAGTGGAAGGTATGCTCATCAAGGGTGTTGCAAAGGACACCGACGTCGCCGTTTTGACCGTGAAGGACGTGCCGGATGTGCCCGGTATGTCGTTCAAAATTTTCAGCCTGCTGGCCCAGAAGAACATCAACGTTGACATCATTCTGCAGACCACGGGCCGCGACGGCAAGAAGGACATGAGCTTCACCGTGCCCCTGGGCGACGCCGAGAGCGCCGTTGCCGCGCTGAAAAACGCCACGCACCGCATCGGCGGCGGCGACATCACCGTTGACAAGACCTGCGCGAAGGTCTCCATCGTCGGCGCGGGTATGCAGAGCCACTCCGGCGTGGCCTCCACGATGTTCGAGGCCCTGTTCAACCAGAACATCAACATCAAGATGATCTCCACCAGTGAGATCAAGATCAGCGTCATCATCGACGAGGCCGACGCCGACAAGGCAGTTGCCGCCATCCACGACGCATTTATCAACTGATTGTAAGGTCTTATATAGAGGGAAATGGGTCGTCCCCCGTGCACACGATGGTGCACGGGGGACGTTGTTGTTAGGGTAAACGGGCAGAACCCTTCCGGCCTTGCTGACGCGCGGCCACCTCCCCTGATGGGGAGGCTTTCTCGCGGGCACAGCCCGCGCAAAAAGGCGCCCCATCAGGGGAGCTGGCCGAGTTTACGAGGCCTGAGGGGTTCTGCCCGTTACCATTTATTACAAAAGCTTCTCACCTGCTGCAAACTTCGCCGTCAGCTTACCCTTGCCAAGGTACGCATACCGCTCCAAACGCTCCGCAGCGCTGAACGCCCGCATATTTTTAAGCGGGTCATCATCCAGCACCAGCGCGTCAAACGCATAGCCGTCCTCAAACAGGCCGACCTTCTCGCCAAAATCGGCCCAGAAATCTCCGCCGCCGACAGTCGCCATATACAGCGCCTCCACCATCGTCAGCGGCTTCTCACTCTGGTCGATATACCGCCAGCGCAGCTTGCTGACCTGCACGGCGGTAGCCATGACCGTGAACAGGTCCAGCGTCTGACCGCCGGCCACGTCGCTGCCCAGGCCGACGCGCCAGCCGCCGCGCAGGTAGTGCGCCGCGGGGGCGATGCCCGCAATGACATTCTCGTTGCTGGTGGGGCAGTGGGCGATCATGACGCGGTTCTGCTTCATCAGCGCGGCCTCGTCATCGGGGCTGTAGATGCAGTGCGCCATGACGGTGGGCACGCCGCCGCCGAACAGGCCGTACCGGCTGTAGCTCTCGCCGTAGAATTTTGTGCCGGGGCACAGCTCGGCGACCCACGCGATCTCGCCCGGATTTTCGGACAGGTGACTCTGCGCAGGTACGTTGTATTCTCTTGCCAGTTCGCCGAGACCGCGCATATACTCGTCACTCGTGCTGGGGGTGAAGCGCGGCGTGATCATCGGGCGCACCGGGCCCGCGTGCAGGGTGTTTTCGGCGCGGCAGGTATCCAGCCAGCGGCGCGTCTCGGCCAGACCCGCGGCGGCGGACGGCTCACGGTAGCTGTCAGGGCTGTTGCGGTCCATACCCAGCTTGCCGACAAAGGCGGAAAGCCCCGCGCCGCGCAGCTGGTGCATCAGTTCGAGCGTTGCGTCGGTGTGCAGCGTCGCAAAGATGCAGGCGCGCGTTGTGGCGCTGTTTTTCAGGTCGCGCACAAAATAGGAGTAGCCCAGCCTGGCGTAGGCCGGGTCGGCGTAGTGGGCTTCCTCGGGGTAGGTGTACTGCTGCAGCCAGTCCAGCAGCTCCAGATCCATCGCCGTGCCGCAATAGCTGTACTGCGGCGCGTGCAGATGCAGGTCCACAAGACCCGGCGTGATGATTTTACCCGTATAGTCGAGAACTTCCACCCCGGCGGGGGCAGTCTCGCTGAATCCGGCGCACAGGCCGTTTTCACACAGCAGATAGCCCTCGCGGACGCGGAGGGTGTCCGGGGCGGGGGTGTCGAGGAAGGTGCCTTTCAGGGTGAAAGTGTTCATATAGTATACCTCTTTATATAGAATTGCTCTGTAGGGGCCGGGCATGCCCGGCCCGCAATTTTACGGCAGATGCCCCTTTAAAATTCGTTTTGTAGGGAGGGGGGTGGCGGCCAGAGGGTTGGCCGCCCTACAAACCACCCGGCAGGTGTCTGCCCACCCGCGATGCGTCGGGGACGCCGCCCCCTACAAAGCGGTGATTCCAGACTCTATTATAAACAATCTACCCCATCTGTTGCAAGTTTTTTATTTACTTTACGTCGCTAAAGCGGTATAATACTAATATCTATTGATGTTTGAAAGGAATAACGATTTGGAACGTAAACAACTCGCGCCCGGCGTTTGCATTACAACGCTGGATGCTTCTAAATTCAACCGCTGCTGCATCACGCTGCATCTGCGCTTTCCGGCAAAGCGGGAATCTGCCACCGACGCCGCGGTGCTGGCCCTTGTGCTGGAACGCGGCTACGCGGCCTGCCCCGATATGACCGCGCTGTCCCGCCGCCTGGCCGAGCTGTACGGCGCGGACCTCGGCGTTGACCTGGCCAGCGCGGGCACGGACCGCGTGCTCTCCGCCGATATCTGCGGCATCAAGGACGCTTACGCGCTGGCGGGGGAGAACCTGACCGCCGCCTACGCCGACATTGTGTTCGGCACGATCTTTGACCCGTATCTCGTGGACGGCGCGTTCGACCCCGAGGCCGTGCGCATCGAGACCGAGACCCAGGCCCGCCGCCTTGAGGCCGAGTTCAACTCGAAGCGTCTCTACTGCGTGCGGCAGGCCCGCCGCAAATTCTACGGCGACACCCCCGCGGGCATCGAGCTGGGCGGCTACCCCGGCGAGCTTGTCAATGTGACGCCGCAGAGCCTCAAGGCCGAGTATGACCGCATCCTCTCCACCGCGTACATCGACGTGATGGTGCAGGGCGTCGATGAGGCCCGCGTGGCCGATATGCTGCTGAAAAAGCTCGACGGCATCCGCCGTGACCCGCGCCCGTTTGCCGCGCCCGTCGCCATGCCCGCCACGCCGCTGCGCCATTTTAAAGAGGAAATCCCCGGCCTGACCCAGGCCAAGCTCTGTATGCTGTTCACCACAGGCGAAGCCAACCCGCCCAGTGTCAGCATCCTGCGCGTCGCCATGAGCGTGCTGGGCGGCTCTGCCACCAGCCGTTTGTTCCGCAACGTGCGCGAGAAACAGTCCCTTTGCTACTACTGCGGTTCTGCCGCCCAGCGCGCCACCGGCGTCATGATGATCGACTCCGGCGTCGAGCCGGGCAAGGAGCAGCAGGCCGAGGCCGCCATCATTGCCGAGCTGGAGGGCCTGAAAAACGGCCCCATCACCCAGGAAGAAGTGGACGACTGCCGCCGCGGTCTTTTGTCCAGCATGGACGCCCTCGGCGACAGCCTAGCCGCGTTGGAAAACTGGTACTACGGCCAGATCACACGCGGCGAGCCGCTCTACCCGCCGGAGTACGGCAAGGTGCTGACCAGCGCCGTCAGCTTGGACGAGGTGCGCCAGACGCTGCAGAGCTACAGCTATTCGGTCTGCTACGCCGTGACAGCCGAGCCGGGCACGCAGGGGAAGGGAGGCATCGAGGATGTTGAATAACGATCACGAGAGCTTCGCCGCTGCCCAGGCGCGCGCCGCTGCCGCCGTCAGCTGTGAAAGCGTCGTGCTGCCCAGCGGCCTGACCGTGCTCTGCCGCACGATGCCGGGCTACAGCAGCGTCCACGCGATTTACGCCACGGGCTTCGGCTCCGTCCACCGCGCGTTCAGGCTGGACGGCAAACAGGTCACGCTGCCCGCCGGTACGGCGCATTTCCTGGAGCACAAAATGTGCGAGACGCCCAAGGGCGACTCCTTCACCTTCTACGCCAAGACCGGCGCGTCGGCCAACGCCTTTACCAGCTATGACCGCACCTGCTACCTGTTCTCGGCAACCCAGAAAATTGACGAGAACCTTGACATTCTGCTGGGCATGGTCGGCAAGCCGTGGTTCACCAAGGCCACGATTGCCAAGGAGCAGGGCATCATCGGGCAGGAGATCAAAATGTACGACGACAGCCCCGACTGGCGGCTGCTGAACGCGCTGTTCCGCTGCCTCTACGCCGACCACCCGCTGCGCGACGACATCGCGGGCACGGTGGAGAGCATTGCCGAGCTGACGCCCCAGATGCTCTACAGCTGCACCAGGGGGTTCTACGCGCCGTCCAATATGGTGCTGAGCGTCGCGGGCAAGATCACGCTGGCGCAGGCTGTGGACGCCTGCAAGCGCAACGGCCTGTACCGCGCCCGCGCCCCGCATGAGGTCGAGTGGGACATCCCGGCGCAGACCGGCCCGCTGCCCCACAAGGAAGCGTTCTTCACGATGCCTGTCACGAAGCCCTGCTTCGGTGTGGCCTACCGCGAGGAGCCGCTGGCCGAGGGTGACCTGAAGCGCGAGCTGCTGCTGGACATGCTGGGCGATCTGGTCGTCGGCGGCCTGACGAAGCTCTACCGCCGTCTGTACGATGAAGCGCTGGTCAACCCCGAGTTCTCCGGTGACTTTATCGCTGTGCGCGGCGCCTGCACCGTGGCTTTTACCGGCGAGAGCGACACCCCGCGCCAGGTCGTGGACCTTTTACAGGAGGAGATCGAGCGGATGCGCCGCGAGGGCGTTGACCCCGAGGTCTTTATGCTTGTGAAAAACCAGATGTACGGCGAGCTGCTGGGCGACGTGGAGGCCGTGGACGATGCCGCCGAGGAGGCCGCCGCGGCCTGCCTGAAGGGCCGCACGCTGGCAGACGAGATCGCCGCGCTGGCCGCGCTGACCGTGGAGGATGCCAACGCCCTGCTGCAGACGGCTCTGCGGGAGGAAAACCGCGCCTACGTGCAGATCGACCCGGCGGAAAAATAACGAGGTTAAGTTGAAAATGGTCTATCATGTGCAATTTCCCGGGTTGGGCCTGGATCTGACGGTCAACCGTGTGGCGCTGGCCATCGGCGGGTTCAACATTTACTGGTACGGCGTCATCATCGCGGCGGGCATGCTGCTGGCGATGCTCTACGCCTTCCACAATGCCGTGGACTACGGCATCGACTCGGACCGTCTGGTGGACGTTGTGGCCATCGGCACGGTCATGGCCATCGTCTGTGCCCGTATTTATTACGTAGCTATGGCACCCTTTGCGTATCAAAGCCTCTGGGAGATGATCGACATCCGCAAGGGCGGCATCGCCATCTATGGCGCGGTCATCGGCGCGTTTGTGTTCGGCGCCCTGGCCGCCAAATGGCGCAAGGTGCCGCCGCTGCCGCTGTTTGATCTGGTGTCGCTGGGCTTTCTGATCGGGCAGGGCATTGGCCGCTGGGGCAACTTCGTCAATCAGGAGGCCTTCGGTACAAACACGACGCTGCCCTGGGGCATGTACAGCGAGGGCACGGAGGCGTATCTCAAATCCGTGCAGGTCACGCTGCCCGCGGGCGTGACCGTGGACCCTGCCGCGCCGGTGCACCCGACGTTTTTGTATGAGAGCATCTGGTGTCTGGTTGGCTTCGCCGTGCTGGCTTCGTTTTACAAAAAACGGCGGTTCAACGGACAAATCTTCCTGGGCTATATCATCTGGTACGGCCTGGGCCGCGCCTGGATCGAGGGGCTGCGCACCGACTCGCTGCTGATCGGCAATACCGGTCTGCGCGCCAGTCAGCTGGTGGCGATTGGGTCGGTCATCGTGGCCGCCGCGCTTATGGTCATCGGTCTGCGCAATGCCAAGGGCAAGCCGCTCATGGTGCCGCTGGCTGTGAAGGATCTGAAAAAGCAGGCCGAGGCAGGGGACCGTTTCACGCCGGACACCCTGCCCGTCGGCGCACCCCACGCCGAGTTTGTCAAGGCCACCGATGCCATGAATGCGCGCCTGGATGCGCTGGATTTGAGCGAGGTCGAGATCGAGGAGATTGAGGAACCGAAGGAGTAAAAAAGGAACTGTTTCGGATAATGGCAAGGCTCTCTCCCTCCGCTGCCTGCGGGCGGGGGGAGAGAACCTCACCAAAACCCGAAATCTATCCTAACATAGAGAGGAGAACCTATATGGCAGCAACTGTCATTGACGGCAAGGCATTGGCCGCAGCCACAAAGGCCGAGGCCGCAGAAAAGGTCAGGGAGCTGAAAAGCAGGGGCATCAACCCCTGCCTGGCGGTCATTCTGGTGGGCGAGAACCCCGCCAGCCAGGTCTACGTCCGCGGCAAGATCAACGACTGTGCGCAGTGCGGCATCGAGAGCCGCAGCATCAACCTGCCCGCCGACACCACGCAGGACGCCCTGCTGGCCGAGGTGAAGAAGCTGGCGGATGACTCCGCTGTGCACGGCATTCTGGTGCAGCTGCCGCTGCCCGCCCAGATCGACGAGAAGGCTGTCATCGACGCCATCCCGCCCGAGAAGGACGTGGACGGCTTCTCGCCCGTCAACGTGGGCCGTATGCAGATCGGCGAGCCGTGCTACCTGCCCTGCACCCCGGCGGGCTGCATCCGCATGATCGAGTCCACGGGCACCGACATTGCGGGCAAGAACGCCGTCGTCATTGGCCGCTCGAACATCGTGGGCAAGCCCGCGGCGCTGCTGCTGCTGGCGAAGAATGCCACGGTCACGATCTGCCACTCCAGGACGAAGAACCTGAAAGAAGTCTGCGCCGCCGCGGATATTCTCGTGGCCGCCGTGGGCCGCGAGGGCTTTGTGACCGGCGACATGGTCAAGCCCGGTGCCGTCGTCATTGATGTGGGCATCAACCGCGGTGCGGACGGCAAGCTGCACGGTGACGTGAACTTTGCCGAGGCCGCCGAAAAAGCCGCCTACATCACCCCCGTTCCCGGCGGCGTCGGCCCCATGACCCGCGCCATGCTCATGCTGAACACGGTGGAGGCGGCAGAGCGGCAGGGCCGCTGATAAAGGCTTCCCCCTTTGGGGAAGCTGTCCGCGAAGCGGACTGATGAGGGGCAATCTTGCCATTGCAGCCCACTGATGGGATACAACCGCAGACTTGCCCCTCATCCGGCCCTGCGGGGCCTCCTTTTCCCCCAGGGGGGAAGGCAAAAGAAATTCTAAAATTTTAACCTTCCCACGCCCGAAAACCCCTTGACAAGCCCTGCTCCCATATGGTATGATACTAGAGCCGCATGGTATGGGCTCTATAAGTGTGTGCTTTTATCGGTGCAACGCCCTACAGACCAGCGAGACTTATTGAAAGAGGTTATCCACTATGTACGCAGTTATCAAAACCGGTGGCAAGCAGTACAGCGTTAAGGTCGGCGACGTCGTCTACGTCGAGAAGCTGAACGCTGAGGACAACAGCGAAGTCACCTTCGATCAGGTTCTCGCCGTTGGCGAGGAGGGCTCTGTCAAGGTCGGCGCTCCCGTTGTTGAGGGCGCTTCCGTTGTTGCCAAGGTCGTCAAGACCGGCAAGGGCAAGAAGCTCAACATCCTGACCTATCGTCCCAAGAAGGGCAGCATGGTCCGCAAGGGTCATCGTCAGCCCTACACCAAGGTGGAAATCACCGCGATCAACGGCTAAGGAGGTAAATCACAATGGCACATAAAAAAGGCGTAGGTTCTACCAAGAACGGTCGTGATTCCGAGTCCAAGCGCCTCGGCGTCAAGCGCGGCGACGGTCAGTTTGTTCTGGCCGGCAACATCCTGGTCCGTCAGCGCGGCACCCACATCCATGCGGGTGAAGGCGTCGGCATCGGCAGCGATGACACCCTGTTCGCTCTGGTCGATGGCCGCGTTCACTTCGAGCGCATGGGCCGTGACCGCAAGCGCTGCACGGTCAAGCAGTAAAAAAACGGTACGGGCGGGCCTTTGCGGCTCGCTCGTTTTTTGTGATTTTTTGTAAATGAGGTACCACATGGCAACCAGTAATTTTATTGATACCGCCACGATCTGGCTGCACGCCGGCAAGGGCGGCGACGGTGCGGTGACGTTCCACCGCGAAAAATTCGTGGCGGCGGGCGGCCCCGACGGCGGTGACGGCGGGCGCGGCGGCGACATCATCTTTGTGGCCGACGACAACCTGTCCACCCTGATGGACTTCCGCTACAAGCGCAAGTACACCGCGCCCGACGGCGAGAATGGCCGTGCCAAGCGGATGAGCGGCGCAGACGGTGACGACCTGGTCATCCGCGTGCCCCGCGGCACCGTGCTGAAGGAGGCCGAGACCGACCTCGTCGTGGCCGATCTGACGGGCAGTGAGCCTGTTGTCGTGGCCAAGGGCGGGCGCGGCGGCTGGGGCAACAGCCATTTTGCGACCCCGACCCGCCAGATCCCCAAGTTTGCCAAGCCCGGTCTGCCCGGCGAGGATATGCACCTCAAGCTCGAGCTGAAGGTCATTGCGGACGTGGGCCTGATCGGCTTCCCGAACGTCGGCAAATCGACGCTCATCAGCATTATTTCTGCCGCGCGTCCCAAGATCGCCAACTACCACTTCACGACGCTGACCCCCGTGCTGGGCGTCGTCCGCGTCGGCCCGGAGCAGAGCTTTGTCTGCGCCGACATCCCCGGTCTGATCGAGGGTGCTGCGGAGGGCGTCGGCCTCGGCCACGACTTCCTGCGCCATGTTGAGCGCTGCCGCCTGCTGCTGCACGTCGTTGACGTCTCCGGCTGCGAGGGCCGCGACCCCAAGGCGGACTTTGAGCAGATCAACCATGAGCTGGCCGGGTTCAGTGCCGAGCTGGCGGACCGTCCGCAGATCGTGCTGGGCAACAAGTGCGATATTGCAAGCCCCGAGCAGGTCGAGGAGTTCAAGCAGTACGTCGAGGCCAAGGGTCTGACCTTCCTGCCCATCTCCGCGGCGACCCGTCAGGGTGTGGACAACCTGCCCGCGCTGGTCTACAACCGCCTGAAGGATCTGCCCCCGGTCAAGGTCTATGAGGCCGAGTACAAGCGCCCCGACAAGAACGCCCAGCCGACCCGCCCGTTCACGGTGGAGCGCACCGGCGACCACGAGTTCACCGTCGATGCCCCGTGGCTGGAGCGTATCCTCGCCGGTACGAACGTCGAGGACTACGAGAGCCTGCAGTATTTCCAGACGCAGCTGGGTGATTCCGGCATTCTGGACGAGCTGGTCGCCCAGGGCGTTGAGGAAGAGGACACGATCAAGATCGGCGAGTACGAATTCGATTATCTGTACTAAGTAGTAGAAAATATGCTGTTTACACAAAAATCCGAAATCGACATTCACGAAATGTCGCCGCTGGCGCTGGCCTTTGTGGGCGACGCCGTGCTGGAGCTGCTCGTCCGCGCCCGCCTGGTGGGCACGACGCGCTTGCAGCCCAATCGTCTGCATACCGTGGCGACGCATTACGTCAGCGCCCACGCGCAGAATCTGGAGCTGGACATCATCGAGCCGATGCTGACCGACGCCGAGGCCGCCGTGCTGCGCCGCGGCAAAAACGCCAGCAAGGCCACTGTCGCCAAGCACGCCACCGTGCAGGAGTACCGCGCCTCCACCGGCTTTGAGTGCCTGCTGGGCTGGCTGTACCTGCAAGGCAGGAACGACCGCATTGAGGAATTGTTCAACGCGATGTGGGACGGGTATAAGCCGGAGCAATAAGTAAAAAGCCTTCCCCCGAGGGGGAAGGTGGCCGAGGCCCCGCCCGAGGGCGGATGAGGGGAAAGCCTCCGCAATTTGCCCGGTAACGGGTTGTAGTGGCAAGGCCGCCCCTCATCAGCCGCCTGCGGGCGGCAGCTTCCCCCCAAGGGGGGAAGCCTTAGGAAACCCGCCTCACTTGCAGTTCTTGCTGTCGGTGGTGTTGGTGGTGCGGTTGGTGGTTTTCTGCTGGGTACGGTTCGTGGTTTTCTGGGTCGTGTCCGTCGTGCGATTGGTCGTGCGGTTCGTCGAATTGTTAGTCTGATTCTTAGCCATAGGTGGTAAGCTCCTTTCGCAAGTAAAAACGATCTACAGTCGTTTTCGGACTGCAAAGGTAGTTTGCCCGCCCATGGCTTTTTTATGCAGAGGGGGCTGCTATGGAATTTCCACAGGATTTTACCGCGCGGGAGCGGGCACTGCTGGGGGCGCGCTTTGACGAGCTGTACGCCTACGCCACGCCGCAGCCTGCCCGCGGCGTAACGGTCAACGCGCTGCGCTGCACGCCGGAATGGTTCGCGCAGCATGCGGACTTTGACGCAAAGCCGTCCCCATTCTGCCCCACGGCCTTTACGACGGCGGCGGGCTTCCGCCCGGGGCGGCACGCCTGGCACCACGCGGGCGTGCTCTATGCACAGGAGCCGAGTGCCTCGGCCCCCGCTGCGCTGCTGGATGTGCAGCCCGGTATGCGGGTGGCCGACCTATGCGCCGCACCGGGAGGCAAGACCAGCCAGCTGGCGGCGGCTCTGCAGGGGCAGGGCCTGCTGCTGGCCAATGAATTCGTCGCCGCCCGCGCTGAAATTCTGCGCCAGAATCTCGAGCGAATGGGCGTGACGAACGCTGTCGTCACGAACGAGGACACCGCCTGCCTGGCCGCGGCGATGCCCGGGCAGTTTGACCGGGTGCTCGTCGACGCGCCCTGCTCGGGCGAGGGTATGTTCCGCAAGGAGGCCGTCGCCGCCGCCCAGCACAATAACGCCTTAGTGGCGCACTGTGCGGAGCTGGGGGCCGAAATTCTCGAAAACGCGGCGGCGCTGCTGGCTCCGGGCGGCGTGCTCGTCTACTCGACCTGCACATTTGCCCCGGCGGAGGACGAGGGACAGATCGCGGCCTTCCTCGCAAAGCACCCCGCGTTCACGCTCTGCGACCTGTCCGGCTGCGGCTTTGGCCGCCCGGGCGAGGCCAACCGCGCCCCTGACTACCCGGATTTCCGCGCCGGATACACCCGCCGCATCTGGCCCGCCGACGGCGGCGAAGGCCACTTTATGGCGAAGCTGCAAAAGGCAGCCGACGCCGCCGCGCCCACCCCGCCGAAGGGCAAGCCGCCTAAGGCGCTGAAAGCCCCGGCGGAGTGGCTCGATTTTGCCAAAACCTATTTCCCGGCGCTGGCTTCCCGCCCGCTGGCCGGGCGGGGAGTGGCTGCTGCTGCCCGCGCCGGGCAGCGAGACGCTGAACACCGCGAAGCTGCGCGTCGTGCGCGGCGGTGTGCTGGCGGGCAGCGTGCTGAAAAAGCGGTTCCAGCCTGCCCATGCGCTTTTCATGGCCTACGGCGCACAGTGCATGAACCGCGAGGAGCTGACGCTGACCGACCCGCGCACTGCCGCCTGGCTGCGGGGCGAGGAGATCGACGCCGCCACCGCGCAAAACGGCTGGTGCGCCGTGCTCGTAGACGGGTTCCCGCTCGGCGGCGGCAAGGTCAGCGGCGGACGCATCAAAAACCATTACCCGAAGGGCCTGCGCAATCTGCAATAAAGCGGGCGGCCCCTCTTGAAAAGAACGATTTGTTGTGCTATAATAATTTACTGGTAATTATCGGCTGCAATGCCGCTGCCTGTGTGAATACAAATTAGGGGGATTTTTCCATGTCCGGACATAGCAAATGGAATAACATCAAGCGTAAAAAGGAAAAGACCGACGGCGCCCGCGCCAAGGTTTTCACTAAGATCGGCCGCGAGATCGCCGTGGCCGTTAAGGAGGGCGGCGGCAACCCCGCTTCCAACTCCAAGCTGGCGGCTCTGATTGCCAAGGCCAAGGCCAACAGCGTGCCCAACGATAACATCCAGCGCATTATCAAGCGCGCCGAGGGCGGCGACAAGACCGAGTATGAGGCAATCACCTATGAGGGTTACGGCCCCGGCGGCATCGCCGTCATGGTCGAGACCCTGACCGACAACCGCAACCGCACCGCGGCCAATATGCGCCATTACTTTGACAAGTTCGGCGGCAACCTGGGCCAGATGGGCTGCGTCGGCTTCATGTTCACCCAGAAGGGCGTCATCGTCGTCGATCTCGAGGACAAGGACCCCGATGAGCTGATGATGGATGCGCTGGACGCCGGTGCCGATGACTTCGATGCAGGCGAGGACGCCGCCGAGGTCACCACCAGCCCCGAGAACTTCACCGCCGTCTGCGACGCGCTGGAAAAGAAGGGCTACAAGTTCATCTCCGCCGACGTGGCGCAGGTGCCTTCCACCACCACCGTGCTGACCGACCCCGATCAGCTCGTCCAGATGGGCAAGCTGCTGGACGCCCTGGATGACGATGATGATGTCCAGAACGCCTGGCACACCCTCGAGAACGAGGAAGACCTGGATCGCTAAACCACAAGAATGCCAAAAGAGAGTGAAGGGCGACTTTTGCTCTCTTTTTTTGTACGGCAGAACGGTAGGGGCCGGGCATGCCCGGCCCGCAGCGTAGAAATGACCCGAGATTTTCGGACTGCCGCAAAGTTCAGGGCCGGACATGTCCGGCCCCTACAAGCATGTTTTTAATTGAGAAGGAGCGTTACTATGCCAAAACTCCTTTGCCCGCACTGCCTGCAGCCGCTGGATGGCGGGTACCGCGGCGAGTGCCCCCACTGCGGGCGCTCGCTGGAAAACCGCAACCCAGAGGGCGCGCTGCCTCTGGGCACCCAGCTAGGCGGCAGGTATACGGTGGGCGCCTATTTGAGTGCCGACGGTGACGGTCTTGCCTACCGCGGCGTGCTGAACGACGAAAAGAAATTCGTCCTCATCAAGGAATATTTCCCGGTCACACTCTGCAATGGCCGCAGCGCCGACGGTGCGCTGATGCCCAAGGAGGAGAAGGAGGTCCTGTTCAAGACGAGCCGGATGGACTTCAAGGACCTGTACGACGACCTGAAAAACCTGACCCCGGCCACCGGCCTGTCCACGATTCTGGACGTTATGGAGGAAAACAACACGGTCTACGCCGTGGAGGAGAGCGAGAAGGGCATGACCCTGTCGCATTACCTGCACCTGCGCAGCCGCACGCTGACCCCCGCCGAGGCCCGCACGCTGCTGCAGCCCATCATGGAGGGCGTGGCCCTGCTGCACAAGTCGGGGCTGATCCACCGCGGCATCTGCCCGGACAACATCGTGCTGCCCATCGACGGCACGGCCCGCCTGACCGGTTACGGCACGCTGGCGCTGCGCACCGGCGGCAGCGAGCTGAAGAGCCAGCTCTACCCGGGCTACGCCGCGCCGGAGCAGTACTCTGCCGCCGAGTTCAGCGGGCGCTACACCGATGTTTACGCGCTGGCCGCGGTCTGCTACAGGATGGTCACAGGGCAGACGCCCGTCGCCGCGCCCCAGCGCAAAGTGCGGGACAGCCTCGAGTCGGCGCACAGCCTCGAGGCGGGTGTGCCTACATGGTTCTCGCAGGTGCTGGCCTGCGCGCTGCGGCTGGACCCCGCCAAGCGGATGCAGACCGTGCCCGAGCTGATGAGTGCCCTGACCGACCCGAATGTCGCAAACGCGATGTTTGAGAAGGGGGACAACCAGATCAGCACCCGCAAGATCATGGCCGTGTCGCTCGTCGTCATCTTTGTGCTGGTCGCGCTGCTGCTCTGGAGCCTGATAGGCGGCAGCAAGGCTGACAGCACCCCTGCCGCAACGCCGCAGCCGACAGCAGCCGGCACGGCGGGGGAGACCACCGCCGAGACCGTGCCGAACCTGGTCGGCCTGCGCTACACGACTGACATCAAGGGCAACAGCGCCTACGACGACTACCGCATCGTGATGGTGGAGCAAAGCTCCGACACCGTGGCGCAGGGCGTGGTCATCAGCCAGGATCCGCCGGCGGGCAGTGAGAAGCTGATGGACGACCAAATCATCCAGATCACGGTCAGCAGCGGCCCGAGCCTTGTGGAGATGCCGGACATCATCGGCTTTACCCAGGCCAATGCCAGCAAAAAGCTGGACGCGCTGGGCATCCAGTACAAGATGGTCATGGTGGATAACGACGGTACGATGGCCGCGGGCTGCGTGGCGAGCACCGACTACAAGGCCGGAACGAAGATAAACACCGAGAATGTGACTGTCATCGTCAGCATCGCCGGGGAGCGAGATGACACGCTGGTGGCGCAGACGGGGAATGCGGCAGAAAGCAATTCGGCTTCCTCTGAGGGGGAAGCTGTCACCGAAGGTGACTGATGAAGGGCAGGTTTTCCGTGATACCCCGCTAACGGGTGAGCACAGGAACGCCGCCCCTCATCCGGCCCTGCGGGGCCACCTTTCAGTCTACGCGCTAAGAGCCGCCTTCGGCGGTTGCGCTCCGACACGCGCCTGCGGGCGCAGCCCCAAGGGGGAAGGCGAGGCAAAACAAAAAAGAGCAGCCTCTTGCGAGACTGCTCTTTTTCAGTGCATTTCAGGCAATGCCGACGCGGCGAGATTAGTCGCTGACGTAGGGCATCAGAGCCATGTAGCGGGCACGCTTGATGGCAACCGTCAGCTCACGCTGATGGAAAGCGCAGGTACCGGTAACACGGCGGGGAATGATCTTGGCGCGCTCGCTCACGTACTTGCGCAGGCGGGGCAGATCCTTGTAATCGATGTGCTCGACGCGGTCAACGCAGAAGGAGCAAACCTTCTTGCGGCCACGATGCATCGGACGAGAAGAACGATCCATAGCCATTGTGGAAACCTCCTTGTTAGAATGATACTTTCGATTTTAGAACGGCAGGTCGCCCTCATCCTCGATCAGTGCAAAGTCGTCATTGCTGCCGGCAGAATAGCTCGGCGCAGGGGCGGCCTGTGCAGCGGGACGGGGAGCGGGGGCTGCCGTGGGTGCGCCGTAACCGGCATCACCCATCGGTGCGGCGTTTGCGGATTTGGGAGCGGCAAAGTTGACGTTGTTGGCCACGATCTCAATCGCGGTGCGGTTGTTGCCGTTCTTGTCCTGATAGCTGCGGCTCTGCAGACGGCCGTCAATGGCGATCAGAGAACCCTTCTGGAAATACTTGCAGACAAACTCTGCCGTGCGGTCCCAGGCGACAACATCCAGCCAGTCAGCCTGACTCTGGCCGTTGGCGTCACGGCGTCCGCGATCACAAGCGATGCGGAACGACGCAACGTTCTTGCCCGTCGTAGTCTGGCGCAGCTGCGGGTCCGCGGCAAGGCGGCCCATGATTGCAACAACATTCAGCATTGGTTTACTCCTTACTCCTCAACAGCAAGAGTCATGCTGCGAAGAACGCCCTCGGTGATCTTGAAAACGCGGTCCAGCTCAGCCGGGAAATCGGGCTCGCTGGTGAAGCTGATCACCGTGTACACACCCTCGGTCTCATCGTTGATGGGGTAAGCAAGACGCTTCTTGCCCCAATCATCAACAGAATCGATCGTACCATTCGCTGCGATCAGGTTCTTGAACTTGTTGATCAGAGCGTTGGAAGCCTCTTCGTCGAGGTTCGCGGTGGTAACCATCATGGTTTCGTACTTAGCCATATTCTGTGCACCTCCTTTTGGACATTAGGCCTTCTCTTTTAACGGAAAAGACAAGGATAACCGTGTGATTTCACACAGCATCTAATTATAACAAGTAAATCCGCGTTTGTCAACGCAAAATTTGCCCTGCACAGCACAAAATTGCGGATTTTTTAAAAAAACCTGGACATTCCGTAAAAGTGTCCTATTGCTTTTTCTGCCCGCTTTGCTATAATGGGCTTAATACTGTACAAGTCTTGCTTGCATAGCCGGACGCGGTGCTAGTAGGGGCGAGCATTGCTCGCCCGCTGCCCGCTTGCCATGCAGGAAACGATGGGGGAACGCAGGGCAGCGATAAGGCTGCGCGGGCGACCAATGGTCGCCCCTACATGTGTTCCCGCTTTGAAAAAAAGAAATGGAGCGTTCGCATGAGAATCGTGGTCGTCGGCCTCGGCAAGGTTGGCCGTGCCCTGACCGCCCAGCTTACGGCGGAAAATAACGACATCGTCGTCATCGACCAAAACCCTGCCCTGATCGAGGACATTGTCAATATCTATGACGTGCGCGGTCTGGCCGGCAACGGCGGCTGCTATGACGTGCAGAAGGAGGCGTTTGAGGACGGTGCAGACCTGCTGATCGCCACAACGTCCAGTGATGAGATCAACATCCTGGCCTGCCTCGTCGCCAAAAAGCTGGGCACGCAGCACACGATTGCACGTATCCGCAACCCGGAGTATGAAAAGCAGCTGCGCTTTATGCGCGATGACCTTGGTCTGTCGATGTTCGTCAACCCTGAAAAAGCCACGGCGCGTGAGATCGCCCGCGTGCTGCGTTTCCCGTCTGCCATCAAGCGTGAGCAGTTCTGCCGCCAGCGGTTTGAGCTGATCGAGTACCGCCTGGCCGACGACAACCCGCTGGTGGGCTTGCAGCTGTCGGACCTGTACCGCAACATCCGGGTCAAAATTCTGATCTGCGCCGTCGCCCGCGGCAGCGAGACGATCATCCCCACGGGTATGTTTACGCTGCGGGCCGGGGACAAGATCTACCTGACGGCCTCGGCCCGGGATCTGGAATCCTTCTTCCGCAAGCTGAACCTGTTCAAGGCCAAGGCCAGCAACGTCATGATCGTCGGTGCAAGCCGGATGACCTACTATCTGGTCAAGGAGCTGCAGGACATCCAGAAGCGGGTGACCGTCATCGACAGCGATGCGGCCCGCTGCCAGGAGATGAGCGAGAAGTTCCCCGGCGTGCTGGTCATCCACGGCGACGGTGCGGATGCCGAGCTGCTGAGTGAGGAGCGCATCACCGATATGGACGCCTTTGTGGCGCTGACCGGCCTGGACGAAACAAACATCATTCTGGCGATGTACGCCTCCCAGATGAACTCCTGCAAGGTCGTGGCCAAGATCAACCGCGAGTCCTTCGCCGAGCTGGCCGCTGCCAAGGGGATGGTGGACAGCGTCGTCTCCACGGCGTCGGTCACGTCGGAGTCCATTGCCATGTACGTCCGCGCCATGCAGAACAGCTTTGAGTCGGAGAACATCAAGACGCTGCACCGTCTGGTGGGCGGGCGCGTGGAGGCGCTGGAATTCAACGTTGCGCCGGGTTTGCCGTTCATCGGCGTACCGCTGAAGGATCTGACCCTGCGCAAGGGGCTGCTGGTGGCGGGCATCGTGCGCCGCAATGGCCAGACGGTCATCCCGTCCGGCAACGATGCCCTGCAGGAGGGCGACGATGTCGTCATCGTCACCACCGACACAACGCTGCACTCGCTGCGCGACATTGTAAAGTGAGGACGCAGCCATGAACTATAAAATGGTAGGGTTTGTGCTGGGGCGCATCTTCCTGATCGAAGCAGCCCTCATGCTCTTTCCCATGGGCTGCGCCGCCATCTACGGCGAGTGGAGCGTTGTGCTTTCCTTCCTGTGGCCGGCGCTGATCGTGCTGGCGCTGGGCCTGATAACCAGCCTGCGCACCCCCCAAAACACGAAAATCTACGCCCGCGACGGCCTGGCCATCGTGGCGCTTGTCTGGGTGCTGATGTCGGTTTTCGGCGCACTGCCGTTTGTCATCTCCGGCGAGATACCGTCCTTTGCCGATGCTTTTTTTGAGACGGTCTCGGGCTTTACGACGACAGGCTCGACAATTCTGACCGACGTCGAGGCGCTGAGCCACGGCACGCTGTTCTGGCGCAGCTTTTCCCACTGGATCGGCGGCATGGGCGTGCTGGTCTTTGCCATGGCCGTGCTGCCCATGACCGATGGCCGTGCCATGCACCTGATGCGCGCCGAGGTCCCCGGCCCGACCTGCGGAAAAATTTCCAGCAAGCTGAGTGACAGCGCAAAGATTTTGTATGCCATTTATCTGGTCATGACCGTCATCGAGACGATTCTGCTCTGTGCGGGCGGTATGCCGCTGTTTGACGCGCTCATTCATGCGTTCGGCACGGCGGGCACGGGCGGCTTCAGCAACAAGGCGCTGAGCGTCGGCGCGTACAACAGCCCGTATTTTGAGATCGTCATCGGCGTGTTCATGCTGCTGTTCGGCATTAACTTTAACCTGTATTATTTCCTGCTGCTGCGTCATTTCCGTGAGGCGCTCGCCTCCGAGGAGATGCACGTCTACTTAGGCATCGTCGCGTTCTCGACGCTGACGATCACGGCGAACATCGCGAGTATGTACGACAGTGTCGGCACGGCGCTGCGCACGGCGTTCTTCCAGGTGTCGTCCATCATCACGACCACCGGCTACGCCACGGCGGACTTCAACCTCTGGCCGACCTACTCCCGCATCGTGATCGTGATCCTGACGTTTGTGGGCGCATGCGCGGGCTCGACGGCGGGCGGCTTGAAAGTATCGCGCGTCATCATCCTTTTCAAGGCGGCACGGCAGGACCTGAACAAGATGCTGCACAGCCATGCCGTGACGACGGTCCGCTTTGAGGGCAAACCGCTGGACGAAAAGACGCTGCGCGGTGTGCACAACTATTTCAACATTTATATGCTGCTGTTGACGCTGTCGGTGCTGCTGCTCTCGCTGGACGGGTTCGATCTGGTGACGACGTTTACATCCGTCGCGACCTGCCTGAACAACGTCGGTCCCGGCCTTGAGATGGTCGGCCCGATGGGCAGCTTTGCGGATTTCTCCGCTCCGGCCAAGCTGCTGCTGGCCTTTGACATGCTGGCGGGCCGTCTGGAGCTCTACCCGATGCTGGCCCTTTTTGCCCCGCGCCTCTGGCGCAAGCGCATCAACGCGATGCACGAGGCGAGAGCGAAGTAAGGGGGAGGGCGGGTGTTCTTTCTTTACAAAGAAAGAACCAAAGAAATTCCAAACCAATACAATCACAGAACCGGGCAGCTGCCATCTTTACGGCAGCTGCCCGGTTTTGGTTTATGTATGGACGTTTCGGGGGTAGGGTGTAGGGCGGCCAGCCCTCTGGCCGCCGCAAGGGGCGTACTGCCTTGCGGTGCTAATCTGTTTTTAAAGGGGGCTATAGGCGGGAAAAAATGTGAGTACCCCCACAAACTGGGAATTGTTACACTTAAAAAAGCGGAATTTCACCATCATAGTTTTCTGCTTTTTCCAATAGCGGTCCTTTAGCTCCCATCGTAAACGCGATGTCGCTACTGCGGATAGAGAGCAGCTCCATTCCGGGTCTCACCTTCAAAAAATCCATCATTTTCTTCGTAAGAAGAATTTGCCCCTCCTGTGAAATCTCTACCCAGCAGTAGGAACGCCCTTTGTATTTGATAAATTCGCCAGAACCTGCTGAGTAGTCAAGCAACGGTGGAGTATCGTCCAAAATGTGACCAAGTTTTGACGGATGCAAAAGGCCTTTCCGGGTGACGCAGAAGCCACCGGTAATCTTACTTCCGGTAAAAAGATATACTTTTCCTTCATCTGCAATGTGATATTCTTCCATTGCCTGCGGTGGAATCCGCAATGTTCCATCCGTCCGAATGAGTGATTTCCCGAAAATAAATTTTCCTCCCTTATTCATTTGTGGCATAAAAACACCTCCTGAAATTCTAATTTACCTTATTATACCACACCCCGCCGCTGCGTGTCTATTTCCCGCCGTGCCCGCATACCCTGTACCAAACCACAACAGGGGAGGGGCTTGCCATGCGGCGGGATGCAGACAGAGAGGAACGAAACGCAAGATTGCTGGCGGGCGTGGTGCTGGCGGCTATGTTGGTGATGCTGTCCGGCATCATCCATCTGCTGTACCACCGGGAGTACGCCGAGACCGACACCCCCAACGACTGCTTTGCGGTGTCGGCGGCGACGGGGGAGACGGCGCTGCCCAAAATCGTCTGCCTGACCTTTGACGACGGCCCCAGCAAAAACACCCGGCCAATTCTGGAAATTCTCGATAAGGAGCAGGTCCCGGCCACCTTCTTTGTCTGCGCGCAGGACGCCAACGAAAAATATCTGCCCCTTGTGGCGGACATTGCGGCGGCGGGGCATCAGATCGCGCTGCACAGCGCGACGCATCAATACTCCAAAATTTATGCGAGCACGGACGCATTCTGGCAGGACATCAGAACGCTGCGCCAGGCGTTGGAGCCGTATGTGGATGTGGCGGCCATCGACTGGCTGCGTTTCCCCGGCGGCAGCACAAACACAGTCAGCCACCGCTACGGCGGAAACGGCATCATGAAGGCCCTGAAGGCCCAGGCCGAGGACAAGGGCTACCACTGGATCGACTGGAACGTCTGCGCCGAGGACGCCACCGCTAGCCACCCGGATGCCGCGCAGATTTTGCGCAACATTCGCCGTGATGCCGATGGTCAGGACACCTGTGTCGTCCTGCTGCATGATACAAAAGCAACAGGTCAGACCGTCAAGGCCCTGCCCGATATGATCGCCTATTTCCGGGAGCAGGGCTACAATTTTTGTACGGTTGCACAGATGGATGCCTTGCAATGTGAAACAAAATAGGGTATAAGGTATTGGCGATTCTGTGTAAGTCTACGGGAATCTATATATGACGTTGTTACGAATAAAAGCAGACATATTGGCTTTGCCGGAAATACCACAAAACTCCGTAAATCTACGCAATTTTACAAAAATTGGTGTAGTAATGGTGTAGTAAATCAGCCAACATGCAGGACGGAGCTGCTGCCGGTTGGTGTAAACTCGACTAGACGAACCATCTGCTGTACAGCAGTGTTTGCGTTTGCGTGGGTATACACATTCAGCGTGATGGCAACATTGGAATGCCCCATGAGGTATTGCAGCGATTTAATGTCGATGCTTCGGTTTGCCATGTTGGTGCAGAAAGTATGGCGGAAGGTGTGGGGCGAGATGCGCGGCAGGGGAGTATCGGGGTGCAGCCGATTGTACTTCTTGACGGCAGACATTAAGGACAGATTGAAATTTCGTCTGGCGCGAATCGTGCCTTCTCTGGATACTTGTAGAAAATCACAGTAACCGTCAATCATAATTTTGACTTTACGGCTTTTGGCTTCTTCGACCAAGCGTTGAAAGCTGTGATATACACTGTCGCTCATGTAAATGTCGCGGATGCTGTGCCTAGCTTTTGGGTTTGGTTACATGAAAAGTACGGTCGCGGGCAAGCGTAAGCTGATGGTTGACGTGAATGATGCAGTTCTGCATATCCAAGTCGTGAACTGTAAGGCCGATAAACTCGCTGATGCGGAGCCCGGTGCCAAGCAAGATATTGTAGGCATCGTATTGTTTACAGAAAATTGGGTCATTCCTTATAAAGGAAAGAAACGAGATTTGCTGTTCTTCTGTGAGTGCTACGGCACCGAACTTATCGTCTGCGGCATATTCTTTGGCGCTTATCTTAAAGGGATTCTTACGGATAAGGTCATCCTCACAGGCCTGATCGAAAGCAAAACTTACGACGCTCAGATACCGACCGATTGTACTGGATTTCTTCCCATCACGGTATAACTGAATGATCCAATTCTTGGCATCTGATTTCTTAATGGATTTTACAGGGTGATAAAAGATATCGTACCCTTGCAGAATTTTAAAGACGTTTTGATAGTTTTCTATCGTGGTTTCGCACAGACCGACTTTTAGGCTGAGCGTCTGCTCAATCAATTTGATAGCAGAAATGCTGCCCGCATCATAATCAATACCGTCGAAAGAATCTCGCTGAATAAGAGCTTCCCGCTCACGCAGCTCTTTCAAATCGTTGGAATAAATGGTTTTCTGCTTGCCGCGAATATCAGAATAGCGGTACATATAAATACCGTCTTTGCGTTGACTCTCTCCTGTTTTTAGAATGCGACCTTTAGAATCTTTTCTTTTGGTCATCAAAACTCTCCTTTCTGCGGTAACAGGAAAGAGTCCGGATATGACGTATATATTGTATCATATTGACCGCCTTTCTTATTGAAGAAAATGTGAACGAATGAAAAGTTGCCTTTTCTGCGATGTGTGGTATAATATAAGTAAATGAAAATCGGAGGAGATTGGGTTTATGTATTTTGCGCCGTTTATTGTAAGAGCAGAACATGAACGGAAAGTCCCAGTTGTCATAGAGAGGGCAACAGCAGAGGACTTGAAAGCTACCGCCAAAGTACCGAAATGGCAGACGGACTGGACTTCGGAATATCTTGCCGATGAAAAAATTGAAAAGTATTCTTTGAAAACGAAAGAGGGAAACTTGATTGCGCTCGGCGCGTATCGGGTAATGGGGCGCAAGGCGTATGTGTATATCCTGTATCTGGAAAGTGCGCCCGCCAGCAACCCGACACTGACTGCCAAGCGGGAATACTATGGCATTGGCGAAGTGATGATTGCTTTTGGCATCAAGTTTTCGATTGACAGCGGCTGCCGCGGCGATGTTTTGTTTGAAGCCAAGACACCGGAACTTGCCAGGCACTACGAAAAAGACTTCCACGCCCGCCCGGTGGCAACGCTGAACAGCGACGGCCCGCAGCGCTATATGCTGGCCGATGAAGATGCATGGAATCTCTTTGAAAAATTTCTTGCAGAGGAGGAACCGTAATGGAAAAGATGCTGGACGAACGTTATAAAATTGATGAACTGGCCGATGCAGCGGGTGGCTATTTTGCCATGCCATCGGCAGATGAACTTGCCTACACAGAACTCTTGTTTGATGTCTGCGATCAGTTTGGAATCCATTACTATGCCGCAGATAAGAAAGCGCGCGCGTTTGTTGAGGAAGTGACACGCGTAACATGGGCAAAGCAGCAGGAAGAAAAGACAGGAGTGGAGCAAAGCATCCGCCCTGCATTTACCGCGTAAAAGAGAATATGTATATGCCAGCCGGAAGTGATTTTCTTCCGGCTGGTTTTTTTAGAGGCGTATTAAAGGGAATAAGTCTGTTCAATATATCTATCGAAATCTTTGCGCTTGATAAGACGTTTACTGCCAACCCATAGAACAAACGGGCAACGTTCATCATTAGAAATTTCGCGCAGCTTATTGATGCCGATGCCAGAGTAAGCGGCAGCTTCTTCGAGGGTTAGGTTGGATTTTTCCCAGATGGGAACTTCTTTCATAGATGGTCTCCTTATAGGCGTGTGGGGGGGGGTATTATTTGATTAATGGTCAAAAAGAGTAAGAATATCATTGCACGCAATGGAGGTTACCCCCACAAAACGGAACTGAGAATTTCGAGTGCTTTCTTGCGGCGACCATAGTAAATTCGCAAAGAAAGCGAAATGCCTTTCTGTTCAAGTGCATGTAAAATTTCATTGGTGTTCTTAAAACGCTGCGGGGAAAGATAGGAATAGTAAAGAATCAAATAATAAAATTCCCCATTTTGTGTCTCTCCCGTATCAAATTTACAGAGGAATCAATGAGCTGCAGCATCTTTTTACTGCGTGCTATGGACTGGGCGTCGCCCTCAAGACGCGGATTGGAAATATCTAAATCGGTGATTTGGATTCCGTTGGCAGCGCCATATTCTGCGCGAAATTCTGCTTGGAGATTTTGTTCCGAGACTTCTACGTTCCATAAAACGTCACGGTAGTTCTGCATGAGTTTTGCGGTGTCATGAATATATTTTGAATCCTTTGTACTTTGTGCGGCTAATGTCATAGGCAACACTCCTTTATTATTAGAATTTTGATGCTAAAAGCTCTCTGGCCGTGTTTTTCGTTGCGGCTGCATTGGCTTTCCGCATATCCTTGCCAGAAAAGAGAATCGGTGCACAGTGTTCGAGGACGCGCCCATAAATGCGTGAATGCTCTAAATCGGGTGGGTTCTTCATCTGTTCCAATGTCAGATTGGTTGTGACAATCAGGGGCTTGCAGCTGCGGTACTCGTCTGTGGCTACATAGGTCTGTGCGATACGGTGCAGCCGAATACGGCGCGGAACTTCCGACTTGATGGCATTCGTGTCGCTGCATCCGGATAAGTAGAATGCAAAGCGCTCGGGCTCTTGCTGCAATAACAGTCGTTTTGCGCGAACACCGAGCCGATAGCCGCGAAGGTGATGACTGGAAAAGAGGCGCAGGAGTTTGTCGTGCGTCAAGGACGTGACGACTTTTTTACGGAACTTTCACTCGCCGTAAGGCGGGTAGAACAGCCGCAAGGAACCTCGCCGAAGATGGCTGTGAGCGACAACAGCTCATAATTGAGGTTGTTATGGGACGGTAAAGCTGGAGACTGTGAAGAAATAGGAATCACCTCGTTTTCCTACCGTAAGCACATTATCCACGGTGCAGCTTTTCCGTTTGGAATGTCTAAAAGGTGATTGCGACGCGGATAAGCCGCCAAAATGTGCAAGTAGAGATTTCTGGAAGATTTTTCGGACGAAATGGAGGTCAATTTTTTACGGAGGTGGCCGGATTTTTCATATCCAGCCATGCAGAAAATTTCTCTTTTTGCATGACGGAAATGATGGTGCAAGACGAATCCGCAAACCGTGTTGTCTGAAACTGGTCGCACAAAGCACCGGTATCATCGGTCATGCAGTACAGCGCGATAATGTCCAGAACCTCTTTCATTTCAAGGTTGTCATAATTACGCACGGCTTTGATGGGTAGGCAGTGGTCATAGAC
>ENA-OQMN01000054-OQMN01000054.1-human-gut-metagenome-genome-assembly--contig:-NODE-54-length-42360-cov-6.700874_pt1 | contig 42360 bp, 60 predicted proteins | sample MGYA00242765_ERZ504861 | MGnify/ENA primary metagenome ERZ504861 (study PRJEB26092, sample SAMD00036417) | human gut metagenome | host: Homo sapiens | study: EMG produced TPA metagenomics assembly of... | reverse complement strand
ATCGTTGGTCAGGCTCGTGTCCGAGTCCACGATCAGCTGCGAGTCGCCGAACAGTGCGAGCGGGCCCTGAATGGACTCGGGCGCGTAGGCCGCGCTGATGGACACGGCGGCGGAAGTGAAAACCCGTTGACCCGTGGCCGTCACCAATATGGTTCCGCCATGCCGCCACGTGAGCGTGTTGCCCGAAACCGTGGCGGTGGAAGTGTCCCTGCTCGCGAACGTCACGTCATTTGTGGTGAGCAGATCGCCAACATGACCGTCCGCATACGTGGCTTTCGCTCCCAGTTTCAGGGTGCCGGATACGGCCAGAGACTTGGGCAACGGCTTGCCCTTATCATCCGTGATCCTGATGGAGACGACCGTGTCCCTGTCGAGGGGCCACACGAGCTTGCCATTGAACATGGCGTTGTACGTGTGGCCTCCCATCAACGGTTTGCCGACACGTTTGCCGGCGTAAAAGGCTGGCATGGTCAGGCCTCCTTCACGGTGGCCTTCTTGGCCTTGGCTGGCGTGGAGTCCTTGCCGGGTTCCTCCGTGGTTTCCTCGGTGGTGCCGGTGTCGGTGGTGCCTTCGGTGGTGCCGGTGGAAGGCAGTTCGGCGGAAGCGCTCTCGGCCTTGTCCTTGACCGCCCGCACCGTCGAATCGCTGGCGGCGATGGCCGTCTCGCCCTTCGCCGCGACCATGGAAGCGGTGTCGGCCACGGTCTGCGAATCGTTGGCGACGGAAGCCGCCGCCATACTGGCGTTCGACGCGAGACTGCTCAGGTCGGACTGGGTGGCGGTCGCGGAATCCGCGGAGGACCGGGCGCTCAGCATGGCGCTCTTCGCCAGCATGGCGTTCGTTTGAGCTTCGGCCGTGATGGACTCCAGCGTGCTCAAGGCCGCAGCGGCCTTCGCGGTCGTGGCGGTTTCGTCGAAGAACACCAGCTCGTCCGGGTATTGTGCGGAAAGCGTCTCCGCCTCCGACTGGGTGGAAGCGTGGCGAACCTTCAACAGTTGGGAGCCGGCCATATCCTTCGGGACGAACGTGCCGGCGTCCACTTCCACGAGGTCCGCGTATTCGACCTTGGTCTTGGAGTCCGGCACCTCGACGTAGCGCGTGTACGCCTGCGGCGTGTCCGCCAACTCGATGACCTGCCAAACAAACGCGCTAGTCGTGGGCAGCAGGTCAACCGTCAGCTCACCCGTTTCGGACAGATTCGCGTCGAACGAGGCCGCGATAATAAGATTCTTCGCCGCGTCGAAGTGACGACGCACCGGGCGGAACCGCAGCGTACCGGTCACAGGGTCCAAGCCGCCCGTCTTCGGCTTCCTGATGGAAATATGGATTTGGGTCATTACTGTTCCTCCTTATTGGATTCGATGATTGTTTCCGGTGCAACGTCCGGGCGAAGCTCGTCCGGCAGCGAGGGCTTGGGATGACGTTTCAAATTGTTGACCATGTTTCCCTTTTCTCTGGGATGGATATTGTTTGTGGCCCACGGTCGTGGGTCAGGACTGTCGTGGCGCTATCGGCGCGGATTGGATGTCATTGTTGAGCGATGTCCCGTGGCCGTTGCCGCCCAGGCTGTGATAGCTGTCGTAGAGGCGTTGGGAGCGTGATTTGAGGTCCTCGTCCGCCACTCCGTCGTGCTCGATGACCATTTCCCGGCGCAGGTCCTCCAACTGGCACAGCAGGAGCTCGCGCAGCCCGTTGACCATGGCTTTGCCCCATCGCCACATCAGGCCCAAAACCGTGGCCACGCCGCCACAGATAAAAGGCACGAGCCAATCGACGACGTGAGTGAGCAAAGACATGGAAAAGCTCCTTTACGGTGGGTAAAACCCACACGTTCGTCCCCGTTGGATAGGCCAACGGGCGTGTGGGTTTTGGAGGTTGAAAATGCTGTTACGAGAGTTTTGGAACGACCGGTTTTGGCCGCATTGCACGCGGAATCTGCGTGAGAGCACGCGCGTGGGCTACGAGTCCGCGTGGCGGCTGCATGTCATGCCATGCTTCGGCGGCATGGGTATGGACGCGATAAGCGTGGAGCTAGTGGACAAATGGCTTGCGAATTTCGACACTGCGGGAGCCGCACGCAAGGCATGGGCCGTATTGCGCGCGATACTCAGGCAGGCTATCCGCTGGAACCTGCTGGACGTGGACATCACCAGACGCGACATCCAACTGCCGGCCAAACCTCATTACGAGCCGCAAATATTGACCATCCGTCAGCAGCGCGCACTGTTGCAGGGCTTCTACGGTCATCCGCTTGAGGCGTGGCTTATCTGCGCCGTCTCATGCGGACTCCGCACCGAAGAGGGCTACGGGCTTGAATGGTCGGATATTGACCTGCGCTCAGGTGTCCTGCACGTGGAGCGCGGCCTGCAATGGGTGAGCGGGCATGAGGCCGTCGTGCCGCCGAAAACCGAACTGTCCCGCCGCACGCTCCCGTTGCCGCGCTTCGCGGTCAAACGATTGCGCGAGCTCAGGCCACGCGAGGGGGGCCGACTCATCGGCACCCTCACCCCGCCGCAAGCCGCACGCCAATACAAGGCCTACTGCAAGCGGCATGATCTGCCGCATGTGCCCGCACGCAACCTGCGCCACTCATGGGCGACGAACACTCTGGCGGCGGGAGCGGATATCGCCATCGTGTCGAAAATGCTCGGCCACAGCGATATAAAAACCACCGCGAAATATTACCTCAAACCGGACATCACGGCTTTGCGAGACGCGCAACGCCTCTGGGAGCGAGCCCTAATAGCCTGAACGGGATTCCCTAACCCGAATGCCGTATATTCTGTGCGGAGGCCATACCGTCACCACGAATGATGACGGCACATTCTACATCAACGTCCAATCCCCAAACGGGAAGAAAGCCGATTACGCGGCCTACACGATTGGGCCGTTCGGCACTGGTTTCGCCCAGGCCGGCGAGTACACCGCACAACGTTGGGATACCAGCGACGTAAACCAGATACGCTTCCGCCTGTGGAACACCAAAGACAACCGCTGGTGCGGGAGGGTCGCGATATTCGGAAGCTGGATCGCAATCTGGAACAGGCAATAGTTTTCCCTAACCCAGCGTTCTACGACGTGGCGAGTACCTTACAGCAGCGACAGCATTTTGCTTACGCGCATCGGTGATATCTGTTTCATGGGTGGCAACGTAAAATTCAACAGTAGCGGGCAGAACAATTACACGAAGGCTCAGGAGAAGCTCCCCGAAGGGTATCGACCCGTCATCGTCAATACGCCCGTGGCCGTTTTCGGTGGTGAAACGACATTCATCTGTTACGGCGATGCCAATGGCACCGTCACGATGCTTGGCAATCCGAACAGCGCGTACGCGGGATGCACCGGCGTATGGAGGACCGCCGACCCGATGCCCGCCGCATAGCTTCTGGACACTGGCTCAGGCGGTTGCACTGTCTTGCAGTGACCCCACGGGTCATAGCGCGTATGAGACGGTCATGCTGAACGCGTTCGTGCCCTGCGTGCCGCCCTGATTGGTGTAGGTCATGGTTCCGTTCGCGTTTACGTTGATGATCTTCTGGTTCGCGCCGTCGCGTCCGCCGTAGGAGAAGTTCAGGTCCATCGGGGGACGCCATCCTTCGGGCAGAGTGCCGAACGTGCCGTTGTTCCAGGAGCCGGAGGCCGACGACTTCCAGTCGATTCGCAACGTCACCATCGGCCCGGACCTATAGCCCTTAACGGTGCCGTAATTGCCACTGATGAGGGTCGTGACATCGGTCTGGGTTAGGGAAAGCTACGCGGTAATCCAACAGCCGGATATACCGACGAATCGGCCGGTATATCCGGTGCCGTTCAACACCATTTTCCCCTCCGGCGTGCCGTAAAGGTAGAAACTGATTGCACCGCTGTTGTCGGTGCCGCGCATGACCGCGCGGGAATCGCCGGACGGTCTGAAACCCTCCGGAATTGTCTCGTTGACGGACACGTTGCCGACCTGATTGAAATTACTTGTCAGCGTGATATACGCGCAGGCGGTGACAATACGGCCGACGCGAACCAGAGTGATATGCCTATCGGAATACGGCATCCTGACTTGGCCCGTGACAGGGGTTAGGGAATCCCACACGTCGCTCATCGGCTTCAACACGTTGAACAATGCGACTGGTGTGCCGATGGTGATGCCGTCCAGCGGGATGCGGTACAAGGGCATGTCGTAGGTGGTGCCCCCGTCCAACGGGCTGGTGGTGTTCACGGCGGGGTCGGTGGGCGTGCCCGTGGTGGGCGTGCCCCTGACCACGACCAGTTTCGCGCTCTCGATGTTCTGCGAGCCCTTCGCATAGCGGCATACGATGAGGTCGTTGCGTTTCTGACCCTGCGACCCGTTGGTGACGATCAGGTCCTCGGGCGTGCCTTGGCTGACGTGACGGCCCTGCATGACCAGCTCGCCCGTGCCGATGGTCACCTTGTTCGCCGAAACGACCGTGATCTTGAGCTTGTCGTGCACGTTCAGGACATAATCATCCAAGCCGAGAATGCCGGCGTTCAATCCCGCCGCCTGCTCCGCTGTCGCGTGCGCCTTGCCCGCATGACCGGTGACGAGTTCAGCCATTCTGCTTGCCTCCGTTCTGCATCCAACTGTCGAAGCTGTTATCAAAGTCCTTGAGCTTGTTCACATAGTCCGCGTAATCCTGATCGCAAAACAGGTAGTCGTGGCCCGTGCCGGTGGAGTCCAACCGGCTGACGTTGTACCACGTCTTGATATTCGGGTCGTCCAAGTCCTTGTACCATTTGTGTTTCCCGCACCGGTCGCATTGCATGACCGTCGCATTGTCGATACGCGCCATAATCGGCTCCTTACTGTTTATTCGGCCCCGTAATCGACGCTTAGGACGCCGTCGGAGACCTTGACGATTTTCTTGCTGATAGTCGCGTTGACGGTGATGCCGGTGAGATTATCCCTTGCGGTCACGGTGTCGCCAACGTCGAACACGATGCCCGAATCCTCATGCACGGTGACCTTCACCTCACCCTCGGACTGCAGATCCTGTAGTTTCTCACAGGTCTTCTGGTTCAGTTCGGCGGTTTCGGCGTTGCTGTAGTCGTAGACCTGCGTTATCTCGTCCACGCCCCTGAGCGACTGGGTCTGGCTGACGTTGCCTTTCGCGTCCGCATACCAGTGGACGACCACGCGGGCCGCCAAATCGCCCTTGCCCAGGCCGATGAGATGGTTCGGTTTGCGCCACGTGCTGGTCGCGTCGAAATCGATAAGGTCGCTGTCAATCGAGTCGCCGTAATGCGCGACCGGTTCGGCCCAGATGTTGACCTGGCCGGACGTATAGGCGAGCCTGAGTTTCAGTCCGTTGGCCGCGCACATCCTCCGCAAACCCGTATAGCAGTCCGTGTACCGGTCGAACTGGTATTGTTTGATGGTTGGGTCGTCACTGCCGTCAGGCGGTACAACCGCGTCGAACACCGAATCCAACCCGACACGGCTGATGAGCGAGCCGATGACCGTGCTGGCCGTGCCGCTCACGGTGAGATAATCCTTGCCCCTATCCGGTTCAAGGATTTTGTTCGCGAGCACGCCGTGCCATGTGCGCCCCGAGTAGGTGAGGGTGCTGACGCCGGCAGTGAGCTGGTCTTCCATCGCATCGACCACGCCACCGCATTCGCTGCCGTCGACGTAGATATAGGCACCCGCGTCGATGGTGGACGCGCCGCTCACGACAAGTTCGAAATCGTTTTCCTCCTTGCCCCACGCGCAATCCAGAGTGAAGTCGGCGGCGGAACGGACATCGACGTGATTGGAGTCGGTGATAATCAGGTCCGCCATGACGGCGTGCTCCTCTCCTGGATCACGGTCAGGTCAAAGCCGAAGCCGTTCCACTGCACCTGGTGTTCTCCGGCCGGCAACGGCTGGAAGATATAACTGCCGCCGTTGATGCCGCTGCCTCGTTCGCCCTTGTCGAACACGTTCGTGGTGTCGCCGTTTTCTGCGGTCATGACGATGCTTCGTTGTCCCTCCACGCTGTTGACGGTCACATACGAGCCCGAGGGGATGTCCATATGCAATTCATACCGGTTGACGCCGATGATGATGGCCGGCTGTGAGACCGGCCCGTAGACCACCAGTTCGAACGGCATCGGCGAGACGGCATCGTTCACGACCGAAGCGTTTCGTGTCGTCGGCAGGTAGTCGTGAGGGTAATCGTGCGGGTAATCAAGGTCGAGGCCCGGTTGCAGGGCATCCGACCAGAAATGCTGCACGTCGTCGCGCTTGTGCCACAGGCCGTCAAGCAATGCGACCGTGAGCGCGTACTTCGCGGGACCGGGCGGATCATAGGATGGTTCGATGCCGGTGATGAGCGCGGTCTGCGACCAGCCGTCCACGGTGAGCAGTCCGGCGTCGTCCTTGCTGCGGGATGACGCCACGGCCTTTACGTCCGCGTCGAACAGTTCGCTCGCCACGTCCAGCACGTTGAGGTCGGCGCACGTGGCCTCCAATTGGACGCTTGACGCGTTGAGGGAGGCGGAGTCAATGCCGTGCGCGGCCAACTCCACCTCCCACGCGTGCGTGCGCAGGCTCTCGATGCGTTTGACCATGAGACCGGCCGGGTCGATGAGATCAACGGCCCCAGCCGAAACGGCGCGGCTTGATCCTCCGCCTCGCCGGTAGGTCATCGACTGCATGACTGTCCTCCTGTTTTAGACGAGACCAAGCCTGCGCTTCTCTTCGCGGATGGTCATGGATGGCGTGTACTTAGCGATGGTCGGCCCCAAATCACCGTGCAATGCCTGCAGGTCGGAGCGCAGGCCGCGAAGCTCCACAAGCATCGACGCGAGGTCTGCGAGCCCATTCCCGGTTTCAGGCAATGGGGCGGAGCCCTCCACACCAATGGCGGAGCGCAACGTCATCGGCTGGAATGCCGACTGTGCGGCGGCCGTGACACCCTGCATCCGCTTCGCGATGTCACGCTGCAATGCGGGGGTGGCCTTGTCAATGCCCTCGCTGATGCCGGGCGGGATGTAGCGGCCGACTTCGTCGCGGAACACGCGGGACGGCGAATGGATGCCGAGCGCTTCCTTCGCCTTATCGACCAGTCCGGAAAGCGCGCCCTTGATCTTGTCGTACAATCCGCCGATGGCACCGCTGATGCCGTTCCACAGACCACTGATGAGCTGCGAGCCGGCGTTTATGAGCAGCGAGCCAGCTCCGGCGAACACGCCCTTGATGGCGCTCACGATGCCCGACACCAAGCCGCCGACCGCTCCGGCCGCGTTGGAAAGAATCGATTTGAAACTGTTCCAAGCTCCCGACCAGTTGCCGTTGATGAGGTTGGTGACCATGCTGATGACACCGGAAATAACGCCGACCACGCCCTGGATTACGCCTTGTATGCCGTCGATGACACCCGACACATATGGGAGCATCGCCTGCACCGCAGGCAACAACGTACCGGTGATGAATCCGATGATTGCGCTCACTACCGAGCCGACCACGCTGATGATGCTCTGGATGACCGGCATCAGCTGTTGGATGATGCCTGTGATGCCCGAGACCGCATCGGTTATGACTGGCACGAGCTGTTGGATGAGCGGCGTGATGGCGGTGACCAGCTGGCTAACGAAATCCATGACCTGCTGGATTACCGGGACGAGCGCGGAGGCGAGCTGGCTGATGACTTGGCCTATCATCGACACGATCTGCGAGGCGACCGGCAGCAGCGCGGCGATGATGTCCGCCAACGGTGGCAGCAGGCTGGACACGAGCTGGCCGATGAGCGGCATGAGCGAGCTGAGCGCGTTCATGAGCGGTTCGATGATCGTCGGGATGAGCGGTGCCAGCGACTGGAGTATGTCGCCGAACACTGGGATGAGCTCCGCGACAGAAGCGGTGATCACCGGCATGACCTGTTTGAACATGTCCTGCAGGCTTTTGCCGAACGCATCGAACGTCGGCTTCATTCCCGCGATCGTGTTCTTGAACAGGTTGAACGCGCCGGTGACCTGCGTGCCGAAGGCGTTGCGCAGTTCCGGCACCGTGGCGATGAGCGTGCCCAACGCTGCGACGACGATGCCGATGGGTCCGCCCAACGCGCTCAACGGGCCGGACAATCCGCCGAGCACCCCGCCGAGCAACGGAATCTTGGACAGCAATGGTGCGATGCCGCCTGCTCCGAGGGCCATGAATGCAGCTATCAGAGGGGCGATGGCGCTCTGCACGGGTTTGAATATCTCGCCGAGCCCGTTGAATACGCTGCCGATGGCGTTGATCGCGTTCTGGAACGGTTCAGGCAGGAGCGTCACCAGATCCGAGAACAGGCTCGGGATGGCTTTGACGACGCTCTGGGCGATGACCTTCACGCGGGGCAGGATGTTCTTCAACGCAGTGCCGATGGAGTCGGCGAGCTGCTGGCTGAGAGCGCCCATGTCGGCGTTCTCGTTGCCCAGTCCGGCGAGCCAGTTCTGCCATGCGGCCTTCATCGAGTTCACGGACCCCTCGATGGTGGTCGCCGCCTCCTTGGCGGTCGTGCCGCTGATGCCGAGGCTCTTCTGCACTCGGCTGATGGCCTCGGTCACGTCGGCGAACGAATCGATGGAAAGGTCGTTGCCTTCCTTCATCACGCCCGGCAGCTTGTTCGCGTCGGCGATGAGCCGCTGCATTTCCGTCTTGGTGCCGCCGTAGCCGAGCTTGAGGTTGTCCAGCATCGCGTAATTGCCGCGAGCAAGCGACTGATACGTCTGTTGGATGGTCTGGATGTCGGTGCCCATCTTGTTGGCGTTGTCCGACATGTCGATGATGGCCTGATTGCCCATCTCTGCGGCCTTGGCGGTGTCCCCGCCAAGCGAACTGACCAACGAGGCCGCGAAGCTCGTGACCTGGTTCATATAGTCGTTCGCGCCGACGCCGGCCGTCTTGTACGCTTCGGCCGCGTACTTCTGCACAGTGCCGGAAGCGCCCTTGAACAGGGTGTCGACGCCGCCGACCGCCTGCTCCCACGTGGCATACGCGCCCAACGCCTGCTTGCCGGTGGCCACCAGCGTGCCGCCGATGGCTGCCACACCTGCTCCGATGGCGGCGACCGCTCCCGTGGCGAGGCCCTTGATATGGGCGACCGCGTTTTGGGCGAGGTTGCCGAACGTGCTGCCGATTGCCCCGGCGGCGGTCTGTGCTCCGGCTGGGAGTTTGGACCATACGGCTCCGGCGGCGGTGGCGATGTCGCCGAAGTAGTTCTTGGCTACGTTGGCTACCGGTGCGAGTTTCTGCCCTACTTTTCCTGCGGCATCTCCGATGGCGGAGCCGATTTCGCCGCCGAATGAGCGGATGGGTGCGGTCCAAGTAGCGACTGCCGTTTTGATGGTGTTGCCGGTTCTGCTTCCCCAGTCGCGAATCGGTTGCGTCCATGCGGTGATTGCCGCGCCGATTGGTTTGGCGATGCCTGACACGGTGGCTGCGATGCTGCCGCCCCAGCCTTTGAGGGTTTGCTGGGCGGCGCTGATGGCTCCCTTGAGTCCGGTTTGGATTTTCGCGCCGACCTGCACGGCGAAACCGCTCAATGAGGATACGGCCTTGTTCGCGAATCCGGCTATCTTGGAGCCGAGCGGTTTCCAAATGGCGTCTACGCCGAGCAGGCTACGCACGAGGCTGCCGAGCGCTCCAGAGAGTCCGGTGAAGGTGGATTGGCCCCGGCTGATGCTCGAGAATCCAGCCGAGAACGAGCTTGCCATCGTCTTCATGGAACCGGATACGGTGTTGGTGCCCTTGGCGAGTTCGTCCTCGGCGGCTTTGAGCGCCTTCTTCGCGTCCGCGAGCCGTTCGGCGGCGTCGTTGGAATTGTCGAGAGCGGTGGCCTGACGCAACTGGGCTTTTTCGAGATTGATGGAGGCGGTCTGCGCCTGAGTCGAATCCGACCCGTATCTGGCGATGGCCGAGTTGAGCCTCTCCTGCGCCTGCTGCACGTTGACCGTGGCCTGACGGTAGTTCAGGAGCGCGGCGCTGGCCTTGGAGGACGCCTGCGCCGCGTCACGCTTCAACGGTTTCAGCACATCGTCGGCGACGCCCCGGGCACTCGAAACGAATGCCTTTTTGAAGCTGCCGCCGAACGATTTGCCGATTTCCGAACCGTTGCCGAACGCCTGGGAGAAACGGTTGGAACCGGACTTGCCGGCCCCCCGCATCTCCTTGTCTACCGCGCTGCGGAAGCCCTTCATCGAGGGGAATATCGACACGTGGCCGGTTCCCACTTCCGATCCGAAAGCCATAAGGCGACTCCCCTCTTAGTTGATGGTTGTTTATCCGAAGAGCTTGCTCATATGCGTTTCGGCCTCGTGGATCTCCTCGGCGGTGGGCTCGTCCGTTTCGGGTTCGCCGTCCACGTCGCCGAGCAGCGTGGAAGCGCCGAGGAACTGCAATACGGTGATGTCGGTGGCGCTCATGGGGAACATGAGGCCGATGAGCGAGGCTCCCGTGTAGGAGGACGGGTCGCCGCACAGCGCCGTGTACAGGTCGATGGCGTCACGGTAGGGGAGACGCCGGCCGAGATCGTGTTCGATGCTCCACCCGAATCGGGCGAAGTCCGCTCGGACCTTTACTCCGTCATCGGAGTTGAGGATTCGGCAGAAGTCGGCGATTTTCCCAGTTCGACGCCCTGTGATTTGGCGAGCGTCTCCCCGTAGTCCTGGATGAGGTTGAACGCGACCTGCATGGGTTCGTGTTCGAGTCGTTCGGCCTGCTCGTCGCCGGCGAAAACGGTGAGGATGCGTTTGACCTGTTCGAGGCTTTCCGTGTCGGTCTGTGTGTTCGACAGGGCCTCGAAGTCGGCGATGGAAAGATAGAGGGGCAGTTTGTAGACGGTGCCGCCGGGTGTCAGTGCCCAGTATTCGTTGTTCTTGATGATGTGTCGCACCTTGACCTGGTTGGCGACCTCGGCGAGGGCCTCGGCCTCCCTGATCTCGTCCCAATCCTCGAATTCAGCGATCGAGGGTGCCGTGTTCTGCTGCTTTGCCATGATGGTTTCTCCTGTCATACGTGTTTCTCCCGTCGTTGGTGTTGGGGCTCCCCGCATGCCGACAGGAGAGAGGTCATGCGGGGAAGAGTGCTGATGTCAGACCGCCGCGTAGGACTGCAGGTAGCGGCTGTTGCCGCCGTCTACGGCGGGATCGAGCTGCCATGTGGCGGTCAGCGAGAGGCCGGACACCTCGCCGCGCGTATCCTGCGCCGGCTCGTTGCCGGTGATCTGGATGACGCCGAGACGACGGCGTTTGCGGCCGGACTTGTAGATGGTCTCCTGATAGGCGAACCATTTGGTGTCCTGGATGATGTCCTTGACGTGGTAGACGCCGGTTTCATCGGGCTTTCCGATGGTCATGAGGCGGGTGAGGTCGTTGTCCTCGGCGGCGGTGAACGCGAGCGTCAGCGTCGGGTCGGCGTTGAGCGTGTAGCCCGGCTGATGGAATTCGGTGGCGTCGTCGCCGTCACGCGCATCCTGCGGCGCTCCGTCGCTGGTGATAAGGCCCACGGCGCCGGAGCCGGAACCGAACACGTCGCCGAGTTCGGTGATCGGGTCCGCCACGGAGGGCGCGATCTGCGAGGCGGTCAGCGTCTTGCCTGGCACATAGGGGGCGACGATGATTTTCGATGTGAGTACGTTCTTGACAGAATCAAGGTCGTTGCCCTGGCTGTCTGCTGTCATTCCATTGTCCTTTCAAAATGAAAAGACCCCGCAACGCATGCAGGGTCTAGGAAAACGGTTAAGGGATTGGTTAGTGTTCGCCAACCGTCGAATATTCGACGATCAGGTAGTAGTGCGCGGTGTCGGAATCGTCGGACACCGGGTAGGGCCCGTTGCACGCGGAATCGTCCACGCTGATGACCGGCGAATCCTTGGCGAGGGCGATGGCGGGGTGTTCGGTGAGCGCCGCGTAGACGCGGCGGGCCAAATCCTTGCATGGCTTCTCGGCCTGTCGACTCCACCCGTACACGTTCACGCCGATGCTTCGGTCGAAATGGCCGAGCCCGTCAGCGTTGCCGCCATCGTCCCGGACGGTGACGAGCGGATACGCGCCCTGATAGTCGGGAGGCTTCTTGCTGCCCACCTGGAGCCCGTCCACATCGGTGATATGGGCGCGCAGGTAATCACAGAGGAAAGCCTCTATGTCGGGAGGCAGTATCAATGTCATAGCTTCACCGCCTTCAACGTCTTGCGAAGATTGCCGGTCTTGGACTCGACCAGCATGGTCTTCGCGTCGGTGCCGACCACCATGAAGGTGGTGCGGTGCGCGCGTTGGACGGCCTCGACCTGCAGGCCGTCGCGGTAGGCTCCTGTATCGACGGGCGCGTTGGCCTTGGCCACTCCGAGCGCCTTTTCGGCGGCTCCACGGGTCAGGGCCCTGACGCCGGCCGAGTTGAGGATCTGGTCGAAAAACGCGTCGTTGAACTTGATGCTGGTCTGTCCGCTTCCGGCCATCGGCTACCCCTTCCACTCGGTGAGCTGGACTTCCAATGTGGGCTGCCATCCGGTAAAGGCGTTGGCATCGCGGCTGGGGAAGCCGCTGACCTCCCACATGCGGCCATCGGCCGGTTCGGGTCGGATACGGTCACCAAGCCGGATGTCCGCGTTCGGGTCGGCCACGGTGAGCACCGCAGTCGACGTGGTCTGCACGTCCAAAACGTCGGGCGTGCGAGTCGAACTGCTCGAAGCCAAAGCTCCTCGCACTTCCAATTCGACGGGTTTCGTCCAGTCCTCGGTGGTCTGCGCGGGATTGTACGGGTCGGGTTTGCGTGAGGCGCGCAGACGCACGAACCGTGTGGCCGCCGGCAGGCCGGAGGCGTTGATGTCATCGATGATGCTCACGGCAATGCTCCCAGCTTGTACCGGTCGAGTTTCGCCAGCTCGTCGGCCATCAACGACACGTTGTAGGTGACGCTGCTGCCGTTGACCGACTGGGATTGGACGATGCCGGCGGCTGCGCTGCTGGCCCGTTTCGCCGCGTTGATGAGCACCCCCTGCACATCCGGCACCTCGTCCGGCGTATAGCCGGCGTGGATGCGGTAGCGTATCGCGGCGACGCCGGCCGGGAATGCGCCGGTGGTGCATTCTACCAAACCCGTGGTGGGGTCGTAGGCGTAGTGCAGCCGGTTGCCGGCGCTGTCGGTCAGCTCGTCGACGGAGGTGACATGGCGTGCGGGGAGACGAATCACCTTGCCTCCCCGCGAATTGGCTACGCCCGACAGTTCGATGTTCGGCGTGATATGCCAGCCGCACGTGCGGCGGATGGCCGCCTGCGCCGCCTTCAGCCAGAACTCGCCGTCAGCGTCGAAGCCTGACGGGTCGGTGATGATGTCGGGAATGGTTTCATCGGCCATCGTTCGCCTCCAGTCGATTCACGTTAGGCCACGGTGAAGGCGTGCGACTTGTCGTCGGTGCCGACCCAAGTGCCGCCGGTGATGGCATTGTCGGAGTTCTTGGTCAGGGAAATCGACTTCACGCCCACGCCGGCGGCACCGGGAGCACCATTCTTGCCGGCTGGCCCCGGATCGCCATTGCCGCCTTTCGCGCCGGCCGGAATGCCAAGCGTGAGCACGCCATCCGCGAGCGTCGCGGTGGGAGCCGCGCCGGCGGCGAGGGCCACGGCCGTCACCGAGGTGATGGCCGCACCGTTCGCCTTGGTCAGGTCGATGGGATTGCCGGCGGCGTCGACCACGACCACCGGCTGCGGATACGTGCTGCCATCACCGGTATCGACCCCGGTCTGCAGCACCTTGGTTGCGTCACTCATCGGCGGTCACCTCACTTGGCCTTCTTGCCGAGGGCGACGGACACGAACGCCTTCGGGTACTTGACCTGCAGGCCGAGGCGTTCGCGCACGCGGAACGTGATGAGATCGTTCGTGAAATCATCGGAATGCGAGTTGGTGGACTCGGCGCGCAGACCGCCCTTACGGATGACCGCGCCGCCGAGCTTGAACGCGCCGACCAGAGCGGTGCCCTGGGCGATGGCCTCGGTGACCACGGTCTTGAGGCCCCACAGCGGCGGATCCTGCATGATGGTGCCGTTGCCGTACTGGCCGTTGAAGTAGCCGCCGCCGTAGTACTGGCCGTTCGCGTCCTTGGAGAGGCGAATGGCCTCGTAGTCGGCGGGGTTGATGACCAGCGCGTCCGCGCGGAAACCGGTAGCCAGCGCGATCTTGGTGCGGGCCTTGAAGATGCGGTCCGGGTCGGAGTCGGTGTCCTGCACCATCTTCTGGATGTCGCGGGAGAGCAGACCCTTGATGTTCGCATCGGAGCCGTTGCCGGACAGCAGCTGGGTCTCTTCCAGCAGCTGCAGGTTGTAGCGGGCGTGGTTGTTGATTTCGGAGACGATGTAGGAGAGGTCTTCGGCCATGTTGTCGGTGACCTTCCACCAGGCGGCGACCTCCTTGAGGCTGTCGGACTCCCAGCGGGGGGCCGGCAGATGGGTCTGCGGCTTGGCATCGCCCTCGCCCACGGTTCCAGCGCCGCCCTCGAGCGCGCCATAGACGGGGTATTCCACGGTGTTGGCGTTGCCGCTCAGGGTGACGGAGCCGAACAGGTCGGCGACCACGAGCGGACGCTCGTAAGGCCACACGCCGTTCATGTCGATCTGGGTGACGACCGGCTGGTATCCGGTGCCAGCCGTGCCGGTGCCCGCCACGTGCATGTCGGTCGCGGCCTTGAACTCGCTGGAAGCGAACGGGTGCGCCTTGGTGCCGATGACGGTCATGCCGGCCTTCTTCAGCTCCTGCGCGTACAAGTCGCCCAGCGTCTTGGCGGCGGGAGCCGTCTTGGCCTCGGGCTTCACATCGTCCACGTTCAGGTCGTTCACGCCCTTGAACAGGTCGACGCGCTCCTGAAGACGCTTGGCCTCCTCGAAGCGGTTCTTCAGTTCGGTCGCCTCATCATCGGTGAGGTTCTCCATGCCCTTGTCGTACAGGGCCTTGACCGCCTTCTTCTCGGCGGCCAGCTTCTCCATGTAACCCATGGATCATCCTTTCTATTGGTTGTTTGCCAGCGAGAGGAAGTCGCTGATTTCCTTGGCCCACTGCGGGTCAAAACTCTTTTTCGCCTTGCCGTCGTCCGGCTCGGGCTTGTCCGAATCGTCCGGCGTATCGTCGTCCGGCTCGTCATCGGGTTTGGAATCGTCCGGCTCGTCGTCGGGGGTTTCGGTGATGGAATCAAGCAGTTCGCCCAATGCCTCGTAGGCCGTGCGAATCTTGTCCTCGTTCGCCTTGCTTACGGCCCGGCCGGCCTTGACCTCGAGCACTTCCGCTCCTTGGTTGGCGGCGACCTGCACGAGACTGATTTCGAACAGCTTGAGCTGGCGAATCTCCCGGTAGCCGTCCCAAGGGCTCTTCGCCTCCTCGCTTTCGACCCACGCGGTCTTCTCGGCGATGAAACCGATGCTCATCTGGTGGATGAGGCCACGCTTGAGCAGGTCGTAGGCTCGCTTGCCCTCCGCGATGTCGGTGTCGAGCTTCGCGGTGATGAGCAGGCCATGCTCGTCCTCCACGGCGCTCAACGTCTCCCCGATCACATCATTGGGTGAGTCGTCCTTGTGCTGCCAGTGAATCGGAATGCCCGCGCCGCCCGCCTTGAAGTCAGCGGATAAGGTCTGCTCGAAGGCACCCTTGACGATCACATCGTCGTACAGGTCTTTCTCCCACGTGCTCGCGTAGCCGGAGAACACTCCTCCGCCGCTGTTGTCGGTGGCCTTGAGCTCCTTGAGCTCGTAGCCGAGATAATCAAGACTCATCTGAGGTTTCTCCCTTCGTCATCGAGTCCCATGACGCGCGGAAACCGGCGTCATACGTGTAGAGGCGTTTGAATTCGGCGAGCATCTGCTTGCCGTTCGGACTCGCGCCCTGCTGCGCGTTCTGCGTCTGTCCGCCGTCCTGCGGGCTGGGCTGACCGCCCTCGCTCACGTTGAGCGGGGTTATCAACTGGTCGCCGCCCGGCAGTTTCGGCCGGTCGAGCAGTTCGCGCGCCTCGTCGGTGGTCATGAACGGACGGCCGGTGGCGGTGGAGAGCGCCTGATACTGGGTCTCCATCGTGCCGCGCAGCTTCGCGTCCAAATTCGCCTTGATGTAGCAGTCCGGTTCGCCCACCGCCTCGGGCAGCGTGAGGTTCAACGCCTCCTCGAACGCCACCAGATACGGCAGCAATTCCACGTTCCACAGCTTTTCCTTGTATGCGGCGATGTTGCTGTTGGTGCCGGTGCGGAAGCCGATGTTTTCTGGGCTGATTTGGAATGCGAGGCACACCTGTTCGTTGATTTTTTCGCGTGCCTCCAAGTCGGCCATGTCCACCGGTTTGAACAGGTTGTCGACGGTGCGGATCTCCATGCCGTCTTTGAATACCGGCCATGTGCCGGCCATGCCGCCGCCTGCAACGTAGTTGCGCAGGCCTTGGGTGAAATCGTCGTAGTCGGCCTGTGACTCCCAGGGCATTTCCTTGGGCCGGTACACGTAGGCGGGTATCTGGTAGCCGTTTTCGGCTATCGATTTGCGGTATTTCGCCATCACCCTTGCCTCCGCGAGCAAGGGGCGCAGCACGTCGGTGATCGGGTCGCCGAGGTTCAGGCCGTCGATGTAGCCGATGTCGAGCACGATTCGCGGATCCGGCAGCCGATAGGTGCCGCCCTTGTTCTCGGCGACGCTGCTGATGGTCACACCTGTCAGCTCGCCGAAACCGTTCGCCGTGAGACTGTATCCGTCCGGGGGGATGCGGCGCAGCGTATTCCCGTCACCCGCACGATTGCTGCCGAGCGTGCACAACCACCTGTCCTCGAGCAGCATGTCACGGATGAGAGTCGCGTAAAACCTATAGCGGCTCATGCCCGGCAAATCGCTCGGATGGCGGATGAGCTTGGCCAGTGCGCCGTCGCGCACCTCTTCCGCGTCGCCGTCCGCGTTCTTCCGATACACCTTGAGCGGCAGGGAGGCGAGTTGGCGGCTGATGAAGTCCACGACAACGCGGACCGCGTATTCGCGACAGTACATGCCGTTCGCATAGCCGGCGAATTCGGCGTCGGTGGGCCAGCTGATGGCCTCGGGCATCGAATCCATGATGGTCGGTGTCTCCGGTTCAGCGTTCTTCATCGCCAGCACGGCCGGGCCGTGCAGCAGATTGTTCAGAAATCCCATCCACGGCTCCTTCGGAAGATGGCTAGAATGTGACTCGCACGTTGTGCGAGGGCTCGTATTTCGGTTTCTCTGGCTCGCCGCTCATCGTCTCGAGCGCGTACAAGGCCTGACTTTCGGCGATGAGGCCGGAAATGTGCATCGCGCTCTGGTTCCGGTCCCACACCTCGACCTCACCCAATCGGCGGGTCACGGCGACGTTCACCTGTTGTTCGATGGCCGGCTGGGGGAGGTGCCGGAGCTTGTTTTCCTTCACCCGGTCGCGGAAACGGCCGGTCGCGGCTCCCAAGCGGAAGCCCTCGATGAGGTGCACCGTCCAACCGGCCTCCGCGAGCGGATCCGCGAAGTCCACCGCCGGGCAGCCCTTGGACTGCACGGCGATTTCATGGATGTTCGGCCATGCCTCGCGAAGCAGCTTCAAGTACTTCGGCACCCAGAGCATGCCGTCACGGCGCACGATCAGTTCGACGTGCGGCAATCCGTCCTCGCGGTAGCCGGCGGCGGCGATATAGGTGGTCTCACGGTCGGCGCTGGTGTCCACGGAAAGCACTACGCGCCCGTCATCGGGGATACAGGACTTCGGGTCGATGCCGCGCTTCCACAGCTTCGGATTGATATACGGCGTGATATCCGCCGTCACCCACTGGCACAAGACCTCGGTACGGTACGCGGCCTCGGTCATACCGTTAATATCGGCGGTGATGGACCGATAGGTCATCGGCCCGTAACCCATGGAGGGGTTCGCCTGACGAATGCCGTCGAGATCGTCCAGCTCGCATTTATCCGGAGCCGACCACTCAAAATACCCATAGGACGGGTCATGTTCATCGGCCCATTCGTCCGGCGACTGCTTGCCGGTTTCGACCGAGGCGTTCCATGATTCAGCCAGGGCACGGCCCTCGTCGACGACTCGGCGCAGTACGACGCTGCGATAGTCGCCGGCGTTCGAGATGCCCCACAATTGGCTTGACCAGATGGCTTTCGTGGTTTGACTGACTGCGTTCCAGCCATCGTCGGTATGCTGTTCGCGCAGCTCATCGAACACGACACGGCTCGCGGACTTGGAACGGATGTTCTTATCGGCGCGCACAATATACTGCGCCTTGTTACGGCAGATAATCGCCTCTTCGCCATGCGAATTGTTGACCCGCTGCACACGCTTCTGCAATACGGGCACCGCAAGAGCGGCCTCGCCCTCGGAAGCCGGATTCGGATTACACCAATTCAGCACGGCCTGATACGGGGCACGAGCATTGTCCAACGTCTGCGCGGCACCGACCACGAGAAACTTCCACGCCGGCGACAACTCCGGGTGGCGAGCGGAGTCGACGAACAGCCACCACGCGCACAGTACGCTCATGAGCGTGGTCTTGCCGTTCTGGCGCGCGACCTCGGTGACAACTCGGCGGAACCGGTAGGAGCCGTCCGGCAGAAGCTCAAGCCCGTGGATCAGCAGCCATTTCTGCCACGGGAAAAGATGCACGTGGAGAAACTTTTCGGCGAACTCGATGACCGCGTAGCCGTTTGATGTTTCCGGCGTCAGTTCGCGCAGCGGGGGAGTGAATATGCGTGGCGTGGTGATGCCGTGGGCATCGTCGTTGATTTCGCCGATGCCCATGACGCCTCCTAGCTGATTTTCGCCAGATACTCCTCAAGCTCATCCGCCACCGGAGTCGCCTCGGGCTTGGCGGCCTTGCCCCTCGCCGGTTTCGCCGGCTTCTCCTCCTCGGGAACCAGTCCGAGAGCCGCGCAATATTTAAGGAACGTCGGCAGCGAGGTATTGTCGTTCTGCGGCACAGCCGGACGGGTACCCTTTCCCTTCGCTTCGGCGTCCGATATGGCCTGTTCCGCCAATTCGTCCCAATGGTCGATTTTCCATGCAAGGGCCCGGGCGGCGGCGACCGTGGCTGCGTCCTTCGCGCGCAGATGCTTGGCGTTGCGCAGCGAACGCTCCAATGCGTCGGCCACCGTTTCCTGCGGAAACTGTTTCGGCATGGAACCTCCTTCGCGCGCAACCCCGGCCGAATATCGAATATTTTTCGGAGGGAGAGGAAGAGCGGCCATGCGGGTAGTGTCCCGGTGGCGGCCGGTTTTGGGATTTTACCGCCCCTCCCGGTGGCCAGGCTTTGATGGCGTTGGTGAATGCGTTGATTCCTGCGGTGAGGATTCGTGTGAAGCCCACGCTATCAACTTTCGTCATTATCGTGCCGTTGTTGTTGACGACTTCAACTGTGATTGGTAGGTCTGCGTCGACGCTGGCGAGGTCATAGCTTACGTTGTCCGCGCTGAGGCTGGCGCTGATGTGGAGTGTGATGGTGCCGGTTGCTTCGCGCAGTGTTTGCCCGCATGCGGTCTTGACCGGTTCGTCGATGTCCATGATTGTGTTGCTCCTATGCTGTTTTGATCCATTGTCTGCTGAGTGTGCCGATTGGTGTGGCTGGGTCTTTGTTGCCGCGCAGGTTGTTGCATTGTGTGTGTGATGGGCGGAAGCCTGCGGGGTCGTGTTGCAGGTCTGGTCGTTTGGTGACGGGATAGAAGTGGTCGAGGTTGAAGCTGTCGTCTGTGGTGTTCTGTGGTGCGTCGTAGTCGATGGGCATTCCGCAGAGCCAGCATGGACGGTGTTCGCTCTTGCATTCGAGGAAGAATTTCTTGCGGTCTTTTTCGAATTGGCGTCCGCCTTTGCGGACTTGGCGGCTGTAGCTGACCATGATGCCGTCACCCCGCAATCATTGGAGAATAGGTGTCCCTCGCCTCGGATTCGAACCGAGACTGTATCGGACTTGAATCGGATGCCTCTGCTGGTTGGGCTAGCGAGGGGTTGAAATATCAGGAGTTTTCGGCGTGTTTTGTTGTGCTCTCCTTGCATATCTATAGTAGTTGTGTTACTGTAGATATATCAGCAGAAAGGAGGTATCCGATGAGCCCAAAGGATTGGTTTGATGTCATCAACGGCATCATCGCCAACGTCATCGCCGCAGCCGCGCTAGCCATCGCAGTCAAGCGAAGACCGAAGCACAAGAAGTAAAAAAGGTTCCGGCTAGACCTATTAGCCGGAACCTCCCGCCAATCCTATCCCATCGGAGAACGCATCATGAGAACATCACTGATCTTCGGAATCGTCGCCGTGGTATTCGGTGCCGTGGCCTTGGTCGGCGCACTGTCCAGCAGCCCGATAGTATCGGGCGGCTTCGGTCTCGCGGCCGGAATCATGGGTCTCGCGGCCGGAATCATCAACGGCAAGGACGGCGACAATGGCGACTGAATATCTCGGCGTCAAGCAGGTCGCAGAACGCCTTGGCATCACCAGTGGCGGCTTGCTCAACCTCAAGCTCCCTGAGCCCGACGCCACGATAGGGCGCACGCGCGGCTGGTTGCCTGAGACCATCGATGAATGGAACGCTCAACGTCCGGGACGTGGTGTCGAGGGGGGAGACCACGCAAAAACAAAGCATAGATACGCGAAAAACCCAGCCACATGAGCTGGGTTTTTCGACACTTCTGCCACTGCAATTGTGTGTGACAAACAATCATTTGTCAAGCTGGCCGGCGATGACCTGCCGATACACATCACTGTAGGGGATCCCCTGCGGGGTGCGTGAGACTTGGCCTCGCTCCACCCACTTGCGTACCCGCGACGCCTTGAGGGTTATTCCGGCGTCGGTGAATGCCTTGGCGATGTCCGCCGCAGACCCGCGCCTGGAATCATCCCAACACAACGTCTTGAGCCTACGCAGTTTGACGGTCTGCGCTCGCTGCTCGCGACCACACAACGGGCATATCACCCACTGGTCGTTTTGGCCAGCGGTGAGCATCGTATTGCACAACTCGCAGGTACCTATCTCGCGGCGTTGCTCCGGCGGGTCCAGCGCAGTATCAACCTTGCGGGCGATGTCGTTGATGATGTGCATGTAGAAGCCGGCATCCGCGAACGTGGCAAGGCGTGCATGACCGGCGCATGCGATGAGCGTGGCCGTCAAGTCCTCGTTGCGTCTGTCTTTGCGCCAGTCGAGTGCGTCGATGCCGTCGAGGCAGCGCCATAGTTCGCGGGCCGTCGCGTCGAGCATGTCAATCAGGTCGAGCACGTCCAAGCGTATCGGCGTCGGGGGAGTGGCCGTCTGGATGCGCACGGGCGAATGCCCTCCCGGATGCAATGTCGCGTCGAGGCTGTCATGCAATGGCGTGACATCACGCGCCAAGCGCAGGAGCGTGCCGGCGAAACGCAGTTCGCACGTCTCGCACAGTGAATATCCCCCTTCGGTTATCGTTTTGCAGTTCTGGCAGTTCACGTTGGCCCCTTCCGGCTGGTCGGCTAGAATAATGTTTGCTTCTCATCGCCCTGGCCGACCATGGTTGGGGCTTTCTCGTATTTGAGCCGGCTGTATGGCATGTTCCATATGCGTTTGAATTCGGCTATCTCCTGCTTCGACAGTTTCGGCCCGCCCCATGGCTTGCCTGGCGGGCGTTCCCGTTTCGGCGGTTTGAACGGTTTGACGCTTATCCGGGCGAGATGACACATGTGCATGGCCAGATACTGGCCGTCCGGTCTGATGCCTGCATCTCCGCAGGTGCTACGGAGCAGCGGGTGGCCGACGGAGGGAAGCCACGTGACGCGGGTCAACGGCCGGCCGAGGATTATCGCCACGGTCAGGTCGTCACCCTCCACACATCCGTAATCCCACACATCCCACACGGTTTCGCGATCCTCGATGACGTACAGGCCGCACCCCTCGCAGACGGTGACAACGAGGGGACTCGTTTTCGGGATGAACGCGCGAAGCCATGCTGGTTTGCGTTCACGGGCGCGTGGCCTGCTCACTCCTCCATTGCCTTTCTTCTTGCCGCGTCGAACGCGATTCTGATGATGTTCTCCAACCACGCGCCGGGGAGCGTGATGAACTTTCGGGTTTCGGCCATGGCGGCGGCAATCTCCTCTTCGGTGATTTCGCGTGACGCTCCGGCCTTGTATCCTCGTCCCCACGCCCACTGCAGGTCACTGTCGATGTACGACGGGTCACGCTGCTTCTGTGCCTCGATTTCACTGCTGATGATGCTCATTCGTTTCCTCCGTTTCGTTGTTGATTGCCGTTTCGATTCGTATGCACAGGTCGAGCGCTTCCCGCCAGCCGGCCTGGTAGCCGAGCACATACGCCTCTGCCGGCGACTCGCTGCCCAATCCCGCTGAGGCCAGTGCGCTGAGCGCCCGTTGAATCACGTCAATCGGTCCGGCCATGGGTCAGTCCTCCCATTTGATGTCCTGGATTTCATGCAGCACCGCTTCGCAGGCGGTGATGAGTACGCTGAGCATACGGCGGCCGTGATGGCCTCTCCGGTCGAGGTTGAACAGGTCGGGATGGCCTTGACTCCACTGGTCGATGCTGATGGAGGCGATTGGGATGGTTTCGACCAGATTGGTGTCAGCATCCTCGCAGAGGTATTGGATGGTGACGGATTCTTTCATGCTTTCTCGCTTTCGGTCGTGTAACAGTTCGCGTCGAGCCAGTCGGCGATGGTTCGAAAGTCCTTGGCCCACTGAATCCGCGTCTGGCGTTCCCGCTCGTCCTTGGGGATTGGCTTCGGAATGTCAAAATCGAGTACCGAGTATTCGGATTGTTTTAGGAAATGGCTGCGGGCTGGTCTGCCTCGATGCTGAGGGACTTGCCTGTAGTTGACGATTTGGAGGATGTGCAGCATCTCCAATGCCTTGGCCGGGTCGAAGTTCGGAGTGTCGGGATTGTCGTCGAACCGCTGACGCAGCTCGGGCACTGTGCCTTCGCCGTTGCCGAGTTCCCATGCGGTCTCTTCGATTTGCTCTCTGAATGTGAGTGACATTTTGGGCTCCTTTGGTTTGGGAAAATCTAGTGTCGTTGAGGGGTGTTTTTGGTCTTTCCGGAGGGGCGAGCCGTAGTTTTTCCCACACCCGGACATACACGTAGTGTGTCCGGGGAGTGTGGGGAAAAACTAGACTCGATGGCTCAGTTTTTCCGGGAAAAACTCGGAAAAACTGGGAAAAACGGGAAAAACTAGATTTCGAGGTGGTTTTCGTCATCCAATTCACTCGCCTCCTCCCTGCTCATACGGTCCACATAGGCGTCGGATTTCGGGTCGTCTATCTGCCGGTACGGTCGGACGGATTTGAATATCGAACGATTGTTGCGTCCAGAGCGGTTCGAGACGAAACCCTCCTGCAGGAGCAGGCTCACGGCTTTGCTCATGACGGCGGTACGCGCTCCGGAACCGTCTTCCTTCAGTGCCTTGAACAGTTCGGACTGGTTCGGTTCTTCGAGTGAGTCCTCCAGCATGCGGCTGATGCGTTCCATCAGTCCGGTGGGTCGGAAGTCGTCGTGTTTCGCCTGTCGGTCTTCGCTGGGCATCATGTTGGGTCGTGCGATGGTGACGCGCATGAGTTTCGGATCCGTGGAGTTGATTTCGATGCGTGCCGCTTCGCGCAGGTGCGAGCCGTTCGAATCCCAGCTGACGGCGCAGTGCTCCTCGATTTCGCTGATGCGGTCTTTGCCGCTTTTGATGACGATGACGCCGCGTACGCCTTTGCCGACTGGCTTGGTCATGTCCACCGAGTAGCTGATGCCGTCGATCAATGCGAGTTTCTGCATGCTGCCTCCGGCGTACCGGCCGCGGTTGTCCTTTGACTTGACGACGTGGTCTATCAATACGACGGCGGGTCCGCAGGCCGATATGAGTCGGGGCATGGTGTTGTACCAGGCGGCGATGTCGTCACCGGAATTCGAGTCGAGTCCTGCGTAGGCGAGGCAGCTGGTGACGCCGTCGATGATGGCCAGCGTGGCCGTGTCCGCGTAGTCGAGGGTTTCCTTCCAGCCGTCGAGGCTGGTGGGGCTGCTCGGCTTGGCGCTGGGCCGCACGTAGTGTAAATGCTGCACGATCTGTTCGCCGGTCACGCCGAGCAGCAGGAGACGCTTGACGACGTTTCTGGCGGAATCCTCATAGTCGATATAGATCACGTCATGTCCCTGTTTGAGTTCCTGGGCGTGGCGATCTGGGCGAGCATGCTTTTGCCGCAGCCGGGTTCGCCGTGCAGGTCGTTGACCGCGCCCCTATAGAAGAGGCCTTGGCCGTCCTCTCGTTGGAACACGGTGGGCGTGGGCGGCAGTTCAATGCCGGAAGCGAGCTGGGTGAGGTCTTCGAACTGCCAGCTGGAGGAGGCGTTTTTACTTGCCTCGTGACTTTCCATTGAACCGTTTTGAACCGATGCGACGGGTGTTGAACCGGCTTGAACCGGCATTGTTCCAGTGTTTTGAACTGCTTCCGGGTGACTTTCCTCCATTTGACTCGCAGCCGCGTTTTGGGTGAGTTCGTCGAACTCGCCGGGCGTCATGCGTTCGATTTTCGACTGCTCGCACGGATCCACATGCGATTGCACGCCGTTGACCTTCTCCATCGCGCCACTGAGAATGCTGGCCCATTCGCGTGCCGCCTCACGCTCCTTGCCTTGACGGTCGGGGGCCACCTCGGCGATGAACCGTGGCTTCAATTGGCTGATGGCGTCGAGCGCTCCACGGTGTCCCTCCTGCGCGAAGTTAACCAACGCCCAGACGGCCTGCAGCGTGGTGTCATGCCTTGAGCCTTTGCTTGCCGGGTTGGCGAGCGTCTTGTTGAGGAACGTGTTGACCGCCTTGCACATGCGGTCGTCGTATTCCCTTGAATACGAGGGAGTTAAAGTGGTCGAATTCGACACTCTGTCGGGTTTGCGCAGGTAGTCCACCCACTTCCATGGCAGTGTCGCCAAGTCGCCGATATGGGGGAGCGTGCCGGAGAATGCGCCGCTGGGGGTGTACCAGCAGTACATCTCGCCGGAAGGGTGAATCGACGGCCAGACCACGCTGTACCGGTGGCCGGGCTGCAGGATGTCGACCCCCTCGATGGCGCCGCCCTTCCACGCCAATCCCTCGGGCACCTTGTAGAACAGGTGGCGTGCCGGCGAGTCGATGCCGTGCGCCGTGCTGCTCCACGTGGCCGGAAGCATGCCCAGTTCCTGAGAGAGCTCGCTGATGCCTTTCACGCCGTCCGCCTTGACCTGATGGCCTTGTGCGGCGTCGATGTCCAACACCAATACGCCTTCGGGGATGACGATTCCCGTGTTCGCGTCCGGGGTCGCCTGCGACCAGAGCCGTATCTGCTCGTCGGTGACGGGTTTGCGGCTGCGTCCCGTGAACCCGCTGGGCGGCGGGGTCTTGCGGCCTTCCGGCAGGGGGATGACCTGCATCCAGCCCGCCGCACGGTACAGGGGTGCGGCCGTCGCATAGCCGTAGATGTCGGTCATTCCTGAAACTCCTTTGACGTGATGTGAAAATGTGGTTGGTGCCGTGCACGCCTTTGCATGCGTGCCGGCCGCTTGGATACGGCTACGGCTGTACGGGGGTCGGGTCAGTCCCTGTCGGAATCCTTGCTCTTGTGCCAGCCCAGGAGCACGAGCCTCACGCTCATGAGCTGGAGGCTTTCCGAATCGACGTCACGGAAACCGACCTGATCGGAGGCGAGGGAATCCATGTCTTTCATCAGCTCGAGCCACTGGTTCTGCAGGTGTTTCAGCAGTTCGTCCATCAGAATTCACCGGTTTCCAATTGCTGTTCCGAGCCGCCGTGGTATTGGGGTTGAGCCTGGTCGGTGACGGCGGTGACCGCTTCGACCGGCACGCCCAACAATGCGGCTATCTCCTGCGGGCTTTTGCCCACGGCCTTCAACTGGTTGACCTTCATCGGATCCACCTGTGGTTGGCCGAGCTGTACCGGCTGAGCGGGTTGCGCCTGTGCCGGCGGGTTCCATGGGTCGACCGGAGCCGGCGCATATCCCTGATTCGGGGCCTGCTGGGGCTGCTGTGGCGCGTACTGTTGCTGCGGGTATGTCGGCTGGGCTTGCTGCATGCCGGGCTGCTGGGGTTGGCTGCCGTTCACGAGACTGTTGACGCTGGAAGCGGGTTCGATGTGGAATTCGAACACTTTCGGCGGCTGGGGCGCGTCGCCCCGCTGGCCGAGACCCACGAACCGTTCCGTGATGGTGTCGCCCGGCTTCGGGATCTTCACGCCCGCCTGACGGCAGGCATCGCGAAACGCCTTGAGCTGGATGCCCCAGCCTTTGATCCAGAGAGAACGGCGGCCGTCGTCGTCATCCACGCTCGGGTCGCGCAACTGGGTCTGGATGATGACGTGGATCTGCTCCTTCGGGCGTCCGTCGTTCCAGAAGGCGGGCTGCTTGGTCTGGAAGTCGTTGACCTGCGTGGTCTCGATTTTTTCGATGACGCCGGTCACCGAGTCTCCGGGCTGGCTGTTCGCGCCGAAGTACGCTTTGGCGCTGTTGCCGGCGAGCAGGTCGCCGAGCGAACTCAACTGGGCTGGCTGCCGTTGGGGCTGCTGGTAGCCGTAACCCTGCTGCGGGTAACCGTACTGTGGTTGTGGTTGTCCGAACATTGTCGTGTTCCTTTCGTTGTTTTTACTTGGTGAATTGGTATTCGGATTCGATTAGGGGGATGAGTCGGAGCCACTTGTCGGGAACGTCCGGCCATGGCTTAGCGTCGAACTCGGGGAGCGCGCTCATGTCGGGCCAGACCCGGCCCTTGCATGAGAAGCATTTGTCGGGCCCGGCCGCCGGCAACTGTTTGATCCAGCTGTCGCGCACGTCGGGGCCTTCCGCCTGCTCCACGCAGTCCATGAGGTTGACGAGCAGTTGGGCGCGGCTCAACGCCCATTTGCCGGGCTCCGGGTCGAACCTCGTCTCCCAGGGCAATGCGTCGCCGAGACTGGTCTTGTTGCGGGGCAGGAAGTAGATGCAGTTGCGCTCCACTCGTTCGCCCTCGTTCTGCAGGCCCATGCCGTAGAGTGAGGCCTGTACCCGGTACTGTTGCGAGGGGCCGTGGGCCTTGACCTTGGTGACGGTCGTGTTGCCGACTATCTTCCAGTCGATGGTGCTGCGGGTTTTGCGGTCCCATAGGTCGATGCTGCCGGTCACGTCGTAGCCGCCGTGCAAACCCTGCAACCGGCCTACGGTGACCCGGTACTCCGAGCGCCACCGTTCCACGAGCTCGGTCACGTTGTCCTCGCTCGTGTAGGGGAATTGGAACGCCGGCTCCCCGTTCAGGTCATAGAACATGGTTTCGAAATGCGCGTGGACGCACGTGCCGATGAACGGCAGCCAGCCCGGGGAGCGACGCTCCGGCCAGCCCGCCAGTTTCGCGGCGAGGCAGTGCACGCAGTCCGTGCCCAGTTCGGACGGGCCTATCTCACGCTGCAGTTCGCGCGGAGCGTTGGCGATATCCGCTTCGATGAGCTGGCGAATCTCCGGCCACAGTTGCGGCTCCTCCACGGTGCCGATTTTGGTTTTCGGAGTGACTGGCGGCTTGCCCATATCGGGTGCCGACTGCGTCATGGGCGGTATGTCCACGGGGATCGCATCACCCTGTTGGGCCTGCGCGACGGCGAGGATAGACTCATTCATGCCGTTCATGGGTTTTCACCTCCTTGAGAAAGTCGTTGATGGTTTTCTTGACGTCGGCCAATGCGGTCTTGTTGAGGCCTTTGACTGCAACCGCTTCGCTGGCGTTGTCGAAGCGCAGCGTGTAGGTCCCGTCATCCGCCGTCGTGATGGTTGGCGGCGTATGCCCGCAGAGCATCGAATGCACGGGAAAACCGGTCTTGCCCTGCGCCTCCAGTTCGCGCGTCGCCTTGTGGATGCGTCTGGCGACGGTGAGGCCCAGCTCGTCGAGCCGTTCGGAGCGGATGACGTACAGGTCGTCGGTCAGCTCGTTGCCGTTCTCGTCGTGCAGGTCGTAGTCGGCGATGGCGCTTTCCACGATCTGGGCGATGTCCAGGCTGGACAGTTCTGCGTTCATGAGACCACCACCATGGGCTTGCCGCTCATCGCGTAATCGGCCACCGCGTCCGCCGACAGCAGCTTCTCCAACTGGCTGAGCGGGCGCGGCCGCAACTGGTAGGCTCCGGGATACTTGGTGGCCGGGTAGGCTTTTTCGAACGTGCCGGCGTTGATGCGGCGCGTGCCCGGCTTGACCTGCACCTTCAGGTTGCCGGCCTGGTAGGTGCCGACCGGATGCGAGTCGAGAATCAGGGATTTGAGATTGTCGATTTCCTCCTGTCGGCTGGCGATCTCGGCCTGCAGTTCGACGATGCGCGCCGCCTGCGCGGCGAACAATCCTTGGCACAATTCCCCGTCCGGGTTCACGGCCTCCGTGGTTTCAATGGTTGACGTGTCATTCGCAGTCATTTGATGTGCCTTTCACGATGATTTGGGCGTAGGTGGGATACCACGCCGTCTGATGCTTGGTCTGGTTCGTGTGCCGGTTGCAGCAGGTGACCGCCTCGTCCAGTCCGGTGGGCTTGCCGAGCGGCCCGCATGTCCTGCAACGCGGCATCCAAAGACGTTTATCGGGCATCCTGCCTGTCCTCGGAGGTGAGTCGCAGTCCGGCTATGACCTCCGCCGAAGCGTCCGGGTTGCGCAGCAGCTTCGATATGGCCGCGCCTTCCTTGACGGTCAGTTGGGCGACGGCGATGGCCGACGTGACGGCCGTATGCTGCTCGTTGGTGAGCATGATCTTGTCGGACAGCAACAGTTTGGTGGCTTTGTCGATGAACGTGCTGGCCGCGTTCGTGATGCCGTTCGCCGGCGGCACCAAAGCCGCCAGTTCGAAACTCAGATCCTCGTCCGCTATCAGCGCCTGCTGCACCAGACGGGGTTCGTTGATAGGCTTGCTCATGATTGTTTCCTTTCCTTCGGCTCCCATTCGGGGAGCGGCTTGATTCGGATATAGAGATGTGGCTCGTACTCATGCCCGCAACACGTGTAGGGGTCGCCGCTCTTGCGCTTCCGGTAGCGGCCTTTGGCCCCGTACACCCACAGGTCGGGCATGCGCTTGCTGGCATGCGATTCGACGACCTGCGCGTCATCCACGTAGGCGACGCCGTTCAGGGAGTCCAGAACCAGCTTCAGCAGGTTGTCGAGATCCGGACGGCCGCGATGGCTCATCCAGAATTCGGCCTCCAACCTGACCGGGCACTGGTATGGTTTCGCCTGCGGGTATTTGAGCCTGAATTCGGCGAACAGGCGTTCCTCCGCCCTGACGGTGCGTTTCGGTGTCATCGCGTGCCCGTTGTAGACGCGGGGCCTGCCCTTCGGCACCGGGTCGCCCGGCAAGCAGAGCGTGAACTCACTTGGCTGTTCCATCGCCGCCCCACTTCAACAGGATTCCCACGAACATGAGCGGCAGGATGACCGCCAATGCGAGCGAGCCGGTTATCATCCACTGCGGCGTACCCACCGGACTTGGGATGCGACTATGCGTGCCGGCGAAACCGACCAGCCAACCCTCAGCGAACGTGAGAGCCAGCAGCACGGCCGATTTCTGCCCGTCCGTTAACCTCGGCCGGGGTCGGCGCATGCGCCGCTTTTTGCGTAACGCTTCGATGCTCATTTCACGGCCCTCGACTTCTCCATGGTCACGATGCCGGCCAGATCCACCACATCGGATTCGACCTGCAACACCTTGCGCATGATCTTCAGGTCGCCCTGCATGTAGGCGTCATAGCCGATCTGATGCGCCACATCGAACAGGTCGCCCAGCATGTCCGCATACCGCTGCCACTTGTCCGCCTCGGACTGTGGTTCAGGCTTGCGGGTCTCCCCGTCCAAATCCTTCTCCAATTCGACCTCCGTATCATTCAGGAGCTGCTCCATGAGCTCCTTCAGCGACATGTCCTCCGGAACCTCGACGCCGATGGCGTGGATACCGCTAATCTTGTTGTTTGACATCACTTGTTTTCCTTTCAATGTGATTGGTGATGTTGGTGCCGGCGTGAACCTTGGACAGTGCGACGCCGGCACCTTTTCTCCCGGTTTCGAATCCGGGAAACCCTTATTCGCCGTAGACCAGCTCCCTGCGGCTTATCGCGCACCGCCGGTCCCGGTAGTCGATGACCTCCTGTGGATTCCAAACGAGCCTGCGGCCTATGCGTTTCGGCGCGGGCGGATACCGGCCTCCCCACTTGTCGTGGCACGACCACACGTAGAGACTGCCCTTCGAGACACCAAGGAAGCTCGCCACCTTGGCGATCGGCCAGCCGTCAAGAGACGATTCGATTTGACTACCGGCCATCACGCACCCGCCTCGAAGAGGTACCGGTGCATGACCTGGCATCGAGGACAGAGTAATTTCGGAGTCCCTTCGTTGCGGCTGCTGCGATAAACCGTGTGTTTCGGATCGTCTTTCAGCCAGCAGCCGCACAGGGTGGGAACCCCGCCGTAAATCAGCATTTCCGGAATCCTGACGTAATGCCACAGCAGATCCGTCCGTCGTAACTGGCGTGCCTTGGGAAGCGCGCGCCTCAGATCCTTGAACAGTTCGACTTCCATGGCATCCGGCATCGTCCGGCGCTGCGTCTTCGGTTTTGTTGCGACGCTCATCACGCCACCCACGGGAGTCGACCCTGGCTGCGCCCGTAGATGAACCGGTCGATGAACCAGTTCACACCCTTGGCGGTGAACCGCGCGTACTGGCGGTCAAGCTTCCCGTTCGCCTTGCGAGACATGACGGGTTTCAGATAGCCGGGCTTGACGGCCTTGACGGTCGGCGCTTTCGAACGCAGCTCGATATAGCCGGCACCGCGCAGTATCTCGTACACGGTGTCGCAGTTCATCCGCTTGTCGATGGCTTGGAAATGACGTGCGGCCTGTCTTACGCTCATCGTCCCGTCCGCCGAGACGAACGCCTCACCCAACAGGGCGAGAGGCCTCATTTTCTCGTTGCTGGCACGGAGTTCGAGATTCTCCCGGCGGGCTTCGCCGAGCAGGCGGGATTGGATCTGGTTCGCCTTCGCCAGAATCAACGACTCCTCATCCATGCTGTTGGTTTTGAATCGGATGGCGGCACCCTCGTTGAAGTACTTGTCCAATGCGTCGGCGGCTTCGCACTGGTAGGCTTCGATCTTCGAACGTAGTTCGGGCTTGACTTTGCCGGGGTTGATGTTGGCGAGCCACATGGTCATCGTGCGACGGTCAATCATCGCCATCTCACGGTTCTTGCCGTCCGCACCAACCATAGGCATAATGACTACGGTTGCCCACGGCTTCTCTTTCAGCTTGCGAAGTTGCGTCCAGTAGTCCACATCGAGGTTTTCGCACATGCGCCTCAGCGATGCCATCCATGAGCCATCCTTGGCCACGGCTTCGATGGTGTCACCGTGGAACGGGACCTTAATCAGGGAATCGCTCATTTGAGGTCACCGTCCTCCGCATCCACGGTCTCCACCTGTTCGATGCTTTCGACGTTGTTGAACGGGATGATCGTCGTCATGCTCTCGTCTGTCACAGCATCATGGTCGTTGAGCCATGTGGCCTGATAGAACGCGAAGCCGACGCCGGGAAGAACATCCACATCAGCCGCGAACAACTGACGATGCCCCTTGACCCCGGTTTTGATCAGGGTTGCCACGCAGGGGAAGTCGTCGCTCCACCATGAGGGGAGGTCGAAGGTTTCGATTTCCTTGTTGTCGGTTAGAATGGTGTTGTTCATTTGAACCTTCTTTCATTTGATCTCGGCATCCGTAGCGGCGGATGCCTTTTTCATTTCCTTGCTGTCTTCGGTCTCCACCGTGTTTGCAGTCAGCCAATCTTCGATGTCGCTTTGTCGGTACAAAACCGTTCGTGGCGTCGCTTGGATGTAGCGGGGGCCTTTCTTCTGGTAGCGCAGCTGGGCCAGATGATTGGGCTTGAGCCCGTAGTTCTCGAACACCTCCTTGGGGCTGAGAGTCGGACTCATAGCAATTGCCGGCATTATCAAAACCTCCTTTCACAAGTTGTCGTTATGAGAACGTGATTAACAAGATAGCACAGAGTTTCAATATGACAACTTGTATTTTGCCTTTTGGCGTGTCGTGTTGTTAAATTGAGAACATGAGAATTAATGAAGCCATCTACGCTTATATAGATTCAATGAGAGCCGCCAAAGGCTTGACGTTGGATCAAATCGCGACTGAAGCGAGGCGCTATGGAGCAACATGGACACCGGGGTTCATTTCGGGTATGAAAAGAAATGCTTCTGCAGCCTCATTGTTCAACATGCTGATTCTTGTCAAGTCATTGGAGTCACTGACGGGAGAATCTCTTGTTCTCTCCGATCTTTTTCCTGGTGAAGGCGATATCAAATTAGATGGAGGAGCTTCAATTAGTAGAGAGGAGCTCCGCAAAGCCCTTAATGGAAGTCATTTCGAATTATTGGGCGTACCGCCGAAGAAAATGTCCGACGATCCAGTAATACAACAAATCAATCAATCATTGTTGAATTCGATTCCGAGTATCATGGCAAAGGTCTCAGAATATTTAGTGTCAAACCGCGCTTAACGGTCCAAACGAGATACGTAATAAAATGGTTCGCCATTCTCAACCCTGTCCGAGCAAAGGGCGGCTAATAAGGTTAATATTACAGCCCCTGCTTTTGCTGCGATTTGCTTTTAAAATACGGTCATTTCCTCGATGACGAAACTTCGCAACGAGCGGGTCGGAACGCCTCACCCCAAAAGCGAGGGCGAGAAACTCGCGGCGTCATTGAGGAAATCGATTTATGCCTTGACCACATGATTAACGATGGTTCAATTTATTTCCCCACTTTGCGTGACGATAATTCTATCGATCCGTCGACTCTTGATCTTGCCGCGAAGCATGGTGATATCGAGCGTGAGCAGGAAGCATACGAGGAAATGCCATGATCGACGTGGAGACCATCGCCCGTAAATGGGCCAACGTGTACGAGCTGGCGTTGCCGGCAGATCTTGAGGGCGGATACGACGCGGCAAACAACCGCATACTCATCAGCGACCGGCTCACACCAATCCAACGCCGGTGCGTGCTCGCACATGAGATTAGTCATGCCCGTCACCACGACGTAGGATGCAAATGCGACTCCGCAACCGAGCGGAGAGCCGACATGGAGGCCGCACGCATGCTCGTCAACCAGCTCGAATATCAGTCCGCCGAGATTATCTTCGACGGCGACGAATGTGCCATAGCACGAGAACTCAACGTCATGCCCTGGATAATCCGGGCATACAAAAACTGGCTGCACGACAGTGCTCTACTAGAAAGGTGAAACAGATGGAATTTGAGGAAGCGGTCAAGAGTGTTGCGGCGAAAGTCGCAGACCTCAAAGACTCAATCGAGACGGAAGAAGCAACCAAAACCGCGTTCATCATGCCGTTCATCGGTCAAGTACTCGGATATGACGTATTTAATCCCACGGAAGTGGTTCCCGAATTCACTGCCGACGTTGGTGTAAAGAAAGGCGAAAAAGTCGACTATGCGCTGGTTCTGGATGAGCAGGTGCAGATCCTCATTGAATGCAAAAAAGTAGGGGCACAGCTCTCTCTCGAAAACGCGAGCCAGCTATATCGGTATTTTGCTACTACACGCGCACGAATCGGCGTACTCACCAATGGCCAGGTATGGAATTTCTATATGGACATCGATGAGCCGAACCGCATGGATTCCAAGCCGTTCCTCGTGCTTGACCTGTTGGATATCGATGAAACCATATTGCCGGAACTAAAGAAGCTCACGAAACCGGCATTCGACATCGAATCAATCGCCAGCAGCGCGGAAGAACTGAAATACGTCGGCGCATTGAAACGGGCGGTTTCCGATGAATTCAAGGAGCCGTCCGACGACTTCGTGAAGCTGCTTGCGGCCCACGTCTATGACGGCGCATTCCGTCAGACTGTCATGGATAAGTTCAGGCCGCTCGTCGAAAAGGCGTTGAAGAGGTTCCTCTCCGATCAGGTCAACGACCGGCTGAAGACCGCATTGGGCGCAGACGACATCAAAGTCGGACCAGCCGCCGAAGACGAAACGGACGATGCCGCCGATGAACAGAACGACGACACCGAAGACGATGGCATCGTGACCACCGAAGAGGAGATTGCGGCATACCGAATTATAAAGGCCATTGCCTGCAGCGAGGTTGATCCAGCCCGAATCACCATGCGTGACGCAAAGAAGTATTGCGCGATTTTCCTTGATGACAACAATCGCAAGCCGGTCGTGCGCTTGTTCTTCAACACCAAGCAGAAATACGTTGGACTCTTCGACGCAGAAAAGAAATGCGAGCGCCGGCCAATCGATGATCTTAATGGTATCTATGCCTTTGCTGAGGAAATTCGAAGCGAGGTCAGGCGGATCGAAAGCTGAAGAGATAGATAAAAATGCCCTGCCGGCGCTGCAACGCCAGCAGGGCGGTTGAAACATCGACCAGCTTGCTTAATTGGAAAGGAGGATGCTTCGCCTCCCCATCATAGCCGATAGGCCTGGCGGAGCTATACCCGAAATGTCAGAAGAACGCGAGTGTGCTGCCGAAGTAGTTTCCGCGCTCCTGCTGGGTAAACTCCAGGGACAGCAGATGGTATTCCGGGTCGTCGGGATCCGGCCCCTCGTCCATGAATCCGAATCGTGTGAACAGGTCCATGCTGGGCTTGTTGCGCGGATCCACCTGGGTGAGCACGAGTGGCGTGCGGTTGAAACGCCAGGCATCGTCACGCAGGCGCACGATAACCGAGGAGAGCAGAGTGTCTCCGAGATGTGTGCCACGCACCTTCAAAGCGGTGGCGATATACGAGATCTGGTAGACGCCCTCATGCTCATCGGTCGTTTCCACGGCTACGCCGTATTCGCAGAAGCCGACCACGTCATCATGCAGGGGAATATCTCCGGATACGACAAGAAGCGTGCGCATGATCCCCTTCGGGGTCTTGCGCACGCTGAGGTCACGTATGTAGCGTTGCGGGTCCATCGCCCATTCGGGGCCTCCAGGTTCACAGCACAGGAACTGCCTGAGGGCCGTCTGATGGTCTCTGGAGCATTCGCGCTCAATGACGAGCTTCAGACCCATCGATGGTTTCCTTCCGGGTCTTTGCCCTGCGTTCCATGTAATGGCGGGCGCTGCGGGTCAGCTTCATCCATTTCTCGTCCACGGCGTTGCGTGGCTTGCCGTCCTCGGGCGGCACGTATGCCGGAATCGGCTTCACGCCGGTATCGGTCATGGTCATGGCCGTCTCCTTTCCGATTTTGGCGTAAAGGGAATATTTTATTAATTTCCCTGTTATCCGTCAAATCTCATTAAAACACATTAATACCAGTTAAAACACGTTAAAACCGAAAACAAGTATGAGCGAGTGAAAAAATCATGGCGAACATCACCAGATACAGGACGGCCAAAGGCGAAAACAGGTATCGAGTCCGCTATCGGAAACCCGACGGCACGCAAACCGACAAGAGGGGCTTCCGCCGCAAGATTGACGCGGAGACGTGGGCTGCGGAACACGTCACCATAGCCAAGGCCACCGGCAGCTACATCGACCCGGAAGGCGGCAAACAACGCATAGGCACGCTGCATGACCAGTGGATTGCCGAAAAGAAGCCGTTTTGGAAGGCGACTTCGGGTTCCAACATGGACAGCGCATGGAAATGCCACTGCGAGGCCAAATGGGCAGAACGGCAGATAGGCAGCATCACACACGCCGAAGTCCAGGCATGGGTCGGAAGCATAATCGATAAGTCCGGCGCACCATCCGTCAGCCGCCCATACCAGATCATGCAGGGCATATGCAGCATGGCTGTGCGGGACAAGCTCATCTCCTCCAACCCGTGCGACGGCATCGAACTGCCGAGACTCCCCAAACGCAAGGATCGCCGCATCTACCTGACCATTACCAGACTGCTGGCACTCGCCAACGAAGCGTCGAACTGCCGGAAGCTGGGAGAGGAGCGCCGGGCGCTCATACTGCTATTGGGCTTCTGCGGGCTGAGATGGGGCGAAGCGGCCGGATTACAAAGACGCGATCTCGACTTCGACGCCGGCATACTGCACGTGCGCCGCAACCTCGTATACGTCAACGCCAAATGGGCCGAGGGCACCCCGAAGAACCACGAACGCCGTGACGTGCCCATGCCCCGCATAGTCATGGACGCGCTCAAACCGATATGCGAGCAACGCGAACACGAGGAGCGCGTGTTCCGTGACGTGCGTGGAGGCCCTATCCGCAAGCAGAGCCTCGCCCGCGAGACGGGATGGTGGACGCACACGCTCACCCGTCTGGGCTGGAAGCGGGACGATTGGCCGGTGCCTCACGACCTGCGTCACACCGCCGCCTCGTTGGCCGTGCATGCGGGCGCGAACGTCAAGGCCCTGCAGAGGATGCTGGGCCACAAGAACGCGAGCATGACGTTGGACGTGTACGCGGATCTGTTCGACAGCGACCTTATGGACGTGGCCCGTCTGCTCGATGCCGCCGTGCAGGTGGAGACGGGCGTGGAAGAATGTGGGCAAAATGTGGGCAAAAACGTTTTGAAGCCCGTCTGAAACCCTTAAAAACGTTGGAATCACGCCATTCCTGCGAATGGTGGTTTCTTCGCAAGTTGAAGGACGCACTGAGCTGAGAGTGGATGCGTTCTTGGCTCCCCTCAGAGAGGGGAGCCAAGTCTGTTACTTCAGCAGGGAGCGGCACATGGAGCGGTATTCGTTGACGTAGCCGCCGCCGAAGAAGACACAGTGGCCGGCGATGGGGTAGAGCTGCCAGAGCGTGATGCGCTCCTGCCATCCGGCCTTCAATGGATGTACGGACTGGTAGCCCTCGGTGATTTCGCTCAGATAGCTCATACCGAACAGGTGCAGCATAGCCAGATCCTCCTCGCGATGACCGCCATGTGCCGCCGGGTCGATGAGCACGGCCTCGGACTGCCCGGAATCGGCGGTCCACATCACATTGCCGCTCCACAGATCACCGTGGATGCGCGCCGGCTTGTCGGCCGCGGCGCGGCCCATCAGATCCGGCAGCGCTTCAATCACACGCTCAGTCAACTCGACATCGCGCTTATCCAGCTCGCCACGTTTCACACCAAGGTTGACCATCGGGCGCAGACGTCCATCAGCGAAATAGCTGATCGGGTCGGTCCACTCGCCGGTATCCATTTTCACCGGGTCCTGCAATGGTCCGAAATAGCATGTGCCGTTATATCCGTCAGGCGCAGACCCGAAATACTTGGCACCCGCATCATGCATACGGGCCAGAGCCGCGCCAAAAGCTCGTGCCGCCTGAGGCGTGGGGGACGCGCTACCCACACGTTCGATATCCAGATAATCCTTGCCCCAGCCGTATACCTGCACCACGCGCGGGCCGCCTTGCGCATGAGCCGCTCCCAACCATTCGAGTCCTCGACCCTCGCATTCGAAGAATCCTTCCGGTGCGAATGCCCTGCTTTTGCGATACGTGGCCATAATGCTCCCTTCGTCGCTTACGTACTATATCCACTTTCATTGTAGAAGCCGTGGATGTTACCGATTCTTAGTGTTGTTCTACACCCCCTTGGGTAGGGTGTTCATCGTCATAACACATCAAATACTTAGAAATCACGAGGGGTTATGAATTTTTTCCAAGCGATCATTCTCGGCATCGTTCAGGCGCTGACCGAATATCTCCCGGTGTCCTCCAGCGCGCATATCCGTATTTTCGGCGATTTGATGCTGGGCTCTGATCCCGGTGCGGCGTTTACCGCCATCATCCAAATCGGCACCGAACTTGCGGTGATTCTGTATTTCCGTCACGACATCATCAATATCCTTACTCACTGGTTCAGCTGCCTGTTCGGCAAGAACGGCAAGGATTGGAAGGCCCGCATGGGCCGCGGCGACAATTACGCCACACTCGGCTGGAACATTATCGTCGGCTCGATTCCGATTATTATCCTCGGCTTCACTCTGCAGAACGTCATCGAAACCTCGTTGCGCAACCTGTGGATTACGGTAACCGTGCTGTTGGTATTCGGCATTCTGCTGTGGATGGTGGATGCCAAGGCTCGCCAGAACAAAACCATGAATGATATGACGTATCGTGATGCATTCCTCTTCGGTTTGGGCCAGTCCATGGCGCTGATTCCTGGTGTGTCCCGCTCCGGCGGCACCATCACCGTCGGTCGCGCACTGGGCTACACGCGTGAGGCCGCTGTGCGTCTGAGCTTCCTGATGGCCATCCCCGCGGTGTTCGGCTCAGGTTTGCTCGAAGCCATCAAGGCCGTGAAGAACTACAAAACCGATGCGATGTTCCCCGGCTGGGGGCCGACCCTCGTAGCCATGGTCATCAGCTTCGTACTCGGCTACATCGTGATCATCGGATTCCTGAAGTTCGTATCGAACTTCTCCTATAAGGCCTTCGCCATCTACCGCATCGGTTTGGCTGTGGTCGTCGCCTTGCTGCTGATTGTGGGCGTGCTGCCGGCCATCGATCCCTCCGTGGTGGCTGCGGCATAAGACGGGTCGATAGGCGACTCAATATTAATGGTGCTCCCGCCGGCGGGAGCTGTCAGCGAAGCTGACTGAGGGTGGTCACTGGAATATGCCAGCAGAACCACCCTCAGTCTCGCTACGCGAGCCAGCTCCCGTCAGCGGGATATTGTGTATATAGGGCTAATTGCCCATCTGGCGTAGAAACGCTTCCGCTTCTTTGACTAGTTGTTCAGCCTGGGGCGCTCCCAATGAAGCCTCCGCCTCGGCTTTCTGCTGCAAGTCGTAGTCGTGCTCCAAATGCTCCACATAATCATGAAGCTGGTCATTGCAACGAACCAGTATCGATGCCTGCGCCTTCCACTGTTCGGCTTTCTGCTTCAGGTCTGCCGTATCGAAGATGAAGCCGATATACTTGCCCAACGCATCCAGCAATCGTATAGTGCCGGCAGAGCATTCGTCGCTGCCCAAATATTGGGGGATGGACACCCACATCGAGGAATGAGCAAATCCTTGTTGTGCGGCAGCTACATCCAGAACAGTAGGAATGCCCACCGGGCCGTTATACGACCGGTCTCCTTCGCATTGACAGTCTCCGTCGCTGACGGCGATGGGCAACGGACGGGTATGCGGGCAATCGGAGAACATCGAACCTAACGTAATGATCCGATTGACATCCAGCTCATCGGCAATGGCCAGACTCTGGCTACAGTATTCCTTCCACCGATAGTTTGGTTCGGGGGCGATCTGCGCATAGATACGCTTGCCTGCGTCCAACGTGATGTCGTAGAACGTGGTCTGTGGCCAGATAAGATTGGTGCGACCCGAAACATGGCACAGCATAGGACGGGCAACCTGATAGTCATAGAAATCATCACATCTAATATGACGAATCTCGCGGGACTCATATCGCTTGACCAGATGGCGCACCGCGTTCGTCGCCGCCTGACAGGCATCATTCCATCCCTCGAATGCGGCGATCAATACTGCGCCGGTGTCCTTCGCTGCTTCACTCATACCTCTAGAGTAACTGGAATTCATTGCCCGAAGCGCACGCTTTAGCCATAAGCGAGAGTATGCAATTACAGGCGACACGCCGCAGCTGGACGAACTACACGCATGTGTGTATAGTAAACACTCGTGCTTCGGTAGGGAGACCTCGCCAAGGAAACACACGCGGACATAGCTTAGTTGGTAAAGCGCAACCTTGCCAAGGTTGAGACCGCGGGTTCGAGTCCCGTTGTCCGCTCTAGGTCCGTGAGTTGACAGACCTTACGGTGGGTTAGCCAAGCGGTTAGGCAGCGGCCTGCAAAGCCGTATAGACGAGTTCGACTCTCGTACCCACCTCTCAGACCAGCGAAGCAATTCAATGGGATGAAATATGACCCGGGCGGTTGGCGCAGTGGTAGCGCACTTCCCTGACACGGAAGGGGTCACAAGTTCGAATCTTGTATCGCCCACGAAAGTCGAAGCAATTCGACTGGATATAACTGAAGAACCGAGTATTCGGGCGATTGGCGCAGCGGCTAGCGCACTTCGTTCACACCGAAGGGGTCGTAGGTTCGATTCCTACATCGCCCACTGGATTCCGCTTCTCACGGCGGATTCCTTTGCGGACATAGCTTAGTTGGTAAAGCGCAACCTTGCCAAGGTTGAGACCGCGGGTTCGAGTCCCGTTGTCCGCTCCACAACGAAACCTCGCTTCGGCGAGGTTTTTTCGTATTGGTTCAGATGCTGGTGGTATTTGTCGCACGCCCAACCTATCGTGTCCTACGTTGATTAACCAGTCCAGGCCTGCACATTAGTACCGTGGGCCCCGATAGCAAAGGACAAATCATGGCGCAAGCTACCATCTCCATAACCGTCAACGGCGAAGCGAAGGAGGTGGAAGCAACCACCACCGGCGTAGAACTGTTCGCGGAAGACAAGAACATCATCGCGGTCAAGATCAACGGCGAGAACCGTGACCTGTACACGCCGCTGAACGATGGCGATACCGTCGACCCCATCGCCCTCGACTCCGAAGACGGCCTCGCAATCATGCGTCACTCGGCCACCCACGTCATGGCCCAGGCCGTGCAGGAAGTCTACCCGAACGCCAAGCTCGGCGTCGGCCCCGTCATCAAGGACGGCTTCTACTACGACTTCCAGGTCGACCAGCCCTTCACCCCGAACGACCTCAAGGACATCGAGAAGCGCATGCAGCGCATCATCAAGTCCTCCCAGTCCTTCCGCCGTCGTTCCGTGACCGAGGAAGAGGCTCTGAAGGAAGAGGCCGACCAGCCCTTTAAGATCGAACTGATCGAAGACAAGGAAGCACACCTCGACCCGGCCGCCGCCACCGAGATCTCCGAAAAGGAGCTCAGCTTCTACGACAACGTAGACCGTGATGGCAATGTGGTTTGGAAGGACCTGTGCCGCGGCCCGCACCTGCCGAACACCCGCTACATCAAGGCCTTCAAGATCGAGCGTTCCGCCGCCGCCTACTGGCGTGGTTCCGAAAAGAACCCGACCATGCAGCGCGTCTACGGCACCGCATGGGCCACCAAGGAAGACCTCAAGGCCTACCAGACCCGCCTGGAAGAAGCCGCCAAGCGCGATCACCGCAAGCTCGGCGCCGAGATGGACCTGTTCTCCTTCCCGGATGAAATTGGCCCCGGCCTGGCCGTGTTCCACCCGAAGGGTGCCGCCGTGATCAACGCTATGGAGGACTACTCCCGTGAGATGCACCGCAAGCACCACTACAGCTTCGTGCAGACTCCGCACATCACCAAGGGCGGCCTGTACGAGACCTCCGGCCACCTGCACTGGTACAAGGACGGCATGTACCCGCCCATGCACCTCGACGAGGAGAAGGACGCGGACGGCAACATCACCAAGCCGGGCGCCGACTACTACCTCAAGCCGATGAACTGCCCGATGCACAACCTCATCTTCAAGTCGCGTCAGCGCTCCTACCGTGAGCTGCCGCTGCGCCTCTTCGAGTTCGGCACCGTGTACCGCTACGAGAAGTCCGGCGAGGTCCACGGCCTGACCCGCGTGCGCGGCCTCACCCAGGACGACTCCCACATCTACTGCACCCGCGAGCAGATGAAGGACGAGCTCACCAGCCTGCTCACCTTCGTGCTGAACCTGCTCAAGGACTTTGGCCTGACCGACTTCTACCTCGAGCTGTCCACCAAGGACCCGAACAAGTACGTCGGCTCCGACGAGATCTGGGAGGAGGCCACCAACACGCTCGCCGAGGTCGCCAAGGAATCCAACCTCGAGCTCGTCGACGATCCGTGCGGCGCCGCCTTCTACGGCCCGAAGATCTCTGTGCAGGCCCGCGACGCCATCGGCCGCACCTGGCAGGTCTCGACCATCCAGCTCGACTTCAACCTGCCGGAGCGCTTCCAGCTCGAGTACATCGCGAAGGACGGCACCCACCAGCGCCCGGTGATGATTCACCGCGCCCTGTTCGGCTCCATCGAACGCTTCTTCGCCGTGCTGCTCGAGCACTACGCAGGTGCCTTCCCGGCGTGGCTGGCCCCCGTGCAGGTGCTCGGCGTGCCGGTTGCCGACGAGTTTGCCCCGCATCTGGCCGGCTTCGTCAAGTCCCTTGAAGATGAGATGGTCCGTTGCGAGATCGACTACTCCGACGATCGCTTCGGCAAGAAGATTCGCAACGCCTCCAAGTCCAAGGTGCCGTTCATCCTCATCGTCGGTGAGGAAGACATGAACAACAACGCGGTGAGCTTCCGCTTCCGTGACGGCAGCCAGCTCAACGGTGTGCCGGTGGACACTGCTCGCGAGCAGATTCTCACCGTCATCAAGAAGCGCGTCCAGGTGAACTCCGCCGACGACTTCAACGCTGCTGTGGCTGAGTGATGTGAATGGTACTGGCTCCCCTCTCTGAGGGGAGCTGTCGCCGTAGGCGACTGAGGGGAGTCCTGCATGGCTCGCA
>ENA-OQMN01000053-OQMN01000053.1-human-gut-metagenome-genome-assembly--contig:-NODE-53-length-43635-cov-3.478786_pt1 | contig 43635 bp, 34 predicted proteins | sample MGYA00242765_ERZ504861 | MGnify/ENA primary metagenome ERZ504861 (study PRJEB26092, sample SAMD00036417) | human gut metagenome | host: Homo sapiens | study: EMG produced TPA metagenomics assembly of... | reverse complement strand
GTCCTCCAGGACCACGCCGGCGCGCGCCAACGCCTCGACATCCGGCCGGAACGTGCGCAGATTGCAGCTGAAGATCGCCTCGCCGTCGCGGGTGAGCAGGCGCGACAGGCCGATGAGCAGCTCCACGTGGTCGCGCTGCACGTCCCAGGTGCGTCGACCCATCTTCGAGGAGTTGGAGAAGGTGGGCGGGTCGCAGAAGATGAGGTCCCAGCGGTTGCGGGTTTGGCGCATCTCCGAGATCCAGCTCATGACGTCGGCGCGGACGTAGTGGTGCTCGCGGCCGGTGAAGCCGTTCTGGCGCATGTTGCGCTCGGCCCAGTCCAGGTAGGTGTTGGAGAGGTCGACGGTGACGGTTTCCTCCACACCGGCGTCGGCGGCGTAGCAGGTGGCGGTGCCGGTGTAGGCGAACAGGTTGAGGAAGTAGCGCCGGGAGCGGGCGTGCTCGCGCACCAGGTCGCGCGTGAGACGGTGGTCCAGGAAGATGCCGGTGTCCAGGTAGTCGTCGAAGTTGACGGCGAAGGTGAGGCCGCCCTCCTCGATGAGGGGCAAAACGCGCTTGGGGGCGCTTGGGCCGTGCGCGCCGGTGCCATTCGCGCGCACCGGGCCGCGCTGGTTGCCGGGGCGGGACGGATGGGAGCCGGACGCGCCGCCTGTGCTGCCGGGATGCGTGCAGCCGGTGCTCGCGGTCTGTGTCCCCTTGCCGGTGCGACCGGCGCGCTGGGCGTACTGCGAGCCGCCGCGGGAGCGCATGCGCGCCTTGGCGTAGACGCGCTCGAGGTCGACCTGCAGGATGCGCGGGGCGATGGCGAGGATGTCGAGGAAGCGGGCCTGCGCCAGGCCGGCGTCGACCGAGGCGGGCGCGGCGTATTCGGCAATCACCAGCCAGCGGCCCGGGGTGGAGGCGCTGCCCTCGTACAGGTCGATGGCTGCGGAGTAGTCGGGCAGGTCGGCGTCGTAGACGCGATAGCAGGTGACGCCGGTGCGTACCGCCCATTTGCGGCGCTGCTTGGCAACCTTGCGCAGGCGGTTGGCGAACTGTTCCGACTCGGGAACTAGGATGGGCAGCGGCTCGCCGTTGCCCATGTCGAGGAAGGTGGGCGGGGCAGCGTGCGGGTGCGCAGGGCCGGTGCCCCGGCGGCCGCGTTGGGATGCGGCGTGGTCGGCGGGCGCGGCGGCGCCGGTGTGGTCTGTCCGCTTGCCTGCGTTTGCGAGAGTTGACTGGGTTTCGTTACGAGGCGTTTCCGCGTGTGGGGCCTCGTCGCGCGCCGCTGCCGGATGAATCGTTGCGGTTCGCGCCGCAGACGCCGCGCCTGTGGGGGCAGCGACTGTGGCGTTCGCCATGTCTGCTTGCGCGGGGGCGGAGGCGTTTTCGCCTGTGCGGATAGTTGCGCGGGCTCTTGTACGGGCGTGGGCCGCGTCCTCACGGGGCGCGGGTGCGCTCGCATCGGCGGTTGCTTCCGGCGCCTGGCAGGCTGGGTCGTTGGGTGCGGGGAAGCTGATGAGCTGGGCATCCTCGTTGTTCGGCTTGATGGCGAGGATGTTGGCTGCGGGCGCGAAGGTGCGTTCGATGATGCTGTCGCGCGTGAGGGCTACCAGCGGCATGGACGCCGCCGCGCCGTCGGAGCCATCGAGTTCGGCGTCGGTGCGGCGCAGGTCGGCGACAAGGCCGAGCACGCGCGGCAGGCGCGCAAGCGCGACCTCGGTGGTGTCGACGGTGCACGCGCCGACGATGTGCGCGTGCGAGCTGGGCCGGGGAAGCTTGCGGGCAATCGCCTCGGCGGAAGGCTGGACGAATATGACGCGGTTGGCGAGGCCGGCGGCACGGATGACGCGGCGTGCGCAAGCCACGGCGTCGCCGGAGACATCGGTGGCGATGATGCGACCTGCGCGCGCACTGGCCTGTTCAGCGCGGGTGCGCGCCTCGGCAAGCTGGTCTTGCCAGGCTTGCTCGTCAAAGAAGGCCCATCCGCGGAAGCCCCAGTGCTCGCGGTCGAGGCCCGGCGCACGCTGCGCGAGGATCTGCGCGGCTTCGAGAGCGATGCCGCCGCCGGCGCAGCAGGCGTCGATGAGGGTGGGGACGGCGGTTGCGCGCGGGGCGTTGTCGGTGGTGGGGGTGTCGCCTGCGGCGGCTGTTGCGGTGTTGATGTCGCTGGTGGTCAAGCCGTCGGCGACGTTCGTGCCTACGGTGCTGGATCCGGTTGGGGTGGCGGAAGGGCTGCCGTCCGCGGTGTGCGAGGCGGCGCCAGATGCGGCGGACGGCTTTTTCGACGTGTTCTTCGGCGCGCTCGTGTCGCTCGGCCCTTCCTCGGGCATGTTGCCGGTGCGTTCGCAGATGGTCTGCCAGCCGGCCTGGGCGAGGGCGAGGGCCGCGTAGTCGGGGCGCAGGACGTGTGCGGCCTTTTCACGCGTTGCCTCGGCGGGCAGGCGCTTGAAGAGGGCCTCGCCCGAGAGATCGAGCTGCAGACTGGCGCGGTCGGTGCGGATGGTGAGCGAGATGCGGGCGTCGGGATGCTCGGTGTCCACGTTCGGGCGCGAGCCGCGGGTGCGCGCGAGCCGGTCGCAGATGGCGTCTTTCACGCGCAGGGCGGCGAAGTGCGTGTTGCGCAGCTCAGCGTTGGTGCCGTGCGCGGAGACGGCGATCGTGGCGTCGGGGCGCAGGATGTCCTCCCAGGCGAGGGCGCTGGCGTTCTCGTAGAGGTCGTCGGCGTCGAGGCAGCCGATGCGGGCGACGACGCAGAATACGCGGCTGGCCAGGCGCGACCACAGGCAGGCGCGCTGCGCGTCGGCGGGCGCGCCGGCGAAGACGACACGTCCCTTGAGGCGGCGAATGCTCTGCAGGCCGAGGGCGCGAAGCTCGTCGGCGAGGGCGATCTCGAACCCTTCGGGGCAGCTGGCGTAAAACTCCATCGTGGGCCTTTCTAGGGGAGGGCTGTTGGCCGTTGCCGGCCTGGGGGTGCATGTGATGACCTTTCATTATGGCAGGTTGTATGCGCTGCGGTGTGCGCGGGCTGTGGCGGGTTTTCCGCATCGCGTCCCGTTTGCGCGGTGCCTGGAGGCTCGTCGTGCTTGCTCACCGGAGACTGGGCTGCGCCTCGGCTGATCGGTCACATGCCGCGCCGGGCCGGGAGGGGTGGCGCATCCAAGATTGCCGGCTGTGCACGACTGCCGGTCATGCGGGGTCGTCAGCCGTACACGACTGCCGGTCATGCGAGGTTGTCAGCCGTGCACGACTGTCAGCCATGCGGGGTTGCCTGCGCACGGCTGACAGCCATGCGAGCTTGCCGGTCGCGTGCGGCTGTCAAGCATGCGCGATTGCCGGCCATATGTGACTGTCAGCTGTGCACGATTGTCAACTATGTACGATTGGCTGGTGACCGAATGAATATTGTGCTCTCCCTTCTTGAGAAAATAGCAGGTAGAATCCCTATTGCTTTAAATGGTATGGATCAACAATCATATGATAGCGCTACCAAATCGTACACAGCTGACAGTCGTGCATATCTGACAGTGGTTTCGTGCACAGCTGACAGTCGCACACGGATGACGGAGGGGCCGCACATGCCCGACCGCCGCGCATGGCCGACGGTCGTGCGCGGCCGACAGCGGGTTCGCGCACGGATGACAGTCGAGCGCGGATGACGAGGGGCTGTACATGTCCGACGGTCGCGCGTGGTTGGTAGTGAGACTGCGCACGGCTGGAGGCAGGGTCGTGTATGTCCGACAGCGAGGTCGCGCATGGCTGACAGTAGTGCGCAGACGACAGTGGATTCACACGCGGCTGACCACCGCGCACGGCCGACAGCGGCTTCGCGCGCAGATGCCGGTGGGGCCACACATGCCCGACGGCCGCACGCAGCCGACAGCAGATTCGTGCACGGCAGACAGTGGCCAGCGCGCGTGTTCTGCTATAGCCTGCTGGCGACGAACGAGAAGGTGGTGTGCTCGCCGCGGTAGGTGGAGATGGAGTACTCGGCGGCCTCCCCGTGTTCGTTCCAGCCCAGCGTATGCAGTACGAGGAGCGGCTCGCCGGCCTCTATGTCGAGCACGGCGGCCGTGGCGCTGTCGGCCCGGGCCCCTTCCAGCGAGTATTCTGCATTCACAACGGGCTTGCCGGTGCTGGCCAGCACATCGTACAGGCGGTTTTCCCGAAAGTCGACGGTCTCGATCTCGGGGTAGCGGCTGCAGGCGATGTAGCTTTCGGAAAAGACATTGGGCTCACCGTCAACGTAGCGGATGCGCACCAGGCGGAACACCTCGTCGTGCACGGAGACGGCAAGGCGGCTGGCCACCTCCTCGTTCGCCTTCGTTCGCCTGAACACCAGCACCGTGGTCTCGACCTTCGCACCGGCGGTGTTCGCCTCATCCTCATAGCTCCGGATGCCCAGCGAGAACGACTGGCGCACCTTGGGATGGCAGACCACGGTGCCCCTGCGCCGGCGTTTTTCGAGGTAGCCATCGTTGACGAGAATCTGGACGGCCTGCCGCACGGTGGGGCGACTCACGTTGTAGAGGCTTGCGAGTTCCATTTCAGACGGGATGATCTCGCCCTCGGCGTAGGTGCCATCTTTGATTTTATTGAGAAGGTCTTCCTTGATGTGGACGTACAAAGCCGGCATGGGCGTGCTCCCAAACTAGACATAACGCGCCGTCCGTTCTGCTCGGTTTGGCGCGAACCTGCGAGTAAGTTGCTATAGAGCCATGATATATCATGATGAATGATTCATTTTCTCTAAATGAAGGTAATATAGAAGTATCAAATATTAATTTATAAGGAATATGTTATATTGCTCCGCAAGAATCGCTGAGCGAAAGGAGCACCATGCCCAAGTCTGCCTACAACCTGAGGCCTTCTATCGACGTGCATGCTTTTGGGGCAGCATGTTCTGGATACGACGCGATTGCCCAGCGCCTGCACTCTGCTTTCGTTGCGGGCGGCGAGGAGGCCGACCGCGTGGCCAGCCAGGCGTGCGCAGCTTCAGGGAGCGAGGCCGACCGCGCGGCCAGCCAGGTGCGCGCGGCTTCGGGGAGCGAGACCGACCGCGTGGCTGCCCGACCGCACGTCCTCGTGTTCGAATGCTATCCGGGCACGGACTATCAGGAGCTGCGTGACTGCCTGTTCGAGCGACTGCATCCGTCCGCGCTCATCTGCGCCGACGACTACGCGTGGGGCATCGATCGCGTGCAGGAGCGCATCAAGGACACGGTGACCGACGACCGGATTTTCGGCGTGATGTCGCACTATCACGTGGAGGACTTCTACGATGAGGCGGACCTCGCGCGCGCCCGGCAGACCGTGGCGGACGCGGTCGCGCAGGTGGTGGGCGTAGCCGCCCGGCCGGCCGAAGTGGATGCGCAGGCGGCAAACGCGACCGCGAGGGCGGCAGAGGACCGTGCTCGGGCGGCGGGTATAACCGCGCATGCCGCGCAGGCTCGTGCCGGGCAGCTCGCGCTGGGGCCGGCGGCAACCGCACAGCAAGCCGGCGTGACCACCCAGCCGGCCGAAGCGGCCTTGCAGCCAGCCGCCGTGACCGCGCAGCCAGCCGAAGCGACCTCGCAGCCAGCTGCCGTGACCGCCCAGCCGGCCGAAGCGACCGCCCAGCCGTCCCCCGCGAGCCCTGACAACGCGCCTGCCGGCCCCGTCATCGTCTATGGCGTGGGAGCATCGCTGATCGCGCCGGAAGGGCTGCTCGTCTACGTTGACCTGACGCGCTGGGAAATCACCTTGCGCTTCCGCGCGGGCCTGCGCAATTGGAAGACGGACAATGCGGACGAGGACCCGCTGCGCAAGATCAAGCGCGGCTATTTCTTCGAGTGGCGCATTGCGGACCGTCTGAAGCGCAGCCTGCATGAGCGCATCGACTTCCTCATGGAAACCAATGTGCCAGGCAGCCCCAAGATGGTCGACGGCGATGCCTACCGCGCGGGCCTGGCCCACGCCGCGCAGCGCCCGTTTCGCCTGGTGCCCTATTTCGACGAGAGCGTGTGGGGCGGCCAGTGGATGAAGGAGCGGTTTGGCCTGGACCCCTCCAAGCGGAACTACGGATGGTCCTTCGACGGCGTGCCGGAGGAGAACGGCGTCATCCTTGCGTTCGACGGCGCCGAGGTTGAAGTCCCCGCCATCAACCTGGTACTCACGCAGCCCGACGAGCTGCTGGGGCCCAAGGTTCGCGCCCGCTACGGCGCGGAGTTCCCCATTCGCTTCGACTTCTTGGACACGATGGGCGGGGGCAATCTGAGCCTGCAGGTGCATCCGCGAACCGAGTACATCCAAGATGCGTTCGGCATGCCCTACACCCAGGATGAGAGCTACTACATCCTGGATGCCGCGGACTCGTCCGAGGTCTACCTGGGCGTGCGCGAGGACACCACCAAGGAGGCGCTGGTCGCCGATCTCCGAAAAGCGGCGGCGGGGGAGGCGCCGTTCCCGGCGGAGCGGCACGTCAACGTGTTCCCCGTGAAGAAGCACGACCACGTGCTGATTCCGGCCGGCACGATCCACTGCTCCGGCGCCGACACCGTCGTGCTCGAGATCAGCGCGACGCCGTACAACTTCACCTTCAAGCTGTGGGACTGGGGACGCGTGGGCCTGGACGGGAAGCCCCGCCCCATCAATATCGCGCACGGCGAGCCCAACATCGTGATGGAGCGCACCGCCGAATTCTGCCAGCGCGAGCTGGTGGTGCGAGCAGATGATGAGCGCGAAAACCTGTCCGACCAGCCCGGCGTAACAAGCGAGCGCACCGGCCTGCACGAGCTCGAATCCATCGAGACGCAGCGCCACTGGTTCACCGACTGCGTGGATATCGCGTGCCACGAGAGCGTGAACATGCTCAATCTGGTGGAAGGTGCCGAGGTGGAGGTACAGAGCGTGGACGGCTCGTTTGAGCCGATGCCGGTGCACTATGCCGAAACCTTTATCGTGCCCGAGAGCGTGGGGTGCTATCGAATCGTCAACAAGCGCCCGGGTACGCGGGTGGCCGTGCTGCAGGCCTTCATCCGCAACCTTGAGGGGTAGGGGCCGGCTCCGCACGTGCGTGCGGGCCCCGCGTGGGTGTTCGGCTTCAGGGCCGTTGCGGGGCACCGCCGCGCGTTGCTTTGGGCCGGCGCCGTGCTGGCGAGACGCGCTGCCCAGCGGGGTCGTCTGCGCGCGGCTGCCCGCGGGGTTGCCTGTGCGCGGCTGCCGGTTACGTATAGCTACCTGCTGTGTGGCGGCCCGCTGCGCCGCGTTCGCTGCCGAGGCGGGGCGCCGGCATCGGCATCGTGCTGGCGGGTCGTGTGCGGATGTCGGCTATGTGCGACCTTCGGCCGGGCGCGGTTGACTGTCAGCTGTGTACGACTGTCGACTCTGTATGATTGTCAGCTGTGCGCGACTGCCGGCTGTGCACGACTGTCAGCTATGTATGACTGTCACCTGTGCACGATTGGCCGTGGAGCAAATGTATACCGTTGCTTCTTAGGTGAAGAAAATTCCTGGTAGATGATGCGTCTCTTCAAATGTTATGTATCAACAATCATATGAGAGCGTTATCAAATCGTACATAGCTGACAGTCGTACACAGCTGACAGTGGAATCGCCGTACATGGCTGACAGCCGCGCACGGCTGGCAGTGGAATCGCGCGTAGCGGACCGTTGTGCATGGCCAGCGGCGGAATCCTGGCAATCAAACACCTCCGCCATCCGCATCGCGCATGCCTGGCCGCCGCGCCGCCGCCAGTGCGCACGCGCCCTCGGCCCGGGCTAGCTGGCACCGGGGGTCCGGGAACCGCTGACACCGGGGTCCGGGACTCGCTGGCGCCAGGGATGCAGGATGGTCTCGTATCGCGCACGCCTTGCCGCCGCGCCGCCGTCGGCAACCCGGGCTCGCTGGCACCAGGGATGCAGAATCGCCTCGCATCGCGCATGCCTGGCCGCCATCCGCATCGCGCATGCCTGGCTGCCGCCGCGCCGCCGGTGCGCACGCGCCCTCGGCTCGGGAACCGCTGGCGCCCGCGACCCGGGAACCGTTCGCACCGACGACCCGGGAACCGTTCGCACCGACGACCCGGGGACCGCTGACGCCGGCGAACGCGGCCGCGTCCCTCACGGTCATTCCGCCCGCGCGCGAGCAGGAACAGCTCGACCTCCTCCTTGGCGTGCATGCGAACCTCCGGTCCGGACACCGACGAGGTGTCCAACTTTTCGTCCGCAGTCCCGTGCGGAATTGTTTCTGGGAAAAACGTCCAAGGCTTGTATATATGCGCGCCAACGGGTTATAAAATCTAAGTCTGAATGTAGCAGGTCTGCCATTCGCACCGCGTACGGGTAGTTGCGCCCGTACGCGGCGCGGTGTCGACGGGCCCCATCGCCCCTGCGGGATCAATCGGAAAGGAAGCGGTACGCGCATGCGCCAGTTCAAAACGGAGAGCAAAAAGCTGCTCGACCTGATGATCAACTCGATCTACACCAACAAGGAGATCTTCCTGCGCGAGCTCATCTCCAACGCCTCGGACGCCGTGGACAAGCTCAACTTCAAAAGCCTGTCCGACTCCACCATCAAACTCGGCGACGAGGACCTCGCCATCCGCCTGACCGTCGACAAGGACGCCCGCACGCTCACCATCTCCGACAACGGCATCGGCATGACCGCCGAGGAGCTCGAGCGCAACCTGGGCACGATCGCCCACTCCGGCAGCCAGGAGTTCAAGCAGGCCAACGCCGAGCACCAGGGCGGCGATGTGGACATCATCGGTCAGTTCGGCGTCGGCTTCTACTCCGCCTTCATCGGTTGCCTCCAAGGTCCGCGTGGTCAGCCGCGCGTTCGGCGAGGACGTCGCGCACGCCTGGGAGTCCGACGGCCTGGAGGGCTATACCATCGAGGAGGCCGAGCGCGCCGGCCACGGCACCGATATCATCCTGACCCTGCGTGCCTCCGAGCAGGGCGCCAGCGAGGTCGAGGGCGAGGACTACGACCGCTACCTCACCGAGTGGGGCCTGCGCGACCTGGTGACCCGCTACAGCAACTACGTGCGCTACCCCGTCCAGATGCTGGTGACCAAGAGCCGCCAGAAGCCCAAGCCGGAGGACGCCGGTGACGACTACACGCCCGAGTACGAGGACCACACCGAGCTCGAGACGCTGAACTCGATGACCCCGATCTGGAAGAAGCGCTCTGCCGACGTTTCGGACGAGGACTACAACGAGTTCTACAAGGCGACCTTCCACGATTTCGAGGATCCGGCGCGCACCGTCTCCTTCCACGCCGAGGGCACGCTCGAGTACGACGCCCTGCTGTTCGTGCCCGCCCGCGCGCCGTTCGACCTCTACAGCAAGGACTACCAGAAGGGCCTGGCGCTCTACAGCTCCAACGTGCTGATTATGGAGAAGTGCGCTGACCTGCTGCCCGACTACTACAACTTCGTGCGCGGCGTGATCGACTCCGCCGACGTCTCGCTCAACATCAGCCGCGAGACCCTGCAGCACGACCGCCAGCTCAAGGCGATCGCGAAGCGCGTGGAGAAGCGCATCACCTCCGAGCTCGCGAAGATGCGTGACGAGGACCGCGCGGCCTACGAGACCTTCTTCGAGAACTTCGGCCGCGGCCTCAAGTTCGGCATCTACTCCAGCTACGGCATGAAGGCCGACGAGCTCGCCGACCTGCTGCTGTTCTGGAGCGCGCGCGAGGAGAAGTTCGTGACGCTGGCCGAGTATGCCGCCGCCATGCCTGAGGGCCAGAAGGCCGTCTACTACGCTGCCGGCGACGACCGCGAGCGCCTGGCCAAGATGCCGGTTGTGCGCGGCGTGCTCGATCGCGGGTTCGACGTCCTGCTGTGCACGACCGACGTGGACGAGTTCACCTTTCAGGCCATGCGCAGCTATACCGCCAAGAACATGCCCAAGGTCTACGAGGACGAGGCTGCCCGCGAGGCGGCCGCCAAGGCGGTGGCCGACGGTGCTGAGCCCGAGGTCGAGGACCGTCAGCTCGAGCTGAAAAACGTTGCCTCCGGCGATCTGGACCTGGCATCTGAGGACGAGAAGAAGGATGCCGAGGAGGCCACGCGCGAACACGAGGACCTGTTCGCGGCCATGAAGGAGGCGCTGGGCGACAAGGTCGAGAAGGTCGCGGTCTCCGCGCGCCTGACCGATGCGCCGGCCTGCATCACCACCGAGGGCCCGCTGTCGCTCGAGATGGAGAAGGTGCTGGCACGCGGTCCCGAGGCCGACGCCGGGCAGGCCCCCAAGAGCCAGCGGGTGCTCGAGCTCAACGCCAAGCATCCGGTGTTCGCCAAGCTCACCGCAGCGCAGGAGGCGGGCGACACCGAGAAGTTGTCCCTGTACGCGGGCCTGCTCTACGATCAGGCGCTGCTGGTCGAGGGCATCCTGCCGGCCGACCCGGTGGCCTTCGCGCAGTCGGTGTGCGAGCTGATGTAGTCTGCTCGCGTAGGTTTTCGCGTACGGTTTCAGAGGTGGGCGGCTCGCTCGCTGCGCGTTTTGGGCGCCTCGCTCGCTGCGCGCTGCGCTCGTTGAGGCCGTAGCGGGCGCCAACGCTCGCCGCGGGCGCGGCGTTCCGCCCCGGGTCCGCCCGCCTGGCTGCCGCGCCTGCGCCCATCGGCGTTCCGCCCCGGGTCTGCCCACCTGGCGGCCGCGTCTGTGCCCGTCCGCCCTGCGCTCGCTCGCGGCTCCATATCCCGCACAAGGACGGCGGCTGTCGGTGTCGACCCGGCGGCCGCCGTCCTCAATTATGGACAGTCTACGGGCCTTTCTGTCCGTTAAGCGTACACATGTATCTTTTCTTGCTTACGTAGTATATTTTTGCTCGGAAAAACGAGCCGATGCCCCGCCCGGCGGTCCTGCGGCGGCGCTCGGCGGGTGCATATGAACAGGACAGGTGAGCTGAACGTGAACAAAGCGTTCCAGATTTTCAAGCGCGATATCCGACGCTTGCTGCACAACCCCGTCGCCATGGTCATTACGGTCGGCATCTGCATCATCCCGTCGTTGTACGCATGGTACAACATCGTGGCGAACTGGGATCCGTACGGCAACACCGCGGGCGTGAAGATTGCCGTCGCCAACGAGGACACCGGCACCGAGAACGAGTACGTGGGCTCGCTGAACGCCGGCGAGCAGACGGTGGAGAAGCTGCGGGAGAACCACGACCTCGGCTGGGTGTTCACCAGCGCCGAGGAGGCGCGCGAGGGCGTCGAGCGCGGCGACTACTACGCCGCCATCGTCATCCCGAAGGATTTCAGCGAGAAGCTCACCAGCATGCTGACCGGCACCTTCGAACAACCCAAGCTCACCTACTACGTGAACGAGAAGAAGAACGCCATCGCGCCGAAGGTGACCGATACCGGCGCTGAGACCATCGAGGACCAGCTCAACGAGACGTTTGTCGCCACGGTGAGCGAGACTCTGGCGGAGAAGGCAGCCGAGGCGGGCACCGACCTGTCCGCCGCCGTGGACCGCGCGCACACCGGACTGCTTGCCAACGTGGAGGACGCGTCTTCGGCCATCCAGAAGGTGCGCGATGCGCTGAGCGGCTCCACGGGTACGATCGATACCACCAAGCAGGCGGTCGCCTCGGCCGACAGCACGCTCAAGAGCCTGTCGGAGCAGACCCCGGCGCTCACCGACGCGCTGGTCCAGGGCAACACGCTGCTGGCGAGCACCCGCACGAGCGCGAGCGCCTTCGGGACCTCGCTGTCCTCGGTGCTGTCGGGCGGGGCCACCAAGCTGGCGTCGGCTTCGAGCAAGGCGAACGGGGCCGTGGGCACCATCACCGGAGCGGTGGCCGGCGCGCAGACCAAGGTCGACCTCATGCTTGGCGATGTCCAGGCGGTCATCAACCTCAATACCGACCTGCTCAAGAAGCTCGGCGAGCTGAACGATGCGGGCTTGAATATCGATGCGGTCACCACGCTCATCAACGAGCTGACCGCGCAGAACGCGAGCCTGCAGAAGGTCAAGGACGGCCTGCAGGCGCAAAGTGACGCCATCAAGAACGAGCCCGATGCGCTTGCGAGCGCGTCTTCGGCCGTGAACACCGCGTGCAGGGCGCGCGACACCCTCAACACCGCGCAGCAAAACGTCAGCAGCCAGGTGATGCCGGGCTTGACCAGCGGACTCGATGCGTTCTCGAGCGTCTCGGGCGACCTTGCGGGCGTCGTGCGGGGCTGGATCCCACCATCACCCAGGCGCGCGGCATGCTCGGCCAGCTGACCTCGGTGCTCGACCAGGCCAAATCCGCCATCTCGAGCGCGGATACCTCGCTGCAGAAGCTCCAGGACTCCCTGTCGAACGCGGCGACCGACATCGCGGCGCTGCGCGGGTCGGAGGCGCTCGGCGAGCTGACAGACCTCTCCTCGCTCGACGCGGACGAGATCGCGGACTTCATGGCGTCGCCGGTGTCCCTCACCACCAAGGCGGTGTACCCGGTGGCGAACTACGGCTCCGGCGTGGCGCCGTTCTATACGAACCTCGCCCTGTGGGTGGGCGGCTTCGTGCTGATTGCCATCATCAAGCTCGAGGTCGACACCGAGGGCGTGGGCGCCTTCACGGCAACGCAGGGCTACTTCGGCCGCTGGATGCTGCTGGTGCTGCTGGGCGCGGTGCAGGCCCTCATCGTGTGCGTAGGCGACCTCGCGCTCGGCATGCAGTGCACCCAGCCGGCGCTGTTTGTGCTGGCAGGCGTGCTGATATCCTTCGTGTACGTGAATATCATCTACGCGCTGGCCATCGCCTTCAAGCATATCGGCAAGGCCATCGCGGTCATCCTGGTGATCATGCAGATCCCGGGTTCCTCGGGCCTGTACCCCATCGAGATGATGCCGGCGTTTTTCCAGGGGCTGCATCCGCTGCTGCCCTTCACCTACGGCATCGCCGCCATGCGCGAGACCGTGGGCGGCATGTACGGCATGGCGTACTTCGCCAACTTGGGCGTGCTACTTATATATGTGGTGCTGGCGCTCGTGGTGGGCGTGGCGCTGCGCCCGCTGCTGCTCAACCTCAACCTGCTGTTCGACCGGCACCTGAGTCGAACCGGCGTGATGATCTGCGAGGAGAACGACTTGCCGCGCGAGCGCTTCTCCCTGCGCACCACGGTGCGCGCCCTGCTCGACGCCAAGAGCTTCCGCGCCGATCTGGTGGAGCGCGCCGCGCGCTTCGAGCATCGGTACCCGTATCTGATCAAGATCGGCTTCGCCTTGGTGTTTGGCCTGCCGGTGCTGCTGTTCATTCTCACGGCGGCGCTCGACCTGGAGATTGACGGCAAGATCGTGCTGCTGGTGCTGTGGATCGTGGCGATCATCGTGGCCGACGCGTACATGATCGTGGTCGAGTACATCCGCGAGAGCCTCAACGCCCAGATGGCAGCCGCTGCACTCGACGACGAGGCGCTGTGCGCGCAGATGGCCGAGCGCTCAGCGCTGCTGCGGGGCGCCGTCCGCACGGTTGGCGCGGTGAAGCACGGGTCGGCGAAGGGCAGCGCCGGGGCGGTGCCGGCGTCCCAGGGGGCCAAGGCGCAGCGGGCTGAGGCAAGGGCCGCTCAGCAGGGACCCGCGGCGCCAGCGCACGAAGCTGCGGGAGTGCATGAGGCGGAGCCCGCCCGTGACGCAGCGCCCGCATCCACGACCCATGAAGCCGAGTCTGCGAAAGGGGGCGATGAGGCATGAGGAACATCATCCGCATCTTCCGTGACGACCTCCGTCGGTGCGCGCACAGCACCATCGGCGTCATCGTGCTGGTCGGTCTGGTGATTGTGCCGGTGCTGTATGCATGGTTCAACATCGCGGGCAGCTGGGACCCGTATGGCAACACCGGCAACCTCAAGGTCGCGGTGGCGAACTCCGACGAGGGATACAAAAGCGACCTGGTGCCCATCGACGTGAACCTGGGCGATTCGGTGGTGTCGGCGCTGCGCGAGAACGACCAGCTCGGCTGGGTGTTCGTGAGCGAGGACGAGGCGATCGAGGGCGTGAAATCGGGCGCGTACTACGCCGCTGTGGTGATCCCGAAGGATTTCAGCGCGGACATGATGACGCTGTTCTCCTCCGAGGTGAAGCACTCCAGCATCGTGTATTACGAGAACCAGAAGGCCAGCGCCATCGCCCCGCGCGTTACCGACAAGGGCGCCAGCACGGTGCGCAAGCAGATCGACGAGACGTTCACCAAGACGGTGAGCGACATCGGCCTGGCCACCGCCTCCAGCTTGCTTGACTTCATGAGCAGCGACCAGGTTGCTAACTATGCGGCGCATCTGAGCAGCACGCTCGGCACGAGCGTGAGCGGGCTGCGGGATGCCGCGACGAACGCGACCTCGTTCTCGAGCCTGCTGTCCTCCTCGTCCAGCCTGCTCGATTCCACCGGGAGCCTGCTTAAGCAGGCCGGCTCGAGCAACGACGAGGGCAGCGATCTGCTTGCCGATGCGAAAAGCGGGCTGTCGGGTCTGCGTGATGCGCTGGACGGTGCGGTGAGCACGGTCAATACGGCGGTGGGCGACAGCTCCTCGAGCTTCGATGCGGCATCGCGGCCATCGACCAGGCGTTCTCAACCGCCGGCGACCACGTGGACACCACGGTGTCGCAGCTCAACAGCATCGCGGCGTCGGTGAGCGAGGACGCGCAGAGCATGCGGGCGCGCGAGCAGCGGGTGCGTGCGCTGAAAGACAAGGTCAACGAGGGGTCCTTCTCCGATGCGGTCAAGGAGAGCCTGAACGCCAAGATCGACGCGATCGCCGACGGGGTGGGCAACGTCGCCTCGCAGCAGGAGCAGATCGCGGCGCGTCTGAATACGGCGGCGGCCGACTTGTCGTCGGGTGCAGCCAACGCCGAGAAGAGCCATCAGGAGGTTAAGGACCTCATCGCGCAGGCGAAGGACAGCCTGGCAACGGTGCAGAGCGACTACGATTCCACCTTGAAGGGCCAGATCGAGAGCCTGTCGTCTTCGGCATCGAACATCGCGAACGCCAGCTCGGACATCGCCAGCAGCCTCGATGCGACGATGACGGAGCTGGGCGGCGCCACGGCATCGCTGGCGGGCGACCTTACCAAGGTCGGCGGCGTGATGCAGGACGCTGCGGGCACGCTCGGCCAGGCGGCCGATGACCTGCAGCAGCTCAAGGACAAGCTCGACACGGCGGTGTCGAGCGGAGACGTGGAGCAGATCCGCTCGCTAATCGGCTCGGACCCGCAGGCGCTTGCCGAGGCGCTGGCGGCCCCCGTGGCGCTCGACCGCCAGGCGGTCTATCCCATCAAGAACTACGGCAGCGCCATGGCGCCGTTCTATACGGTGCTGTCCCTGTGGGTGGCGGCATCGTGCTGGCGGCCATGCTCAAGACGGGCGTGGACGACGCGCGCCTGCGCCAGCTGGCCCCGGTGCGCCTGCACGAGCTGTATCTGGGGCGTTTCGCGCTATTCGCGCTGCTGGCTCTGTGCCAGGCAACGCTGGTGTGCGCCGGCGACCTGCTGTTCTTCCAGATTCAATGTCAGAACCCCTGGCAGTTCTTGCTGGTGGGCTGGCTGACGGCGTTCGTGTTCTGCAACATCACCTACACGCTCACGGTGAGCTTCGGCGACATCGGAAAGGCGCTCGCGGTGGTGCTGCTCGTGATGCAGGTGGCCGGCTCCGGTGGCACGTTCCCCATCGAGATGACCGCCGACTTCTTCCAGGCGGTCTATCCGTTCCTGCCGTTTACGCATGCCATCAACGCCATGCATGCGGCCATGGCCGGCGCCTGGGGCGCGGAGTACTGGATCGAGCTGGGAATCTTGGCGAGCTACCTGATTCCGTCGCTGGCGCTGGGCCTGGTGCTGCGTCGGCCGGTGGTGCGCGCGAACGAGTGGATCATCGAGCACCTGGAGCAGACCAAGCTCATGTAAGGTTGGGCTTGATGGCGTCCCCGGGGAGCGGCGGCGCTCCGGGGACGCCTCGGGCGAGTTGGCGGCGCGTGGCTGGTCCCCGCAGCGACCGGCACCACGCCATGCCGATGCCCCGGATAAGCCGACGCGGTTTTGTGCTGCCGTCCCGGGTGTGCCGGCGCCCCGGGCGTGCCGGTGCCCCGGGCGTGACGGTGCCGCTACTTCTGCTGTTTGCTCCGATACGCTGCCAGCCGCTCGTTGAGCTCGCGCTCCTCGCGCTTGTGCTTTATGGCGAACACGGCGCCGATTACAGCGAAGATTGCCAGATAGATGACGGTAAACAGTATCCAGGCACCCGTGAGGGCAACCGGGAACCACTGCATGGTCACGGCAATCGCCACCAGCCCGGCATAGAGGCAGATGCCGAATGCCGTCGTGCGCAGCGCGTAGCTCATGTGCTTGATGACGGTCGGCGTGAAGAACACGAACTGCAGCACCGTTGCCAGGACGCAGGCGCCGAAGAGCGACCAGCAGTAGCCGATGCCCCGCTGCGCCTCGGCGTCCGCGTAGATGGTGCCGAGCACGAGGAGTATCAGCGTGTAGACGGTGAAGGTCGAGCATAGCGTGTGCAGGCACGTCTTGATGTTCTCTGCAGGGGTCTTGCGTTCGGTGTCGATGAGCGTGCGTTTCATCATGGTGAGATCTCCCTTCCTAGAGCAGACCCAGTTTGTGTCGGATGTCGGGTGCGTATTGGCGTGAAACAACTATGCGGTCGCCGCCCTCCAGCGTGGCTACGATGCGTCCGTTGAGCTCCGGTTTCAGCGCGACGATCTTGCGGAAGTTGACCACGCAGCCGCGGCTGACGCGCATGAAGTCGCAGTCGGCCAGGCGCTCCTCCATCTCGTATAGCCGCAGGGGCGTTTCGTAGGTGGTGCCGACGGTGTAGAAAAACGTGCGCTTGTCAACGGATTCGATGTAGAGCACGTCCTCGGCGTTCACGACATGCGTGCTGCCGTCCCATGTTCCGGTGATCTTGCGGTCGAACACGCGCAGCCTGGCCACGATGCCCAGTACGGCGCGGTCGACCTTGCGACAGGTGATAGCGACGTCGATCGTTTGCGCGGACGGCTGCTCCTCAATGGTGATATTCATCGGTTCCCCTTTCCTAGGCACCATGATACGAGGTGGGGCGCGGACGCGCGGCGCGCCTGCCCCGAGATGCATGACAGCGGGCCTGAGTTGCGTATGCGGTGTGCCGGCTTGTTCGTATGTGCGTCTTTGGGCGAAAAGTGAACAGAAAAATGCCACTAAAAGGCTGTTAATACCTGCGCGGGAGCGGGGGGGGCGTATTCTTGCAGGCACACTCATATGGATGTTCGAACAAGCGCGCAAGGGATGTGCCCGATGGCGGAAGCGAGCAAAAGGAACAGCAGCATGGCGCCGCGCCAGCAGCGGCCGCTTTCGGCGGATATCGCCTCGCTGCTCTTCAAGGTGGCGCTTTTCGCGGCCTCGTTCGTTGCCCTGTTCTCTTTTGTGTTCGGAGCCTACCGGTGCGGCGATATCTCGATGTCACCCAATATGAAAGACGGTGACATGGTGCTGGACTATCGCCTCGACAAGAACTTTCATCTCCACGATGTCGTGGCGTTCAACTACAAGGACCAGCGCATGGCGGCGCGGGTTGTCGCCCTGGAGGGAGACGTGGTCGACATCACAGCGGACGGCTTGATGGTCAACGGCTCAATCCAGCAGGAGACGGGGGTCTACGGCGTCACCACACAGGTGGCTGGCGGCGTGACCTTTCCACTGACGGTTGGCAAGGGCCAGGTATTCGCACTCGGCGATAACCGGGAGCAAGCCATCGACAGCCGTACCTTCGGATGCGTGGACGTGGCGAACTCCGAGGGCAAGGTACTCGCCGTCCTGCGCACGCGCGGCGTCTGATCGCGGCGTACTCAGCGGCCGGCATGCGGTCATAACGCCTGTTCAGCAGGCGTCGGACATAGAACGGCGGGCATCAACAGGAGGCTCGCGAGGCAGAAAGAGAGGTCTGCATATGAAGATAGCGGAACAGGCGAAGCGCGGAGCGGTGGCGTTTGCCGCAGCGTGCGCGCTCGCGGCTTCGGCGGTGCTCGGCGCCGCTGCGCCCGCGCTGGCGGATCCGGTCGTCCCGACATCGGTGGACAATACGGTGACGATCACCAAGACGCTTATGGGTGCTGATGCCACACTGCCGGATGCCCAGGAGTTCACCTTCCATTTTGAGAAGACGCAGCTTGCCGAGGCGGGCGCAGCGGCTGTTGCCGATGTCCCTGCCATCAACGATGCGAAGGTCACGATCGGTACTGCGGACGGGAACAACCTGTTCAAGGAGACGGACGGTACCACCGCGACGCTGACGCAGAACCTCGTGATCGATATCTCGAATATCGCGTTCCCGCACGCGGGTCTGTATGCCTGGACTGTCACTGAGACGGGCGCGGTTGCCAACGTCACCATGTCCCAGGCTTCTTACACGCTCAGGGTCTATCACAAGAACGATGGCGACAACGTCATCACGGTTGAGAAAACCAAGGACGATGCGGGCGCGGCGCCGGCCGAAAAGACCAAGGTCGACCCCAATCCGGTGGATCCCGACGATCCGAACAAGCCGGTCAATCCGGATAACCCCGACAACCACAAGTCGGGCTTCATCTTCAATAACGTGATGGTGGCGGGCGTCATCAACGGTGCCAACAACCTGAAGATCTCCAAGACCGTCTCCGGTGATCTGGGCGATACGACCCGTGCGTTCCAGTTCCACTTGACGCTCACGAAGCCTACGAACGCTGCTGCTACGACCGCCATGGCCAAGATCTACGACGCCAAGAACCAGCAGGTGGGGAATGACATTACCTTCATCTACGGTCAGGCTGTCGATTTCACCCTGACGCACGGCCAGTATCTGAAGTTCGACGACGGCATGGTCGACGGCACCACGTACGTGCTCGTTGAGGACGGCGCGGCGAACTACACGGCTGCCGCCAAGACCGTTATGGGCGGCGCCGCTCCGGTCGATGCGAGCAAGGCCGCCGATGGCCAGGCCGCCATTGCCGAGGGCAACGGCGTGCAGGTGGCTTCCGGTGCCACGAACAAGGGTGTGAACACGAGCGACGTGACCAATGCGTTCGCCGAGGTAAGCCCCACCGGCATCGCAATCAGCGTGCTGCCCTACGTCGTGATGGTCCTCGTTCCCGCGGCGGGTGCCGCGGCGTGGATCGTCTCGCGTCGCCGCAGCGGTCTGAGCGCGTAGCGTCTCCTGCGAAGCATCTTGAGAGCGCGGCAACACAGTGCGACGTGCCTGCTGTCCGCTTCCCGGTCCGGTGCCGGGGAGCGGGTGGCGCGGGTGCTGGTTCTCGCGGCGTCGAAACTGTTTGGCGCCGTCGTGTTCGCTGCGCTCTTCTTGATGCTGGTGATCGGCCTTTATGCCATCTGGGATGCCAACGCTGTCTACCATGCGGCCGATGCTACCCGGTGGCAGGCGTACGTGCCTGCTCGGGACGACCGTGGCAGCTACGATGAGCTGGTTGCAACCAACCCTGATGTGGCGGGATGGCTCGATATCTACGGGACGCATATCAGCTACCCCCTGGTGCAGGGGAGCAACGATTCCGAGTATCTGAACAAAGACGCTTCGGGGGCATATTCCCTGTCGGGTTCGCTGTTCCTCGACGCGCGCAATGCGCCGGATTTTACGGACTTCAACACCGTCATCTACGGTCACCACATGGACCGCGATGCGATGTTTGGCGAGATAGGCAACTTCGCGGACGCGGAGTACTTCAACGCACGGGAATACGGTTCCCTCTACGTGGGCAAAGGCCCCGATGCCGGCACGACGTTCGGCCTGCGCAACGTGGCTTTCATTCACGCAGACGCCTACGACGGCGCGATCTACCGCCCGGGCGTTGCAGGTGCTGCGGAGCAGCAGGCCTATCTGGCGCACCTTCTTGCGCAGGCGACCAACAAGCGTGCGCTGGATGCGAACGCGGCGGATGGGGAGCGAATCGTGCTGCTCTCCACCTGCTCGGATGCAAGTACCAATGCCCGCTCCATCGTGGTGGCGACAGTCGAGCGTACGGTGCACGCGAACACCTTTGCCAAGCCGGTTGAGCTGGGCGCGGGCATCGACATCCCGGAGGGTGGCTCGATTCCCGTGGCTGGGGTGGCGGCGTTGCTTGCTTTGCTGGCGCTGCTGCTAGGACTGATGCTGCGCCGCCTGGCGGCGCGGCGCCAACGACGCGAGGGCGCCGCGGGCTGCGCGGGGGCGCCTGCGCGCCACATGGCCCCGGTACCGAAGCGGAAGCGCGACGCGGTCAGGGGCACGGACGGAGTGGGGAGCGCCGCAGAGGCGGAGTGACGGGAGAAGGGACGGGACATGAAAGCATTGAGACAAGGGGATGCGTGGCGGGTCCGCGCGGTAGTCGTTGCGCTACTGTGCGCGGCGATTTTCTGCATGTGCTTGCCTGTGGGGGCGCGTCCCGCATATGCGGCGCCGGGCACCCTTGCCGTGACGGTGCGGCAGCGGCTCGAGTATCCGGTGGGCGAGAGCGGTCTGCAGCAAACGTGGGAGTACCGTCTTGAGCGCGTGAGTGCCGAGGCCCCGCTTCCCGAGGGAGCCCAAGGAGATGAACTCGGCTGGTCCATGACCGGCGATGCGGTGACCGATATGCAGATTCCTGCGCCGTCGCGCGCCGGTGACTACTGGTACCGGATGTACCAGGTGCAGCCGCGGGGTCTAGATGCAGCCTATACGCCCGACGATACCGTCTATGACGTACGGATTCACGTTGATGCGGAAGGGGTGTCGTCGGTGCTCGTCTACAAGGGCGGTATGAAGGAGGCCGATCCGGGCTGGACGCCCTCCTACCAAACGCCGGCACCCGCGCCACAGAAACCGTCGGGAATCATCGGTGCGATCGCGTCGGCGTTGCCCAAAACGGGCGACATGTCGTACCTGATTATGGGCGCCGCCGTGCTCATCGCGGCGGTAGGCGCCTGTTCGATTGCATGGGGCCGGTCGCTGTCTGGCCGACGGCTGGAGTCCGCAGCGGGAAAGGGAATGAGCGACGATGAACAATAGGAAGAACAACCGCTGGGTGCGTGCGCTCGTTGTCGGCGCTCTGTCTGCATCGCTTGCGCTCTCGCCCGTGATGCCTGCCGCATCGGTGGCGTTCGCAGCATCGGTAGATGCGACTGCCCGTTCGTCTGCGGCGACAGGTGAGACGGCGGATGAGGCGGCCACGGGCAAGCCGTCCGTCGGTGATGCAGCGCAGGGTTCCGCTGCGGACGCAGCGGCGCAGGACGGTTCCTCGCGCGATGACGGGTCCCGTACCGGCGGCTCGAGCGATTCCGGGGCCTCCGCCACGCCACGTGACGTTGCTCCGGCTGCCGATGAAACCCTGCCCGTTTCCCGCGCCGCCGCTTCCCAGCCTGCGGCTGCCGGTCCGAACCCGAGCGCATCGTCGCCGAGCGAGGCCTTGACGGTTGCGGCCCCGCCGCGCTCGTCGGTCACGAGTGGTTGCTTCCTCGCCAGCGCGCCGGACACGCAGTACGACGCGCTCGCCGACGCTATCGATGTCGCGCAGGATGGCGATATCGTCTACGTGGTGTCCGACAACCTGGATGCGGGCAGGCGGGCCGTGCGTTCCGACAAAGACCTGACAATCACGAGTGCGGCTGGTACGTGCGCGGTGAAGGTTCGCTTTGATTTCGCCTACACGCAAGGTGCCAAGGAGCTCAAGCTCGAGAACATCGCATTCGAGACGAAGTACGACGCGGTCCTGTGGCATACACGCACGGCTCCCTTGTTCACCATCGACGGCGGCAGCTTGGTGATGGGTAAGGATGCATCGGTGTCCTACGCCAACTTGAACATCATGGAGCGCCCCCTGGCCGACGGCGACGGGCTCACCTGTCCGGTGCGCGTAAAGAAAGACGGTTCGTTTACAATGCTGGAAGGCGCGCTGCTGCAGGCCGATTCGACCTATGCCGTTGGCGGCAACGGGTCGCGTCCCGTGCGCGGCGCGGCGGTCTACGTTGAGCACTACGGCATCATGAGCATGCGCGGGGGCACCATTGCCGGTTTTGCGAAATACTCGGGCAACCTTCAGGGCGGCGCTATCTACAATGCGGGCGATATCTATTTCGAGAGTGGTGTTATCAAGGACTGTCGCGCCACCCGCGGCGGAGCCGTTTACAACGATAGCGGAACGCGTTTTAGGTTAGATGACGGCTCCTTTGAGGACTGCACAGCCGATGAGGCGGGCGGCGCCATCTGCAATGAGAGCGGTGCCGCCTCGGTCCTCAGAAATGGGGCCATCAAGAGGTGCACGTCGGCCAAAGGTGGCGCTGTCTACGAGGGCTATCATGTCGACGACAGCTTACATAATATGGAAATTACGGATTGCGGGGCCGATGAAGGCGGTGCGGTCTACAGCCTCATGGAACCTGGAATTACCGTTTCAAGCTGCTCGATCAAGGGCTGTAAGGCTACGTCCCGTGGCGGCGCCATCGTGAGCAGTGGCGGGATCAAGATCGAAGATACCTCTATTGTCAATTGCTCGGCCGAATCTGGCGAGGGTGGGGCCGTTTGGGCGGGGCCAATCGGAGTCTCCGCGGACTGGCTTGTAGATATACGCCACGTGACCATTTCCGGATGCTCGGCGGAGCGCGGGGGAGCCCTCTATCTGGTTGGCCAAAATGCTGAGGTGGACGACATTACCATCACGGACAACGCGGCTGTGACAGCGGGCAGCGCGATTGCCATGGAGGGCAGTTGCGATCTTACGTTCTCCAGGGGCACGACCACCATCACCGGCAATAAGGTGTCGAAGACATCTGCCAGCTCCGCTGCCGCCGCAATGGATTGTGCCGTCGCCCCGCTGGATGACGACGGCCCCTGTACCCTGAGCATCGAAGGCACGGTGAAGATCTGCGATAACGTGGGCGCCGGCGGCATGGATGCGAACCTGTCTGCTAGGATCGCCATCACGGTGTTTAACGATCTCGATGCGTCCGCGCATATCAATATTCACGACGGCGGCAGCGAAGCATATAAGCCTGCCAAGAAGGTGGCGACCATCGACACCGGTGAGCCGGCAACGATGGCGGAGGCGCGGGCGTTCCATGCCGATGGTGGAAACGCCATCACAACGCTGAACGGCCAGGACGTCGTATGGGCAGGCATGTGCCGTATCAACTGGGAGGTCGGCGCGCCGCAGCAGACGGAGGGTGGCTGGAAGTACTACGGATCGCTGCAGGCGGCCCTCGGCGATATCGAGGCGAACCGGCAGGAGAAAACCATCGAGATGCTGGTCGATCGCTACGAGATCAGAGAATCGAAGACGTTCTACACCTATACGATTCCGCAGGACAAGTACGTCCGTATCACCACATCGTCTGCGAGCGAGTTCGCCAATGCGATATGTACGTTCACGTTCCCTCACACTGCGCTGACGAGCGGTGGGGGCAATACGGACAGTGACGCCTATTGCATCTTCAACGTTGAACACGGTGGCCAGCTCACGCTTGACGGCACCAACGGTACGGACGGCGCCGCGGCGAACGGCCTCGTCTTCGACGGCGGGGCTGCCGGAGACGCTGTCGAGATGAGGAAGTCGGGAGCGGTCAAGCAGGCGGCGATCAAGAACGAAGGTCGCTGCATCGTGAACGACGTGACGTTCCGGGGCTTCAACTCCCGGTGCGACTCCAATAACAACCGCATCTATGGCCTGATCACCTCCTATGCAGGGACCACCGGCAACAAGGAGACGGACGGCTATTACCTGGAGCTGGGCGGCACCACGTTGATCGAGCACGTGAAAATGTTCGGCGGGGCAGTGCACGAGATCGCAGGTGGCGTCGGCGTGTTCGGAGGCGGCTTTAAGATCGGGCCCGATGTCGTGATCAGCGACTGCTATGGCCCCACCGGTGGTCTCGCGGTTGCCGAAGGTGCCGCCGGCACGTTTGCAGGCACAATCAAGGGCTGCTCTACGCTGGGCGACAATGATAGCACCTCCCTTTCCAATCAGGGCGCAGGCGGCATCTTCATGTCGAACGACAAACCCGGTACAACCGGGGATACCACCCTCACCATCGAGGGAGGCAGGGTCTTGGACTGCGTGGGCAACACCGACACAAAGGGTGTGTCCGCGTCGGCCGGAGGCATCTACGATTACGGCGGCGCCCTCAAAATCCATGGCATCACCATCACCGGATGCTCGACGAACTCGCGATTCCGCAACGCGGGCGGCGCCATGTCGTTCAACACGGGGAAGTCCGCGCACGCATCCATCAGCATGGATGGGCTGTGCATCGTGAAGGACAACAGCTCCCCGCATGCGAGCGGGCCGCGCAACCTCAATTTGAGCTCGGACACCTCGGTTGCCTTCAAGACCCTCTACATCGATGTCACAGGTGACCTGGACCCGAACAGCGAGGTGCACGTGTGGGCGCAGTACTCCGACGGCGTGCTCGGTTCGTATGAGGACCGCAACGGCGCAGGTACGCCTTTTGCCTACGCCGGGGACGGCGACGCTTCCAAGCTGGCGAACCTCAATGCGTTCGTGAACGACCTTCATGGCGAGCTGCGCGGCGTGGCCTCCTATGAGACCTGGAAGAGCAAGCTCAAGCAGGCATCGCCCTATCCGGCCGCCATCATCTGGAATAGCTATGCCAGCGTGAAGGCGACGAAGCGGGTGATGGCGGGGGATGGCTCCGACGTCACGAGGCGCTTCACCTTCAAGGCGACGTCGTCTGCGCAGGGATTCAGGGGTAAGGTATTCTCGAAGAACGGGACCGAGATTGATTCGCTTGTGACCGCGTACCCTGCAGGGAGCGAGACGGATGACTCCACCTTTACGCTTGCCGACGGTGACTACGTGCTCTTTGACAACATTCCGAACGAGTTTGGTAGCTCCTCGTTGAGCCAGATCACGATCGCGGAGGTGGATGGGCAAGCTGGCCAGTCTTCGGATCCCACGACGCCCTATGCCTGCGTCGTCACGGAGCGCAACGACTTGGGCGAGATTGCCACCTCGGGCGCTCCGGCATGGACGAGGCCCGCGGGCGCAGGGCAGTCCTACGAGGTGATGTTCGAGAACACGCTCAGGAGCTCATCGCTTGCGATTGGCAAGACCGTAACGGGAGATTTTGCCGATTCGGCCAAGGTGTTCACGTTTCGTCTCACCCTGCATCTGCCCGAGGGGCTTGTGCCTGCGGCTCAGGGCTATCAGGCAACGCTTTACGACGCAGACGGCTCGGCTACGGCCACGCGCTATTCGTTCACGCCTGGCACTGCCGGTTTGTTTACGCTTTCGCATGGCCAGCGCATCGTGCTGAGCAACCTGCCGGTGGGTACTACCTACGACCTTACCGAGGATGGCGCCACGGGCTATGCAGCATCCGCTGCAGTGAAGACGCTTGACAAGGACGGGTCGGTTGCCGCAGGTGCTGCTGCCGAGGGTGCGGCCGGGGCGGGGCTTACGCTTGCCGCTGCTGATGTCGATGCGGCCCGTGTCGCTTACGCGCCGAGTGGTGAGCCCAACTCCGTGCAGGTGATCAACAGGATGCCCGATGTCGCCTACACGGACGTCGAGGACGGCACCCCTACGTGGATTGCTTGGCTGGCCGTTGCTGGAGTGCTGGTGGCTGGGGCCGCTGCTGTCGCGTTAACCGTTGCGCGCAAGCGCACATAAGCACGTGCAGGACGGTTGTGGTGGATGACTTTGCTGCAAAATCGAGGTTTTGCGAAATGGCACCATGGTAAGGTCATCTCCTGCGCCGTCCGGCATCAGCAAAACCGCAGGTCGCGCTCAGCTGAAAACAGGCGCGAAATGGTACTAGGAGAACGCATTTCGCAAAACCTCGATTTTGCAGCAGCGGATCATCGGGGCCTGCGGTCGCGCGATAGTCGCATCGTTGCTGCCATGGCGGTGAGTCGCAGCATTGCAAAAGCCGGACGGGCCCCGTAGGGCCCGTCCGGCTGAGTCGCATGTGTTGGAACCGCGCGTCTTAGGCAATCGCGTGTTGCAAGGCTGGCATGTTGAGCGCATCGAGCAGTTTGCGATACGAGCGCTCAAGGTTCTTGCGCTGATTGCTGGAACGCTTGGAGGTGGGGGTGGAGCCGAGGAGGCCAAATCTCTGTGTTGGGGGGAAGGAGAAATGGTTCGCACTTTGAGATTGCTGACGTGGTGACCACGTGCAAGCTGCGTCTTTGGAAGAATGCATGCGCGGCCTCCTCGTTCGTCCACCGGTACTAGCGCCGGGTGTCGCTGCAATTCCCGTGCGCTGCAACCATTATTGCCCGAAAGCGGGCCAATGTTGCTGAAGAAACTCTTACGAGATATTGCCACAATCATGAAACCGCAGGTAAATGAGGTATTTTCACAAAAACTGCAATCGTTTTCTTACGTGTATCATAAGAAAGATACCAGTTGTTGTGACGCTTTTGTGATGGGTTTGTTCATTTCGCCGTCATGATTCGGCACCCATGGAGTCCCTTCGATCCGCATCGAGCGCCTATACTGGTGCCCAGAACGGCGGGCGTGCGCGCCCTGGCTTGGGAAGAGGGACCGGCAATGCAGACGACGGCAATGCAGACGATCTACCAGAGGATGGACGACGGCGCACTCGCGCAGGCGATCGCGGAGCTCGAGGCAGAGGCAGCGCAGGTGAAGGCGCGCGGCCTTGCGCTCGACATGGCGCGCGGCAAGCCCTCTCCCGCGCAGGTCGATATCTCGCGCCCCATGCTCGACATTCTGAACGCAACCGCCGACCTGCACGACGGCGCAGTGGATTGCAGCAACTACGGCTGCTTCGAGGGCATCCCTTCGGCGCGCGCCCTGGCCGGCGCCTTTTTGGGCGTCGAACCCGAGCAGACGCTGGTGCTGGGGCCCTCCAGCCTGCTGATTGAGCACGACGCCATCGCCATGCACTGGATCAAGGGCAGCTGCGGCTGCGCCCCCTGGAGTGCGTTTGCCGCGGCGCACGCCGGCGAGCAGGTGAAGTTCCTCTGCCCGTCGCCCGGCTACGACCGCCACTTCGGCATCACCGCCGATTTGGGCATCGAGAACGTGCCGGTTGCCATGACGGCAGCCGGGCCCGATATGGACGAGGTCGAGCGCCTGGTGGCGGCAGACCCCGCCATCAAGGGCATCTGGTGCGTGCCCAAGTACTCAACCCCACAGGCATCACCTACTCCGACGAGACGGTTCGGCGCCTGGCCGCGATGCCGGCGGCCGCCGAGGACTTCCGCATCTTCTGGGACAACGCCTACTGCGTCCACGATCTGTACGACGAGGGTGACGAGCTGCTGAACATCTTCGAGGCGGCGCGCGAGGCGGGGACTGAAGACCGCGTGATCGCGTTCGCCTCGACCTCCAAGATCACATTCCCCGGGGGCGGGCGTCGGTTTCGTGGCGGCCTCACCGCGCGTGATCGGCGAGCTGGCGCACCACCTCAAGGCGGGCCTTATCAGCGCCGACAAGATGAACCAGCTGCGCCATGTACGCTTTTTGCCCACCATGGATGCGGTGCGCGAGCATATGCGCAAGCACGCTGAGCACCTGCGTCCGCGTTTCGAGCTCGTGGAGAAAAAGCTGCGCGAGGGCCTCGGGGGCACCGGGTGCGCCGTCTGGACGCATCCGCGCGGCGGCTACTTCGTGAGCTTCGACGGTCCGGCTGGCTCTGCCCGACGTGTGGGCGCCCTGTGCGCCGAGCTCGGGGTCACGCTCACGCCTGCGGGGGCAACCTGGCCGGGCGGCCATGATCCGCAGGATACCAATATTCGCATCGCGCCGAGCTATCCGAGCGCAGGTGAGCTCGGGCAGGCGCTCGAGGTGCTTGTGCTCGCGGTCAAGCTGGTGTCGGCGCGCCTGGCGCAGGAGGAGCGTGCTGCATAGCCGACGCATGGTACAGGCTGGGGAATGGCGCGACTGTCTTGCCAGGGCGGCTGCCCAGCTTGATGCGCGCTGTCTGGCCGGGCAACGGTTCGAGTCGGTTCGATTTTGTGGCCAGCGTCGGCCCCGCCGGGCGGATTGGGCCATCGCTCAGCTGGCCGTCTTGGGCCATCGGATCGGGCGGGCGGCTCGGGCGCGTGCGCCAAGGCGGCTCGCGCCGATGGCTCGAAGCGATGGTGAAAGCCTGCAAATCGTGTAACGGTTTTGCCCCGACCTGCGTATGGCGGCTAAAATAAGCACCATATGTGTGTATTTGTGCGCATGGTCGAGCCCCGCTCCGTGTGCGCCGCCACTTGCCAGCAGGGTCGCGCATGCGCCCGTCGGCGGGCGTGCTGGCACGCGACACGCCCTGTGCGGGCGACAGGCGGGGCCCATGCGCGATGAAGTCAGGAAAGGGAGCGGCCGCTATGGAGCTCAGCATCAACACCACCCCGAACCCGGAGCGCTACGTCATCGCCGTGGGCGGCGAAATCGACATCTCGAATGCCTCCAAGCTGCGTGACGCGATCGATCTGGCGCTTGAGCAGCCCACCGAGCTCGTGAGTCTCGACTTCGCCGACGTCGCCTACATCGATTCGACCGGCATTGGCGTGCTGGTGGGTGCGGCTCACCATGCCGAGGAGCACGGGAAGCGCTTCGAGGTCGTGAACGCTCAGCCGAACGTCCAGCGCGTGGCCCAGCTGCTGGGCGTTGCCGCCGAGATTGGCATCGTGTCCGCGTAAATAGCGCGTAAAGCTTGCCGGTGCCGCCGGCGGCCCTGCGGCCGGACGGTATACTTTTGCAGTTCTGCATATATGCGTATCCGCGCGCCGCATCAGCGGGCTCGGGCGTGAACATATCAGGGAGGTCGCCGTGTTTGGAATTGGCTCGACAGAGCTGGCGATTATTTTGGTCTTCGGTTTTCTGCTGTTTGGGCCCGACAAACTGCCCCAGATGGGGCGCACCGTCGGTCGTGCGCTGCGTCAGTTCCGCGAGACGCAGGAGAAGCTGACCGCCGTGGTTCAAACCGAGGTGGTCGACCCCATGGCCGCGGCTGCGCAGGCGCCAGCGGCCAAGAAGCCGGCGAGTGCGGCTGCCGCGGACGCCGACGCCGACGCCGATGCGCCCGCCGCTGCTACGGCGGCGCCGGCGCGCACGGAGACCTTTGCCGAGCGCCGGGCCCGCCTGGCCGCGGAGCGCGCGGCGGCCGCCGAGCAAGACGGGCCGGCCGAGGGCGCGGCGGCAGCGGGCGCGGACGAGCAGCAGCCCGAGCAGCCGACTGCCACTTCCCCGGCGGCTGCAGCGGGGCCTGCCGCAGAGCAGCCGGCCCCGAATGCCGTCTCCGAGCAGGAGGCAGCCGAGGCTGCGACCGCCGACCTCTACGCGCGCCGACCCCGCAAACGCCGTGCCGCCGAGGCCGACGTGACGGCCGACGAAGCCGGTGCCGCTGCGGAGGACGCGGCGGCCGCTGGGACTGAGACTGGCTCCGAGACCGGCGCCGTCCCCGCTACCGCTGATGATGCCCACGCCGCATCCGAGGCGGGCGCTTCTGCGACTGCCGCGGATGCGACCACGGTGAGCCAGCCTGACGTCGCTGCTGATGACACCCAGGAAGGGGGCAACCGATAATGCCCATCGGACCCGCACGCATGCCCTTGCTCGACCACCTTGGCGAGCTGCGCCGGCGCCTGACGATCATCGTGGTGTCGGTGATCGTGGCCACGGTGGTCATGTACTTCGCCACCCCGGTGCTCGTGGACATCCTGAAGGACCCCATCGAGCCCTTCCTCAACGGTCGCGACTTCGTGATCACCTCCTCGCTTGGCGGTTTCTCCATCAAGTTCGGCATCGCCATCAAGGTGGCTGTGGTGATGTGCACCCCCATGATCGTGTGGCAGATCCTCGGCTTCTTCCTGCCGGCCCTCAAGCCCAACGAGCGCAAATGGGTGGTGCCCACGGTTCTCACCGCCACGGTCCTGTTCTTCGTGGGTGCGATCTTCTGCTATTTCCTGATCGTGCCGGCCGGTTTCGAATGGATGATCTCGGAGACCCAGACGATCGCCGAGGCCCTGCCCGAGCTGCAGGATTACATCAATATCGAGATCTTGCTCATGATCGGCTTCGGCGTGGCGTTTGAGCTGCCGCTGATCGTGTTCTACCTGGCCGTGTTCCACATCGTGCCCTACGCCAGCTTCCGCGCGGCGTGGCGCTACATCTACGTCATCATGCTCGTGGTGTCGGCCTCCATCACGCCCGACGCCTCGCCGGTGACGCTCATGTTCATGTACGCGGCTATGCTGTCGCTCTACGAGATCGCGCTGGCGGTTACGCGCGTGGTCATCCTGGCGCGTGACGGCAAGGCGGGCCTCACCCAAAGCCGTCTGGGCCTGTTCGGCGATGACGACGATGAGGACGAGGAGGCATAGACACAACCATGCACGAGATGGGAATTGTCTCGGGTATCCTACAGGTTGCAGCTGATTCGGCGCGCAGGGCCCAGGCTCTGCGCGTCGTTGCCGTTTCGGTGCGTATCGGCGACATGTGCGAGGTCGTGCCCGAGTCGCTCGACTTCGCCTGGGAGGTCCTGCGCGATGAAGACCCGCTGACCGCTCGCGCCGAGCTGCGATGCGAGCGGGTGCGTCCGGCGAGCGTGTGCATGGCATGCGGGCACGCCTTCGAGCACGATCGTTTCCACCTGCGGTGCCCGCAGTGCGGCAGCGCCGAGACCCGCCTCGAGCACGGACGCGAGCTCGATATCGTGTCGCTGGACATCGAGACGCCCGACGACGCGGCTCCCAACGACGAGACGCCTGACGACAAGACGCCCGACGACGCGGCTCCCGGCGACGAGACGGGCGCTGGAGACGCTGCGTAGCGGATAGTTGCCGCACGCGATGAGGGCGCCCACGACGGCGGTGGTTGATTCGGCGGCGAGAGGTCTGTTGAGGAGCGGCCGTTCTTGCGGCGCATGGTCCTTGCGGCAGCGGGACCGCCGTCGGTGCCGAGCACGCCGTCGGTGCCGCCCGTACCGTCGAGGTGGAGGGCTATCATGGAGCACGATCTCATGTGATACGTGCGGAAGGGGAGAGGGGATCCATCATGGCAGAGCAGACGATCGAGGTCGCGCAGCCGGTGCTATCGCGCAACGAGCGCATGGCGGCCGGGCTGCGCGAACGGTTCCGGGCGAGCGGCACCTTTGTGGTCAACGTGCTGTCGAGCCCCGGGTCGGGCAAGACCACAACCATCCTCGCCACGAACGAGCGCCTGCGCGCGCATGGCCTGACCTGCGCGGTTATCGAGGGCGACATCGCCTCGGATGTGGATGCGCGCGCGTGCAAGGAGGCGGGCATGCCGTCCATCCAGATCAACACGGGCGGCCTGTGCCACCTGGAGGGCAACATGATCTCCCAGGCGGTGGACGCCTTCGACGCCAGCGTGGGCCTGGGCAGCATCGACGTCATCTTCATCGAGAACGTGGGCAACCTGGTGTGCCCGGTCGATTTCGACCTGGGCGAGAACCTCTCCATCATGATCTTGTCGGTGCCCGAGGGCGACGACAAGCCGCTCAAGTACCCGGGTATCTTTCAGCACGCGGGTGCGCTGCTGCTGAACAAGGTCGACGTGGCCCCGGCGTTCGATTTCGACCTTACGGCCTACAACGCGGTGCTCGACGACCTGAACCCGCGCGCGCCGCGCTTTTCGGTGAGTGCCCGGCATGGCGCGGGCATGGACGCCTGGTGCGCGTGGCTGCGCGCCCAGATCGAGCGCGAGAAGGGCACCGGTGTGGCGTAGCGCTGCATCCCGGCGGCGGAGTGCGCCCAACAGGGCGGTAGGACCCGGCGGGGAGTTGCGGACCGGTTGAACCCGGCGGGCCGACTGCGCTCGGTGAGGTGCCGGGGCCGTCCGCGCCCTGCGGGGCACCCCGCCCTGCGGGGAAGGTATGCTGCGGCAGGGTGCATCGGGTCCCGTCGCCCGCCCTCTGCAGCGCAGCGCGGTGCCCCGTCGCCCGCCTCGCCGTCCGCGCGCTCCGGCCCCAGATCGTGCGTCCGCGCTTCGTGCCGGTTTCGCGAACGGCGGGTGTCTCGCGTATACTGGGCGACACATGCACAGATGATACGCAGACGAAGGAGCCGATCGGTGAAGCTGGTTGTCGCTGAGAAGAATATCGCCGCGCAGAAGATTGCACAGCTGCTGTCCGACGCCGGCAAGCCCCGTGCCGACAAGGTCTACAACACGCAGGTCTACCGCTTCACGGTGGGCGGTGAGGACTGGGTGTCCATGGGCCTGGCCGGCCACATCCTGGCCCCCGACTTCCCCGACGAGGTGCTGTTCGACAAGAAGATGGGCTGGTACAGCCTGAGCGAGGAGGGCGAGGTCCTGCCGGCCGAGGTGCCCGAGGGCCTGGCACGTCCGCCGTATGACACCAAGCGCAAGCCCTATCTCGCCAACGGCATCTCCATCAAGGGTTGGAAGGTCGAGAGCCTGCCGTACCTCACCTGGGCTCCCATTGTGAAGACGCCGGCGGAAAAAGAGATCATCCGCGTGCTCAAGAACCTGGCGAAGAAGGCCGACGAGGTCATCATCGCCACCGACTTCGACCGCGAGGGCGAGCTGATCGGCTCGGACGCCCTGAATATGGTGCGCGAGGTTGCCCCGGAGCTGCCGGCGTCGCGCGCCCGCTACTCGGCGCTCATCAAAGGCGAGGTGACCGAGGCGTTCGCGAACCTCGTCAAGCTCGACCAGGACCTGGCCGACGCCGGCGAGTCCCGCCAGTACATCGACCTGATCTGGGGCGCGGTGCTCACGCGCTACCTCACGCTCGCCAAGTTCGGCGGCTTCGGCAACGTGCGCTCCGCCGGCCGCGTGCAGACGCCCACGCTGGCGCTGGTGGTGGAGCGCGAGCGCGAGCGCATGGCGTTCGTGCCCGAGGACTACTGGCAGATCCGCGGCATGGGCGAGGCGAGCTCGCAGGAGTTCAAGATCGCCCACACTACGGCCCGCTTCACGGACAAGGCGGCGGCCGAGGCGGCATTCTCCCATGTGGAGGGTGCCACCACCGGCACCGTCACCTCGGTGGCCAAGCGCAGCCGCAAGCAGCAGCCTCCGGTGCCGTTCAACACCACGGCCCTGCAGGCGGCTGCGGCGGCCGAGGGCATCAGCCCCGCGCGCACCATGCGCATCGCCGAGTCCCTCTATATGAGCGGTCTGATCTCCTACCCGCGTGTGGACAACACCGTTTACCCGCGCAGCCTCGACATCGCCGGCATCGTGCAGGGCCTGGCTACGGGCACCCCGGCGCTTGCTCCTGTGTGCAAGAAGATCCTGGCGGGGCCGCTCACGCCTACGCGCGGCAAGGTGGAGACCACCGACCACCCGCCCATCCATCCCACCGGCCAGGGCGACCCCTCCACGCTCGACGGCGGACAGCTCAAGCTCTACAACCTCATCGCGCGGCGCTTCCTGGCCACGCTCATGGGGCCGGCCACCATCGAGAACACCAAGCTGGTGATCGACGTGGCGGGCGAGCCGTTCGCCGCGAGCGGTGACGTGCTGGTGGAGGCGGGCTTCCGCGAGGCCTATCCGTACGGCCTCAAGCGCGACGAGCAGATGCCCGCGCTGGCCGAAGGCGATGCGGTGGCGGTGCGCGACATCAAGCTGGAGGCCAAGCAGACCGAGCCGCCGGCGCGCTATTCGCAGGGCAAGCTGGTGCAGGAGATGGAGAAGCGCGGTTTGGGCACCAAATCCACGCGCGCGAGCATCATCGAGCGCCTCTATACTGTGCGCTATCTCAAGAACGACCCCATCGAGCCCAGCCAGCTCGGCATGGCAATCGTGGACGCGCTGTCGCAGTTTGCGCCGCGCATCACCACGCCCGAGATGACCGCCGAGCTCGATGAGGATATGACGAAGGTAGCCGAGGGCAAGGACACGCAGGACCATGTGGTCGAGCATTCGCGGGCGCTGCTCGCCGGCATGCTGGACGCGCTGATCGAGCACAAGGACGATTTGGGCGAGGCCATCTCCGACGCCGTGACCGCCGACGCGCGCGTGGGCGCGTGCCCCAAGTGCGGCAAGGACCTGGTGATGAAGACGAGCGCCAAGACGCGCGGCAGCTTCATCGGGTGCATGGGGTGGCCGGAGTGCGACGTGACCTATCCGGTGCCGAGCGGCGTGAAGGTGAGTCCGCTGGAGGGCGAGGCCGCCGTGTGCCCGGAGTGCGGAGCGCCGCGCATCAAGTGCCAGCCGTTCCGCCAGAAAGCCTACGAGCAGTGCGTGAATCCCACGTGCCCCACCAACTATGAGCCCGATCTCAAGGTGGGTGAGTGCTCGGTGTGCGCTGAGGCCGGGCGCCATGGCGACCTGATCGCGCATAAGAGTGAGAAAAGCGGCAAACGGTTTATCCGCTGCGAGAACTACGACGAGTGCGGTGTGAGCTATCCGCTGCCCGCTCGTGGCAAGCTTTCCGCCACCGGTGAGGTGTGCGAGCACTGCGGCGCGCCCGTGGTGGTGGTCGAGACGGCGCGCGGTCCGTGGCGCATCTGCGTGAACATGGATTGTCCCGGCAAGGAGAAGAAGCCTGCCCGCGGCAAGGCGGGGTCGGCGAAGAAGACCTCGGCTACGGCCAAGAAGACCTCGGCTGCGGCCAAGAAGGGCGCGAAGAGCGCTGCGGGGAAGAAGACTTCAGCTGGGAAGAGCTCGGCTGCGAAGGGCGCGGCCGGGAAGAGCTCGGCGGCGAAGGGAGCTGCCGGGAAGAAGGCCGCTGGCAAGTAGCCGACGACTGCGCAGAAGGCCGCTGGCGAGAAACCAACGACTGCGTAGATTGCGGCGTCAAAGAGGGCCGTTGCCAAGACGCCCCGCATCCCGGTCGTTCGTAGAAGCGCGGCTCGCGCACCGGCGAGCAGTATAGCCCGCCCCCGCGCATCCGTGCCCTTGTTGTCCGCGGGGTGCGGGTTCATGCGCACTTGGTCGTCTGTGAGGGCATGGGTCCATGTGTCCTTGCAGTCCGAAAGAATGCGGGTTCGCGTTTTGGCCGTCTGGGGATCCTGGGTTCGGCTTTCGTCCATTCAGGCGTGAAAATCGGCCCCAGATGGCCAAAAGCCGAACCCGGAACGCGCCGACGGCCGAAATCCGCACCCGAAACGCTCCAAATGGACGGAACTCGCACCCGGGACGCATCGATGGACATAACCCGAACCCGAGATGTGTCGATTGCCGAAATCCGAACCCGAGATACGTCGATGGGCAAAACCCGCACCCGGAATGCCCCGATGCCCAAAACCCGCACCCGGGATATGCCAATGTCCGGGACCCGGGCTCCGGAAACCAGGCGATGGACGCGATTCGCACCCGGATTGTGCCGACGGCAAGGGCCCGCACCCGGAGGCCCTCGTTGATGGCAAGAACCCGCCTCCGGAGACTCTCGTTGATGGCGGGAGCCCACATTCGGAGGCCTACCCCGATAGTCGAAACCAGAACCCGGAAGTTTGTCGCTGCCTGGAACCTGAACCTGGACCGCCCTGCCGGATGAGCCGAACCCGAAAGGCCCTCCTTGTCATTTGAAGCCTGAACCCAATTTGAAGCCTGAACCCAATTACTTGCCGTTGGGCAAAACGAAACCCCGGAGACCTGCTGTTCGGAGGGTGGGTCAACATAAGCCCTATCAGCCCATCAAAACCACGTATGAGCGACAGCCCACACTGCCGCAGGATCCCTGTCCTCGGATCGCCCCAAACCGTTCACCTAATAGAACGGCATTTCGCCGAATGGGTGGAGGCGTTGCTAATTATTGTCCGAGTCAAGGCGTAAGCTGTCTTCCAGGGATGAAAAAGGCCCTCATCCGAGGGCCCTATGCAAGTCAAGAAGCCGTCTACACGGCGCCCGAAGGCATTTTTGGCAAAGCCGTATTTTGACTCGCAGTGTCGTCCTGACTGGTAATCAAGACGTGCTTACTGTAGCACAGATGGAGGACGGAATGAAGCTCCGCAACATTCAGGGAGATTACAATATCGGCCTCGACCTTGGGTCGGCGTCCGTTGGCTGGGCGGTTACAAGCATCGACGGCGAACTGCTGATGCAGAACGGCAAGCCCACTTGGGGCAGCAGGGTGTTCCCAAAAGGTGAGACGGCTGCCGATGCGCGGCTCAAGCGCGGACAACGCAGGCGCTATGAGCGCCGCCGCTGGCGCCTCGATCTTCTGCAGCGGTTTTTTGAAGAAGAGATGTCCGCAGTCGACCCGACATTCTTTATCAGGCTGAAGCAGTCGCGCTTGATGCCATCGGATAGAGGCGAAGCATGCCGCGATTACCATAGTCCGCTGTTCGTTTCTGCCGAAGCAGAGCGGGAGTGCTACCAGCGCTTTCCCACGATCTATCATCTGCGTGCATGGCTGATGACAACCGACGACAAAGCCGATCTGCGCGAGATATACCTTGCGCTTCATAACATCGTGAAGCACCGCGGCAACTTCCTGCACCAGGACAACCCCGGCCTCAGCGCCACGGCGGCGAATATGGGCGAATCGATCGAGGCCCTGTGTGTCGCGCTCGATGACCGCTGTGCCGCGCTCGACATGTTGTGTAGTTGCGATACGGCCTCCCTGCAAAAGGAGCTCGAGGACCCCTCGACGTCTCGTGCCCATAAGCGGGAATCCGTCGAGAAGCTGTTCGGTTTCGACAAAGACGCACAGAAAAACCATGGGGAAGAATATCGCCAAGGCAATCGTTGGCTACAAGGCCGATTTCTCTTTGGCGCTTGCCGCTGAGTTTGAAGACGCCTCGTTCAGTCTTTCCGATGATGAGAAGGTTGAGGCTGCCCTCTCCGCTGTCCCCGACGATGCGGCAGCTCTGTTCGATGCCATTCGCTCAGTTTATTCCGCGTATGTCCTTTCAGGCATCCTCAGCTCGGGAGATGGTTCCCCGCTGACCTCGGGCGTGCTCGAGTCTGTGCGGGGAGGGACCATCTCGTTTTGCAAGGTGCGCGAGTACGAGCAATACAAGCAGGATCTGGCTCTGCTCAAGCAGCTGGTGCGCACATATGCGCCGCGGGAGTTCGACGGCTTCTTCCGTGGCGAGATGTACCCCGATACCCATCGCTACGACCCTTCGAAAGCGAAGGGCTACACCCGTTACAACCTGACGCATACGGTTGCATACGCCGATTTCTTTAAAGAGGTCAAGACGCGTCTCGATAAGACGGATGCCGTTTCCGACGCGCGCTACCAAGATATGCTGAGCCGATTCGGAGAGGAGCGCTTTCTGCGGCGACTCAAAACGAGCGACAACGGCAGCATTCCCTATCAGCTTCATCTCGAGGAAATGGATGCGATCCTCGAGAATCAGGGCGGGCACTATCCCTTCCTGCGTGAGTATCGCGAGAAGATCGAGTCACTTGTGAGCTTCAGGATTCCCTACTACGTGGGGCCGTTGACGCAGAAAAACGCGGCGCTCGACCACCATGGCGATCCTCGCTTTGCATGGGCTACGCGCAAGCCTGGGATGGAAAACGAGCCCGTATATCCCTGGAATTGGGAGGAGGTTATCGACAAGGGCCATGCTGCGCATGCGTTCATCCAGCGCATGACGAGCGACTGCACCTATCTCATGGGGGAGGACGTTCTGCCGCGCAACTCGCTGCTCTATGAGGAGTTCTGTGTTCTCAACGAGCTGAACGGTGCGCGCTATTCCGTGGATGGAGACGATTGGCGCCGCTTCGACTACGCGGATCGAATGGGCATTATGGATGACCTGTTCAGGCAGCGCAGAAGCGTGACCTACAAGATGGTCGGGGATTGGATGCGTGCCAATCGGGGATGGGCCCATGTGCACGTTCGCGGCGGGCAGGGGGATGCAAGGTTCGAGTCGTCCCTGCCTGCATATCGCTTCTTCTGCAAGGACATTTTCAACGTGGACGAGCTTCCCGCAGAGACGGTTCCCATGGCGGAAACCATCATCTTGTGGAGCACCCTATTCGAAGACCGCTCGATTCTCAAGGAGCAGCTTGAGCGCACCTTCTCCGATCGGCTGAGCGCTGAGCAAATCAAGGCAATTTGCAAGAAACGCCTGACGGGCTGGGGCGAGCTTTCCGAGAAGTTCTTGGCCGGATTGAAGGTGGGCGCCGATGGCGGCCCCCGCTCCATTATGGACATCCTGCGCGAAGGCAGCCCTACGGGCGGCGAGCAGGGCAGAACCATGGTCCTGATGGAGATTCTCCATGACGAGCGATTGGGATTCGAGAAGGCTGTCGAGGCTGCGAACGCCGAAAAGCTTGCTGCTGCCGGGCGCCTCGAGGTTGAGGACCTGCCGGGTTCTCCCGCCCTGCGGAGAACGGTCAACCAGGCGGTCCGTGTTGTCGAGGAGATCGTGCGTATTGCGGGCAAGGCGCCTGCGCATATCTTCGTGGAAAACACGCGTGACGAGGATCCTTCGAAGAGGGGAAAGCGGACGAAGCGACGCTACGATGCGGCGAGGGAGGCGGTCGACGCGTTTAAAAAGGAGAATGCTGAACTTGCACGTGCATTCAAGGAATGCAAGGTGCCCGATTATGACAATGAGCGGCTCGTGCTCTATTTCATGCAGGGCGGCAAGAGCCTATATTCGGGAGTTCCGCTCGACGTGCGCCGTCTTTCCGAATACGAAGTCGACCATATCATCCCCCAGTCGTATATCAAGGACGATAGCTTCGAAAACAAAGCGCTTGTGTTTAAGAGCGAGAATCAAACGAAGACCAATCAGCTCCTGCTCCCGCAGGCCGTGCGCTCAAAGATGGCGGGTTACTGGAGGGAGCTGCATGACCATGGACTCATCGGAGATAAGAAGTTCAACAACCTCATGTGCTCCGATGTGAGTGAGCGCCGCATCAAGGGCTTTATTGCGCGCCAGCTTGTCGAGACCGCGCAGATCGTGAAGTTGACGAAGATGGTGCTTGAAAACCGCCTGCCTGAGTCACGCGTGCTGCCGATCAAGGCGAGTCTCTCCCATGAGTTGCGAGAGGCGAAGTGCTACCACAAGTGTCGCGAAATCAACGACTTCCACCATGCCCACGACGCTTTGCTTGCTGCGGAAATCGGCAGGTTCCTGCTTCTAAGGCATTCGGGCATGTACGACAACCCGATTGGATATGCGCATGTGGTCAAGAGCTTCGTGCGCGCGCAGGCGGAAGAATCGAAGAAGACCGGCCGCATGCCGGGTTCGGCCGGCTTTGTTGTGTCGAGCTTCCTGCATTCGGGTTTTGACAAGGAGACGGGAGAGGTGTTCAAGGATGCCTGGGACGCGGAGTTCGAGTGCGGGCGCATCCACAGGTACCTTAACTATCGCCAGGTGTATTTGAGTCGCATGCCGGAGGAAACCGCAGGGGCCTTCTGGGATGCGACCATCTATTCGCCGCGCAGCAAGATGAAGCTGTCCCTGCCGTTGAAAGAGGGGTTGGACCCCGCAGTGTACGGCGGCTATTCTTCCGAGAAATATGCCTATTTCTTCTGCTATTACGCCAAGGACAAGAAGGGAAAGCGGATCATCGATTTCGCTCCGGTTCCGGTGTCCCGTGCGGCTGGGGGCAAGGTTGATATCGAGTCGCTCGGACGTGAGGTTGCTTTAGGGAGAGGGTATCAGTTTGAGCGGATTGCCCGGGCGAAGATCGCTGTCAAGCAGTTGATCGAGGTTGATGGGTGCAGGCTGTTTATTACAGGCGCCGGTGAGGTTAGGAGCGCCAGCCCCTTGGCGTTCAGCCAGGATGATACTGCGACTGTCGTTGAGGCAGTTTTCAGGCAACGCGGGCGATGGCCAGAATCTTGATCGACTTTTTGATAAGGTGACGAGAGGAATGGAGCGATTTGACAAGCGCCTGTTCGATAATCTGAAATTGGATACTCGCGCTGCCGCCTTCAAAGTATTGAGTATTGAAGATAAGGTTCTTGTGTTAAAGGGCCTCATTTCTCTAGCTGCTGCGTCCAGTAACGTAGGAGATATGCGCCCCATTGGTGGCGCAAAGAACGCTGGCACCTTGAAGGTTAGCTTTAGGAACGTGCTGTCCAACCAAGGCATCACATTCATTGATCAATCTGTGACTGGCATGTTCGAGAGGAAAACCTACATTGGGCTTTAGGACCATTTTTATCGAAAGCCCCTGTCGGCTTTCGTACAAAAGCGGTTATATGGTTGTGCGCAAGGAGGATGATGTGGCGAAGATCCATCTATCGGAGATTTCGTCCATCATGCTCCAAACGATGCGGGTGTATATCAGCGCCTATCTGATGGCAGAGTTGGCAAAGAGCAAGATTTCTCTCGTCTACTCCGATGAGAAATGCAATCCCATTGGGCAGGCGCTGCCGCTCTACGGTGCGCACAATGTGAGCAAGCGGATCCAGGAGCAGCTTGCTTGGGGCGAGCCAATCAAAAAACGCGTGTGGCAACGTGTGGTGAGGGAGAAGATCCGTCAGTAGGCGGCGCTTCTTGCCGATCGCGATCTTCCGGAGGCTCGAGTACTCAGGGCCGCCGTCGATGAGGTGAGGTCTGGGGATACGACCAATCGGGAGGCTCATGCCGCGCGCGTGTACTTTCAATCGCTGTTTGGTCAAGGGTTTTCGCGCGATGCCAGCTGCCCTGCGAACGATGCCTTGAACTACGGCTATGCCGTACTGCTGTCCGCCGTCAACCGAGAGGTTGTTTCCCGTGGGTATCTGACGCAGTGCGGCATTTGCCATCACAGCGAGTACAACGAGTTCAACCTTGCCTGCGACCTGATGGAGCCTTTCAGGCCGATGGTTGACCGGATGGTCGACGAGTGGATTGGAGCCGAGTTTGATTCAGGGGCCCGCCGCATGCTCGGCGATCTTATGAACACAACGGTTGGGTATCGGGGCGGCGCGTATAAGCTCGGATCTGTGGTGTCACTGTTTGTCCAGGATTGCATCAACGCCCTGAATAAAAAGATCGGCGTTGACGAGATTCAGGGTTTTGATGCGGCATGAGCTCAAGGGGCCGGGTGAGGTACATGAGGCTGTTGGTGTTCTTCGACCTGCCGGTAACTACTGCGATTCAGAGAAAGAGATACGCACAGTTCAGAAAATACCTGGTAAAAGACGGATTTCTTATGGTTCAGCAGTCGGTGTATTCAAAGCTGGTCATAAACGAGGCGGCAGCCTCGGGGGCGGTGTCTCGCATGAGGGTGCATCGGCCTCCGGAGGGTCTTGTTCAGGTGCTCAAGGTGACTGAAAAGCAGTACGCCACGATGAGCTATATCACGGGAAGCGAGGCGGTGCGCGATGAGGTGGATACCATGGAGGAGTTTTTAGTGCTATGAGACTGGTGTTTTCCGGTGCAGATGGCCCGATCGAGGTTAATATGGGCCGCGTCCGCACCGTTGAGATGGAAAATCCCCACCTGTTTACACGCGTGTGCCGCTCATTCATTGCGGGCGGAGACGTTGACGCGTTCGAACCATTCTCCCTGTGGGACGGCGATGGAAGCGAGCTGGCCCCCGCAAAACGCTGCTTGTGGTGACCGATCCTTTGCGCTTCCATGGAACGGTGCGGATTTGGGCGGAAGTTACCTGCAGTGATGGAGTCGCTTCATTTGAGGATGAAGATGCCCGGAGTGCGTTTGAGGGCTATGGCAGGCAGTTGGCGGCGTTTGCGTTCCGTTTGACGCATCAGGTGGAATGCGACTACCGATTCAACGTAGAATGGGATGTGCGCCGATACCTAAAAGCATTTGGTTTCGCCGCCAACCGAGGTGAAGGCCTTCCGTACATTGAGATGCTGAATACGTTTCTTGATTTCGCTTCCGATATGCAGCTCAAGAAGGTGCTCGTGTTCGTGAACCTTAAAACTTTTTTGAGCGAAAACGAGTTCGAACAGTTCCTCGGTAGAGTGTTTTTTCACGAATTTATGGTTTTGCTCCTGGAGAGCAAGGCATGCGCGATAGATTATGAATATGAGGATAAGACGGTGATCGACCAGCACTTTCTTGAGATTTAACGACACGTTTTGTCAGGGCGAACGTCCTCTTAGCAGGGAGGAATTTGCTTCAATGGTTTTGGAGCAGTGTCGTTCTGACTGGTAATCCAACTTGAGGGAGAGCGTGGAGAGCTTGTCGCGCGTTTTGGAGCAGTGTCGTCCTGACTGGTAATTCAGCCCCGGGAGCGCGCAGCAGGTACGGCGGGAGCTGCATCGACCCATACGCCTTCAAGGACTACGGCGGTTATGCCTATGAGCTGATGAGCATGGGCCTGGAGACGCTGTACCGCTTGCCGGGCGATATCTCAGGGACCCCGGGACGCTAAAATGGGTGCTGGAGATGGTCGAGAGGTTCGGAGGGTGATATGAGGCCGGGAGACCACGCCGTTTACGAGATAGGCCCCGAGGGGTCGCGGGTCCGCTGCTTCATGTGCACGGCGGACGCCCGCAGGGCGGGCATGTCGGCGCTCGAGCGGGAGGCCGACAAGGTCGTTGACGACGGGTTCAGCAGGCCCGAGCACATGGACCCGGCGAACAGGACCGACCCCTACAGGGAGATAGAGAAAATACTCGCCGAGCGCTACGGGAGCGCCCGCATGGTGGAGGCGCACTACGACTGGCGTCCCGGCGTGCGCTACTGATCCCTGACAAAAGCATAGAAGCAGGTCGGAGAGGGCCCCGCTCGCGCGGGGCCCTCTTTTGCGCCGCGCGACGGCGGCCGGACAATCCTGCCAGCAAATTCACCCCGGGCCGACCGGAACCGGGGACGCGCCGGTTCACCAAGGGCGTTCAGGGAGGCGCAGTGAGCAGGATCGCAGAGGTGCTGGAGGCCGCCGGGCTCGGGCAGGACGTCGCCGGGCTCGGGCGCGCGAGAGGTTCCGCGCCGAGTTCGACGCCGCCGTCGGAGGGCGGTCTTGTCGCATCGGACGCCTGCGGCTGTTTTTAGATTGAGGGCTGTGGCTGTCTTCGGACGGGGGCCGCGGTAAGCATGCTGTCCGTTCGCTTGGCAAGGGCTTAGCACTTGGTCTGTCTCGAAAAGCGGGACTCGTGATCTGGCTGTCCGCGGGAATGCGGGCCCACATATCAGGTATTTGGAGAGGCCTGCGGAGAGGTTCGGCCTTGTGCCACGATTGTCCGTTGGAACGATGGCTTGTGCTCAGTTGTTGGCAGCGGCCTGGGTCCGTGTGTTGGCCACCTTTGAGAACGCAGGGTCACGTGTCCCTGCCGTCCGCAAGAATGCGGGTTCGCGTTTTGGCCGTCTGGGGATCCCGGGTTCGGCTTTCGTCCATTCAGGCGTGAAAATCGGCCCCGGATGGCCAAAAGCCGAACCCGGAACGCGTCGATGGACAAAACCCGAACCCGGATTATGTCGACGGCCGAAACCCGCACCCGGGACGCCCCAAATGGACGGAGCCCGCAACCGGGATGCATCGATGGATGAAATCCGAGCCCAGGAACGATTCGATGTCAGAATCCTGGACCACGCGCGCCCGCCTATGGCCGAAATCAGCACCCGGAACGCGCTGACGGACGAAACCCGAACCCGGAAGATGGGTGACGGAAGAAGCCCGAACCCGAAACGCTCCGAAGCCCTGCCTAGCAGCTCGTCGATGTCGGGACTCAAGCCCGGATGCCCATCGATGCTCGAAGTCCGAACCCGGAACGCGCCGACGGCCGAAACCCGACCCGGAGTGCGTTGACGGCAGGGGTCCGAATCTGGATGCCCGACAAGAGGCCTGAGTTGAACGTCCATTCCCGCCCGTGCTGACCCGTCAACTGGCTCAGCCCGCGGCGTGTCGGACGTCCTCCGCGAGCCAGATGTTGCCGCCGGTGATGCGAAGCGTGTGAGCATGTGGAGCCAGCGGGCTTCCA
>ENA-OQMN01000051-OQMN01000051.1-human-gut-metagenome-genome-assembly--contig:-NODE-51-length-45135-cov-13.303235_pt1 | contig 45135 bp, 32 predicted proteins | sample MGYA00242765_ERZ504861 | MGnify/ENA primary metagenome ERZ504861 (study PRJEB26092, sample SAMD00036417) | human gut metagenome | host: Homo sapiens | study: EMG produced TPA metagenomics assembly of... | reverse complement strand
GAGGAAGGAAAACTGCTGCGCTGCAACCGTTCCATTCAGGCAGAGGGTGCCTTCGGACAGCTAAAGCACAATCGGAATTTCAAGCGTTTCCTTACCGGCGGTAAAGTCAAAGTCCTGGCGGAGCTTCTGTTTTTGGGGCTTTCCCAAAACATTGCTCACCTGCTGGCAAAGTGCAACAGTGGACTGCAAAATCTGCATTTGATTCAGCCTAAAGCATACCTGAATTTCTGATTTTTGAAAATTTGGAAAACAGGCTCCTCTGGAAAACAATCGTTATCCAGAAGGGCCTGTTTGAGTTATCTGCTTTTTGGAAATTAGGGGGTCTATGGCGAGCGTTTTTGTGCTTCTGGAGGCATTTAACCGTAAAGAGGCTGCTGCACTTGGATTTTTTCCTTGTGCAACAGCCTCTTTTCTTATGTCTCAATACGTCGTGATTGTCGTCCCAACGAAATAATGCGTCAGAATATCCTGATAGCCCCAGCCGTTGCGGGCGTAGCCGATGGCGCCCCACTGGCTCATGCCGCAGCCGTGGCCGTAGCCGTAGACATCAAAGATAAAGCAGTCCAGATCGGCGTTGTAGCTGACCGTGAAGCACTGGCTGCGCAGGCTGCGCCCGTCAACGCTCTGGCGGGCCAGCAGATTTTCGCGGAACCAGCGCCCGCTGACGGTGCCGACGCCCGCGTCCGGGCCGACCTGGATCTTGGCGACCCAACCGTACTGGTTGGCGGACTGGATCGTGAACCAGCTGTTGGGGTCCACGCCGGACAGGTCAATGTTCATCACATCGCGGATGCGGTCCTGCAGTGTCTGGCGGGAGAAGCGGGCCGTGCCGCTGGAATTGCCGTTCGTGTTCCAGTGGCTGGACACGCTCTGGTCATACGGGCTGTCCACGGCCTGCAGCCAGGCGCGGTCATTGCCCCAGACCTCGGCAGCGGAGGCCGTGCCGGTGCTGGCCGACGCAAAGTACGGCGTGAAGCAGACCTGCCCGTTGTAGGTAACCAGCACATGGGCTACCTCCTGCGCGGCGGCCAGCGCGGCAGCGCCCGGGTCGGCACCCAGCACCGACGGGTAGCCCGACTGGCTGATGATCCAGCAGTGGGTCGCCACGCACTGAGCCTTGTAGGCTTCGGCGGGTGCGTTGGGGCCCAGCTCGTTCTGGGCCACCATGGCCAGGCACTGCACCAGATCCATTGTCTGGGCCGTGCCGTTCATCGTCACGTTGATGGTCTCCCCTGTGCCGCTGTTGTCGGGCTGAGGAGCCTCGGTGGGGGCGGCTGTCGGCTCGGTCGTCGTCTCACCGGCGGCGGAATCCGCCGGAGGCTCGGTGGGCGCAGACGTGGCCGTCGGTTCCGGCGTGGCGCTGGTCTTGATCTGATCCACCGTCACGGTCTGCTCGGGCAGACTGCCCTCGGCGCCCTTGTTCAGGTCGGCCTCCGCGGCGGAGGTCGAGCCGGCCACGTCGGTCAGGCCCGCCAGCAGCTTGTCGGTGCTGGCCAGCAGGCTGTCCGTGATGGCCTGCAGGTCGTCCGCGCGCTGGGCCAGGTCCGCCGTGTCCGCGGCGGTGTCGCTGCCCGTGCCGCCGTTCTTGCGGGCGGCCTGGGCGGCGGTGCTCTGCTGGGCGTAGCGGTCCACACTGGCCTGCACCAGCGTGCTGACCGTCGGCATCGGCTGGCCCTTGCGCTCATACTGGGCCGCCGTCAGCAGCGGCTCCTCCGCTGCCGCGATGGCCGAGGTGTTTAAAAGCTCTGCCTCTCCCTCGCGGATCAGCCGCCCCGTGATGCAGAGCAGCACACCGCTCTCGTCACTGTGGGTCGTCACGGTCAGGAAGCGGGAGTCGTCACTCACGTCAACGCCGGTGTCAAACAGGCTGCGGGCCTGAATGCCCGCGACGAAGGTCAGGTAGTCGTAATAGCTCGACAGGTCGGTGCTGCCGTACAGGTCAAATGCGCCCGCGCCCTGCTCGGACGGGTCAAAATAGTAGACCGCGATAGCCTTGAAGCGGTAGACACCGCCCGCCGTGTACAGCGTGAAGCCGCTGTTCTGCTTGAGCGTATCCTCGTCGGCCAGCGCCTTGTAGTCGCTGCCCGTGCATTCCACCACGGTGTTGCCGGGGGTGGCGGCGTCCAGTGCGCTGGGCGTGGCAAAGCGGACGATGGACGGTGCCTCGCCGCTCTCGGGCGTTTCTGGGTCGGGCGTGTCGGCGGCGTAAACCAGTGCGCCGTCCAGCCCGGGCCAGCCCAGATAGCCGACGACGCCGGGGCGGCGCTCCAGCGCCTTGCCCAGGTAGTTCTCGGCGGTCGTATCGTAGAGCGCCGTGCCGTAGCTTTTGGCCGCGGGACGTGCGCCCAGATCACAGCGCAGGAACAGCCACAGCGCCCCGCCGCCCAGCACAAGCACCAGCGTCAGCACGACAAGCCCCAGAATAACGGTGCGTCTGCGGCGGCGCTCGCTCTTTTCAATGATCTCAAGGCTGCGGTTCTTGATGCTGGGCTGCACCGGCTCGCTCTCGGGCTTTTCGGCCTTGCGGCGGCGCTTTTTGTCGGTTTTCCGCGCGGCCTTTTCTGCGGCGGCCTCCTCAACGGCGCTGGCGTCAAACAGCTGGGTCGCAGCGCGGGTAAAGTCCTCGACGCTGGCGTTCTTGCCCGCGGCCTCGGCGGCGTCATCGGCAGCCTGCGCGGCGGCGATGGCGGCGGGGTCAAGATCCGCGGAGAAGTCGGGGATGTCATCGTCCAGCACCGACGGTGCGGGGGCACGGCCCTGCGGGACGTCGGGCAGAGGTGCTTCGTCCGCCGGGGCGGGCGGCTCCACGGGCCGGGCACGGCGGATGCGGGCGTGCCGCGGCGCTTCCGGTCCGGACGTCCGGGCCGGCTCCGGGGCCGCCGTCTGCGCGTCCGCGTCCGCTTCAAAGCGGATGACGCCTGTCGGCTCGGAGACCTCGGGCGGCGTCGCGGCGGCATCGCGGCGGTGCAGCGTGCGGTGCGGGGCCGCGGGGTCGGGCACGGCAGACTGCTCCGGCTGCGGGAAGCTCGGCGGGCTGACCGGCGCGGGCCGGTCAAAATCGAGCATCGGCTCAAAATCGGCGGTATGGTCGGCGTCCCGCGTGGGCGGCGTGCGGCGGCGCAGCGAGAACCGCACCGTGTTGCCGCGGCTCCGGGCGGCCTCCGACACAACGAGCAGCGGCCGGTCATGGCCGGGGCGGAACGTGATGCAGGAATCTGTCAGCTGCAGGCCGAACAAACGGCGGCGCAGCAGGTCCAGGATCTGGTTGCCGATGAAGGTATCGTTCATATCGGGCGGCAGGGCGCAGGCCACCGCGCCGCGGCGGTCACACACCAGCACAAAGGGGCACTGCCCGACGCTGGCGGGCATGTAGGCGGCAGCGTAATCCGCGCCCGTGACCTGCAGCGCGGCCAGCGCACGGCCCGCTGCGGCCTGCACAATGTCGCCGGGGAAGCGCCGGAGCAGCTGCTCCGGCACGGTGATGCGGCGGGATTTCTGCGGGTCGGCGTAGCTCTCGGTGCCAAAGTCAAAGACGGCCTCGCTGTGGGGCAGCGGCTGCAAAAGGCTGCCCAGCAGGCGGCCCGTCGGCTCGTCCACGGCAACCAGCAGCTTGCGTTTTTCCAGCAGCGCGTCCAGCGTGGCCTGGGCCAGGCTTGTCTCCCCCTCGGCAAAGACATCGTCGCCAAACTTGGCGCGCAGCCGCGCGGCCCATTTATCGCAGTATTGCTCCGCCATGGCGCGGTTGGGGGCGCTGACCTGCACACAGATGGCAAACTCGCCGTCCCGTTCCAGCAGACGCAGGCCGGGGCAGCCATCATCCCGGATACCCCGCAGCACGGAGGATACCTCCGCGCCCGTGGGCCCGAAAACACGCAGGATTTTCAGTTGAGTGTTGACCATGGTGGAACCTTTCTTGTGTTGAATTGTCTTTTCCTTTGGGGCTGCGCCCGCAGGCGCGTGTCGAAGCGCAACCGCCGAAGGTGTCTGCGGCCCCGCCCGCAAACGAATGAGGGGCAGCCTTGCCACAACCACCCGTAAACGGGCGGTCCCGGGAGCTTTCACCTCATCCGCCGCTGCGGCGGCACCTTCCCCTCAAGGGGAAGGCTTGGGGCTTTATATATCCAGTTCTCTGTCCGCCATCTCCGGCGTGAAACGCACGCTGTCCGGCACATCGAGGCCCAGCGCCATGCGGCGGAGCATATCCAGCGCGTACAGGGCGGCGCGGGTGCGGATGATCTGGCGGTCCTGATAGCCGCCCAGGGTCAGGCGCATTAAATACCCCGTGTCCGTGCGGGTGTCGGCACCGGCCAGATAGACCGTACCCACCGGCTTGCCGGGCAGTGCGCCGCCGGGTCCGGCCAGTCCCGTGATGCCCACGGCCAGCTCCGCACCGGATTCCCGGGCAGCGCCAAAGGCCATGGCTGCGGCCACAGGGCCGGACACGACGTTGACTTTTCAATGACAGCCGCATCCACACCCAGCAGCTTTTGCTTGGCGGCCTCGGCGTAGGTGACAAAGCCATAGCCGAACACCTCGCTGGAGCCGGGCACATTCGTCAGCCGCTCGGCGATCATGCCGCCGGTACAGCTCTCCGCCGCGGCGGCGTGCAAGCCGTGCTCCCGCAAGGCGCGTACCACCGTGTATTCCAGCGCGGGCACGTCCACATCGTAGGCGGCTGCGCCGAGAATCTCTTTAAACTCCGCAATGCGGGCATTGCAGGCGGCCTCGGCGGCCTGCTCGGTGGCCTCGCGGGCCGTCACGCGGATCTCACACTCGCCGGTCTTGCAGTAGATGGCGGCGGTGGGGTTCGCGGCCTCAAACAGCGGCGCGACCTTGCTGGCAATGGCGCTCTCGCCGCCCAGCACCCGCAGCGTGCGGCTGTGGATCGTGCAGTTTTGCCGTTTCAGCAGAATCGGGCGGACCTGCTCGGCCCACATGGCCTTCATCTCCCGCGGGACGCCGGGCATCAGCGCGGCGCAGTGGCCGTCGGCGTCCTCAAACCACGCGCCGGGGGCCGTGCCGTGGTCGTTGATGAGCTTGTGGCCCACCGTCGGGCACATCGCCTGCTTGCGGTTGTTCGGCGTGGGGCGTCTGTTTGTCCGGGCGAAAAAGTCGATGATCTTCTGCCACTCGCCCTCGTCAAAGGCCAGCGTATCGCCGAACGCCTCGGCCACGGTCTCCTTCGTCAGATCGTCCTCGGTGGGGCCGAGACCGCCCGAAAAGACGAGCAGGTCGCTGCGGCTTTTCGCCTGCAAAACCAGCTCCTTCAGGCGGGCGGGGTTATCGCCGATGACATGCTGGTGCATCACGCTGATACCGAGCTCGGCCAGCTCACGGCTTAAAAACTGCGCGTTGGTGTTCAGGATGTCGCCTAGCAGAAGCTCCGTGCCTACGCAGATAATTTCAGCAGTCACAGCAGCTCGTCACCTCCCATGCGGATATAGATTTTCTCGACGTTCTCGGCGGCCTCGGCTTCCAGCGCGGCCAGGCCGGGCATAGCGGCCTCGGCGGCCAAGATCTCGTCCAGCGTCGGGTTCGTCTTGGGGTGCGGCGGGGTAAAGATCGTGCAGCAGTCCTCATACGGCTCGATGGACGTCTCAAATGTACCGATCTTACGCGAAATATTGATGATCTCGATCTTGTCCATGCCGATGCAGGGGCGCAGCACGGGCAGGTCCTGCGCCTGGTCTGTGCAGGCCAGCGCGGCCATGGTCTGGCTGGCGACCTGAGCCAGGCTCTCGCCGGTGATGAGGGCCTGCAGCTCGAGCTTTTTCGCCACCTGATTGGCAATGCGCAGCATGCTGCGGCGCATCAGAACCGTGAACAGCACGTCGGGCGCGTTGTCACGGATATACTCCTGCGGCTTCGTGTAGGGCACGACGAACAGCGTGCAGTTGCCGGTGTACTCGACCAGCTCGCGGGCCAGATCGCGCACTTTCAGCTTGGCGCGCAGGCTCGTGTACGGCGGGCTGGCAAAGTGGATGTGGTGCAGCGCCAGACCGCGGCGGGCCATGCACCACGCGGCGACGGGGCTGTCGATGCCGCCGGACAGCAGGTTCAGCGCGCGCCCGCTCGTGCCGACGGGCAGACCGCCCGCGGCTTCGACCTTGGGGCCGTGGACATAGGCGGCGTAGTCGCGAATTTCCACCATGATCTCCAGCTGCGGGTTATGCACGTCGACGCGCAGATGATGGTGCTTGTCCAGCAGGTAGGCACCCAGCTCGCGGCAGATCTCGGGGCTCTTCATCGGGTAGGTCTTGTCGGCGCGCTTGGCCTCGACCTTGAAGGTGCGGATGCCGCGCAGCGTCTCGCCGAGATACGCCTCAGCGGTCTCGCATATTGCGGCAAAGTCCTTCGGGCACTCGACGGCGCGGCTCAGCTTCACGATGCCGAACACATGGGACACGCGGCGGAACGCCTCGTCCATGTCGAGGCCGTCCTCCTTCGGCTCGATGAAAACGGTGCTCTGGGCCTGATAGACCTTGAACTTGCCCAGCGGCTCCAGCCGCCAGCGGATGGTCTTGGCCAGCCGCGCCTCAAACTTGCCGCGGTTCAGGCCCTTCAGCGTCATTTCGCCCTGATAGGCGAGGATGAGTTCTTTCATAGGAATATTCCTTTCCATATAAATCCTTGGCTTCCCCCTTGGGGGGAAGCTGCCGCCGCAGCGGCTGATGAGGGAAAAGTTTACTGCGGCAACCCGTTCACGGGTCACACCAGCAAGGCCGCCCCTCATCCGGCTGTGGTCGGGGCCACAGCCACCTTCAGTCTACGCGCTAAGAGCCGCCTACGGCGGTTGCGCTCCGACACGCGCCTGCGGGCGCAGCCCCAAGGGGGAAGGCATCACAGCTTTAAATATGTTGCAGCTCCTTCAAGCCATCTCTTACCCCCGCCAGCAGCGCGTCCACGTCCTCGGCGGTGTTATCGGCGCAGAAGCTCACGCGCAGGGCGGTGCGGACGGTCAGGTCGGCGCAGCCCATGGCCAGCAGGGTGTGGCTCGGCTCGCCCTTGTCGCAGGCAGAGCCGCCCGAGACATAGACCGCGCGGGTGTTCAGGTAGTTGATGAAGGTCTGGCTGTTGATGCAGCCGGTGGAGAAATTCACGATCTCCCCCACCGCGTCGTCGGGCGAATTGAGCGTGATGCCGTCCAATTCTTCAAGCCCCGCGCGCAGCTGCCGATTCAGCGCGGCAATGTGTGCAATGCGGGGGCGCAGTTTCTGCTGGCCCTGCGCGGCGGCCACGCCGAGACCCACAATGTAGGGCGTGTTCTCGGTGCCGGGGCGCAGGCCGCGCTCCTGATGGCCGCCGAGATAGGGCGGTTTGAGCGTCTGGCGCTGGCTGTCCCGGATGAACAGTGCGCCGACGCCCTTGGGCGCGTGGACCTTGTGGCCGGAGACGGAGAGCGTATCGACCTCGCGCCATTTCTGCAGGTCGATGGGCATGCGCAGCCACGCCTGCACGGCGTCCACATGGAAGTGGGTGCGGCTGTTGCGCGCCTTGATGCCCTTGCCCAGCGCCGCGATGTCCTGCACGGCGCCGGTCTCGTTGTTGACGGCCATGCAGGCGGCCAGCACCGTGTTTTTGTCGATCTCGGCCAGGAATTTCTGCGTGTCAATGCGTCCGTCCGCCCCGGGCATGACCTCGACGACGGTGAAGCCCTCGTCCTTCAACGCGCGGATGGGGCGCTGCACGCTGGGGTGTTCAAAGCCCGTGACGACGATCTTATTGCCCCAGTGCTTACGCGGGCGGGCCGCGCCGGTCACGGCCATGTTGTTGCCCTCACTGCCGCAGGCCGTGAAGTAGATTTCATCGCTGCGGCAGTGCAGCGTTTTGGCCACGCGGGCGCGGGCCGCGGCAATGGCATCCTGCGCGGCAACGGCGGGGTCATACAGGCTGCTGGGGTTGGCCCAAAGCTCAGTCAGCGCCTCGCTGACGGCCTGCGCCACCGCCGGGTCCACCCGGGACGTGGCGGCGTTATCAAGATAATGCAGCTGGTGGTCGGAAAGCATAGCACTCATTCCTCACATTATTGCACAAAATTATACAGATTAAATTATACACGTTCGCCCAGCAAAAAACAATATTCAGAAACAAAAAAAGGCTTCCCCCGTGGGGGAAGCTGGCCGCGAAGCGGACTGATGAGGGCAGAGTTCATCCCGATTGCCCATTTACGGGCTGTAACCCGGTAGGGGCCGGGCATGCCCGGCCCGCGGCTTACCGGCAAATGTGCTGTAATGGGAAGGCCGCTTTATTCTGTTGACCCTGTAGGGGCGCATTCTATATGCGCCCGGGCAGCTTGCGGCTGCGAAAGCCCCCACGGGCGGATATGGAATCCGCCCCTACGCCTTGTTTTATCTACCCTTACTCCCCAAAATCCTCCGCGGCCTTCTGCATCATCTGCCGGATCGGCAGGTTGTACGGGCAGCGCGGCTCACAGGCACCGCACCGGATGCAGGCACCGGCCTTGGTCTGCAGCGTCGCATAGCGCTCGCGGCCCCACTGCTGCAGGCCGTAGCGGTTCAGATACCCCTGGAACAGGAACACACTGGGGATGGAAATCCCCACCGTGCAGGGCGCACAGTAGTTGCAGCGGCGGCAGAACTGGGTGCCCAGCGCGTCGCGCACCTTCTGGCAGGCGGCCTCCTCTTCGGGCGTGAGCGGGGCGGTGTTGGCCGCGCCCGCCACGTTGGCGTTCAGCTCCTCCACCGTCGCCATGCCGGGGATGGACACCGTGACTGCCGGGTTGGACAGCACGTACCGCAGTGCCAGGCGGCCATCCTCAATGGCACCGCCCGCCAGCGGCTTCATGTCGATAAAGCCCTTGCCCGCCGCGGCGCAGCGGTCGATCAGCTCCCTGCCCTGCTGCTCCACGATGTTGTACGGGAACATGATCGTCTCGATCTCGGGGATGTCCAGCGCTGCCTCAAACACAGCGGCCAGGTGCGCCGTGATGCCGATATGCCCGACGATGCCCCTGGCCTTTGCCTCGAGCAGCGCCTCCATTGCGCCGCCGGGCGCCAGAATGGTTTTCAGGCCGTCGAGGCTCGGGTTGTGGAACTGGAACAGCTCGATGTGGTCGGTGCGCAGATTTTTCAGGCTCGTGGCGATCTCGGCCTCCATGTCGGCTTTGGTCAGCGCGCGGCATTTGGTCGCCAGAATGAAGTCATCCCGCAGCCCGGCCTCCTCCAGCGACTGGCCGATCCATGCCTCGCTGACCGTGTAGGCGCGGGCAGTGTCGATGTAATTGATGCCCGCCTTATGCGCGGCGATCAGCAGCTCCCGCGTGCCGGGCTGGTCGATGCGCTGAATGGGAATGCCGCCAAATCCAAGGCGGGAGATTTGTAAGCCTGTGGTGCCAAAATTGACGTATTGCATGGTGTTTACCTCTTGTATTGCCCTCCGTTTGCTGCAGAAGTCGATGCTTGCATCCGCCCCTGCAGCCTTTACGCTTATTATAGCAAATCCAACGTAAAAATCCAGTCCCCCTAAGCCCTCCCCCGCGTGGGAAGGCAGCCGGCTTGCAAGCATGGTGCTATTCTTCTATAATAAACAGTACAAAAACGAAATTTTTGCGGGGTACAGCCACCTCTACGACCCGCTGACCGGGCGCTGGCCGTTTCTTGCGGGGCCGGAGCGCAGCTACGGTGCGTGTGTCGATTTATGGGTGGAGGAATTTTTGCCCAACACAACTGCTGGCGCCTGACGGCAGCCGCGACCACTAGATGCCCGGAAAGTTGTGTCCGCGGTGTCACAATTATCCACAAACAGACCCTATGGATGTTGAAAATTTCGGCGTTTTTCTGTGCGATTTTTCACTCTGGCCCACTTGCGGCGGGGGCTTTTTTCGTGGTATGATTCATTTTGTAATAGTTTATCGCTTTTTAACTGTGAGGAACAGGAATGTTTAATAAAAAGAACCCTATGCGGTATTTCTCCGGCAGCACCTTTGCGCGGCTGCCGCTGTATAAGCTGGCCGCGGGCGGCACGGCGGTGGTGCTGACCGCCAGCATCGGCCTGGGCGCGTTTGCAGCCAGCGTCGGTCCACTCTCCGCGCCCGAGCCCAGCCCCACGCCCATCGTGACGGCCACCCCCGAGACGGCGGCCACGCCGACCCCTTCCCCGACGCCGAGCCCCACGCCGGAGCCGGACAAGCCGCTGACGATGGAGGCCAGCGTCATCCAGCAGGACGTCGGTGTGACGCTCTACGTCGAGAACGCCCCCGAGCCCAGCCCAACGCCCGATGCGTCCGCCTCGCCGTCCCCGACGCCGTCCAAAAGCGCGAAGGAGGATGACGCCGAGAACGGAAAGACCCCGCTGCTGGGCGTGGCGGCAACCATCACACTGACCGACGCCAAGGGCAATGCCACGGATTACGAGCTGGATACCGAGACCGGCACCGCGCTGGCCGAGGACGTGACCCCCGGCGACTACACGCTGGCGGTTCAGCCCATCGAGGGCTACACGCAGCCCGAGGCCCAGACCGTGACGGTCAAAGAAAAGGTCGTCTACAAGGCGGACGTCAAGGCCGTTAAAGAGAAGATCGTCCAGGCAAGCCAGGTCAACGAGAGCGCCGAGGACTCCGGCGTCAGCAACGCGGGCTCGGCCCCCATCGTCAACGAGGTCACCGACACCGTGACCTACGCCGACAGCGCTAAGACCGAGACCGGCAGCAGGACGAGCTACACAGCCAAGCTGAGCAGCAGCGGACATCTGCTGCTGGCCGACGGCACCGAGACGCCCTACCTGCCCGTTTATCAGGACGGCACGAAGGACCTGATCGGCGCAATGCGCGATACGAGCTACGCCGCCAACACGGCCACGGCGGCCTGGCTGCCCGGCGCGGCGGATTCCGTCACGCTGCTGGGCGCGGCCAACACCCGCATGGCGTGGGTACACCGCGCGGACGAGCCGGTGACCGTACAGGAGGACACCGGCGGGGCCGCCCCGGCTGCCGAGGAGACCCCTGTCCCGGCGGATCCCACGCCGGAACCGGCCCCCGAGATCACGCCCGAGCCGACCCCGGAGACGACGCCCGCCCCCACCGAGGCCCCGACGGAGACCCCCGCCGAAACGCAAACCCCTGCCCCTACGGAAGCCCCGACAGCGGCTCCGACGCAAGCACCCACCCAGGTGCCCGACCCGACGGCAGGCTGGCCGGATAACATTGCGGTGCAGGAGCTGGCCAACTACGGCTTTGCCGTGACCAGCGCGACCACCACGATATACGAGTACACCGGCTGGCAGGATATTGACGGCGCAACGTATTATTATGACCCGTCCACCCACCAGCCCGTCACGGGCCAGCAGGTCATTCAGGGCAATGTCTACACCTTTGCGGCGGACGGCGCACTGAACCGCACGGCCCGCGGCATTGATGTCTCGAAGTTCCAGGGCAGCATTGACTGGAACGCCGTCAAGGCGGACGGCATCACGTTTGCCATCATCCGCTGCGGCTACCGCGGCTACGGCAGCGGTGCGCTGGTCGAGGATTCTACATATCGCCGGAACATTCAGGGCGCGATCAACGCGGGCCTGCGCGTCGGCGTTTACTTCTACAGCCAGGCCATCAACGAGGCCGAGGCCGTCGAGGAGGCCAGCATGGTGCTGAGCCTGGTCAGCGGCTACAGCCTGCCGCTGGGCGTCTACTACGACACCGAGAGTGTCGGCGGCGGGCGCGCCAATGCCCTGAGCGCCGCCGAGCGCACGGCCTGCGCCGTCGCCTTCTGCGAGACGATCCGCAGCGCGGGGTACAGTGCGGGCGTTTACTCCTATGCCAGCTGGTTCTATAACGCGCTGAACTTTGCGAACATCAGCAAGTACAACATCTGGATCGCCCAGTACCGCGATACGCTGAGCTTCAGCTACAAGCACAATATATGGCAGTACACAGGCTCCGGCAGCGTCAAGGGGATCTCGAAGCCGGTGGATATGAATATTGGGTAAAATAAAAGCACCTGCGTTTTCGGACGCAGGTGTTTTTGCGTTATGGAAGCCTTCTCCCTCGGGAGAAGGTGGCCGAGGCTCTGACCGAGGCCGGATGAGGGCAAAGCCCGCCATAGCGGCCGGTGAACGGGCTACAGCGGCAAGGTCTGCCCTCATCAGTCAGCGGACGGGGCCGCTGACAGCTTCCCCCAAGGGGAAGCCTTATTTGTTTGTGTAGCAGCTCATCTTCGCGCTGCTTCCGCCCCTGACCTGCCCATTGCCGTGCACAATATATTTATACGTACACAGCTCGGCCAGCCCCATGGGGCCGCGGGCGTGGAGCTTCTGGGTGCTGATGCCCATCTCACAGCCAAGGCCGAACTCTCCGCCGTCGGTAAAGCGGGTGCTGGCGTTCACGTAGACCGCCGCGCTGTCCACGCAGGTCGTGAACCGCTGTGCCGCCGCGGCGTCCGCCGTGACGATGGCCTCGCTGTGGTGGGTCGAATGCTTCGCAATGTGGGCGATGGCCGCATCGACGTCATCCACAACGGCCACGCTCAGCTTATAATCCAGATACTCGGTGTCAAAGTCCTGCGGCGCGGCGGGCACACCGTCGATGATGGCCGCGGCGCGTGCGTCCAGATGCAGCTCCACCGGGGTGATGCCGGCAGCGGCGCGGGCATCGACAAGGCGGGCCTTCAGCATCGGCAAAAACTGCGCTGCCACGTCCCTGTGGACCAGCAGCGCCTCCTCGGCGTTGCAGACGCTGGGGCGGCTCGTCTTGGCGTTTTCCACAATATCCACGGCCATCTCCAGATCGGCGGCCTTGTCCACGTAGACATGGCAGACGCCGGTGCCGGTCTGGATGCAGGGCACGGTTGCGTTCTCGACGCAGGCGCGGATCAGCCCGGCCCCGCCGCGGGGGATCAGCAGATCGACCAGCCCGTCCGCGGTCATCAGTTCGTTGGCGCTGGCGTGGGAGGTGTCCTCGATGAGGCTCACCGCGCACTCCGGCAGACGCACCCTGCGCAGACCGGCGCGCAGGGCCTCCACGATGGCGTGGCAGCTGGCCCAGGCGTCGCGCCCGCAGCGCAGGATGCACGCACTGCCCGCCTTGATGGCCAGCGCGGCAGCGTCGCTCGTGACGTTGGGGCGGCTCTCGTAGATAATGGCGATGACACCCATCGGCACGGCGGTTTTTTCGATCAAAAGGCCGTTCGGGCGCACAATTTTGCGCAGCACTGCGCCCACCGGGTCGGGCAGGGCCGCGACCTCGCGCATACCCTTGGCCATGTCGGTCAGGCGGCTCGGCGTCAGTGCCAGACGGTCCAGCATCACGTCGCTGACCCGCCCGCGGGCGTTCTCGACATCCTGCTTATTGGCGTCCAGAATTTTATCCTGCGCGGCGATGAGCGCAACGGCCATTGCCTCCAGCGCGGCGTTCTTCGTGTCGGCGTCGGCCAGCGCCAGCGGCAGCTTTGCGCCCTGCGCGGCCCGCAAAATTTCCTGCGTAGTCATGGGGTCAGACCTCCCTTATGCCTTGCGGCCCACAAACCGGGTGCCGACGGGCTTGCCCTCGACAATGTCGTACAGCACCTCGGCGTGGGCACCGTTGGTAATGATCATGTCCACACCGGCCTCGGTGGCACGCTTGGCGGCGGTGACCTTCGTCAGCATGCCGCCGGTGCCCAGGGCCGAGCCCGCGCCGCCCGCCAGCATCTCAATTTCCGGCGTGATCTCCTCGACCACCGGGATGAGCTTTGCGTCCGGGTGGGTGTGCGGGTCGGCGGTGTACAGGCCGTCGATGTCTGACATCAGCACGACCAGATCGGCGTGGATGCACTTGGCCACCAGCGCGGCCAGCGTGTCGTTGTCGCCCAAAGAGTATTCCTCGCAGGCGACGGGGTCATTTTCGTTGATGATGGGGATGGCGTGCAGCTGCAAAAGACGTTCCAGCGTGTTTTGCAGGTTGTGCAGACGGTTTTCGTGGTCAAAATCCTCCCACGTCAGCAGCATCTGGGCCACGGTATGATTGTATTGGCCGAACAGCCGGTCATAGGTATACATCAGCTCGCACTGGCCCACCGCGGCGGCAGCCTGCTTGGTGACAAGGTCGCCGGGCTTTTCAATTTGCAGCTTGCCTGCGCCGAGGCCCGTGGCCGCCGATGATACGACGATGAGCTGATGTCCGGCGTTCTGAATATCGCTCCACACCTTGACCAGATCCTCGGTGTGGCGGATGTTGAGCAGCCCGCCGGGATGTGCCAGCGTGCTGGTGCCTACTTTAACGACGATACGCATAAAATTTCTCTTTCTATTCCTGTTTGGCAACCGCTTTGTAGGGGCGAGCATTGCTCGCCCGTCAGGCGTCTGCCGCGCGGGGTATTTTCTTGGAAAAGCACTTTTTTCCGTCAGGTCTGCGGGCGAGCAATGCTCGCCCCTACATTCTCGGAAGGAGTCACTTCTTCCCCAAATCCTTTGTCTTTTCAAACGCGGCCAACACGGCGTCGGTCACGGCACCGCGGAAAGCGCGCTCCTCCAGCAGGCGCACGCCCTGAATGGTCGAGCCGCCGGGGCTGCAGACGGCGTCCTTCAATTCGCCCGGGTGCTTGCCGGTCTCCAGCACCATCCGCGCGCTGCCCAAAAGCATCTGGGCGGCGTACTCCTGCGCCTTGGCGCGGGGCAGACCTGCGGCGACACCGCCGTCGGCCAGCGCCTCGATGAACTGGTACGCCCAGGCTGGTCCGCAGCCGGACACCGCGCTTGCGGCGTCGATCAGGCTCTCCGGCACGGCGTCCAGACGGCCTGCAGGGGCCATGGCGGTGAGCCACTCGGCCATTTTTTCCGGCTCCACATCGTCAGAGCAGTACTGGATCATGCCGTCGCCCAGCGCCACGGGGGTGTTGGGCATCATACGGATGATGGGATAGCCGCTGCCCGCCATCTGGCGGATCTGCTGCATCGACAGGCCCGCTGCCATCGTGACCAGCACAAAAGGGCGGCTCTCGGCGCGGGCCTCCAGCGTTGGGGTCAGCTCGTCGAGCATATCGGCCATCATCTGGGGCTTTACGCCCAGAAAGATGAAGTCGCAGATGCCGGCGACCTCCTCATTCGTGCCGCAGGCGCAGCCGAGCTCGTCCGCCAGCGCCTGTGCCTTGGCAGGCGTGCGGTTGGCCAGCAGCACATCGCCGGACCCGGCGCCCTTGCAGACCGCGCGCGCCACAGCCCCGCCCATGTTACCGCAGCCGATAAAACCGTATTTCATGGTAAACCCCCTATTTTATACTTTATATTCAGTACTTATAGTAGTGCAAGGGAGAAGGTTTGTCAACGGGAAAACGGGCTTTCCCCGGGGGAAAGATACAGAAAGTCCATCGCATCTTTTCTTGCCCTTATCCTGCAAACGCGGTATAATAAAATAGAATATTTGTAAAATTCCGTCCGCCGCTGCATGGCGGGCACCAGGATAGAGTTTGGAGGCAGTACCATGTCTGAATTTATTCCTCTTTCGGTTCCGAATTTCGGCGCGCGCGAGGCCGAGCTGGCCGGGCAGGCCATCACGTCGGGGTGGGTTTCCACCAGCGGCGGCAAGGTCACGGAGTTCGAGGAAGCGCTGGCCGCTTACGTGGGCATGCCCCGCGCCGTGGCCTGCAACGCCGGTACCAGCGCGCTGCATCTGGCCGCTATGGCCGCCGGCATCACCCGCGGGGATGAGGTCATCGTCCCGACGCTGACCTTCATCGCTGCCGTCAACCCGCTGACCCGCTATGTCGGCGCGGAGCCGATCTTCATCGGCTGCGACGACTCCCTGTGCATTGACCCCGACGCCGTCGAGGATTTCTGTGCGAACCGCTGCGAGCTGCGGGACGGCAGGCTGTACAACAAAGCCACCGGCGCACACATCAAGGCACTGGAGGTCGTGCATGTGTTCGGCAACATGGCCGACATGCCCCGCCTGATGGCGATTGCCAAGCGCTACGGCCTCATCGTCATTGAGGATGCCACCGAGGCACTCGGCACCCGCTGCACCGACGGCCCGTTTGCCGGTAAGTTTGCGGGCACCATCGGCGACATCGGCTGCTACAGCTTTAACGGCAACAAGATCATCACCACCGGCGCAGGCGGCATGGTCGTGTCCAACCACGCTGACTGGGCCGAGCACGCCAAGCATCTGTCCACCCAGGCCAAGGCCGATCTGCTGCAATTTTTGCACGATGAGGTCGGCTACAACTACCGCATGACGAACGTGCAGGCATCCTTAGGGCTTGCCCAGCTCGAGCGGCTCGAGGGCTTCATCGCCCACAAAAAGGCGCTGTATGACCGCTATGTGGCCGCGCTGGACGGCGTGAAGGGGCTGCGCATCCTGCCCTTCCGCGAGGGGGAGTGCCGCTCCAACCATTGGTTCTTCAGCCTGTATCTGAAGGATTCCGGGCTGGACCGCGACACTGTGATCGAGAAGCTGCAGGCGCAGCACATCCAGACCCGCCCGGTGTGGGCGCTCATCCATGAGCAGGCCGACTACCCCCGCAACGAGGCTTACGGTCTGGACAAGGCGCTGGACTACCGCAAGTACATTGTCAACCTGCCCTGCTCCACGAACCTGTCCTTTGAGGACTGTGACCGCGTGATCGAAGCGGTGCTGGGGCTGTAAGTGCCCTTGCCTCCCTCTGCGAGGGAGGTGGCCCCGCAGGGCCGGAGGGAGAGAACCTTGCCATTGCCCGAAATATTTCGGATAGCCGTAAGGCTCTCTCCCCCACCCGCTGCGGCGGGAGCCCCCTCGCAGAGGGGGCCAAGTAATTGCAAAGGGGGACCACCCTTGATAAAAGTAGAAGAGCTTTTTATTGAGCCCACCGCCACGGTGCTGGAAACGCTGCGCAAGCTGGACGAGACCGGTCAGCGCATCCTGTTCATTGCACCGGAGGGACATCTGAAGGCCGTCATCACCGACGGCGACATCCGCAAGTTTTTCCTGCGCGGCGGCACACCGGACCAGACCGTGGACCACGCGGCCAACTATCATCCGCTGAGCGTCTCGGTGTCCGAGCGCGGTAAGGCCCGCAGCATTTTGCAGGAGCATTGCATCGACGCGCTGCCGGTCCTGAACAAGCGCGGCATCATCACCGACATCATCTTTGCCCACGGCCTGGATTTGGACAACCGCAAGCAGGTCGATATTCCCGTTGTGATGATGGCGGGCGGGCTGGGCACGCGGCTGTACCCGTACACAAAAATTCTGCCCAAGCCGCTGATCCCCGTGGGCGAGCAGCCCATTGCCGAGCTGATCATGGACCGGTTCCGGGACTTCGGCTGCCACAATTTCACGATGATCGTGAACTACAAAAAGGGCATGATCAAGTCCTATTTCAATGAGCTGGAAAAGAACTATAACGTGGACTTTGCCGACGAGGAAGTGTTCATGGGCACCGGTGGCGGGCTCTGCCTGCTGAAAGGAAAAATCAAAGCACCGTTCTTTTTTACGAACTGCGACACGCTTTTGGATGTAGACTTCGGCGACATTTATGAGTACCATAAATCCCACGGCAACCTGGTCACGATGATCTGCGCGTTCAAGCACTACACCGTGCCCTACGGCGTGGTGGAGTTGGGCGAGAACGGCAGCATTGCCGCCATGCGCGAAAAGCCCGAGCTGGACTTTTTGACGAACACCGGCGTCTACGTGGTGGAGCCACGCGTCGTGGAGGAAATGCGCGACGGCGAGAAGATCGGTTTCCCCGATGTGATCGAGCGCTACCGCCGAGCTGGGGAGAAGGTCGGCGTCTATCCCATCAGCGAGAGCAGCTGGATGGACATGGGCCAGCTGGAGGAGCTGGAGAAGATGAGAAGAAAGCTGGAGAATCAGCAGTAAACCAGTGAGGAGTTAGGAGTGAGGAATGAGGAGTGACACATAAAACGGAGCTTTCAGCTGAAGCCAAAAACTCCTCACTCCTAACTTCTCACTCCTCACTATAAAAACCGGAGGTTTTTACCTATGCCTGTAACGATCATAGCCGAGGCCGGGGTCAACCACAACGGCAGTCTGGAAATGGCCAAGGAGATGGCCCGCGTTGCTAAAGAATGCGGCGCGGACATTGTAAAATATCAGACCGCCGTGCCCGAGCTGGTGGTCAGCAAATTTGCCGAGAAGGCCGAGTACCAGAAGCAGACCACCGATGCCGCCGAGAGCCAGCTGGAGATGATCCGCAAGCTGCATTTCTCGTTTGAGGCGCATAAAGAATTAAAGGAATACTGCGATTCCATCGGCATCCAGTATTTAAGCGCGCCGTTTGACGTGCCGAGCGTGAAGTTTCTGGGCACACTGGGTCTGCCGCTTTTAAAAATCCCCTCCGGCGAGATCACGAACCTGCCGTATCTCGAGGCCGTGGCCGCGCTGAAAACGCCGGTGCTGCTCTCCACGGGCATGAGCACGCTGGACGAGATCACCGACGCGCTGGGCGTGCTGGATGACGGCGGCTGCCCCGAGGTGACGATTTTGCACTGCAACACGCAGTACCCGACGCCCTACGAGGACGCGAACCTGACCGCCATGATCGAGCTGTACGACCAGTTTGGTCTGCCGGTAGGGCTGTCTGACCATACGCCAGGCTGGGAATGCGACGTAGCCGCGACGGTTTTGGGCGCGCAGGTCATTGAAAAGCACTTTACGCTGGACAAATCCCTGCCCGGCCCCGACCAGAAGGCCAGCCTGGACCCCGCCGAGTTTGCGGCGATGGTGCTGGCCGTGCGCCACGCAGAAGCCGCCCTCGGCGACGGCCACAAGCACCTGACCGCCAGCGAAGCCCCCAACAAGGCCATTGCCCGCAAGAGCATTGTCGCCGCCCGGGAAATCAAAGCGGGTGAGGTTTTCACCGAGGAAAATCTGACAACGAAACGCCCGGGGGATGGGATTTCGCCCATGCGCTGGCATGAGATTTTAGGCCAGACCGCGAAACGCGATTTTGCCGAGGATGAGAAGATCGAGGTGTGAGGAACGCCTTGCCGGGAGGGATGAATTCCCCCTACAACAGGCAAACGGGTAGTGGTAAAGGCTGTAGGGGGCGGCGTCCCCGACGCCCCGCGGGGGGTCAAGCCCCCTCCCTGCAAACCAATTTAAAAGGGGTACGTAGGGCGGCCTGCCCCCAGGCCGCCGCGGGAGTTAGTGGGTGAATGCCCGTTGATGGGCGGCCACGCAAGGCCCGTCGGGACCCTTCAGGCCTCGCAAGCTCGGCCAGCCCTTCGGGCCCGGACCCCTCTGTCGCTCCGCGACATCTCCCCGCGCAGCGGGGAGTCACCCCTAAAAGAGGAGCCTTTTGCGCGGGCGAAGCCCGCGAGAAAAGCCTCCCCATCAGGGGAGGTGGCCGCGAAGCAGGCCGGAAGGGTTCAGCCCGTTGACGGCGGGCATAACAAGGTTGCGGGCCGGGCATGCCCGGCCCCTACGGACTGCCGTGAATCGTCGTGCACGAGAGGGGCAAGGGAGGGCGGCAGCCCGCCCCTTCCAAGTTGGCGGGTGGTTGACCGGGAATGGGCAGCCACGCAAGGCCCGTCGGAATCCCCCAGTCCTCTAACGCGGCCAGCCCCCTTTGACAAGGGGGCCTCTACCTCACCCCTGCGGGGGTTCGGGGGAACGCCCGAATTTTAAAACGGAGCAGAGGGCGCGGGCGTTAAGCGCGAACAGTAATACTGCGTTCGCGTAGCCCGCGCACTCTGCGACCTCCGCTTTGGGAATCCAAGGGGCGTGCAGCCCCTAAGTCGCGGGTCCGCTGCGTCGAAACAGCGGCAGTTTTCTTTGCGAGCTTTCTTTTGCTGCCAAAAGAAAGCGACCTTCCGGGAGACTGCCGTTAAAAAAGAAAGCGAGAAGCATAACCATGCGTACCATCACCGTCGTTACCGCCACGCGGGCGGAATATGGCCTGCTGCGCCCGGTGGTGCAGAAAATCGCGGCGTCCGATGTGCTGGACTTGCAGCTCGTCGTGACCGGGGCACACCTCTGCCCGCGTCTGGGCGAGACCGTGCATGAAATCGAGGCCGACGGCCTGCCCATCGCGGCAAGACTGCCGATCTTCACCGACAACACCGATGAGCCTGTCGCTAAAACCATCGCACGCACGATGGAAGTTTTTGACAACCACTTTGCCGCCCACCGCCCGGACGCCGTGCTGCTGCTGGGGGACCGGTTTGAGATCTTCGCCGTGGCCGCTGCGACAGCGGCGCGGCATATCCCGATTGCCCATATCTCGGGCGGCGACGTGACCTTGGGCGCGGCGGACGAATACTACCGCCACTGCATCAGCAAAATGGCGGCGGTACACTTTCCGTCCTGCGCCGACAGCGCCGCGCGGCTTGTGCGGATGGGCGAAGCGCCCGACACCGTGTTCTGCGTCGGCGGGCTGGGGGATGAAAACATCCGCACTTTGCCCAAAATGAGCCGTGGGGAATTGTGCAAATCGACTGGGTTTGACCTCATGCAGCCCTTCGCGCTCGTGACCTACCACCCCGAGACCGCCCCCGACGCAGGCTCCCCCGCTGTGCAGGTGCAGGCGCTGTGTGACGCTATGGCCGCCGTGGACGGCGTGTTCTGGCTCATCACCGGGTCGAACGCCGACGCGGGCGGGCAGGTCTGCACCGCCATGATGCAGACGTTCGCCGCCGCCCACCCGGACCGCGCCGGATTTGTGCAGAGCCTCGGTCTGCGGCGCTACCTCTCCGCCATGGACTGCGCGGCGCTCGTGGCGGGCAACTCGTCGTCCGGTGTCGTCGAGACGCCCACCTTTAAGGTGCCGACGGTCAACATCGGCAGACGGCAGGCCGGGCGCGCCATCTGCGCGAACGTGCTCTGCTGCGACGCCGACGAGCCGGCCATTGAAGCCGCGCTGCGCAGGGCGCTGTCCCCGGCGTTTGCCCCCGTGGCGGCCGGTGCCGTCAGCCCGTATAACGGCGGCGAGACCAGCGAAAAAATATGCGCTGTGCTGTCGAAATTTGATTTTGCCAGACACAAAATCTTTTATGACGGCCCTGTGCCGGAATTTGACCCGCAAAGGAGCGTTTTGGTATGAAACTTCTCATCGTCGGTTTAGGCAGCATGGGCAAACGCCGCGCCCGGCTGACCAAGGGCATCGACGCGGCTATTCAGATCGTCGGCGTGGACACCGCCGAGAGCCGCCGCGACGAGGCCCTCCGGCTGGGTCTGGCGGACGCAGCCTATGCCACCATCGGCGAGGCCGTCGCCGCCGAGCACCCCGACGCCGCGCTGGTCTGCACCGCGCCGCTGGCCCACGCGGCGGTCATCGGCGAGCTGCTGGACCACGACCTGCCCGTCTTTACCGAGCTGAATCTGGTCAGTGACGGCTACCGGGAGAATATGGCCAAGGCTGCGGCCAAAAAACTGCCGCTGTTTTTGTCCTCCACGATGCTGTACCGCCGCGAGACACAGTATATTAAACAGCAGGTCGCGGAATTTGGCAAGCCCGTACACTACATCTACCACATCGGGCAGTATCTGCCCGACTGGCACCCGTGGGAGAATTATAAAAACTTCTTCGTCGGCAACGCCCGCACCGGCGGCGTGCGCGAGATCTTCGGCATCGACCTGCCGTGGCTGCTGGACGCCTTTGGCGACGTGGAGAGCGTGACCGTGCAGAAGGACACGATCAGTGACTTAGGGCTCCCCTACCCCGACTGCGTGACGCTGCTGCTGCGCCACAAGGGCGGCGTGCAGGGTGTGCTGGCCGCCGACGTCGTCAGCCGCAAGGCCGTGCGCAGCTTTGAGTGCTTCGGGGACGGCATCCACCTGTTCTGGGAGGGCAACCCCAAGGCGCTGTACGAGTTCAAGGACGGCGACAAGCGGTTTGTCAACACCTACGCCAGCTTTGAGCACGACAGCCGCTACAGCGACAACGTTGTAGAAAACGCCTATGTGGACGAGCTGACGAACTTTTTTGGCGTGCTGAAGGGCGACGAGCAGCCGAAGTGGAGCTTTGAAAAGGACCTGAAGGCAATTGAGCTGATGGACAGGATCGAAAAAGCGTAACCCTGCAGTGGCCGGACATATCCGGCCCGCAACGTAAAATATACCGCCCTGCTATGGGCAAGGCTGAGGGCCGGGCATGCCCGGCCCCTGCATTGCATCTAAATCAAAGCAAAGGGGACCTCCTATGCGTACCATCACCGCGCTGTTCGTGGGGCTGGGCTCCATCGGGACGCGCCATTTAAAAAATCTGACCAACCTCTGTGCGGACCGGGGCTGGACTTTACAGGCCGACGCGCTGCGCAGCGACCTGTCCCGCCCGCTGCGGGATGGCGTGGCCGCGCTGCTGCACGCCCAGTACACCGATTTGGCCGATGCGCCCGCACACTATGACATGGTGTTCATCACGAACCCCACAAGCCTGCACGCCGACGCCCTGACCCGGGTCAGGGGCCGTGGCGGGGCACTTTTCATCGAAAAGCCGATTTTTTCCGCCGACCAGACCGGACTGGATTTGGCCGACTGCCTGCCCGCGGGGCAAAAGGCCTATGTGGCCGCGCCCATGCGGTGGTGCGGCGTCATGCTGGCGCTCAAGGACCGGCTGCCCGGTCTGCACCCCTACTGCGCGCGGGTCATCTGCTCAAGCTATCTGCCCGACTGGCGGCCCGGCGTGGACTACCGCACGGTCTACAGCGCCCACAAGGCGATGGGCGGCGGCGTGACGATTGACCTCATCCACGAATGGGACTACCTCGTCGAGCTGTTCGGCGTGCCGGAGCAGCTGTACAATTTCAAGGGCACCTACTCCGACCTCGAAATCGACTCCGACGATTTGTCGGTGTATATCGCCAGATACCCCACATTGCTGGCCGAGGTGCATCTCGATTACTTTGGCCGCGGATACCGGCGCAGCATCGAGCTTTTCTGCCATGACGGCAGCTATCTGGCCGACTTTGGCGCGGGCACGCTGACCCTGCCGGACGGCACCGTGCAGCACTATGAGGAGGACGTCAACCGCCGCTATGAGCGGGAGATGGAATATTTTGTGGACTACGCACTGACGGGCAGCGGCGAGAGCTGCAACCCGCCCGCGCTGGCACTGAACGTGCTGAAACTTACCTTGGGGGAGAACGTACAATGAAAAGACTGCTCATTACAATTTGCGGCCGTGCCGGCAGCAAGGGCTTTAAAAACAAGAACCTGAAAAATTTCTGCGGCAAACCGCTGGTTTACTATTCGCTGAGCGCCGCGGAGCTGTTCATTAAAAAGCACCCGGAGCTGGAAATCGACGTTGCGCTGAACACAGACAGCGAGGACCTGGCCAGGCTGGTGGCCGCCGAGTACCCGGAGGTCATCTACCTGCCCCGCGGGGCCGAGCTGGGCGGGGACCGCGTGCCGAAGGTCGAAGTCTACAAGGACAGCTTTGCCCGCATGGAGGCGCTCGCAGGCAAACAGTACGATGCTATGATCGATCTGGACATCACCAGCCCCCTGCGCACCGAGCAGGACATTGAGAACGCCTTTGCCAAAGCGCAGGAGCGCGAGGACCTGCAAATCATTTTCAGCGTCTGCGAGGCCCGCCGCAATCCGTGGTTCAATATGTTCAAGATCGTGGGTGACCACGCCGAGATGGTCATCGAGAGCCAGTTCACGGGCCGTCAGCAGGCACCCGAGGTATACGACGTCAATGCGTCGATTTACGTCATCCGCCGCGCGTTCCTTGTGGACAACCCCGACCCGATTTTGTGGCACTCCAAGTTCGGCGTCAGCGTTATGATGGACACCGGCATCATCGACATCGACTCCGAGCATGACTACCTGCTCATGGAGGCCATCGCGCAGCATCTGTACGCCCATTACCCGGAATTCAACGCTGTGCGGGAGAATATCCGTGGCTGATGCACTGTTTGACCGTGCGCTGGAGCTGGTCATGGACGCGGGCCAGACGCTGCTGGAAAACGGCGGCGAGGTGTTCCGCGCGCAGCAGACCATGGAGATCATGGCCGCCAGCCTCGGCGTGCGGGACTTCCATGTCTATGTTCTGACCAACGGCATCTTTGCGTCGGCGCACCTGCCGGGGCGGGATGCCGTCTCGCTGGTGCGGCACGTGCCCACCGTGTCGGTCCATCTGGGCCGCGTCGAGGCCGTGAACGAGCTTTCCCGTGAGCTGGCCGCCGGCAGGCTGGGCGTCGTCGAGGCCGAAGCACGGCTGAACACGGCCCGCACGCTGCCGCGCAGCACACCGCAGCTGGAAATTCTGGCCTGCGTTGTCGGGGCAGCGGGGTTCGCGTACCTGTTCGGCGGCACGCTGGCAGACATGCCGGTGGCCGCGGTGGCGGGCCTGCTGGAGGCGCTCGTCTGCCAGCAGTTTGCGAGGCACGGCATCAACCGGATATTCACCGACATTGTGGCGGCGTTTTGCGGCACGATCTGGGCCATTGCGGTGCAGACCATCGTGCCCGCCGTCAACGCCAACGCGGCGATCATCGGCGCGCTGATGGTGCTGACCCCCGGCGTTGCCCTGACGATGGGCGTGCGGGATATTCTGAACGGCGACTACCTGTCCGGCTCCATCCGCCTGCTGGATGCCCTGCTGATCGCGGGCAGCATTGCGGGCGGCGTGGTGCTGGGCTGGATCATGGCCCGTGGATTGGGGGTGGCGTGATGCCGGTCTGGACACATTATTTTGCCCATTTTGTGGTGGCCGTTATTGCAACGATCAGCTTTGGCATCACATTCCAGATGCCGCGGCGGCACTACCTGGCCTGCGGCCTGACCGGCGCGGTGGGCTGGATGGTCTACATCTTCTGCGTGGAGCTGTTCGCGTTAAGCCCGGCGATTGCGACGCTGGTCGCCACGCTGCCGCTGACCGGCTGCGCGCGGTTCTTTGCCATCCGCCACAAGGCCCCGGTGACGATTTTTCTGCTGCCGGGCATCTTTCCGCTTGTGCCGGGCGCGGGCATCTACTACACGGCCTACTACTTTTTGCAGGGCGAGCAGGAGCTTTTCGCCAGCAAAGGCGGCGAGACCTTCAAGGTCGCGCTGGCCCTAGCGCTGGGCATTGCGCTGGTGTGCAGTCTGCCGCTGCCGGGCGGGCATGAAGGAAAGCGCAAATCGTAGGGGCGAGCAGTGCTCGCCCGCAGGCAGCCTGCCGCTGCCGTTGCCTAGCCGGGTCGATGACGAGCATCGCCCCCTCCATCGTAGGGGCGGATTCCATATCCGCCCGCGGGCGTTACTCATTGCCGCACACAGCCACGGGCGCATATAGAATGCGCCCCTACGGGTTGAAGCTGACAACATACAAAAGCCGCAGATGCGTTTTTGCACCTGCGGCTTATTTTTTTACCACAAATTATACGTCAGGATCGGCACGTTATAGCTTACGCCCTGCAAAAGCATGACTAGGAAGCAGACGCCGCTGACGATGTGCCACACCAGCGCGGCGGCGCAGACGGCCAGCCGCCAGCGGGGCACGGCCCCGGTGCGCGTCTGCTGCAAAAAGACGCTGACGGACTCGAGCCAGAACACCCAGAAGCAGATGAACGGCCCCCACCAGAGGTTGGCGTGATAGAGCCGCTCACCGCTTTCGACCAGCAGCAGCGCCTCGGCCAGCGAGAAGGCGAAGGTGAAAAGGCTGAACCGGTAGCGGAAGCGCTGCCACGCCGCGCGGCCCAGCAGCAGCCCCACTGCCGCCACAAAGACGAAGGACCGCGCCAGCCCCAGCACGCCGGCCTCGTTGAACGGCCCCCACAGCATACGGTGGTGGTCAAACGGGACGGCGAAAATCAGGCGTATGCCGGAGCCTTCCTCGGCAAACAGGACGTTGGCCTGGATAAAGCAGAGCGCTACACCGGGGAAAACGCTGCACCCCATGATGATCTCATTTTTCAGATTTTTGGCGCGAGTGCGCACAAAATCGGCAATCAGCAGCACGAGCAGCGCCGGGGCGAATGCAAAGATCAGGCTGGCCTTGAAACTGGTCGCCACGGTCAGCAGCACCGTGTAGACCGCGTAGGCACGCAGATCCAGGTCATCGCGCATCGTCGGCCAGACACGGTAAAAGGCCAGCATCGCCAGCAGTGCAAAGGGCGCGAGCATAATATACGTTGTGTTGTGATAAATCGTGCCGCCGACAGTGCCCTGGTACCAGTAGCCGCCGCGGGGCATCCAGACCGCCGTGGCAAGGTTGACCACCAGACTGACCAGCAGCCGCGCCGGGCGCGGGGCATCGGGCAGGGCAGTGCGCAGGCCGCAGGCGAACACGGCGACGGCGGCCAGATGGAACGCCGCCAGCAGCACGGCAATGCCGACGCGCCCGGCCAGTGCATACGCCGGGCCGATGAGCAGCGACACGGTGGAGTAGACCATGCCGCGCTGCGCGAAGGCCAGGTGCATACCAAGGTCGGAGGTATAGGGGTCGCTGCCGCCGCCGGGGGAGCAAAGCTGCTGGTAGTGCAGCCAGACCATGGCCGCAGCAAATGCCGCCAGCGCCGCAAGGCAGACCGCCCACAGCAGGCGGCGGGATTTATTTTGTGCCAAGGGCGGCACCTCCTTGAGTTGATAGAGTACGCAGGGGCCGCATAGCTGCGGCCCGCGGCGGGAAGATGGACGGGCTTTTGCGGGAGGGCAGCGGGCCGGGCATGCCCGGCCCCTACGGGGTGGCAATCCGGAAGGTTTAGGGCTTCGCGGAGTGCCAGAGCCCCTCAGGCCTCGCGGGCTCGGCCAGCTCCCCTGTAAGGGGAGCCTTGTTTCGGACGGCGGAGCCGTCCGCGAAAGCCTCCCCTCACAGGGGAGGTGGGCGAGCGTCAGCGATGCCCGGAGGGGCTCCGGCACCTCACCGCCGCCCCCTACCTTGATGCCAGCCGGATGCTGTCCGCGAGAATTTCGCCGTCCAGCGTGATCATGGAGCCGTTCTTGTCGGGGTAGACCTCTCTGCGCACTTCCTCGCCGTCGGCGGTTGTGTAATAGAGCACATCATAGAGGAAGGTGCCCGCGGGCAGCCAGACCTCGACATCTGTCAGCACATCCGGGTCTGCCCCGTGGCTAAGGCCGCACCAGGCAATGTCGTAGTGCCTGTCCTGCCCCAGCGTGAACCCGACGCGGTACACTGCCTCGTCGTCGGCGTGGTCCTCGGTGCGCCAGACCTGCAGGGCGTGGGCATCGGCGTCCAGATCGCCGTAGCGCAGGAAGAAGGCGTTCTCCGCGACCTCATGGCCGCCCCAGATCATGTAATCGGTCACCACCGGCGTGTCGCCGCAGTCGGCGGCCAGGCCCGCGGCGACGCCGTCGCCAAAGACCGTGTAGGCGCGCCCGCCCTGGTCGTAGGCCGAGCGGGTCGCGGCGCGCTGCCAGACCACCGACCCGGCCATGCAGACGGCCAACAGACCGTAGAGCACCGCGCGGCCCCCGGGCCACCAGCTCTTGCCGCGCACCCGGCGCAGCAGCATCACCAGCACGGCCAACGCCATTAAACCGACGCCGAAGCTCTCCACAGTCTGGGGAATGTAGCCGTGCCGCCAGTCCACCTGACCGGGCTGCTGGTACTTGGGCGAAAGCCCGATCAGCAGTGCCGGAGCGGACAGCATGGCAAGGCCGCTTAAAAACAGCAGCAGATTTTGCTTTTTGTTCGGCAGCTTATCCAGCGCCGCCAGCGCGGCCACTGCCGCACCGGCCACCATGACGCCGCACAGCACGTCCACGGGATATATTTTCCCGGGGCGCATCTTGCCGAACAGCATCGCGTTCAGCGGGAAGCCCGCCGACATCTGCATGGCCCAGGTGCGCAGGACGGCAGGCAGGTCAAAGTTCGGGGAGATGCCCTCGATCTGGGAGACGCTGCCCTCGAGAATGCCCGCGGCCCGCAGCGTGTTCATGAGCCGTGCGCCCATATTGAAGGCCAGCGTCACGCACTCGCCCAGCAGCGCCGGGATGCTTAACCGCAGCGCGTCGCGGGCCTTGTCGGTGTAGAGCCACGCCAGACCAAAAATCGGAACGATATAGGTAAAGCCGATCTCAAACGTGGCGCAGCACTGGAACATACAGTAGCCCGCCAGCACGGCCCACCGCTTGTGGCCGGTGTCCTGCCAGCGCAGCACGGCCAGCCCGGCGACGAGCGCGGGCAGCAGCGTGCTTTGCACCAGTGCGCCGTAGGAGTAGAGGCTGTTGCCCGTGGAGTCCTGCCAGACGCTGAACATCATCGGCAGCAGGCAGAGGCAGGCAATGCCCAGCTTTTTGTTGCGGGACGCCTTGCCGACGAGCCACGCCGTCAGCACAATGTCCGCGTAGGTCCACGCCAGAATGTAGAGCCGGTAGCCGACCAGATCCCCCAGGAACCAGCTCGTCAGGCCGCGCACCGGCGGCGACGAGAAGGGCCGGAATCGCCCGTTCTGCAGGCTGAACTGCTCCCACAAATCGCCAAGGTAGTCCAGCACGCTCTGGCCAAACGAGGTGTGCGTAATATAATAGTAGTTCTGCAGGTTGATAAGCTCATCGTCGCCGCCCAGCGGCGCGCAGGTCACAATGCTTAAATACCACCAGCCGAACACGACGGACACCGCGCAGACCAGCGGCCAGAACCATCGTTTTTGCGTTATTTTTTGCAGTTTCATGCGTTACTCCTGCCCCAGCGGGATGTAGCAGAGCAGCCCGCTTCCGCTGTGGATGACATCCTCCGGGCCGCAGCCGGCGGCCTCGGTCAGGGCGGCCAGCGTCGATTGCTGCTCGTCCTCGGGGTAGCCGTCCAGATCCAGATAGATGCCGGTCATACCCTGTGTGCGCAGCTCGGCCACCATGGCGTCCGGCTCCAGCTCGCTCGTCTCGCGGTACCAGAGGTCATTCTTCGTGCCGTAGCCCGCGCCGTAGGTGAATTTCAGCGTCTTGCTGTGCAGCGGGCCGCGCAGCAGCGTGTAATCCCACATATTGTTCAGCGAGCCGTTCTCAAAGTTCTTCATGTACGGCAGCGTGAAAAGCATCGCGCCGTCCCCTGCCGCGGCCTCGACCTCGTTCATAAAAGCCTCGTCCTGATACCACTTGTCCTGAATCTCCTCGTACGCAGGCCGGAAGAAGCCCTGCTGCTCCCAGTAGCCGTAGCCAAGCAGCAGGATGGCCACAGCCGCCAGCGCCTTGCGGCTGCGCCCGGTGCGCCGGGTCAGCTGTTTTTCAAGAGCCAGGCCGACAGCCAGCAGCGCGAAGAACGCAATGTACGGGCTGATGCGGTTGTACCCGCGGATGAACCGCACAAAGATGCCGATGATGCCGCCGAAGCCGGCAATCGTCGCCAGCAGCAGCGCCATGACGTTGAGGCGGCTCAGCAGCCAGAGACGGTCCCCCAACTCGGGGCGTTCGGTGCGGCCCGCCTTCCAGTCCCGGCTGCGCAGCAGCATGAGCAGCAGCGCGAGGAAGCCGAAAATGCCCACAATGCCGAGGTAGCCGTAGGCGTTCTCGTTGTACATCGGGCCTTCATCGGTGGCCAGAACGTGGAAGTAGCGGCCCATCCAGTTGGCGAGCTTCTGCAGGCCGAAGCCGTTGGGCGACAGCAGCAGGCTGCTGATGCGCAGGCTGTAGATGTCCGCGCCGACGGGGCTGCGGTAGACGCCGTTGGTCAGCGTGCTGCCCTGTCCGTTCAGGATGCCCAGCACCATCGGGAAGAAGTCGGGGATCATCCAGGCGACGATCTCGGCAATCGTGACAACGCAGGACGTGCCCGCGCGCCACCTGCGGTCCCGCAAAATCAGGCAGAGCGCCGTGACGCAGAGGAAGAAGCAGGTGAAATACGGGTAGTAGGCCGCGCCGTTGTTGGCGATCCCCCACGCCATGGCCAGCGCCAGCCAGTTGCGCTTGTTTTTGAAGAAGCCCCTGCCCGGGCGGTTGAACTGTCCATCCTCGGCGCACCAGAGACAGAGCAGCGCCGAGAACGGCACAAACTCGCAGGCGGCCAGCATCATGTGCCCGGCCATGCGCTGCTGGACGTAGGGCGTCAGGCCAAACGTCAGACCGAACGCAAAGCTCAGCCAGCGGCGCAGCCCGACCATGCGGAACACCGCGTACCCCGCCAGCGCGTTGGCAAACGGGATGACGAGGACATACAGGTTGAACACCGTGCCGGTGTCCTTGGTGAACAGGCCGACGAACCAGACAAAGATGTCGTAGATCAGATCATAGTTCGGGTCGTATCTGCCCGCGACCTCATAGAACGGCCAGCCGAGGGAGCCGGACAGCTCGCCGTAGCTGCGCTGCACCTGACCGACCCAGTAGATGCCGTCGCCGCCGTAGAACATCGGCACACGCCAGTCCAGCCGCCACAGCTGGAAGAACCCGTATTCCGTGGCCGCCACCGCCGCCAGCAGCAGGATAACGGTCAGGATTTCCCGTGTAAGGTTTTGTTTTTTGGTCAGCATGGGGTCTCCTTTGTGTTGCTTGTTTCTGGGCAGGTCCCTTGCCTCCCCTTGCAGGGGAGGTGGCCCCGCAGGGCCGGAAGGGTAGAGCTTGCGGCAGCCCGAAATATTTCGGATCGCCGCAAGGTTCTCTCCCCCACCCGCTGCGGCGGGAGCCCCCTCCCAGAGGGGGCCAAGGGGGCGTCATTCCCCTCTCTGCATCGCCTCCACATAGGCGTTGCAGACCTCCTCCGCGGGGCCGTCGCCGCGCAGGTGGCCGTGGTCGATCCAGATGGCGCGCTTGCACAGCTGCTTGACCTGATTGATGTCGTGGCTGACGAACAGCAGCGTTGTGCCGCCGGAGAGCATCTGCTCCATCCGCTGGTGGCACTTTTGCTGGAACATAAAGTCACCGACGGACAAAATCTCGTCGCAGGCCAAAATGTCGGCCCGGACCTCTGTCGCAATCGAGAAGCCCAGCCGCGCGATCATACCGCTGGAATAGTTTTTTACCGGCACATCGACAAAATCCCACAGTTCGGCAAAGTCGATGATGTTCTGGAAGTGCTCCTGCATGTAGGCGCGGTCATGGCCGAGCACCGCACCGTTCAGAAAGACGTTCTCCCGCGCGGTCAGGTCCAGGTCAAAGCCCGCGCCCAGCTCGATCAGGGGCGCGATCTCGCCGTTGACGGTCACGCTGCCCGTCGTGGGGTACATGACGCCCGCGATCAATTTCAGCATCGTGCTCTTGCCGCTGCCGTTGCGGCCAATCAGCGCCACCGACTCGCCGGGCTCAATTTTGAACGAAATGTCCCGCAGTGCGTAAAATTCGTTGAAAAACAGCTGATGCTTCAGCAGCTTGACGGTGTATTCCTTGAGGGTCTCGGTTTTCTCCTGCGCGAGGTTGAAACGCATCGAGACATCCTCCACCTGAATGATGGACATGAGGGGAAACTCCTTACAGATACAGAATAAAGTTGCGCTGCAATTTACGGAACGCGGCCAGCCCGACGCTCATCATGACCACGGCACTGCCGATGCAGGCGATCCAGGTGTTGGGGCCGGGCACCGTGCCGTACATGACAAGGCAGCGCATGCAGTTGATGTAGTGGTACAGCGGGTTCAGCTTGATGACGGGCACCATGAAGGGCGGCAGCGCCGAGAGGGGATAAAACAGCGGTGTAGCGTACATCCATGCCATCGTCAGGATACCGTACAGGTATTGCAGGTCGCGGAAGTAGACCGCCAGCGCCGAAAGCAGCACGGCCATGCCGCAGCAGAACGCCAGCAGCAGCAAAAGCGGTGCCCAGACGAGCAGAATCGTCCAGTAGAACGGCGAGCGGGTGATAAGCATGACCAGCAGGATGGCCGCCAGGCTGAACAGCAGGTTCACAAAGCTGGACACCACGCGGCTGATGGGAAAAATGAACTTGGGCACGTATACTTTTTTGATAAGCGACGCATTGCCCAGCACACTGCCCATACCCATGTTCGTGCTCTCGTTAAAGAAGTTGAACAGGGTGTTGCCGCAGATGAGATACAGCGGGAAGTTCGGGATGTCGAACCGGAACATGTAGGAGAAAACGAGCGTTTGCAGCAGCATCATGAGCAGCGGGTTTAAAATGCTCCACATATAGCCCAGCACACTGCGGCGGTATTTGACCTTGAGGTCGCGGGTGACCAGCTCGCGGATGAGCGGGCGATATTTCGAGAAATTGTGCCAGCTGTTATGCAGCTGACCCTGGGTGGATTTCGACATGGGGTAATTGGCTCCTTAAAATTACAACTTAAACGGCGTATCTCCCGTCAGGCCATCGGCGCGGAGCATGTTCTCCATCACGTCGATGTCTGTGCTGACGTCGAGGGCATCGCTGGCAAACAGCTTATCCAGCTGCGTCTCAAATGCCTTGACAAGGGTATCCATCGTCTGCTCAATGCGGTGCTTGGACTCCGAGATATTCTCGCCCTCGATGCCCTGCTTGTCAAGCTCGGCGTAGGTATTGAGCAGCTTTAACGACGTAGGCAGGTAATAATCCATAAACTTTCGCATCTGGGGCAGCTTTTCGGGGTCGGCCTTGGCCTGCTCGAAAATTTTGGTGGACACGGCCTCCAGCCGGCTGATCTTGTCCGTCATCTCCTCGTCGGGGATCTCGTCGTTGACCCGGCGCAATTCGTCCAGAATCTTCTGGTATTCGTCCTTTTCCTGCGCAGCGGCGGGCTTGGCAACCTTCGCCTTGCGGGGCTTTTTCGGCTCCGGGTCGGGGGCTTTGCCGCTCACCACCAAGCATTTGCGGCGCATGTCGAGGTAGGCCTCAGGGCCGAAGACGCCCTCGTCGATGTAGCTTTCCAGATATTTGCAGCACTTTTCATAGCTGCAGGGCACCGCGCTGGCAATGTCCTGAATGTACATATACTTTGCGTCGCCGACGATGTTGTCGATCTTTTTGCGCATCCGACGGGAGGTGCGGATGTGCTGCGCGCCGAACAGGCAGCCGATGCCGGTCGTCGCGCCGAGTAGCACCGGCATCAGGTCGGATAGCAGCCAGCGCCAGTAATAGTCGCCCTCGGCCAGCGCTTCGGGCAGCCAGTAGACACCCTCCGGCAGCGCGGCCAGCGCGCCCAGCAGCAGCACGACGCCCGCCACGGTCAGCCCCGTTGCGAGCCATGCGTTTTTTCCTTTTTTGCCCTGCATCTGCGGCTTTGCGCTCGCGGCGTTCGGCGTCTGGGCGCCCTGCTCATAGACAGGGCGGCTCTGCGCCGCATAGACCGGCGTCGTGCTGACCTTATTGAAGCCCTGCACCCGGTCATGGGCTTTCTGCTCCAACCCGCCGAGCTTGCCTTTTTTCATGGCGTTGTTCAGGCCAATGAAGATAAAGCCCAGCGGACACCACACCACAAAACCGATGATGATCGCCCACCATGGGAACTGGAACGGGCCGTCCCCGGCGTGGTATTCGTCGCGGTTATAGTTGTTCTGGTAGCGGAGGCCGCTGCCGGAGTAGGGATGCTCCGGGTCAGTGTAGCGCGGATGTTCGTTGTCGTTTGGCATGTGTGGCTCCTTTACGGAATATCGCTGAGTAGGTTTTTCATATCGTCGCTGAGGTAGTAGGTGCTCCCGGCCTGATAGGGGTTGTCCTTGCTGTAGGGCACATGGGTGCAGAGATAGCTGACCCACCTGCTGTAGCCGGAGACCGTCAGATGCACGCCGTCGGGCTGGGAGAACTCCATCGAGAGATACCCGGCGTCGTCGGCAAACTCGGCGCTGAGGTCAAGGTAATAGCACCCACGCTCGGCACAAAGCTGCTGAATGGCCGCGTTGATGACCGCCAGACGGTCCGGGGCCAGACCCGGCAGACTGTCGGCGACCTTCTCCTGCGTGGCGGGCAGGACCGACTGCACATAGAACACCGTGTTCGGCAGGGCGGTGCGCAGATCGTCCAGCATTTTGCCGTAGTACGCCAAAAAGCTGTCGTCGTTGCCGGGCTGGACCAGGGCGTTCGTGCCAATCAGGATGTACAGCTTCGCGGGCTGGGCCGCGGCCAGAACGTCCAGCGGCACCTCCTCGCCGCGGTCCGGACTGGTGACGGTGGTGCGGTTGACGACGGTGTTCGGGCTGATGCCCTCATAGCCGCAGACCAGCGCACCACCCACATCAATGTTGTATTCGTTCACGCAGAAGCCCGCGGTCAGCGAATCGCCGAGGAAGGCGGCATCCGCAAACCAGCTTGTGTCCACACGGCCAAACGCCGGCAGCGCGGCGGGGGCGGCGGGCAGCGCCGTGTAGGTATAGCCCGTGTCGGCGCTCTGGCGCTGCGGGCCGACGGTGCCCCAGTTCAGGGCCTGTGCCGTGCCTGTGCTGCCGTTGCTGCCCGCGTAGGGCACGGGGGCCACAAGGCGCGTGTTGGCGGGGGCATCGGAGGTGAGCGGCGCGTCCGCACCCTTAGCGGGCAGCAGCGCCGTGATGACGCCCGACACGACCAGAATGCCGCATGCCGTACCGATCAGCGCCAGCTGACGGAGTCTGCGGCGCTTTGCCCGCGCACGGCGGGCGGCGGCGCGGCGCTGCTCCTGCGTGGAGGTGCGGCGCGGCGGCGTCTGCGGCTGGTCGGGCACCGCCCAGCCATTCTCCACATGGTACTGTATATTTGTGCGCGGGCGCTGGGGCCCGCGGTCATTCGGGGTCGGCATGGCACAGCCCCCTTTCGTTAGGATTTGTTAGGATTTGTAAGGACGGCAAATCTTAGGCATTGTAAATCAGTATTGATTATAGCACAAACCTTTTATAAATAACAGTAGGTGCAGGCAAGTTTTTACCTCTTGCTAAATGATATAAACCTATGTATAATAGTAAGATAATCAAAGCGAGCGTACCTATAGCCTTGCAGCGGGTCGATGCAGGCATCGGCCCCTACAACAACGTGACGCTTACTAATTTTGGGGTGTAATCATGGCAGACGAAAAATTTTCCAACTTCCTGACGGATATTATCGATGCCGACCTCGCCGAGGGCAAGGTCGATGTCGTGCATACCCGTTTCCCGCCGGAGCCGAACGGCTACCTGCATATCGGCTCCGCCAAGGCGATCTTCATCAACTACACGATCGCCAAACACTACGGCGGCCTGTTCAACCTGCGCTTTGACGACACGAACCCCGCCCGCGAGGGTGACGAGTACGTGCAGAGCATCCTGCAGGACCTGAAATGGCTGGGTGCCGAGCCGAACGGCGGCATTTTCTACGGCAGCGACTATTTTGAGCGCTGCTATGAGTACGCCGAGCAGCTCATCAAGGAGGGCAAGGCCTACGTGGATGACCTGACCCGCGAGGAAATGCAGGAGTACCGCGGCAACGACGCCGGCAAGCCCAGCCGCCCGAGCCCCTACCGTGACCGCACGCCGGAGGAGAACCTTGACCTGTTCCGCCGTATGCGCGCGGGTGAGTTTGCCGACGGCGAAAAAACGCTGCGCGCCAAGATCGACCTGGCCAGCCCGAACATGAACATGCGCGACCCGACCATCTACCGCATCAAGCATGTCGAGCATCACCGCCAGGGCGACAAGTGGTGCATCTACCCGATGTACGACTTTGCGCACCCCATTCAGGACGCCATTGAGGGCATCACCTTCAGCCTGTGCAGCCTTGAGTTTGAGAACCACCGCCCGCTGTATGAGTGGGTCATCACGAACCTGTTCGGCAAAGAATTCCCGAAGCAGCGCGAGTTTGCCCGCCTGAACGTGACGAACACCGTCATGAGCAAGCGTTACCTGCGCGAGCTGGTCGAGAAGAACATCGTGGACGGCTGGGACGACCCCCGTATGCCGACCCTGTCCGGCCTGCGCCGCCGCGGCTACACGCCGACGAGCATCTTCACCTTCGTGAAAGAGGCCGGCATCTCCAAGGCTGACAACCTCGTGGATATGCGCCAGCTGGAGGCCGTGCTGCGCGCCGAGCTGGAGCTGAACGCCCAGCGCCGCGTGGCCGTGCTGGAGCCTGTCAAGCTGATCATCGACAACTATCCCGCCGACCAGTGCGAGTATTTTGACCTGCCCAACAACCCGAACCGCGACGTCAACGACACGACGACCCGCAAGGTCGCCTTCACGAAGGAGCTGTGGATCGAGAACAGCGACTTCTTTGAGGTGCCGCCGCCGAAATTCAAGCGCCTGACGCTTGGCAGCGAGGTCCGCCTGATGGGCGCGTATCTGGTGCGCTGCACCGGCGTGGACAAGGACGAGAACGGCAGGGTCGTGGCCATCCACGCCGAGGCCGACCTCGAGACCCGCAACGGCAACCCCGCCGATGGCCGCAAGGTGCGCGGCACGATCCACTGGGTCAGCTGCGCCCACTGCCTGGACGCCGAGGTCGAGCTGTATGATAAGCTGTTCACCGAGGCCAACATGAACAGCATCCCCGACGACGCGGATTTCAAGGATTACCTGAATCCCGACAGCGTCAAGGTGCTGCAGGGTGCGAAGCTCGAGGAGAGCCTGAAGGACGCCAAGCCCGGTGACCGCTTCCAGTTCGTGCGCAACGGGTATTTTACCCCGGACAGCAAGCATGAGGGCGTGTACAATCGAATCGTCACGCTGAAGGACAGCTTTAAGCTGTAATTTGCAAAAAATGACCCCCATCGGATGTTGCTCCGATGGGGGTTTTGCTGTAGGGGGCGGCGTCCCCGACGCCCCGCGACAGGGTGAGGTCACCCCGCCCTACGTATTGTTTGTAAGGGGGATGTAGGGCGGCCTGCCCTCAGGCCGCCGCGGAGGGGTCAAGACCCCTCCCTGCAAAGCCATCCTTAAAGGGGCGGCAACGCAAGCCTGCGGGCCGGGCATGCCCGGCCCCTACAGGTGCGGCGGCAATTTACGCGGCATCACCCTGCCTGCTTTTTCTCCCACTTTTCCGCGCACCGCTGCATCCAGCCGCCCTTGACGTAGTACAGAATAAACAGCGCGGACGCGAGGGACCAGGTGATGGGATAGCTCATCTCCACCGTGGCGACCTCGTGGCGGATGGGCACGGCGATGAACAGCCAGAGCATCCGCAGACCGCAGACAAAGAACACGGTGATCAGCGTCGGCACGCGGACATCCCCGCAGCCGCGCAGCGCACCGGCCAGCACCTCAATGCATACGTAGGTGATGTAGACCGGCGTCAGGACGTGCATCATGCCGACACCGACGGCGACCACCGCGTCGTCCTGGCTGAACAGGCGGAACAGCACCTCCGCCAGATTGTAAAATGTAAAGCTGATGACCAGCGTCGTGCACGCGGCCATTGCCAGACAGACCCGCACGCCGCGGCGCACGCGGTCATACTGCCGTGCGCCGAAGTTCTGCCCCGCAAACGTCGTGATGGCGATGCCCAGCGAGTTGATCGTCATCCAGAACAAAAAGTCGATCTTGCCGTAGACGCCCCACGCCGCAATCGTGCTGGTGCCGAAGCTGTTCATGCTGCTCTGGATGAACATATTGCTGATGTTGTACATGGCGCTTTGGGCGGCGGCGGGCACGCCGATGGTGCAGATGGCCGCGAAAACGTCGCCGTGCAGCCGCAGCTTTTCGGTGCGGATGTGCCACGGCATCCCCTGAGAGCCGACGATGCAGCGCAGCGTCAGCACCGCGCTGGCCACCTGACTGAGCACCGTCGCCAGCGCCGCGCCCATGACGCCCCAGCCGAACACCGCAATGAACACGACGTCCAGCACAATGTTGACGAGCGACGCCGCGATCAGAAAGTACAGCGGACGCTTGGAATCGCCGATGGCACGCAGGATATTGGTGCCCATGTTGTAGAGCATCTGCGGGATCATGCCCAGAAAGTAGATGCGCAGATACAGCGCTGCGTCGGGCAAAATCTCGTCCGGCGTGCCCAGCAGACGCATTATCGGCGCGGCGGTCACAAGGCCCAGCACGGTCAGCAGCGCGCCAACGGCAGCGCTCAGCACCAGCGCCGTGTGCACCTGCCTGTCCACGGCATCGGGGTCATGTGCGCCCCAGCTCTGGGCAATGACGACGCCCGCGCCGCTGCAAAGCCCGACGAACAGGCCCACCAGCAGGTTGACGAAGGGCCCTGTTGCGCCCACCGCGGCCAGCGCGTTTGTGCCCACAAAGTTACCGACGATCAGGGTGTCCGCCGTGTTGTACAGCTGCTGGAACAGCGTGCCGAACCAGATGGGCAGAAAGAACAGGAGCAGCTGTTTGGGGATGCTGCCCGTCAGAATATCCGTTTGTTTGACGCTTTTCATAGAATTTCTCTCACTTTTCTGTTTCTCGCAACCACATTTTATGCTATAATGGCCCTAATGTAAAGAGGTGATTTTTGTGGGTCTTTATTGGGAGCCCTGTCCCGGCGGTGCGCGGCTGCTGCGGCTGCTGGGCGACACCCCCTGCCCCGCTGTGCCGGGCACAATTGAGGGGCTGCCCGTTGCGGAGTTGGGGGCGTACTGCTTTGCGGACAGGCCGGTCAGGCCCGGGGCCCGGCGCACCGGGGACGACACGCATGAGATCACCGGCAATTTTGTGGAGGAGGTCACCCTGCCCGACACCGTGCGGGTGCTGGACAGCGCGGCGTTTTACAACTGCCGCAGGCTGCGCCGGGTCACGCTGGGGCCCGGGGTCGAGGGGTTTGGCAGCGATTTATTTACGAACTGCCGCCAATTGCAGACCTTCCGCCTGCGGGCTGCCGCCGATGCCCCGACGGGCTTAAAAAAGCTGCTGGGGGCCGTCAGCGCGGACATTACGGTGGAATTGGACGGTGCGCAGCTGTTTTACCCCGAGTATTCGGAGTTTCTGGACGAGAACACGCCCGCGCATATCTTCAACCACAGCATTGAGGGCGAGGGCTACCGGATGCGGCAGTGCTTCACGCCCGGCGGCGCGGTGGATTACGCCGCGTTTGATGCGTCGTTTGCGCAGGCCTGCGTCGGCGAGAGTGAGGACAAGCTCTGCCGGTTAGCACTCGGGCGGCTTGTGCAGCCGTTTGGACTGGGTGACGACGCCCGCGCGGACTACGAGCTTTACCTGACCGCCCACCCGGAGGCAGCGTTCCGGCGTGCTATTGATGACCGGGACGAGGCCGCTCTGCGGCTGCTGGTGGGGCTGAGCCTGCCGACAGCAGACGCCGCGGTCTATTGCGCCCGCGTCGGGTGGAGCGCCGGGGCGGCGGTGCTGTTAGGCAGGGCCAAGCGAGCGAAAAAAACGTATGATTTTGACGATTTGTAGACCATAAGCGGGTGGCAGCGCAAGGCCCGTCAAAGCCCCTCAGGCCTCGCAGGCTCGGCCAGCTCCCCACATAGCGGGGAGCCTTTTGCGCGGGCAAAGCCCGCGAGGAAAGCCGCCCCATCAGGGGAGGTGGCCGCGAAGCAGGCCGGAGGGGTTCAGCCCGTTGCCGGGCAGCCACGTAAGCCCGCGGGCCGGGCATGCCCGGCCCCTACATACAGTCATGGAAGAAGGTGTCCACTATAGCCAAACATATCCAAACCCAATCGGAATGGGAACAGACGATGGCCCGCCGGGTCATGGAGCAGCTGCGGGGGGAGCTGTACCTTGACCAGCGCTACTTAACGGCAGCGCTCGGTGCACTGCCCGCGGCCCCGCGGGAAAGCGGCGGCAGCTTTGCCACCGACGGCGGGGCACTCTACTACCCCACCGCATGGCTGCTGGACACCTACCGCAGGAACCGGCGGTACCTGCCCCGGGCCTACCTGCACAGCCTGTTCCACTGCATCTTCCGGCATCTCTGGCTGCGGGACAGGCGCGACCCCGACCTGTGGGGGCTTGCCTGTGACATTGCCGTGGAGGCCACGCTGGACACCCTGAACACCCCCGCCACGAAGCGCCCCGTCGGCTGGGTGCGGCAGCAATGCTACACACAGCTGCGCGAAAAGTGCAAATTTTTAGCGGCAGGCCCCATCTACCGCGTCTTAGCACAGACCGACGCGGAGACCTTAAACAAGTGGCAGCGGGAATTTTACACCGACAGCCACCGCCTCTGGCCCGCTGACCCGGACAGCCCCGCCGCCCAGATGCGCGGCAAACAGTGGGAGAACCTGGGCCGCCAGACGGAGCTGAGCATGGAGGAAAGCGGCCGACGCGCCGGGCAGGACACCGCCGCGCAAGCTCTGCAGGCGCAGGTGCAGGCCGGGCGCAGCCGCCGCACCTACCGGGATTTCCTGCGCCGGTTCGCCGTCTGGCATGAGGAGCCGCACCTCGACCCCGAGGAATTCGACCTCGGCTTTTACAGCTACGGCCTGCGCACCTACGGCAACCTGCCGCTGATAGAGCCGCTGGAAAGCCGCGAGGTGAAGAAAATACGCGACTTCGTCATTGTGGTGGACACCAGCGAATCCACGGCGGGCGAGCTGGTCAAGGCGTTCTTAAAAGAGACGTTCACCTTATTAAAAAGTCAAGACAGCTTTTTCCGGCAGTGCCGCATTTTGGTCATGCAGGCGGACAACGCTGTGCGGGATGAGGTCTGGCTGAACGATCTGGACGCACTGGACCGCTATACGGCGCAGTTCACGCTGGTGGGCGGCGGCGGAACGGACTTCCGCCCCGCGTTTGCCCGCATTGCGCAGCTGCGGCAGGACGGTGTGCTGCGGGATCTGCAGGGCGTGCTGTATTTTACCGACGGCAAGGGCATCTACCCCGCCAAACGCCCGCCGTTTGAGACGGCGTTCCTGTTTTTGGAGGACGGCACCCCGCCGCCCAACGTGCCGCCCTGGGCCATGCGCCTGGTCTTACAGCCTGAAGAATTTGACCCGAAAGGACGATGAGCCATGGATATTCAACGTGCCAAAGAGGAAATCAAGCGCGCCGTGCAGGCGTACCTTGCCACGGACGACATTGGCCGCCCGCTGATCCCCGCCGTGCGGCAGCGCCCCATTCTGCTGATGGGCCCGCCGGGCGTCGGCAAGACCCAGATCATGGAGCAGATCGCGCAGGAGTGCGACATTGCACTGGTGGCCTACACCATCACCCACCACACCCGCCAGAGCGCCGTCGGCCTGCCGTTCATCCGGGAGCGGAACTACGGCGGGCACACCCGCAGCGTGACCGAGTACACGATGAGCGAGATCATCGCCAGCGTCTACGCCGCCATGGAGCGCACCGGCAAGAAAAACGGCATCCTGTTCATCGACGAGATCAACTGCGTCAGCGAGACGCTGGCCCCCACGATGCTGCAATTTTTGCAGTGCAAGACCTTCGGCAACCAGGCTGTGCCGGGCGGCTGGGTCATTGTGGCCGCGGGCAATCCGCCGGAGTACAACAAGAGCGTGCGGGAGTTTGACCTTGTCACGCTGGACCGCGTGCGGCGCATCGACATCGAGCCGAAGCTGAGCGTCTGGCAGGACTACGCCCGCGCCCACCGGCTGCACCCCGCCGTGACGGCCTACTTGGAGCTGCGCCCGCAGCATTTTTACAAAATCGAAAACGATGTGGACGGTGTGCAGTTCGTGACCGCCCGCGGGTGGGAGGACCTGTCCGCCTATTTACAGGCCGCGGACAGGCTGGCGCTGCCCGTGGACGAGGGGGTCATCGGGCAGTATCTGCGCCACCCCGAGGTCGCGCGGGATTTTGCGGCCTACTGGGTGCTCTACCGCAAGTACCACGAGGATTACGGCGTCGAGGATATTTTGCAGGGCAAGCCCTATGACGCCGTCATTGCACGGGCGATGGACGCGAGCTTTGACGAGCGCATCAGTCTGGTCAGCCTGCTGCTGGCGGGCCTGAACACCCGCTTTGCCGACGCCCGCGCCACGGGTGCGGTGACGGATGCCTGCTACCAGCAGCTGCGCAGCTTCAAGCGGACGCTGTCCCAGCAGCCCGACGCCGACCCTGCCGACCTGTTTGCCGAGCGGTGCGACGCCTACCGCGCCAAACTGGAGGCCGACAAGACCGCCGGGGCGCTGCTGCCCGACGAGGCCGCGGCCCGCACCCGCACGCTGGCGCTGCTGACCGCGTGGAGCCGCAGCCTTGACAACGGTCTGGACGCCGACGAGGCGTTTGACACGGTGCGCGGCGCGTTCAACACCCAGGTGCAGCGCCGCGAGGAAGCGGTCTCCACCGCCAGCAACGCGCTGGAATTTGCCTTTGACTTTATGGAGCAGGCGTTCGAGGACGGGCAGGAGATGGTCGTCTTCGTCAACGAGCTGGCACTCGGCCCCGACTCCGCGCCGTTTCTGGCCGAAAACGACTGCGAGCGGTTTGAGCAGTACAGCGAGAAGCTGCTTCTCCACGGCGGCGAGGATGAGCTGCTGGCGGAATTGCAGCGGGATGATGTGCGGGCGGAGGAGCATTCGGCGGAGTTTTGATGTTCACGATGCCTTGTAGGGGCCGGGCATGCCCGGCCCGCGCGTGAAAGGCAAGCGTTCGTCCGCCGTACAGTTGCGGGCCGCACATGTGCGGCCCCTACAAAGCGGCAGCTTGTTGGCTGTTCGCCTAAAAGCCGCGGACGCGACCGCCGCCGTCAGGTTCCGCGGGCGGATATGGAATCCGCCCCTACGGAACTACGGTAGGGGGCGGCGTCCCCGACGCCCTGTAGGGGCCGGGCATGCCCGGCCCGCGCGTGAAAGGCAAGCGTTCGTCCTCCGTACAGTTGCGGGCCGCACATGTGCGGCCCCTACAAAGCGGCAGCTTGTTGGCTGTCCGCCTATTTGAAAAAGTATCACTTCTCATTATATTCTTTACTCTTTTGCGGAATTTTGTTATAATGGCAGTATTCCGTTTATCATCGGACATTTTGAGGGGGTCATTTTATGAAAGCAGTCATCACGGTCATCGGGCAGGACACGGTGGGTGTCGTTGCCAAGGTCAGCGCGGTGTGCGCCGAGCTGAACATCAACATTGAGGACGTTTCCCAGTCCATCATGCAGGATATGTTCTGCATGATCATGCTGGTCGATCTGAGCAAGGCGAACGCCGAGGCCGCCGAGGTCCGGGACCGCTTTGCGGCATTGGGCAAAGAGATGAAGATGCAGGTCACCGTGACCCGGCAGGAAGTCTTTGATGCCATGCACACCATTTAAGGGGGCTGCCACATGAGAATCATCAACAGCCGCGACATTATGGAGACCATTGAGATGCTGACCGCCGAGAATCTCGACGTGCGCACCGTCACAATGGGCATCAGCCTGCTGGACTGCATCGACCCGGATGCGGACAAGGCGTGCGAGAAAATCTACAACAAGATCACCCGTCTGGCGGGCAATTTGGTCTCCGTCGTGGACGGCATCAGCGCCGAATACGGCATCCCCATCGTCAACAAGCGCATCAGCGTCACGCCCATTGCGATGCTGCTGGGCGCCGCGCCCGACGCCGACCCCGTGCAGTACGCCAAAACGCTGGACCGCGCGGCCAAGGCCGTGGGGGTCAACTTCATCGGCGGCTTCGGTGCGCTGGTACACAAGGGCTTTTCCGCGGGCGATAAGCGGCTGATCACCGCCATCCCCCGCGCACTGGCCGAGACCGATATTGTCTGCTCCAGCGTCAATATCGGTTCGACGAAATCGGGCATCAACATGGACGCCGTCAAGCTGATGGGCGAGGTCGTGCGCGAGACCGCCGAGCTGACGAAGGACAATATGTGCATGGGCGACGCAAAGCTCGTCGTGTTCTGCAACGCGCCCGAGGACAACCCGTTCATGGCGGGCGCGTTCCACGGCGCGGGCGAGCCGGACTGTGAGATCCACGTCGGCGTCTCCGGCCCCGGTGCGGTGCGCGCCGCGCTGGCCAAGCTGCCGAAGGACGCCCCGATGGACGAGGTGGCCGAGCTGGTCAAGCGCACGGCATTCAAGATCACCCGTCTGGGCCAGCTGGTAGCGAACCTCGCCAGTGAGCGCCTCGGCGTGCCCGCGGGCATCATTGACCTGTCGCTGGCCCCGACGCCCGCGATTGGCGACAGCGTTGCGAACATTCTGGAGGAGATGGGCCTTGAGAGCTGCGGCTGCTGCGGCACGACGGCCTGCCTGGCCCTGCTGAACGACGCGGTCAAGAAGGGCGGCGTCATGGCGTCCAACCACGTCGGCGGCCTGTCCGGCGCGTTCATCCCCGTGTCGGAGGATGACGGCATGATCAACGCCGCCAACTGCGGCAGCCTGACGCTGGAAAAGCTCGAGGCCATGACCGCGGTCTGCTCCGTCGGCATCGACATGGTCGTCATCCCGGGCGACACGAGCGCCGAGGTCATCAGCGGCCTGATTGCGGACGAGGCCGCCATCGGCATGGTGAACAGCAAGACCACCGCCGTGCGCGTCATCCCCGCCATCGGCCACAAGGCCGGCGACGTGCTGGACTTCGGCGGCCTGCTGGGCCACGCGCCCATCATGCCCATCAGCCAGTACAGCCCCGCGGTCATGATCCACCGCGGCGGCCGCATTCCCGCCCCGATGCAGGCATTGAAAAACTGATTGCAATACACACCGCCCCTGCCGGATTTGGCATGGGCGGTTTTTTTGTGGTATAATCAGGATGATAAATTTGAGAAGGTAAGCGAATGGGATACCACGATACAAGATACCATGGAGGAATAGGATAATGTCGAAAGATGAGTATTTGATAACCGATACGCCCCTCAAAGCGTTGACGGTTTTTGCAATGCCAATGATTCTAGGCAGTTTTTTTCAGCAAATATACAATATGGCCGACTCTATTATTGTCGGCCAGTATGTTGGTTCTTCCGCACTTGCAGCTGTCGGTGCATGTGCAGCATTGACCAATGTGTTCATTTGTGTGGCACTGGGAGCCGGTGTCGGAGCCGGTGTGCTTGTGAGCCGTTATTTCGGAGCCAGGGAGTATGGCAAAATGAAAACAATCGTGTCAACCTCCCTGATCAGCTTTTTGCTTCTAAGTATAGTCCTTGGTGTTTTTGGCTTTTTCTTCGCCAACTCGATGATGCGTGGACTGCAAACCCCTGCCGACATACTGGATGATGCAGTACTGTATCTGCGGGTCTATTTTGTGGGCTTTCCGTTTCTGTTTATGTATAACATTCTTTCTACCATGTTCACCTCCATCGGCGAATCCAAAATTCCGCTGGGACTGCTGATTTTTTCGTCCATCCTGAATATTTTACTGGATCTTTGGATGGTAGCCGGGCTAGGTCTCGGTGTGTTCGGTGCGGCTATTGCAACCCTGATTGCACAGGGAATTTCCGCAGTGTTTTCGTTTTTGATTTTCTTTGCACGGATGCAGCAATATAAAAGCCCCTTTAACAGGTTTGAACGGCAGGAGCTGTATTCCATGCTTCGCATTGCGGTGCCGTCGGTTTTACAGCAGTCCACAGTGTCCATCGGTATGATGATTGTGCAGGCAGTGGTAAATCCTTTCGGTACACAGGCACTCGCCGGGTATACAGCAACGATGAGGGTGGAAAATGTTTTTTTCCT
>ENA-OQMN01000045-OQMN01000045.1-human-gut-metagenome-genome-assembly--contig:-NODE-45-length-47240-cov-14.790525_pt1 | contig 47240 bp, 39 predicted proteins | sample MGYA00242765_ERZ504861 | MGnify/ENA primary metagenome ERZ504861 (study PRJEB26092, sample SAMD00036417) | human gut metagenome | host: Homo sapiens | study: EMG produced TPA metagenomics assembly of... | reverse complement strand
ATTGCATCGAGAATATACATTGGAATCGTGGCACCAGCATCGATCTTCTCAGCGAGCAATGTTGCGTACCAGCCCTTTTTGATATTCTTTGCAACAGTCATTACCGAGTCGTATCTTTCTGCTTCTGTTCCTGATTTAACTGCTAAAACATGTTTCTCTTTTGTAGCAGCATCTTTATATGTACGTTTTATGATTGCGCAAATAAAACGTTTGTTATTATCTTCGCTTCATGGACAAGAAACGCTCTGAAGGCAAGCCATATCGTGTCTACATGATGGCCTCTGCCAACAAGTTCCTGCGCATCTACTACGCTTCTGTGAAAGCCTACTTGGAATCCCTGGAGCACGACTGATTTTTACACTCTATACCATCTGGCTGGCCGCCGTTTTAATTTTGAGATGCTCAGCGGCTTGATTTTGTATTGCATTTTTTCGCCTCCCTAAAAATCTGAAATTTCTACTTGACTTTTATTAGCAGGTCTTTCACAGCGGAACAGATTTACGCGCCCTCTGCGTCTACTTCGTACACATCGTAGACCTCGTTGGGCTTGAGTTTGAGCCGGGTGGACAGGAACGCCTCAATGTCAAAGGCATTCTTGGGGTCCGCGTCGGCGGTGTATGGGTAATTGGGGTGCTTGGTGATGTCGTACTTGTCCGAGAGGAAAGGCCGCACACCACGCAGCTGGAGGATGCACTTGCCGCCGTCCATGACGGCCAGTTCATCCTGGCTCATAAGCTCTTTCCCGAGCTTTTGGTAATTAAGGGAATGGGATGTCTCACGACCCCGGTTCTCGCCGGTGTTGTAGGTGTCGATGGTCTCCTTGCCCAGCACGGCGGCCAGCTCCTTGAGGGTGGTCGGCTCCTTGCCGCCCAGGAAAATGGAGGTATCCATGTTGCCGATGATGGTATCGGCATTGTCCTTGTAAATAGCTTTGAGCTGGGACTGTGCTTGCAGCACCAGACAGGCGGAGATTTCACGGCTGCGGATGGTTGCAACCAGCTTTTCCAGCTTGGGAATCTGGCCGATGTTGGCGCACTCGTCAATGAGGCAGCGCACATGAACCGGCAGCCGCCCGCCGTACACATCATCCGCCTTTTCGCACAGGAGATTGAAAAGTTGGGTGTAGCACATGGAGATCAGGAAGTTAAAGCTATCGTCCGTGTCGCTCATAATGAGGAACAGGGCGGTTTTTTGGTCTCCCAGGGTGTCCAGCTCCAGCTCGTCATAGGAAGTGACCTCCCGCAGCTCCGCAATATCGAACACGGCAAGACGCGCGCCGCAGGAAATCAGAATGGATTTTGCGGTTTTGCCCGCAGCCAGCTTGTACTTCTTGTACTGGCGGACGGCGAAGTGGTTAGGCTTCTCCGCCTCCAGCGCGTCAAACATCAGGTCCACCGGATTCTTGAACTCCTCGTCATCCTCCCGGACCTCCATCGCGTTGATGAACTCGATGAGGGTGGAGAAATTCTGTTCCTCCACCGGGGCCTCATAGTGGATATACCCGATGAGGGCGCAGTACAAAAGCGTTTCCGCCTTGACCCAGAAATCGTCCCCGGCCTTGCCCTCGCCCTTGGTATTGGCGATCAGCGTGGTGACCAGCTTCAAAATGTCCTTCTCCGAGTGGATGTAGGCAAAGGGGTTATAGTGCATGGACTTCTTGAAGTTGATGGTGTTGAGGACTTTGATCCGGTACGGCTCATAAATGACCTTGCCGCGCTTATCCTTCATGGGCTTGCCGTCCTTGCCCAGATTGGGGGTGCCGCGCTGAAGCATTTTGCCGCACTCCACCAGGATGGTGCCCTTGGGGTCTGTGACCACATAGGACGAGTGCATCTGCATCAGGTTCGGTTTCAGCCAGAAGCGGGTCTTACCGGAACCGGAGCCGCCGATCACCAGAACATTTTTGTTTCTGGCAGTCTTGGGGTCCTTGGGGCGGCTGTTCATGGTCAGGCTTTCGGTTTTCGTCAGAATCACATTGTTCTGGAATACCGGGTCGATGTAAGGAGCGATGTCCTCATGGGTTCCCCATCGGGCGGACCCGTACTCCATGCCGTGGCGATACTTCTTGGCGTTCTTGCTCTTGAGATAGACTGCCAGCCGCAGGCCAGCGCCGCAGCACAGGCCCACCAGCAGGTCCAGGGGGTGCAGGCTGGGCCACCAGCTGGCCAGCGCCACCGGCAGCGTAGAGAAGAACGAGAGCATTTTTGCCGAAGCGTCCGCACCCACGGCCATCCGCCACGCTTCACCAAAATTGGTTGCGAACAGCCCCATCAGGATGTACGGCATATTCAGCAAAAGGAGCTTTTTGATGTCCAGCGGCTTTTTCATCGTTCCAGCTCCTTCCGCTTGTTCCGATCCACGACAGCGTGCTTTACCAGCTCCTTGAACTGGTTCAGCTTGGCCAGCACAGACGGGCGCTCTGTTTTCTCTGCTTTTTTGACTTTTTTGCCGGTGTACTCGGTAAAGGCAGCGGTCAGGGCATCCGCATCCCGGCCCTTGAAAAAGATCAGGTATTTGGGCGGGGAGCTGCTGCGGTCCTTCTTCACCGCATAGTCCACGCCGTATTTCCGGGCGATCTTCTCAAACTCCTTGATGGAGGGGTCGGTGATCTCGATGTTGGAAACGCCCTGGTTCTGGCCGATCAGCTGCTTCACTGTCTGCTTGCCGTGGGGAATCACGGGGGTATCCCGGCTTTTCTGCTTTTGCAGCTTCTTTTCCTTGCGGTGGGCAAGGTACTTGGTGATGGCGGCTTTCAGCAGCCGCCCGGTGAACTTTGTTCCGCTGACTACCAGCGTCAAAGTCCTGTTTTCCACTTCCTCCTGCATTTTTCTCGCCTCCTTTCCACGGATTTTGCAGGGGTGGCGCTTGATACTAAGGCGGGACCACCAGCCGCAGCAGCAGGTATTTCAGCATGGCAGGCTCCTTTCAGCGCAGCTGGCCGGGGTGGTCATAGTACAGATGGCCCTGGCGCACCTTGGCATGACTGAGAATCTTGATATGGCCCTTTTCCTGGTTCTCCAGGCTTTTCTGGTATCCGGCCTCCGTCAGAAACAGACGGGTCCGTTCACCTTTCCAGCCCACCGGGGAATCGTCGGTCAGCACATCAAAAATAATCATGTGCTGGGTGTCCTCGGCAAACCGCTCCAAATCCATGTACTCATGGCCGTGGTAGTTCTGCGCCCCAGCCTTGAGGCGCATTTCCTTCATCAGCTGGCCCACGGTCTTACGCTCAGGCATGGCGTGCGCCTCCTTTCCCGCGCCCCTGGCCCTTCACGGTCAGGATACCGTCCAGGGTGGTGGCGGTGATCCGCAGGCGCTCGGCGGTGGCGATGTCATTCTTCACGGTCTCGTCGATACCGTGGCCGCAGACCACCAGCACATGGGACCGGCGCAGGTAGTCCCGCGCCATATCCAGCCCGTCCTTGTGTTCCTGGGGAATCTCGTCCTTCAGGAAGGTGGGCAGGAACAGCACCGGGCAGATGGGCGAATACCCGGCGTCGTACACCTGACGGCAGTAGGCCGCAGCGTTCTCGGCGTTCTCATACTGGCTGTCGCTCCAGGGAGCCGTAATGTAAGCAAGGGGTCGTTTCATGGCAAAATCCTTTCTCCCGGTGTGCCCGGGCAGCAGAAAAGCGGCTGTTTACCAGCCACCTGCGTACATATCGTGGTTGACTTGTGCGGTGTAGTGATTGCTGATCGTGGTCGGCGCATTGAACAGCACCGCAAGCAGATACTGCTTCATGTTGCGGATTTCGGTGGTATTGTTCCGCAGGCACTCCATGACAAACTCGATGTGGGAGCTGTCCAGCTTCAAAAAACGGGAGCGGACTACCTCATGGGGGAAGTCGCTGCCAGCGATCCGGGTGGTTCTCCGCTTGGCGCAGACGGTCTCCACCATCAGCTCCACAATCTCGTCCAGGTCCTCCCGATAGGTGGTAAACTCCCGGCACAGGTGGTCATACTCGATGTTCTCCAGAATCAAATCCCGATAACTTTCCATCTCTGAGACAGACATCGCATCCCTTCCTTTCCGTTCCGGCAGCTGTGCTGCCGCTGGCTCCCGGAAGGGAATGGAATCGGTACTTGCTCCCTGAGTAATTGATTTTTGGGTATTTGATTTCTCTATATTTAATTCTGCGGGCTTTTCCGTATCCGGTTTATCCATATACGGGTTTTCCGTATCTGGTGAAGCCGTATCCGGTACAGCCGTATCCGGCTGGGGCGTTTCCGGCTGCCGGGGCTGGGGCTGCTCATAAATAACATACTCGGTGTCGCTGATCCGGCCCTGCCGGTCCCGCAGCTGGTGGCGCACAATGTAACCGGCGGTTTCCAGTTCCCGCAACGCACCGCCGATGGCGTCCACACCCTCCTTGCAGATTTTCGCAAGGCCACGGGTGGTATAGTTCCAGTCATCCGGCAGGGACAGCATCATGGAAAGCAGTCCCTTGGCCTTCAGCGACAATTCATGGTTCCGCAGGTGATGATTGCTCATTACCGTATAGTCGCGGGTTCTTTCAATCCGAAAGACCGCCATTGACTTCACTCCTTTCTGATCTCAGGGCATGAAAAAAGCCACAATCTTTCGTGAAAAAGACTGTGGCGTTCAGCTGTTCTTGATTTTCGTGTTCTTCCGGGGCCGGTAGGTACGCTTGGGCAGCGGCGGCTGGTCGAACAACGATTCATGCCCCGAAAACGGGAGGGTCTGCAAAACCCGGTCAATGTCGGTGGATTCCATGTCATATTGGGACTGGCAGTTTTCCCGGATAGCATCCTTGATGCTCTGGACAGTACACATATTCATTCCTTTCCTTTCGTAGTGATGATGGGTTTACGGGTGGCGGCGGCGCTTGTCCGGCTTGAAGTCGAGGACATGGCCCTCGATCACGCGGGCATACCGCTTGATTTTGATTTCCCGGCGCTTCTGGCTTACGAGGGCGGCCTGATACCCGTCCTCGGTGAGAAACAGCCGCATTTCCTCGCCGGGGCTGCCGTAGGAACAGGGACGCAGGATGGAAAACTCGATCATCCAGCGGGTGTTGTCCTGAAAACGCTCCACGGCGAGAATGTTATGTCCTTTCAGCTCACGGGCTGAAATATCCCTCATAGGCGGCTCCTTTCATCGTTCCTGGTCTCTCTGGCGCTTCTTCTGCCACCCCTCCAGCAGCTTGATGATGGTCTCCTGCATCCGCTGGGGCGTGTAGCTCTTGGGAAAATACTTCCGCAGGATGTCGGCAGAGAGGGTTACTTTGTCGAGATCGCTTTTCTTTTCCTCGCCCATGATGACACGCATCATATCGAGGGTCAGATGTCCTTCCTGGCTGTATTTCTTGAGCCGCTGGGCCTGGGAGAGAGAGGGGGTAGCCTGTTCGCTGTCCATCGCGTCCAGCAAGTCCCGCTGTTCCTCTTTTTTGAGGAAAGACAGCTCATAGGCCGGATTGAGGGCGATTTTCTTTTCATCCACCATATCCAGCAGTTCGGGGATAAGCTCCGTCAGGCGGATATAGCGGAAAATCTGATTTTTACTCTGACCGACCTGTTCAGCCAAAAGCTCGCTGGACTTCTTTCCGGCAGACTTGTTCCCAACTTGGGAACAAGTTAAATCCATGCGCTCACCTTGGTGCTTCATAGCCTCCAGCTTCATCTTGTAGGCAAAGGCTCTCTCGCTGGGGAGCAGGCTTTCCCGTTGCAAGTTGCTGTCCACCATGATGATGGTGGCGGCATCATCGTCCAGGTCTCGGACAATGACCGGCATTGTTTCTTTCTCGGCCAGCTCACTGGCCCGGTGTCTCCTGTGACCAGCCACCAGCTCATAGCCGCCCTCCGGGTCCGGGCGGGCAATCGCCGGAACCAGAACACCATACTGCCGAACGCTGTCGGCGGTCTCCATCATGGCCTCGTCATCCTTGACTTTGAAGGGGTGGTTCTTGAAAGGATGCAGCTCAGACAGCGGGATTTCCCGTACTTTTTCCAGCTTGGCGTCCTGGCGGCTTTCCTCGGTGGAAAACAAGTCATCGTATGGAGCCAGCTCTACTTTTTTCGCGCTGCTTTTCAAGTTTTATCACCTCCTGGGTCAGATTTTTGTACCCCTCGGCCACCTTGCCATTGGGGTCATGAGCAAAAATGCTCTTGCCCTCGGCGCTGATCTCCTTGGCTCGGACAGAATGGGGAATCTCGGTGCCGAACACCTTGATTTTGCTGCCGTAGGTCTCCCGCAGCAGAGCGGCGATCTCTTTGGCAAAGTTGGTACGGTTGTCCACCATCGTCAGCAGGATACCGTCGATCTGGAGCTTGGGGTTGATCTGCCGCTTCACCTTGTTTACGGTTTGGAGCAGCTGTTCCAAGCCCTTGGCGGGCAGGTACTCCGCCTGGACGGGGATTATGACCCTGTTGGCGGTGGCCAGGGCATTGACCGTGAGCATACCCAGGGAAGGCTGGCAGTCAATCAGGATATGGGAATACTGTCCCTTGAGCGTGTCCAGATACTGCCGCAGGATGGTCTCACGGCTCATGGCGTTCACCAGGGAGACCTCCATGCCGGAGAGCTGGATGTCGGCGGGCATCAGGTCAACGCCTTCCGGGTGGTGCAGGATACCCTCGCCGGGGCGCAGCGGCTCGTCCATCAGGATACGGCCCATCGCGTCGGACAGGGTAAAGGGCAGCTTGTCCGGCTGGGGGTGGCCCAGGCTGATGGTCAGGCTGCCTTGCGGGTCCCCGTCGATCAGGAGCACTTTCTTTCCGGCCTGGGCCAGCCCGATCCCCAGGTTCGCGCAGGTGGTTGTCTTGCCAACGCCGCCTTTCTGGTTGGCGATGGCGATGATTTGCGTGTTCAATGACTTCACCTCATTTCTGAATTGTTCTATGGCTTCTGGAAATAGAAAAAGCCGCCACTTCAAAAATTGAAAGTGACGGCCTTTTCTGATCCCGGAATGAAATTCCCCGGAAACGCCAAAAGCGCCCAGTAAAAAATACTGAGCGCTTGGCGATTAGATTTATTCTCTTTTGTTCAAATTAGGTCAAATTCAGACAAACCGTTTTCACGAAAAAGGTCTCTTGGAGATATATAAATAAACATCCCCTTGGCATCCCAAAATCGCGTCTCGGTTGTCCTATTTTTTAACCCATAAGCCCTCTTTTTGGGGTGGTTGTCCACCATTTAACCCATAGAAAACGGGTTAAAAGAGGCTTCGTTCTGTCAAATTGCGTCAAACCATTTGAAAATGAAAAACCCCGGAAACCGCGTAGTTCCGGGGTTTTTGACCACTTTTGATAAAGTTTAGCGCTTGCTGAACTGCGGAGCGCGACGGGCGGCCTTGAGGCCGTATTTCTTACGTTCCTTCATACGAGGATCGCGGGTCAGGAAGCCGGCCTTCTTCAGGGTGGAGCGCAGCTCGGGGTTGAACTGCAGCAGGGCGCGGGACAGGCCGTGGCGGATAGCGCCAGCCTGGCCGGCACAGCCACCGCCGACGACGTTGACGACAACGTCGAACTTGCCCTCGTTCTCAGTCAGAACGAGCGGGCTGTTGGCGAGCAGCTTCAGGGTCTCCAGACCAAAGTAATCGTTGATGTCGCGGCCATTGATGGTCATTTTGCCGGTGCCGTTGTAAACGCGAACGCGGGCAACGGAATGCTTACGACGGCCAGTGCCGTAGAAATAAGGTTTGGTTTCGTACATCTTCTATTGCCTCCTCACTCAAATCTCAACAGCTTCGGGCTTCTGAGCAGCATGAGCATGGTCAGCAGCCTTGTAGCAGTGCAGGCGGGTCATAGCCTTGGTGCCGATGGTGTTAGAGGGGATCATGCCCTTGACAGCGTAGGTCATGGCCTTGTCGCTGTTCTCAGCCATCAGGGTCTTGTACTGGGTCTCCTTCAGGCCGCCGATCCAGCCGGAATGAGTGCGATGGAACTTCTTCTCCAGCTTCTTGCCGGTCAGGACAGCCTCATCGCAGTTGATGATGATGACGTGGTCACCGCAGTCAACGTTGGGGGTGAAAGTGGTCTTGTTCTTGCCGCGCAGGATGACAGCAGCCTTGGCAGCAACGCGGCCGAGGGGCTTGCCGGCGGCGTCGATCACATACCACTTGCGGTCAGCCATTTCAGCGGGCTTAGCGAGAGTCGTGCTCATAGTAGGAACCTCCATTGAGAAATTAACACGTCCGTCTAATAACGGTATTTAACAGCGCCCCGCAGGACGCTTTTTCGCGCAAGTGTGATTATAGCAGAAAAGGGCAGCAGAGTCAACGGGTTTTGGCAAGAATTTTAATTTATACTGCGCTTGCTCTCGAATTCTCTCAAATGCTCTTGTTTTCTCGTATTTTCAAACTTTCTATTTTCAGAAAATTTTACGCAGCGGCGTGATGCACTCCTTGCCTTCCCCCGCGGGGGAAGGTGGCCCCGCAGGGCCGGATGAGGGGTGGGCTTATGGATACAGCCCATTTACGGGCTATAACAATAGGCTCCGCCCTCATCAGTCCGCTTCGCGGACAGCTTTCCCCGATGGGGAAGCCTTTTTGCGGCAGCAAAAACCGCCCCGCGGCTTTTACACCGTGGGGCGGTCCTTCCTATTTTACTGCTTGATCGCGTTGACAACGCTGTTCAGGTCGCGCTCATCTTCACAGACGATCTTGACGGGATGGCTGTAATCCAGGCTCATCATGCCCAGGATGCTCTTGGCATCGGCAATGCTGCCCTTCATGTCATGCACGCCGACATCGTTATAACACTTGGCGGCAGCAGACACGATTCCCTTGACCTCGGTAAAATTGGAAACCTTGACTTGTTTCACCATAATAAATGACCTCCGAAATGATCCCACGCAATCTGCCGTATCTTCAGCACCGGTGTCCAGGGCGGAACCGGGCGCACGGCTTGCGGTAAGGAGGTGATCCACCATGCTCTATCTGCTCCTTACATTGGGCATTATAGCATAATTATGTGCCGTTTCTTTGTTCACAATGCACAAATCCGATTTTTTCCATTTCCTGCACAAAAGAGAAAATCCTTCATTTTTGGCTTTTGGTCAGAATGCCCGAGTTTTGCCCGCCGCGGCCTTTCGCTTTCACATATATTATGTATTTGACAACAAATATTTTCGTTTTCTGAATGCTTTTTGTCGTGTTTTGGTGTAAATGTACGACTTATCTTGTTAAAGTCTTAACACCATCTTTTTTATATGCAACATTTATATATGTTCGTGCCGGTTTTGTATTAGTTTTGCTGGGGCACGCCCTTCATCGTCAGGGCGATGCGCTTCTTGGCGGTGTCCACATTCAGCACCTTGACCCGCACAATGTCGCCGACCTTGAGCACCTCGCGCGGGTGCTTGATAAATTTATCGCTGATCTGTGAAACATGGACCAGGCCGTCCTGATGCACACCCAGATCGACGAACGCGCCGAAGTCGATGACGTTGCGCACGGTGCCGGTCAGCTCCATGCCGGGCTTCAGATCGTCCAGACCCATGACGTCACTGCGCAGCAGCGGCTTGGGCAGGCTGTCGCGGACGTCGCGTCCCGGCTTGCACAGCTCGGCCACAATATCGTTCAGCGTCGGCTCGCCCACGCCCAGCGCCTCACAGAGGGTCCCGGCCCCCTTGGCCCTGACGACGCCGGGCAGACCAGCCAGCTTGTCTGTGCCGATCTCGGCAGCCGTGTAGCCGCAGGCGTCCAGCAGGGCCTTGGCGGCGGCGTAGCTTTCGGGATGGACGGCGGTGGCGTCCAGGCGGTTCTTCGCCTCGGGCAGCCGCAGGAAGCCCGCGCACTGCTCATACGCCTTGGGGCCGAGGCCCTTGACCTTTTTCAGCTGCGCGCGGGAGGTGAACGCGCCCTCCTCCTCACGCCAGGCAACGATATTTTTGGCGGTGGCTGCGCTGACGCCCGCCACACGGCGCAGCAGCGGCGCGGAGGCAGTGTTCAGATCGACGCCGACGCTGTTCACGCAGTCCTCGACCACGCCGTCCAGCGCCTCATTCAGGCGTTTCTGGGGCATGTCGTGCTGGTACTGGCCGACGCCGACGGCCTTGGGGTCGATCTTGACCAGCTCGGCCAGCGGGTCCTGCAAGCGGCGTGCGATGGACACGGCGCTGCGCAGGTTGACGTCAAACTGGGGGAACTCCTCGGCGGCCAGCTTGCTGGCGGAGTAGACCGACGCGCCGGCCTCGCTGACGACCATATACTGCAAATGCAGGTTCTTTTCGTCGGCCAGCTCGCGGATGACCTCGGCGGCAAATTCCTCCGTCTCGTGGCCCGCCGTGCCGTTGCCGATGGCCATGACCTCGACGCCGTTCTTCAAAACCATCGCCTTGATGGTCTTTTTTGCCTGTTCCACGCGCTTGAACTCCGGCACGGGATAGACAACGTTCGTGTCCAGCACCTTGCCGGTGGGGTCAACGACAGCGACCTTGCAGCCCATGCGGTAGCCGGGGTCCAGACCCATGACCGTTTTGCCGCGGATGGGCGGCTGCAAAAGCAGCTGGCGCAGATTATCGCCAAAGACTTTAATTGCGCCCTCGGCGGCGGCATCGGACAGCTCGCCGCGCAGCTCGTTTTCAAGGCTGGGATGAATGAGGCGGCTGTAGGCGTCGCGGGCGGCGGCATCCACAAGCTCGGCGCTTTTGCCGCCGGTCTTTTTGCGGGCGAACATCCAGCTGACGATGCCCGCGGCATGCTCGGCGTCGACCTGAATCGTGACCTTCAAAAAGCCCTCGCGCTCGCCGCGGTCCAGTGCCAGCACGCGGTGGCCGGGGATCTTGTTCAGCGGCTCGGCGTAGTCGTAGTACTGGGCGTAGACGCTGTCCTCGTCCTTGGCCTTGGCGCTGGCGACACGGCCAAACGCGCGGTAGTAGCGGCGCAGCTCGGCGCGGCAGGCGGCATCATCGGAGACCGCCTCGGCAATAATATCCTGTGCCCCGGCCAGCGCCGCGGCGGCATCGGGGACCTCGTCGTTGAGGTAGTCCGCGGCGGCCCTCTCGGGGTCAAATGCGGCGTCCTGGCGGAAGATGGCCGTGGCCAGCGGCTGCAAACCGCGCGCCTTGGCGATACTGGCGCGGGTCTTGCGCTTGGGCTTATATGGGCGGTAGATGTCCTCGACTTCGGCGAGGGTTTTCGCCTTGGACAGTGCGGCGTTCAGCTCGGGCGTCATCGCGCCCTGCTCGGTGATGGAGGACGTGACCTCATCCTTGCGCTTATCGAGGCCGCGGAGGTATTCGAGGCGGTCTCCTAGGTCACGCAGGACCTGGTCATCCATCGAGCCCGTGGCTTCCTTACGGTAGCGGGCGATAAACGGGATCGTATTGCCCTGGTCGATCAGTTCAATCGCGCCCTGCACGTTTTTGACGTTTAAGTTCAGCTCCTGTGCGAGCTGTTCAGCATGGTTTGGCATGGTTTTTCCTTTCTTAACGCCGCCGAGGATTCCGACGGGCCTTGCGTGGCCGCTCATCAACGGACATCCACCCACTAACTCCCGCGGCGGCCTGGGGGCAGGCCGCCCTACGTACCCCTTTTAAATTGATTCGTAGGGAGGGGTCTTGACCCCTCCGCGGGGCGTCGGGGACGCCGCCCCCTACAAATGTTACTGCTTACTTCCCGGCTGGCTTTTTCGTTTTATTATAATCCCCAGCAAATACACCCCATACACCGCAATCGCCGCTGCGCTCACGCAGGCGGACACCTTCAATCCGGGCGTATGGTAGGTAAATTCTATCTCGTTCTCCCCCGCGGGCACGTACACGGCCATCAGGCCGTCGTCCACCTTCTCAATCGCGGCGGGCTCACCGTTGACCGTGGCACTGAACCCGTCGTCATAAGGCACGCTGAAAAACACCAGCTCGTCCGCGTCATAGGCGGTCTTTGCAGTAAAGCCGGTGTCCGTCGCGGTAAACGCTGCCACACCGGCAGCACGGCGGGCGGCACAGTCGGCGGCGTAGGCGTCCTCGCTGCGGTTGGTCAGCTCCTCGTCGGGCAAGGGTTCCAGCAGACTGCCAAAGGCGGAGATCTGGTCGCCGTCCAGCAAAATCGCGCGGCACAAAATCTGGGCGCGTTCTTCCTCGCTTACCCGCTCCAGCTGGTCCGCTGTCACGTAGCAGTCGTAGGTAAAGCCCATCGGCACCCAGTTTTCGTTCTCGTAGAGAGCGTAGGCGTCGGTCTCGCCGGTGCGCTGCCAGCCGGGCAGATCCTTGTCGGTCCACTCGGTCTCCTTGTCCTTGGCGACCAGCGTGTACCGCACGCTCAACAGGCCGCGCAGGGCGTAGTTCTCGGCGTCGGGCTTGGAGTTCACATCCCGCTTGACGCCGACCTCGGGGTAAAACGCCATGATGCTCGGCGCAACCGTCGAGTTGAAGAATTGCAGGCAGCTCCTGTTGAACCACAGCCCCAGATTGTTGTGCGCACCGTAGGCATCAATGCGGTAAAACGCATCGTCCGGCAGCGCGGCGGCGACGTCCTCGACAGAATCATAGGTTTCGGCAATCAGATTGCTGTCCACGTCCCACTGGGCGTACTTCGTCAGAGACAGATGCAAACTGCCGTACAACAGGCTGAATCCCAGCACAGCGGCGGTCAGAATCGCGCCCCACCGCCGCTTATTGCGGCAAAAATGCCACAGCAGCGCAAAAATCACGATCCCCAGCATCGTCATGCCGAAGATAGCCCAGAACCGCGCGGGCTCGTCCAGCACGCCAAAGACCGTGTTGCCGTCGTCGTCCTTGCCCGGCACAACGGCGAACACCACCGCCGTCAGCGTCAGGAAGGTCGTCATCCGCAGCGCCCGCGGCAGACGCTGCTCGGCCAGCGCCGGGCGGGAGAGCAGATAGCACGTTGCACCGCACAAAACCAGAATCGGCATATAGTACCACCGCGCGTAGTAGCTCGAGTTGAGCGCATAGAACGCGCTGTTCAGCACCGGCACAAACGCACAGGCGACACAGACCTTTAAAACGTAGGTGAACGGGTGGCGCTCCCTTGCGCGGCAGAACGCCAGCCCGCCCGCGACACCGACCAGCGGCAGATAGGCCGTCAGGCTCGTGTGCTTGAGGATGCCCTCCTGAAACAGGTCCTTGAAATAAGGCGCGTCGGGCATGAGCAGGGTGCTGTAAAAAATTGCGCCGTACTGCTGGGATTTGCCGTAGAACAGATACCCGTACCCGCTGAACGGGTCGATGGTACGCGGATTTTGCAGCAGCGACAGCCCCGCCGGGAGCAGCAGCACGCACCCGCAGGCACAGCCCAGAGCTGTCTCCCACGCCAGGCGCACGAACTTGCGCAGGCCCAGCTCATACCGCCGCCCGGCGGCCATGCAGAAGAAATAGATGATGAGAAAGACCGCCTGCCCGGCGAAGAAGAAGTAGTTATCGACAAGGTTCAGCGCGACCCAGAACGGGAATGCACCCTTTTTATCGTCGATGACCGCGTCGTCCAGCGCGGCCAGCATGTACGGAAACAGCGCCACAACGTCCAGAAAGTGGTTGAAAAAGATGTTGTAGATGCTGAACCCGGAAAACGCATACAGGCAGCCCGCCAGCATGCTCCAGGTCTCGTCCCGCACCCAGCGGCGCGCCCAGAGATACCCGCCGCCGCCCGCAACGGCCATTTTCAGGCAGAGCAGCGGCACCATGGCCCACGGCATGAGCCGCGCGGGCACGACCATGGACAGCCAGAAGAACGGACTGCCCAGCAGGTAGAATGAGTAGGAATTGACAAACCCGCTGCCCAGGTCGGTGGCCCAGCTGAACGACCCGCCGTTTTTGACAAAGGCGTTGGCGTACTGGTAAAAGTTGATCTGCTGGTCGTTGAAGTCCCCCGCGTAGTGGAAGTACCCGCCGCCCGCGACGGCATCCACGATGCAGTGGGGCGCAAACAGCAGCACCGCCGTGAAAAAGCAGAGTGCAAAGACGCGCCAATAGTTCAATTTTTGTTTAAAAATTGTGGTTTGCATATTGATAGTCCCCTTTATGGGGCCTCACTTTGAGGAAAGTTGTGGTATACTTACCGTAGAGCTGTAGGGGGCGGCGTCACCGACGCCCCCCGGGCCGATGGCGGGCATCGGCCCCTGCATACGCCCCATTATACCACAAACCGGAGGTCGCGTGAAGATGAAAACCTATCCGTTCAGTGCGCTGTTCAGCCGCATGAAGTACATCACCCGCTGGTGCCTGATGCGCAGCACCCGCCCCGAGTCCCTGAGCGAGCACACCGCCGACACGGCCATGCTGGCGCACACGCTCTGCCTGATTGGCAGGCACTGCACGGGCACCGGCGCGGCCCTGCGGCCCGAGGTCGTAGCCACAGCGGCCATTTACCACGATGCACCGGAGATTCTGACCGGTGATATGCCGACGCCCGTCAAGTACAAGAACGACGCCCTGCGCACAGCGTACAAGGCCGTGGAGCACGAGAGCGCCCGCGTGATGGCGAGCCTGCAGCCCGAAGAATTACAGGCCGAGACCCAGGTCTGGCTGACCGGCAGCGTACTGAACGACGCCGAACGCAAAATTTTAAAGGCCGCGGACCGGCTTTCCGCCGTCATCAAGTGCATCGAGGAGGACCGCGGCGGCAACCGCGAGTTTGAGGCCGCCTACGCCCAGCAGATGGCCGCCCTGCACGCCATGCACAGCCCCGAGGCGGAGTATTTCATCGAGCACATGCTGCCCTGCTACGAGCAGAATCTGGACGAATTGACGCGCGGTAGATTTTAATACGGTTGTAGGGGCCGGACATGTCCGGCCCGCGGCATACCGGTTATTGCGCTTTTACGGGAAAGTTGCGGGCCGGGCATACCCTGCCCCTACGTTACTGCAATCTGTACACCGCCTCGATCAGCGTATCCACATCGCTGAAGTGCTCGAGCATCGAGCAGTAGCGGCGCAGGGCGGCAGCGCCGTGCAGGCCCTTCATATAGTGCATGGCCTGGCTGCGTGCCTGGGGCATGGCGGCCCACTCGCCCTTTTCCTCGCACATTTCGTAGATTTGGTCGCGCAAAGCGGTCATCCGCTGGTTCAGCGTCGGCTCGGGCGGGCGTTCCTCGCCCAACAGCGCCGCGCGCACCTGCGCAAACAGCCACGGGTCGCCCAGTGCGCCGCGCCCGATCATAACGCCGTCGCAGCCGGTTGCCTCTAATAAGGTAAGGGCTTCGTCGGCGGTGGTCACGTCGCCGTTGGCCAGCACCGGGACGGACACGGCCTGCTTGATGGCCGCGATGGCCGCCGTGTCGATGGGCGGGATGTACATCTGCTCCCGCGTGCGGCCATGGACGGCGATCAAGTCCGCGCCGTTGCCCTCAAGCTGTTTGGCGACCTCGACGCCGGTCAGGTGGTCGGCGTCCCAGCCGATGCGCATCTTGACGGTCAGCGGCGTATCATCGCCCAGCGCTTTGCGCGCGGCGGCGACCATCTGCCCGCAGAGCGGCGGGTCCAGCAGCAGCCTGCTGCCCGCGCCGCTGCCGGTGATCTTGGGCGCGGGGCAGCCCATGTTGATGTCGAGAATGTCAAATTGGATGCCCTGCTCCCTTACAAACAGAATTGCCTTGGCCATCGACTCCGGCTCCGCGCCGAACAGCTGGATGGCGTACAGGCCGTGGGGGTGCTTGTCCCGCAGCAGAGCCAGGGATTTTTCATCGTGGAAGTTCAGCGCCTTGGCGCTGGCCATCTCGCTGACGGTCCAGGCCGCGCCGTGGTCTGCCATCAGATGGCGGCACGCCGCGTCGGTCAGGCCGGCCATCGGCGCAAACACCGCGCCGGTGGGGATGGATAGGTTGCGTAGCTGCATAAGTTTCCTTTCCAAAAGGCTTCCCCTCGGGGGAAGCTGCCGCCCGCAGGCGGCTGATGAGGGCAAAGTCCGCGCAGCCGCCCGTGACCGGGTCCCGGCCGTAAGCCCGCCCTCTCATCCGGCGCTGCGCGCCGCCTTCCCCCGCCCGCGGGGGAAGGCTTTAGACTTTTCGATTTTTACATTCTATTCTACCATATTTTCCGCAAATGTGGTATACTGAAATGTAGATTGTTTATAAGGAGTATTGCGCATGAAACTCATGGTCCTGGACGGCAACAGCCTGGTCAACCGCGCGTTTTTCGGCATCAAGCTGCTGACGACGAAGGATGGCCGCTACACCAACGCCATCTACGGCTTCCAAAATATACTGCTCAACCTGCTGGCGGCGCACAAGCCCGACGCCGTCGCCATCGCGTGGGATGAGCGCGCGCCGACGTTCCGCCACACCGCCTACGACGGCTACAAGGCCACCCGCCACGGCATGCCCGAGGAGCTGGCCCAGCAAATGCCGGTTTTGAAGGAGCTGCTGACCGACCTTGGCTTCGTGCAGGTCAGCAAGGCCGGCTGGGAGGCCGACGATATTCTCGGCACGCTGGCCGCAGCGTGCGAGGCCGCGGGCGGCACGACGCTGCTGGCTACCGGTGACCGCGACAGCCTGCAGCTTGTGGACGATGCAACCACCGTGTTGCTGGCGACCAACAAAGAGACCATCCCCATGGACCCCGCCGCCATCCGCGAGAAGTACGGCATCGAGCCGCCGCAGCTCATCGACGTCAAGAGCCTGATGGGTGATGCGTCGGACAACATCCCCGGCGTGCCCGGCATCGGCGAAAAAACCGCGCTGGCGCTGATTTCAAAGTTCGGCAGTTTGCAAGGCGTCTATGACAACATCGACGACAAGGCCGTCAAGCCGGGGCAGCGCGCCAAGCTGACCGCCAACCGCGACAAGGCCGACCTGTCCTATATGCTGGGCACGATCCGCAAGGACGCGCCCATCGAGACCGACCCTGCCGCCTACCTGCGCCAGCCCGGTGACCCCGCTGCCGCCGCGCAGCTGCTGGCCGCGCTGGAAATGCACAAGCTGGTGGACCGCTGGGGCCTGAACGGCGGCACCGCGCCCGCTCCATCCGAGAATGCCGCACCGCTTGAGACCGTCGAGCCGTCCCCCCTGCCGCTGCTGCTGGAGGGCCGCTTCTACGCCGCCCGGAACGCCGACGGCGATTGGTACCTTGTGCAGGGGCAGGACGTCTACCTGCCCGACACGGACCGGCTGGCCGCGATTCTGGACAGCGGCGCCGAGCTTTGGGCGTTCGACGCAAAGCCGCTCTACCGCCTGGCGCTGGAGCACGGCGGCATCGGCAGTGCGCTGCGCTTTGACGGCAAGCTGGCCGCGTATCTTTTAAACCCGTCGGCCAGCGGCTATGAGGTACACTCCCTGGCCGCCGAGTACGGCGTACACGCCGCCTTTGCCTGTGAGGCCGCGCCCGATGCGGGCGTGCTGGCGGGCCTGTGCGACACGCTGGCCGCCGCGCTGGACGAGAGCGGCCAGCGCAAGCTGCTGGACGAGATGGAGCTGCCGCTGGCCCGGGTGCTGGCCGACATGGAGCGCATCGGCTTTGCGATTGACGCCGACGGCATCCGCGCGTTCGGCGACAGCCTGCGCAGCGAGCTGGACGGGATCTTAAACAATATTTATACAACCGTCGGTTATCCGTTCAACGTAAACAGTCCGAAGCAGCTGGGCGAGGCGCTGTTTGACAAGCTGGGTCTGCCGCCGCGCAAGAAAAACGCGCGCGGCTACTCCACCGACGCCGAGACACTGGAAAGCCTGCGCCCCTACAGCCCGGTCATTGACGAGATCCTGAAATACCGCACCTACGCCAAGCTGCTGTCCACCTACGTGGACGGCCTGCTGAACGCCGAAGCCGCGGACGGGCGGGTACACTCGACCTTCATCCAGACCGAGGCACGCACCGGGCGCATCTCCTCCACCGAGCCGAACCTGCAGAACATTCCCATCCGCACCGAGCTGGGCAGCCGCCTGCGCGGCTACTTTGTGGCGGGCGCGGGCGAGACCCTCGTGGACGCCGACTACTCGCAGATCGAGCTGCGCATTCTGGCGCACATCACAGGCGACGAGCACATGCAGCAGGCGTTTTTGAACGGTGCGGACATCCACCGCTCCACCGCCGCCAAAATCTACCACATCCCCGAGAGCGAGGTCACGCCGCAGCTGCGTTCGGCCAGCAAGGCCATCAACTTCGGCATCATGTACGGCAAGGGCGCATACTCCCTGAGCAAGGATCTGGGCATCCCGGTCAAGGAGGCGGACACTTTCTTAAAGACCTACCTCGACACCTTCCCGAAGGTGGACGGGTATATGAAGGACTGCATCGCCCACGCGAAGGACAAGGGCTACGTCGAGACGCTGTTTGGCCGCCGCCGCGCCCTGCCGGAGCTGGCCAGCTCGAACTTTCAGGTGCGTGCCAGCGGCGAGCGGATGGCCCGCAATACGCCGATCCAGGGCACTGCGGCGGACATCATTAAACTGGCCATGGTCCACGTCTGGCAGCGCCTGCGGGACGAGAAATTGCAGGCGCGTCTGCTTTTGCAGGTACACGATGAGCTGATCGTCGAAGCGCCCGAGGAAGAAATCGACGAAGTCAAGCGCATTTTGAAGGAAGAAATGGAAAATGTCGTGCATTACAGCGTTCCCCTGACGACGGAGGTCGGCGTGGGAAAGACGTGGCTGGAGGCACATTAAAACGGGGCACAGCCTGACGGCTGCCGCACTTTTCCGGGAAAATAGCAAGTAAGAAAACGTTGCGGGCCGGGCATGCCCGGCCCCTACATCGAGGTTTTGTTATGTATGTTTTAGGTATCGAGTCCACCTGCGACGAAACCGCGGCGGCGATTGTGGAGGATGGGCGGAAGGTCATCTCCAACGTCATCTCCACCAGCGTCAAAGAGCAGGCGCTCTACGGCGGCGTTGTGCCGGAGATCGCCAGCCGCCGCCATGCGGAGTATATCAGCGCCACCGTTGACAAGGCGCTGGCCGACGCCGGCATGACGATGGCCGACGTGGACGCCGTGGCCGTGACGTTTGCGCCGGGGCTCATCGGCGCGGTGCTGGTGGGCGTCAACTTTGCCAAGGGGCTGGCCTACGCGGCGGGCAAACCGCTTGTGCCGGTGCACCACCTGCGCGGGCACATTGCGGCCAACTATTTAACGCATCAGGATCTGAAGCCGCCGTTTCTGTGCCTCGTCGCCAGCGGCGGGCACAGCCACATTGTACTGGTCGAGGACTGGTGCCGCTATAAAATCTTAGGCCGCACCGTGGACGACGCCGCGGGCGAGGCCTACGACAAGGTCGCCCGCACGCTGGGTCTGCCCTACCCCGGCGGCCCCAGCGTGGCCGCGGCGGCGCGGGACGGCAACCCCAAGGCGTACAAGCTGCCCGTGCCCCATGTGGACGGCAAGTACAACGTGAGCTTCAGCGGCCTGAAAACCGCCGTCATCAACGAGGTCCACAACGCCGAGCAGAAGGGCCAGGCCGTGAACGTGGCCGACATGGCCGCGAGCTTTCAGGAGCGCATCGACCAGATCCTTGCCAAAAAGCTGCTGGCCGCGGCGGCGGACACAAACGCCAAGCAGGTCGTGCTGGCCGGCGGCGTCGCCGCCAACGGCCGTCTGCGCCAGCTGGTCAACGACGGCGCGCAGAAGCTCGGCGCAAAGATCTTTTTGCCCGAGCTGAAATACTGCGGCGACAACGGCGCGATGATCGCCGCGCAGGGGTATTACGAGTTTCAGGACGGCAATGTAGCCGATTGGAGCCTGAACGGCCTGCCGACGCTGCCGATTGATTACCGGTAATTTTCAACAAAGCAACCGCCGCACGGTGTAAAACGTGCGGCGGTTGCTTTGTTACTCCCGCTTTCTTCTGGGCAACCACGGCATGTGGCGCTGAATCTTGCGGGCAGCTTTTAACATAAATTCGTTGTATTTTTCCACTTTCGGGGAAAGTTGCGTTTTAGGCGGGTCACGCTTAAACCCATCTACGTCAAAATACTCCTCTTTGGGACGGATATAGATATAGCAAGGTTTCACCGTATCCCATCCCGGGAAAAAGCAAAAGCTCGCGTCCAACAGGCGGTAATGCGGATGGGTAAACGCATACCAGTTGATGTGAGACTCATCGTGCCACAGTGCAATGATGCCCCTGTCTTTGTCCTGCCGGATACGCTTTTGCAGTGTGTGGCAAAATTTCAGATAGGCGTCCCGGTCACCACCGTTGATGCCGCCGCAGACGTAATCACGCCCCAGTCCCATCGGAATGTACGCCTTGCAGCGTGGATTGTGGTCATAGGTAAACTCATAGTTATACCGCCAGTAAAATGCCGGGTGCAGCACAAATACCATATGTTCATGCTTCTCCGGGCGCGGCAACAACATTTCCTCGGTGATTGGCTGTTTGAACTCACAGTTGGCGTTGAAAAAGTAAATGTAATCGAACGCTTTGAGCTGCTCCTCGGCTTTCAGGAAAATTTCAAACCGCAGCAATGTCGTGTACGGCCAAGGCATGGGTTCCTGAAAAATCCGGTGGATGCGCGGGTTGTCTTCCTCCTCCGCCAGATGGTCGACATCGGTAAATACGAAATACTCGACCTCACAGCTTTTCAGCAAATACTTTTCGGCGCTTTCGAGAAATCCCGGCCACAGGCGCACGTATTTTCCCGTCGCAATGTACAGTACAGCGACCTTTTTCATTCAGCATTCTCCTTGCACAGCGCGGCCTCCGGCAGACGGATGCTGCCCCAGTCCTTCGCGTTCCACTCAAGATGTCCGCTTGTGAAGGTGTCCACCATACGGAACTGAATGCCCGGCACCCAGTCCTCGACCGTGTGCGCACCACCCTCGCCCGCTGTGAACAGCGTGAAATAGTTGCTGTACTTGCCTGGCGAGAGCACGCTCAAATCGTACTGCGCTGTGAACTCACTATCACCCTCATGCAGATTCAAATCATACAGACAGGACGTTGCCAACGGATTTCCCACCTCGTCACGCACCTCAAGCCGCAGTCCAACACGTTCCACCGATTCCTGCGCCTTGATAACGCAGTGTATCCGCACAGGCTGGGTACGTTCAATGGCCTCGACGGACGGCACCAATACCCGCACGCTCTGCAGACGTAGATTGTCACGTTTAAACCAGTTATCGCGCTTGAAATCGGAATAATCAACAAAATCAGCAGCCTGCGACTTGGTGGAGAGGTACAGCGCGATGCCCTCGTCCACGTCGCCGTCGAAGATGACCTTGCCCTTGTCCAGCACGATGCAGCGGTCACACAGGTCGCGGATCGTCGCCATGTTGTGGCTGACGTAGAGCACGGTCTTGCCGTCGCGCCGGGCGGCCTGGCGCATCTTGGTCAGGCACTTTTTCTGGAACTTCATGTCACCGACGGCGAGGACCTCGTCCATGATCATAATTTCGCTGTCCAGATGGGCGGCAACGGAGAATGCCAATTTCACGAACATGCCGCTGGAATAGCGCTTGACCGGCGTGTCAATAAAGTCGCCGACCTCGGAGAACTCAATAATTTCCGCCATCTTGGCGTCAATTTCGGCGCGGGTCATACCTAAAATCGCGCCGTTCAGGTAGACGTTTTCCCGGCCCGTCATCTCGGGGTGGAAGCCGGTGCCGACCTCGAGCATCGAGGCGACGCGGCCATACAGGTCAATATCGCCGGAGGTGGGGGCTGTGACGTGGGTCAGCAGCTTTAACAGCGTGGACTTGCCCGCGCCGTTCGAGCCGATGATGCCGACGGCCTCGCCCTTGTTGACCGTGAAGCTGACGCCGTTCAGCGCCATAAACGTCGTACCGATCAGGCGCTGGTCGGTGCCAATGAGGGTGTTCGGGTCCTCCTTGCCGCGCTTGCGGGCCCACCAGCTTTGCAGGTCGCCGCGCAGCGTGCCGCCGCCGATCTGCCCTAAGCGGTACTGCTTTTTCACGTTCTCGACGCGAATCATCAACGAATTTTCACGCATACTCGCGCCCCCTTACACCGTATCGACGAAGGTCTTTTCGACCTTGCTGAAAAGCGACAGTCCCAGCGCCAGCAGCGCAACGGTCCAGATCAGCGACGACGCCCACATGACGCCCGTGACCTGCCCGGTGCCGAAGAAGATATAGCGGAAGCTCTCCATCGGTGCAGTCATGGGGTTGATGACCATGACGGCGCGCAGGACGGGGTGGGTGATCATCGACAGCGGGTAGACGACGGACGAGCCGTACATCCACAGCTGGACGCCGAAGGTCACAACGACCATCAGATCGCGGTAGCGGGTCGTCAGGCTGGACACGATGATGCCGCAGCCAAGGCCCAGCAGGCCGACCTGCAGCACCAGCGGCACGCACAGCAGCAGCATGCCCCAGTGCGGGCTGACCTCGCCTTTGGCAAGGTAGACAAGCAGCAGGATGAAAAACAGTGCAAACTGCACAAGAAAGTTGATAAGGCCGGAGATCACCGTCGAAATCGGCATGGCCAGCCGCGGGAAATACACCTTGCTGAAGATGTTGGAGTTCGTCGTGAACGTGCCCGACACCTTGTTGATGCAGGACGAGAAGAAGCCCCACAGCGCCGTGCCGGCCAGATAGAACAGAATCTGCGGCACGCCGTCGGTGGACAGCTGGGCAATCGTGCCGAACATGACGCAGTACATGGCCGTGGACATGAGCGGGTTAATTAAGATCCACGCCGGGCCCAGCACCGTCTGCTTGTACATGACGTTGAAATCGCGCTTGACAAAGAGCCAGATCAGGTCCTTGTAGCGCCACAGCTCGCGCAGGTCGACACGGCTCCAGCCCTGGGCCGGGCCGTAGTGGACATGGTAGTTTTGCAGTTGCGTTTTTTCCATGCGTGGAACTCCTTAGGTTTTGTGTTTCAAAAAGGCTTGGTAGGCGGGCAGACCGATGCGCAGCAGCGCGGCGCGCAGACGCATCGAGCGCTGCCCCGTGGCCGCGGCCAGCGCGGTGTAGCTGTCGGCACAGGCGCGGCAGGCGGCGCGGTAGCGGGCCTGTTGGGCGGGTGTGGACAGGTCAAAGCACTGCTTTTCGGCAAGGTTCTGTATGGCGTCGTTCAGCAGCCCCTCGGCCCGCAGGGCATCGCCCTTTTGGGTAAAGTAGGCGCACCAGTCCAGCAGGTACTCGGGCCGGTCCAGATAGGTGCGGCTCGACCCCTGCGCCATGATGCTGCCGCTGCGCTGCACGTAGCGGTAGCCGGGCGCGGCCAGGCAGGCAATGGTTTTGCACTGCGCCAGCAGGTGGGGCAGCAGGAACTGATCCTCATACCGTTTGCCCGGGGCATAGCGCAAGTGTTGGAACAGGCTGCGGCGGTAGAGCTTATTCCACGCCACAACGTAGTAAATCCTTGTTTCCGCCAGGGCAAAGCAGCGCTGCCAGACGCCGTCCTCGTCGAGGATCTCATCCGTAAAGCCGCTGAAATCCGGCTGCGGCAGCGGGCGGTTCTCTTCATCGACGTAGGTCAGGTTGAAGATGACCAGATCGGCGTCCTGCTGCCGTTGGGCGTCCACCGCGCGGCGGACGGCGTCGGGTTCTAATAAGTCGTCGCTGTCAACGAACAGCAAAAACTCGCCCATGGCGGCGTCGATGCCGGAGTTGCGCGCGGCGGACAGGCCGCCGTTCTCCCGGTGGATGACCTTGATGCGCGGGTCCTTTTCTGCCCAGGCATCGCAGAGCGCCGGGCAGCGGTCCGGGCTGCCGTCGTCGACGAGGAGTATCTCCAAGTCCGCATAGCTCTGCCGCACAACGCTCTCCACACAGGCGTCGAGATAGCGCTCGACCTTATAGACCGGGATAATAACGGTGACGGTGGGCATGAGGAGGCTCCTTTTGTTGGCGGTTTTGTTGGGGAGGGGTTCGGGCGGCGGGAACGGGCTAAAGCCCCTCAGGCCGACTTCGCGGCCAGCTCCTCGCTTTGCGGGGAGGTGGCCGAGCGCAGCGATGGCCGGAGGGGCTCTGCCCGTCACCCCCGCGCTCTCACATACATGGCAAACACGCCCAGCCCCGCCCTCAGTGCGGCGGCCCGCAGTTTCATCGACGCGCTCCCCTTTTGGGCGGCCAGCGCATCGTACACGCGGCAAAGCTCACGTTTTGTCTCGGCAAATTCCGCGCGGTGGCCGGGCTTGGTCAAATCGTAGGCGCGCTTGTTGTCGTGTAAAAACAGCGCAGCATCGGTCAGCGCACCCTCGGCGCGGTCATACCAGCCGTTGCGCAAAAAGTATTCGGCGCGGTGGATGTCGCCTTTCGTCATGGCCAGGCGCACCTCATGGCGCGCACCGTCGGTGATGCTGCCCGCGTGGCGCAGCACATAATAACCCGTAAAGGCCATGCAGTAAACAGCGCTGCAATGTGCAATTAAATCCGGCAGCACGTAGTAATCCTCGTGCAGCAGACCCACGGGGTAGCGCACGCCGTCAAAAAGCCTTGCGGCGTAGAGGCGGTGGGCCGTGCCGGTGAACTGGTTGATCCACGGCGTATGGAAGGCGTCCCAGAACGCATCTACGTCCAGCAGCGTGTCCTTCGTGAACTGCTCGTCGACGGGCAGCGGGTGCCGTGCGCCGTCCTCGGTCACGGGGCAGCCGTTGCAGATCACCAGCTCTGCGCCGGTGGTCTCCGCGCCTGCCAGCAGCTTTTCCACAAGGTCGGGCGCTATCGTGTCGTCGCTGTCCACCATCGTCAGCCAGGGGGCCGCGGCGGCCTGCACCCCGGCGTTGCGCGCGCCGGACGGGCCGGGCCCGGCCTTGGCCGGGTGCAAAACGCGGATGCGTGGGTCTTTTTTTGCCCAGGCATCGCACATTTCCGGGCAGCGGTCCGGGCTTTCGTCGTCGATGAGCAGCAGCTCAAAGTCCGGGAACGTCTGCGCAAGGATGCTCTCGACGCAGGCGTCGAGGGTCGCCTCGGCCTTGTAGACCGGGACGATGACGCTGACGGCGGGCGTCACGCGTTGCCCTCCGCCGGGGCGTCGTCGACGCCGGGCAGGTGAATCAGGCTGCCCATGAAGTCGTTCGCGCTCTCCGGGTGCCAGCGGGAGATACCGCTCTCGGTGGTGAAGGTCATCTCGCCGAACTTGATGCTGCCGTCATTGAGCGAGTACAGGTCGACGCGCACGGCAGTGTAGCCTTGGCTCAGCGTGCGGGCAATGTCCAGCATTTTTTCAAGGTTCGCCGGGCGGGGCAGATCGGCGTCCAGTTCCAGCGGCACATTGATGTTGAAGGGCAGCTGGTTCCAGTCGGTATCCAGAAAGAACATCCGTTCCTCCTTGTCGGTATAGCGCTCCTCAATATGCAAAATAATTTTCGGCTCGCCGTTGAAGCAGAAAATTTTGTAATCGTAGAGGTCGCCGCCGTCGTTTTCGATGAACTTTTCAGCGATGATGCGTGGTTTTATGTGGATGTACTGCACATCCAACCCACCCATCAGGTAGCAGTAGTTCAGCTTAAGCCATCCCTCGATCTTCCGCTTGGCGTCCGCCTTATCGAACTTGGATTTATCCTGCACGGCGATGTTCCAGCCCGCGCCGTGGTTGACCTTCAGCATGAACTTGTCCGGCAGCTTGTCGAAGTCGATGTCGTCAAAGCGATCCCAGACGCCCAGCAGCGGGATAAGGTATTCCTCGCCGATCTTCTCCTTGACCCACTCGCGCACGGCATACTTGTCAACGAGGGGATAGACATCCTCGAACCCGCCGTACAACTTGAGCCACTGGGTCTTCTCGCTGAAGGATTTGGGGTGTTCGAGGTCGAGCGGTGTGTGAGTGTAGTTTGTCTCCAGGAACCATTTTTTCAACGCTTCGGGGTAGTCCTTTTTTTGCAGGCAGGCCCAATAGGCGTAGTCCTTGTTGGCGATCTTGTGATATTTCGCGTAGGTATACAGATATTTGGCGCTGATGGCCGGGCCGTTGTGGGCAAGGTACGCCAGCGCCTTTTTCGCATGGCGCGGCAGCCACGTCACGGCGCGGCCGATCTTGTACGACGACGAGCCGTAGACAGCTTCCAGTTCATGCCGCAGCAGCTTGGCCCGTTCTTCGGCGGTCAGTTCGTTCATTTCTTCCATGATTCAGCACTCCCCTTTTTCGGTTTTGATACGTGCCTCTTCCAGCAGGGCCCGCACCTTGGGCTTCCAGATAAAATGGCGGCAGACCTTCGTGATAAAGAACCAGAATTTATTTTCCAGCTCACACCACAGGCGCACCGGGGCGCTTTCCTTATTATAGTTCACAAGGCGGCGCAGGCGGCCCGCGCCGTAGCGGTCAATGTTTTCGAGGTAGGTCTGCCCCTCCTCGGTCAGCTTGGGGTCGCGGCGTTTCTCATACAGCTGGGTGTACTCAAACAGGGTGCGTACCAGCCCCGCGCCGAATAAACCGCGCAGCACCGTCTTTTGCTGATAGAGCATCAGTGCGTTCAGGATATAATTCTGGTAGACGCTGCGGCGGTGGAAAGTGCTGTCCTCCGTCTGGCGGTAGTTGAACATGCAGTCCGGGATATAGTACACCCCGCCGTAGGGCAGAAACTGGTAGGTCAGCAGGTTATCAATGATTTGAATGCCGCTCGTGTACGGGTCAATGCCCTGCAGGCCGATGTTGCGGAACATCATGGCGTTGGTGTGGATGTAGAAAAAGCTCCAATACTCCTTCGCCGTCAGCGCACATTCCCGGATGGGCTTTTCAATCGGCTGGGTCTTGCCGGTGCTCTGCCAGTAGTAGCAGCCGTTGTGCCCACAGGCCACGTATTTGTGGCCTGTGTCGGCATCCAAAATGTCCGCCTGCTTTTGCAGCTTGCGGTCATCGGTGTAAAAATCGTCGCCGTCCAGATAGCAGACATAGCTGCCTTTGGCCTCGTAAAAAAGCCGCCCGCGGATGGCGTTCATCCGCCGGATGCGCTCGTTGCCCTCATATTTTTTGCCCGGCACGCGGTCCATGACAAAGACGCGGACGGTGTCGGGGTGCGCTGCCTCCCAGCCGCGCAGCTTTTCAATCGTGCCGTCGTCGGAGCCGTCGTCCGCGCAGAGGATTTCCACGGGGAAGTCGGTTTTCTGCGCCAGCACGCTTTCCATCGTCTGGTCCACGAAGGGGGCCAGATTGTAAAACGAGATCAGCACACTGACCTTGGGCTGCTGTGTCATGCGGGTTCCCCTTCCTCTTTCAGCTGCAGCACCAGCGCCGCCAGCGCGCGCATATCGTCGGGCGTGTAGCGCTGGTCGATGGGCAGCGGCAGCAGGTACCGGCTGTAGTCGGCCTCGACGGAGTCGGCGGGCAGCAGCTCCAGCAGGTACTTCCACCACTGGCTGACGTAAACTTTATTTTTTATCAGCCGTCCGCGCAGGCCGTCAACCCGGCACAAAAACGGATAGATCATCGCATCGGCGTCGGCCGGGCAGTCCAGCGCATTGTGCGGGGCCAGCGCGGCGTGCAGCGCCTCGTAGTTGGCGCGGCGGCGCAGGCGCAGGGCTTCGTACTCGACGGACGCGAGGATGCGCCGGGTCGAGGGCGACATGCCGCGGATCTCGCCGTCAAAGCGGCTCTCGTTGTCGAGGCTGTCGCCGTAGGCGCTGTTCACGCTTTCATCGATGCAGCGGAACAAAAACGCCGCGTGCTGCCAACTGGTGTCCGCCGGGTAAATCCCGTCGGTCAGTCCCGTGTGTACAAGGTACGCGCCGTCCGGCACGCCGACGAACTTGCGGCAGGAATAGACGTTGTAGCTGTCGGCATCCATACGGGGCGCTGAAAAAAACGCCTGGGTGTTGTCAAAAATCACCCGCGGCCAGCGGCGCTTGACCTCGGCCAGCAGGTCGTCCGACGCAATGCCGAAGTAGTTGACATACAGCAGCCACTCGCCGTCGCCCAGCGCGGGGCAGACAGGCAGACGGCGCGCGTCCAACGGATAGCGCTCCACCGCAAAGCCCGCGCGGGTCACGGCGTCATAGACCGTGTTGCAGTTGTAATAGGGCAGATACACCTTTTTTGCGCCCGCGTCGCGCAGGGCAGCCACAATCGCATTGCGGCCACAGTTCAGCCGCAGCACGCCCGCGCCGGTGTACAGCTCCTGCCCATGGGGCAGCTCCAGCGGCAGGTAGCCGCCAAACTCACGTTGCATCGTTTGTTTCCTTCTTGCTAAAGGTTTTTGTAAAGCCGAGGTTCACGGCATGGCAGCTCGCGTACCCTTCCTTGCTCTCCACAAGGCCGAAGTTCAGCACCTTGCCGCGTTCCTCCGTCGAGATGCCCCAGGACAGGGCGTTGCAGCCCATCCCGGCGGCCAGGCAGAGCATCCGGTAATAGAGATACGCCGCCGGGCTGTAACTGCGGATGGACAAATCCGCCGCCAGATACTGGGTGTGCAGCACGTTGGCCTGGGCAAAGTGAAGGTCATGCCGCCCGCGACCATCTGCTCGTCCGCAAACACGCCGTAAAAACCCGGCAATGTCAGGCAGACGGCTGGCTTGAACTCCCAGAGTTCATCGGCGGTATGCACAGGTTCAACACCGAATTTTTGAGGTTCTGCCGAAGCAGCGCGTGGAAGGCGTCAATCTCCGCCCGTGTTTCCAGCTTGCGGAACGTTAAATCCTGCTTGAGCGCCTTTTTCACATCCTGCTTTTTGTTCTGGCGGAAGGACGCCAGCAGTGTTTCCGGCGTGCGGCCCGCCACCGGCACCCAGGTGCTCAGCTCGGTCTGCTGGGTGTAGCCCAGATAGGTGAAGGCGTATTGCAGCGCGACGTTCTCGACGCCGTTGAACAGATCGGGCGTCGGGCGGAAATCCGCCGCGTCGTAGCGCGTGGCAATATAATCCTCCACCGCCTGCAAAATCCCGATGGACTTAGCCGCAGAGTTGTAGGTGCTGCGCAGCACCGGCCCGCCAAACGTGCTGCCCGGGTGGGAGCGGAAAATTCTCGTTGCACCGTCCAGCCGCAGTGCCGCGGGCACCACTGCGCCGAGGCCGCCGTGCTCGTTATAGACCATGAGCGAGGCATCCGTAAACCGGCCCGCGGGGTGGTAGTTCAAAAAGTTGCGGGTCTGCAAAAACGTGCCGTTGCCGCTTTCGTGCATGACAAAGCGGTCCCACTCGGCCTCGTCCGCCGGGGTGTAGGGGCGTACCGTCCACTGCATCAGTCCAGATCCTTTCCCTTGACAGCTTCCAGAAATTCATCGTAGTCACGGATATAATCCGATTCATCGTAGTAGGAATCCGCCGCGACGCAGAGCACGGAGTCCTTTTTCTCCCAGATCATCTCGCGCCACATATAGTTCTCGACGATCAGGCCCTTGTCGGGGCTGTCCAGCAGGACGTCGGCCTTCTCGCGGCCATTGTCCAGCCGGATGCGGATGCTGCCGTAGGGGCACCACAGCACCTGCCGCAGTGCCTTGTGGGCGTGGCCGCCGCGGTGGGTGCCCTTGGGCGCGCCGTGGATATAGTAAATGCGCTTGATGTCAAAGGGCACATCATGGCTGCCCTCAAAGACCGAGAGGGTGCCCATCCCCTGCGCCGTCACGCTTTTGATGCTGATGGTCTGGATGATCATAGTGGTTGCCTTTCTGTGTATTACTCCTTGCCTCCCCTAGCAGGGGAGGTGGCCAAGGGCTGACTCGTAAATCTGCTTTAATTCCTGAATATCTCCGTTCACGGGAGGGACCCAGGCATGCTGGGCTTTTTTGAAGGGGGCGTTCTGCGGCACGATGAGCCGCCCGACCAGCCCGCGGACGAGCCGCGATTTGTGCCGGTCATTGAAGTAATATTCATACGCCAGCCGCACGGTGCGGTCTTTGGGGTACAGCTCCCGCAGCAGCTCTACCATGGCACGCCAGTCGCGCAGCATCCGGGCGCGTGCGCCCTCGTTGGTGGAAACGCCGGTGCCGACCTCATACCACGCAATGCAGCGGTCATAGCCGACTATCGGGATGTTTTCCACGGCAAAGAGCCGCGCAGCGAAATCCTCGGCCAGCAGTACGCGGCCCGCCATCTTTTCCAGCGCTTGTACAAGCAATTCCCGCTCATACACGAGTCCCGCGCCGCTGATGCCGTCATCATAGAGCAGCATATTGCGCTTGGCGGTCTTGGCGTCATACGCGCCGGGGCGGTAGGGCGTGCGGTCAAACGGCGCGTCGCCGGGGCGCCGGATCGGTGCGCCGTTCCGGTCTGCGTAGCAGGCCAGGCGGCCAAAGGCAACCCGCGGGGCATCGCGGCGCAAGACTTCCAGCAGCCACGCCACCGTGTCGGCGTCGTAGAGATAGTCCCCCGGCGAGACGGTGAACACCCATTTTCCGGCTGCCTGCTTTGCGCCGTTCAAAACGTTTTTGACCGTGCCGCCGTTGGGGGTGAGCTTGACAAATTTTGCGCCGGTAAAGCCGTTTTCTGCAAGAATTTTGCGCGTTAGGGGGAAGAAGTCCTCATCGGAGCCGTCATCCGCCACGACCAGTTCAAAATCACGGCAGCTCTGCCGCAGCAGCGACGCCAGCGTCCGCCGCAGCTCGCCCTCGTCGGGGCGATACTGGACCAAGAGGATGGATAGATCCATGGGGATGTCTCCTTTACGTCAGCTTTCTTGCCTCCCCCAGCAGGGGAGGAGCCAAGGGGGTTACCCCTCCATCCGCCCCATTTTCCCGTTCCAGAAATCCACGGCACCTCGGAACGCGCCGTAACTGCGGCCTTTTTTGCGGCCCAGCAGCTTTGTCAGGGCGTAGCGTGCCGCGCCGGTGAGGAGGGGGAGAATCGTTTTCAGCTTCGCATAGGCCGCGCTTTTGCCCTTGCAGGTCAGGTACAGCGTGTTGCGGGTGATGTAGTAGACCGACAGCATCCCGCCAGCGCTGCCGCCCGCCTTGTGGTGGATGACAGCATCGGGCAAAAACCACATCGGCACACCCGCCTGCGCCAGACGAATGCAGTAGTCAACGTCCTCGCAGTACATAAACAGCGTCTCATCGAGATAGCCGACCTTCTCAATCACGGCCCGCGGCAGCAGCACGCAGCAGAACGTGATAAAGCTGACCTGCTTTTTTTCGGCAAATTCGGGGCCGTCCTTTTTATGGCCGCCCAGGTGCTTTACCTTGCCGGTCTTGGGGTCCAGCTCACCGCCCGCAAACCAGATCTTGTCGGGCGGGTCCATAAACAGCATCTTCGGGCAGCTGACCGCCCCCGCGGGGGTCTCGGCCAGCAGCGTTTCAAGGAAATCCGGGCGGACCGACGTGTCGTTGTTCAGCAGCAGCGCAAAGTCGCAGCCGTCGTCCAGCGCACGGCGCATACCGATGTTGTTGGCCGCGGCAAAGCCGACGTTGCGCTCTTGCGGCAGGAACACCGTGTTCGGCGGCAGCTTATTTTGCAGCTGTGCAACGGAATCATTCGGCGACGCATCGTCGATCAAAATCACTTCAAAGTCCGTGAACGTCTGCTTTTGCAGGCTGTCCAGACAGACGAGCGTGTCCTGCCAGCCGTTATAATTGGAAATTACGATACCGACCTTCGGCATGGTTCACCCCTCAAACTCGTTCACGGCGTCGATGACGGCCTGCACCTGCGCGTCGGTCATGCCGTAGAACATCGGCAGGCTCAGCTCGGTGGCGGAAATTTCCTCCGCCAGCGGCAGTGCGCCCCTGCCAAGGCCAAGCTCGGCGTAAGCGCCCTGCAGGTGGATGGGCGTCGGGTAGTGCTTGTTCGTGCCGATGCCGCGGGCGTTCAAATGCTTTTCCAGCGCGTTGCGGTCGGCGCAGCGCACGGCGAAGATATGCCAGACGTGGGTGCAGTCGGGCAGCTCGGCGGGCAGCGTGACCGCCGGGTTGTGCATTTCGGCCAGATACCGCGCGGCAATGCGGCGGCGCTCGGCGTTCATCGCGTCGAGGTGCGGCAGCTTGGCGGCCAGGAACGCGGCCTGCAGCTCGTCCAGGCGGGAGTTCTGGCCCTTGTAGACATGGTGGTATTTGTAGTCGCTGCCGTAGTTGCCCAGCGCACGGATGCGCTCGGCCAGCGCGTCGTCGTTCGTCGTCACGCAGCCCGCGTCGCCCAGCGCACCCAGGTTCTTGCCCGGGTAGAAGCTGAACCCGGCGGCGTCCCCCAGACTGCCCGCGCGGCGGCCCTTGTAGGTCGCGCCGTGGGCCTGGGCGGCGTCCTCGATGACCTTGAGGCCGTGGGCGTGGGCAATGGCGTTGATCTCGTCCATCGGGGCGCACTGGCCGTAGAGGTGCACGGCCATGATGGCCTTCGTGCGCGGGGTCACAGCGGCCTCGATGCGGGCGGGGTCGATGTTGTAGCTTTCGAGCGTCGGCTCGACCAGCACAGGCGCTGCGCCCGCGTAGCTGATGGCCAGCACCGTGGCGATAAAGGTGTTGGACGGGGCAATGACCTCGTCCCCGGGGCCGATGCCCATGGCCTTTAAAATGAGCACCAGTGCGTCCAGCCCGTTGCCGCAGCCGACGCAGTGCCTGACGCCGCAGTAATCGGCAAAAGCCTTTTCAAAGGCGGCGTCCTCTCTGCCGCCGATGTACCAGCTGTTGTCCAGCACGCGGGCAAACGCGCCGCGCAGGTCGGCATCCAGCTCCCGCTCCATCGGGCGGAAGGAGACAAACGGCACGGTAACAGGAGTTTCGGACATGGAGTGACACCTCGTTTTTTATAACAAATATTTGTTTGCGCGGTCAAAACGCACCTTGTAGGGGCGAGCATTGCTCACCCGCGGGAAGCTCGTGGCTGCCCTGGCCGCAAACGGGCACGGGCAAGCAGCCGACACATCCGCAAAAGGGCGGACAAGACCTACTATATCGTCTTATTATACAACAAAGCGGATGATTTAGCAATAAAAAAGGGATGCCGCTTTGTGAAAACGGCATCCGTTCCGGGATAAAATTATTCGGCGGTCTCCCGCGGGGCGCGGGTGGCGCATTCGGGGCCGCAGCTGCACTCGTCAATGCTGACGTGGTCGGCGCAGCAGCAGCGCCCCTCAAGATGGCGGCAGCCCCTGTCGTCGCAGTGGATCTCGGTCTCGGGCGAGGCCGGCTGGTTGTCGGTAGCGACGTTGCCGCAGCCCCCGCTGTTGCGGTAGCTGCCGCAGACAGCGTCCCCAGGGCCGGTATGGCGGACGTTGATGCCGTCCAGGCAGCAGCAGCCCGCCTTGTTATGGCAGCAGTCATACTGGGCACAATCAAGATAGCTCATAAAAACACCTCCGTGCGCACAGTATGTGCAGGCGCGGAGGGGGTTATACACGGGTCGTGTTTGCGGGTATGGCAAGCGGGCACGGGCGGATATGGAATCCGCCCCTACGGCGTAGGGGTCGATGCTCGCCATCGACCCGGACCCTCTGCCCCTGCCGCGCTTATTCCGCAGTCAGCCACCCCTTGACCTCGTCGAGGCTTTTCAACATGGCCGCCGTCATTTGTTGATAACTTTCCGCGGGCATTTTCATATCGGGCACGCAGAGGACGTCGATGCCCGCGGCGTGGGCGGCCTGGATGCCGGCCTCGCTGTCCTCCAGAACCAGACAGTCCGCCGGGGCGGCGTGGGCTTTTTCGGCAGCCTTCAGGAAAATATCCGGCCAGGGCTTGCCGCGCTCGATCTCGGTGCCAAAGACCATGTCGTCAAAATACTGCACGACGCCCAGCCGGGTCAGCACCTCGACGGCGCGCTCCCGCACGCTGGAGGTTGCCAGCACCACGGCCACGCCCTCGGTTTTCAGCCAGGACAGCAGGGCCGCCGCGCCGGGCTTGAGCTGCACATCCTGCAGCAGCTCCTTTTCCCGGGCAACCTCCCAGGTCAGGCCCTCCTCCACCGTGATGGGCAGATTGTACCGGGCAATGACGTTCGTCATGTTGGCCACGCCCGTTTTGCCGCTGTAATCCCGGGCGTACTCAGCCACGGTCACGCTCTTACCGTACCGGTGCAGCAGTTCGTCATACAGTCGATGGGAGATGACCTCACTGTCGATCAGCAGACCATCCAAATCAAAAATCACAGCTTTTTTCATGTTAGCAGTCTCCTTATTGTGCCTTGACCTCATGGCATGGTCCCCGGCAGATTTATACAAACCGTGCAATCGTGCGCAGCATGACATCCTTGAACAGCGGCTTGCTGATGTGGGCGTTCATGCCGGAATCCAGGCATTTCTTCACGTCCTCGGCGTAGGCGTTGGCGCTCATGGCGATGATGGGCACAGTCCCGGCACGGGTCTGCCCGCTGGCGCGGATGGCCCTGGCCGCGGCGTAGCCGTCCATGACCGGCATCATCAGGTCCATCAAAATCGCATCGTAGCCCGCCGGGTCGGCGGCAAAGGTGCGCACGGCGCTCTCGCCGTCAAACGCCTTGACGACCTCGGCCCCGGCGCTTTTCAGCATGAACTCGACGATCTCCATGTTCAGCTCGTTATCCTCGACAACCAGCAGGCGCTTGCCGTGCAGGTCGGCGGAGGCTTCCTTCTCCGGCCCGGCGGCGGGCGGGTCGTGGTCTATGGCAAACGGCAGCGTGACGGTAAAGCTGCTGCCCTCCCCCACCGTGCTCTCGACGGTGATCGTGCCGTTCATCTTCTGCACCAGCTGGTTCACGATGGACATACCCAGCCCGGTGCCGCCGTACTGGGAGCGCGCGGCGTTGTCCTCCTGGCTGAACGCCTCAAACAGGTGGTTGTCAATAAAGTCCTGCGTCATGCCGATGCCGGTATCCCGGATCGTGAACGCATAGGCCGCGGTGTCGGCGGTGCGGCTCACCTCCCGCAGGCGGGTGGTGATGCTCCCGCCGGGCTTGTTGTACTTGATGGCGTTGCTGTACAGGTTCACAAGGATCTTTTTCAGGTAGAGCGCACCGCCCAGCAGGTCGGCGTCGTGCACATCGTCGTGGTCCGTGTACAGCCGCAGCCCGCTCTGCTCCGCCTGAAAGCGGACGATGTCATCGACCTCGGCAAGGGTCCGGCCCAGGTTGAAGGGCTTTGCCTCGACCACAAAGCTGTTGCTCTCGATCTTGCTCATGTCCAGCACGTCGTTGACGAGGGAGAGCAGGTGCTTAGCCGAAATATCGATCTTGCCCAGGCAGTCATCGACCCGCGCCTCGTCGCTGCGGCAGTCGCGGATGACCTCCAGCATGCCCAGAATGCCGTTGATGGGCGTGCGGATGTCGTGGGACATGTTGGCCAAAAAGCGCGTCTTGGTGCGGTTGGCGCTGGCCTCGCTCTCCAACGCATTATGCAGCCGCTGGCCGATGTGCAGGTAGCGGCCCACATCCCGGACATGGACCTCCTCCTTGCGGGCCAGCACCAGCGCGTAGTAGGTCTCCTTCTTTTCCAGCGCGGCCAGCATCAGGGCGGTGTTGCCGTTGGCTTTGGCGTATTCATAGCGGCAGGTCTCGGCCCGCAGACCGACCTGGGCCTCCTTGGGGTCGCGGCGCAGGTAGGCATCCATGGCGTCCAGCACCCACTCGACCTGCGCATTGTCCCCGGCATCCATGCCGCAGTCGAACAGCACCTTGCAGGATGCCAGGAACTCCTCCGCGTGCAGCCGGGGCAGGTGCTCCCGAAGCTCGGCGCAGCAGCGTTTGTACCCGGCGGTGTTGCCCGACTTATAGGTCAGCAGCGTGTTCACGATCCGCACTTCCTCGGGCAGGATCTCCCGGCCCCGGTAGGCCAGGCATTTGGCAAGGGCATCCTTTGCCTCGTCCAGCCGGTCCAGATGGCAGCAGATCTCCGCCAGATTGCGGTAGATGTAGGCGTGCATCACCTCATCGGACACGGGCATGTTTTTCTCTGCCTCGCGGATGGCCTCAAGCGCCTTCTCGTAGTCCTGCTGGGCCAGATAGGTCACGGCAAGGTTGTTGTACTCATAGGCGTAGCGGCTGACCTCGCTGTGTTCCCGCGCAATTTTAAGGCCCTCATGAATGTAGAAGCGGGACAGTGCGTACTCCTGCACATAGTAGGCCACCACGCCGACGAGGTTGAAGCAGGCGATGATCTCCGGGCGGTACCGGTAGCTTTTGTAATCGATGATGAACGGCTCCAGAATTTCCCGCGCGGTGCGGAAGTCGCCCTCGCGGTACAAGAGCAGCGCATAGCGGAAGTACGCCATCATTCGCACATCGGTCTTTTCGGTCTCCCCGGCCAGTACATCGGCAAAGAAGGTCTTGCGCTCCGGCAGTGGGGCGTTTTCCAGTTCGTCGCAGCGCTTATCAAATTCTTCGTAGGTCATTACCGCACGCACCACCTTTGGCAGCTATATTTTAATTTATCATAGCATAAACGTCTAAAGAAAAAAAGGTGTTTTTTGCTTTAAAGCCCCCTCGCAGAGGGGGCGGGGGGTGTCGAAAAAACCTAACGGGATGATCGCGAGCCTTCGGCGGGTTTGTAGGGAACGGTCTTGACCGTTCCGTGCAGCTTAGCCGACAGCAGCCAGCGGTGCGGATGGGTCAAGACCCATCCCTACATTACTACCCGAAAAAGGGCTTCAGACTGTAGGGGCGGCCATTGGCCGCCCGCCGGCCTTGCGGCAGCCGCTGCCTTTCCGGGTCGATGACGAGCATCGACCCCTACGGCGTAGGGGCGGATTCCATATCCGCCCGGAAGGCTTGCCATTGCCGCAGGCGTCCGCGGGCGACCAATGGTCGCCCCTACAAAACAAAAGCTCACCCTGCACATTCATGCAGGATGAGCTGTGGTTGGGTCGGCGAGGTTCGAACTCACGAATGCGGGAGTCAAAGTCCCGTGCCTTACCACTTGGCGACGACCCATTATAAAAGAAAAGGCCGTGCAGGAACGCGCCTGTACGGTCTTTGGTGGGGTGCCTAGAGAGATTCGAACTCTCGGCCTCCAGAGCCACAATCTGGCGCGCTAACCAACTGCGCCATAGGCACCACATAATGCGCCCGAAGGGACTCGAACCCCCGGCCCACTGCTTAGAAGGCAGTTGCTCTATCCAGCTGAGCTACGGGCGCTTATTGCGGGTTCATGTCCGCGAGGGACATACTGCGTAAGATATTATAGCAACGGAGAGCCGGGTTGTCAAGCATTTTGCAAAAACTTTTTTACAAATCCGGCGGGATTTTTCCCGTGAAATACACCTCATACCACTCAATAAAGCAGTAAAACGCCCAGAGCTTCGTCATAGCGTTGGTTTTTCCCGCACGGTGGGCGTCCAGCAGGGCGCAGAGCGCATCCGTGTCAAAAAAGCGCTCGGCTGCCGGGCCGGTGAGCTTGGCCTTGACCAGCGCGTAATATTTCTCCTGCCGCAGCCAGTCCGCCAGCGGCACGGGGAAGCCGCGCTTCGGCGCGTCGGCCAGTTGGGGCGGCAGGCGGCGGGCCGCGGCGGCGCGCAGGGCGATCTTTCCGCGCCGCCCGGTGCAGCGGTACCGCCGGGGCAGGGTCTGCGCCGCGGCCAGCACCTGCCGGTCCAGGAACGGCACCCGCAGCTCCAGGCTGTGGGCCATGCTCATGCGGTCCGCCTTGCGCAGGATGTCCCGCGGCAGCCAGGTCTGCCAATCGACCCACTGCACCGCCGTCGGCTCATCCAGCCCGCGCACCGCGTCAAAATAGGGCTTGCAGCGCTGCGCGGGGGTCGGGGCGCAGTAGTCGCGCTTCAAATATTTATCGCGCTCCTGCGTTGTTTCAAAGACATAGTTGGCCCGGGCAGACCGCTGCCAGCGCGGCAGTGCGCCCCGGCGCAGCAGGCCGCAGCCGGGCAGCAGGGCCGCCAGCGCCCGCCGCACAGCCCGGGGCATTTTCTGCCAGCGTTCGGCCCAGACGGCCTGCCGGTACAGCGGATAGCCGCCGAACAGCTCATCCGCGCCCTCGCCCGAGAGCACGACCTTGACCCGCTGCCGCGCCGCCTTGCACAGGAAATACAGCGGCACCTCCGCCGGGTTGGGCATCGGCTCGTCCAGATACCACTGAATGGCGCGGTTCGCCGCAAAAAAATCATCCGCGGTCACGGTGGTTTCGGTCAGCGGCACGCCCAGCGCCTGCGCCGCGGCACGGGCGGCAGGCAGCTCGGAATACGCTTCCTCGGCGTAGCCCACCGAGAAGCACTGCACGGCAGGCTGGCGGCGGGCCATCTCGCAGGTGATGAGCGACGAGTCCACCCCGCCCGACAAAAAGCAGCCGACCTCGACATCGGCAATGCGGTGGGCATCGGCGCTCTCGGCGACAGCGTCCCCGATCTCACGCGCCCAAGCCCGCAGACTGCGCCCCCGCTTTGCCCGGAACCGCGGCGCGGCATAGCGGGCCAGCGTGACCCGGCCCGCCTGCCAGGTCAGCGTATGGGCGGGCGGCAGCTCGTAAACGCCGGTGAACAGCGTCTCGGCGTCGGGCAGGTACTCCATGCTCAGCCAGTCGGGCAGACGGGCCTCGTTCAGGCGCTTTTCAAAGGCCGGGTGCGCCAGAAACGCCTTGATCTCGCTGGCAAAGAGCAGCGTCTCGCCCTTTTTATAATAGCAGAGCGGCTTGATACCGAACAGGTCCCGCGCACAGAACAGCGTGCCGCGGGTGCGGTCCCACACCGCAAACGCGAACATCCCGCGCAGGCGGCAGGGCAGGTCGCGGCCCCATTCCTCATACCCGTGGAGCAGGACCTCGGTGTCGGAATCCGTGGCAAACGTGTGGCCGCGCTGCTGCAATCGGGCGCGCAGGGTCTTGTAGTTGTAAATTTCGCCGTTGAACACGACCACCAGCGTGCCGTCCTCATTGAGCATCGGTTGGCCGCCGCCCGCCAGATCAATGACCGACAGCCGCCGATGCCCGAGCGCCGCGGTGCCGTCGGCGTAGCAGCCCTCGCCGTCGGGGCCGCGGTGACGGATGAGGGCCGCCATGCCCTGCACGATTTGTTTGGCCGCCGCCGGGTCCTGCCCGGGCGTGGTAAAGCCGACGATGCCGCACATAGGTTTGCCCTCCTTGTGAGAAATTCGGTGCGCAGGGGGTCGGCGTCCTCGACGAACCGGGGAGCCTGCGGCGGCGCTGACCCTGCGGGCGGATATGGAATCCGCCCCTACGGCGTAGGGGTCGGCGTCCTCGACGAACCGGGGAGCTTACGGCAATAGCCCGCCTGCCTTACCGCAAACCATACGCTGCGCCGCAGCCCCTCCCCTGCCGCCAGCAGATGGACGCGGCCACGGCCACGCCGCCGCAGGGTGTCGGCACGGCGCAGGGCAAGCCTGTTCGGGCAGGCGCGGCGCACGGCGCACCACGGCGCGGTGTACCAGACGGCGGGGCGCAGCGTCGGCGGCGTGACCGGCCCGCCGTACAGCAGGTCCTGCACCGGCGGCACGGCCAGCGGTGCGTCCGCGGCGTCGCAAAAATAGGACGCGCGGCCCTGCCGGGGGTTCAGCTCAAATAAAACCGGCTCACCGCGGCGGTCGTACTTCAAATCAAAATTGGCAAAGCCGTGCCAGCCCGCCGCCTGCAAAAGGCCGCGCAGGGCATCCAGCAGCGCCGCGTCCTGCCGGGACGGCTCCACCAGCACGGCGGCGTAGTTGCCGGTGCCCTCGGGCGTGCGCTCCTGCAAAAGGGGCTGGCCCTGCACAAGCCACGGCACACTGCCGTCCGCCGCGCAGTAGGCGTTGACGACCCCGAGCCGTGTGTCCGGGCCGGGGATGTACTCCTGCACGAGCCAGCTGCCAAAATAACCGCCCCGTGCCGCGGCGGCAAGGAGTTCCCGCAGCCGGGCGGCGTCCTGAACGAGATACACCTTGCGCCGCCCCGGGAAATCGCAGCGGGCGTAGGCCGCTTGGTCCGCGGGCTTGGCGATGACCGGCCAGCCAAACGGCAGCGGCGGCAGGGCGTCCGCCGGGCACAGCGTCACGGTCTGCGGTGTGCGCAGCCCCGCGGCGCGGCAGGCCGCAGCAAACTGCCGCTTATCGGCCAGATGCAGCGCCGCGGGCGGCGGGCAGGCAAAGCGGTACGCCCCGCGCAGCGCGTCGGCATGGCGGGCCAGCAGGGCCGTGTAGTCGTCGGCGCAGGAGATGAGAATTTTGGGCACGCCGGGGTACTGCGCCGCCAGCCCCAGCAGCGTGGCCGTAAAGACGTGGTCCTGCCCGAACGCCGGGTCCTGCACGGCGACCCGCACCAGACGGCTGTGGGCCAGCGCGGGCAGGGCGCGGCGGCAGACGGCCAGGCTGCGCACGCCATAGCATTCATAAAAGCTGCGGGCCATGCCGTAGACATTGGCATCCCCGCCCAGCAGCACCGGCAGCATCCGCGGCATACAAATCCCCCCTGCCGTAAGTGTATGCGGCAGGGGGGAAATTATGTGTTCTTTGCCTTCCCCCAAGTGGGTGGAAGGTGGCCCCGCAGGGCCGGATGAGGGATGAGCCTGCGGAGATTTGCCCGCTAACGGGCAGCAACAGCAAGCCCGCCCCTCATCCGCCCTCGGGCGGGGCCTCGGGCACCTTCCCCCAAGGGGGAAGGCTTCCTATTATTTCTTGCTCAGCGGCATTTCCTCCGTCCAGACATTTCCATTCGTGTCTGTCACACGCACAACGTACTTCGGCAGCGTCTCGCCGTCGTACTCCCAGCCGTTTACCACGTCCTCGCTGTAGAATGTGCCGTTCCAGACGCTCTCGGTGCGGGAGGAATTGCCATAGCTGGACTCGCCCTCGCAATCCAGTGCGGCGGTGGCTGTCGGCTCCCCGGCGTCGCCGTTCAGGCGCAGGTCGATTTCCACCTGCGCAGGCTGCATCCACGGCGGGGCGTCCACCTGCACCTCCACAGGGTAGCAGGTCAGGGTCAGGCGGTACTGCTTATTGCCGACCCGCTGCACGGAATACCCAAAGTCCAGGCTGCTGCCCGCCGCGCCCCAGATAATCTGCGGCTCGGTCATCTCGTCGTTGAAATCCACGGTCCCCAGCGCCTCGTTGGTGGTCACGCCGTCAGCCGTCCACTGCATGCTCAATTCATAGGTGCTGCCCACCGTAAAAACGATACCGTCCGCCGCAAAGCTGCTGTCGGGCGCGGCGGTCATTTCGTACAGCTGCGTATCGTCGCCGCAGCGCACAGCCAGCCGGGCCGTCACACCGTCGCGGGTCGTGCGCGGCGTGACCTGCACCTGCACGGGCATCCAGCTTTTATCGGCGTCCCGGTGCAGCTTGTCCACGGGCAGCCAGCGCCAGTCCAGAATCGTGGCCTCACCCATCCGGACGGCGTCCTGCAATTCCGAAATCTGCGCCGACAGCTCCGCCTGCTGGGCGGCGTAGCTGGACTGGATGGCCGCATAGTTCTGGTTCAGCGCGCTGATCTGCCGCTCATATTGCAGCGCCACGCCCGCCAGCAGCCCGGCCAGTATGATGAACGCCGCGCCCCCGGCACAGCCCCACAAGCGGCGGCGGCGCTTTTCCTCGGCATCGCGGGCGGCCAGCAGGTCCCGCAGCGCGTCCAGCGTCACGGCGGGCACGGCGGGGTCGGCGTTCTCCGCGCCCAGCAGTGCGTCCACGCCGATGCCCAGCGCCGCAGCCAGCGCCTGCAGATTGTCCAGCCCGGGCAGGGCGGTATCCTTCTCCCACTTGCCCAGCGCCTGGCGGCTGACGCCGATCTTTTCAGCCAGTGCCTCCTGGCTCAGCCCCTGCGCCCTGCGCGCATTCTGGATATTCTGCCCCAGTGTCATACGCTCGCCCTCTTTCCTCTTTTTTCTGACATGATTCTACCACAGAACGTGGTAAAATACCAGCAAGTTAAGCTGACAAAGCGGTAACGGCAGGTTGCACTGCCGGGAAAGGACGCAAAATCATGTGCGGAATCGCAGGCTTTATCGCGGGGCACGGCGCAGCGAACGCGGCGGCGCTGGCCCCCATGCTGGCGCGCATTGCCCACCGCGGCCCCGACGGGCAGGGCACCTTTGTGGAGGGGCCCGCGGCGCTCGGCCACTGCCGTCTGGCCATCATCGACTTAGAGGGCGGCGCACAGCCGCTGTACAGTGAGGATAAAAACTTAGTCGTCGTTTTCAACGGCGAAATCTACAACTACCGTGCGCTGACCGCCGAGCTGACGGCACTGGGCCACACCTTTGCCACCCGCACCGACACCGAGGTCCTGCTGCACGGGTGGGAGCAGTGGGGCCGCGAGCTGCTGCCCCGGCTGCGCGGGATGTTCGCGTTTGCGCTGTGGGACCGCCGCGCCGGGGTGCTGTTCTGTGCGCGGGATATGTTCGGCATCAAGCCGCTGTACTACTGCCGCTGCGCCGACGGCACGCTGCTTTTCGCCAGCGAGATCAAGGCGTTTTTAGACCACCCGTCGTTTGCCAAGCGGCTCAACACCGCGCAGCTGCCGCTCTACCTGTCCTGCCAGTATTCCCCGGGGCGGGATACGTTTTTTGCAGGCGTGCAGAAGCTGCTGCCCGGGCATTTTCTCGAGTTCTCCGACGGCATCGTCCGCACGACGCGGTGGGTGCAGCCTGCCTTCCTGCCCGGCGACGCGCCGGTCTCCCCTGCCGAGATCGAAGAAGTTTTGCGCGGCAGTGCGGCGGCGCACAAAATCGCCGACGTCGAGGTCGCGGGGTTCCTGTCGGGCGGCGTGGACTCGGCCTACCTGACCGCGCTGGCCCGCCCCGCGCGCACCTACACGATCAGCTACGCCGAGCCGAAGTACGACGAGTCCTTCCCCGCCCGGGCGCTGGCACGCAGCCTCGGCGTGCGCAACCGCGTGCGGCGCATCAGCCCCGGCGAGTTCTGGGACGCCGTGCCCGCCGTACAGTACCACATGGACGAGCCGCTGGCCGACGCTGCCGCCGTGGCGCTCTACTTTTTGAACCGCGAGGCCGCGAAGGACGTCAAGGTCGTGCTCTCGGGCGAGGGCGCGGACGAGCTGTTCGGCGGGTACAACATCTACCGCGACCCCTTCACGGCGCGGTGGTATGACCGCCTGCCGCCCTGGCTGCGGGCCGGGCTGGGGGCGGCGGCGTCGCTGCTGCCGCCCGCGCGCGGGGTGAACTTTCTCGTGCGGCGCGGCATGAGCCTGGAGGAGCGGTATTTCGGCCCCACGGCCCTGTTCAATGAGCGCGAAAAGCGCCGCCTGCTGGCGGATTACGCCGGGGACGGCGACCCGATGTTTTTGACCGAGGCTATCTGGGACGCCACCGAGGGACTGGACCCCGTGACCCGGATGCAGCAGGTGGATCTAAATTTGTGGCTGGCCGGGGACATCCTGCTCAAGGCCGACAAGATGAGCATGGCGCACAGTTTGGAGCTGCGGGTGCCGTTTCTGGACCGGGAGGTCTGGGCGCTGGCCGCCGCGCTGCCCGCTGCCGCCAAGGCCGACGCGCGCACGACGAAAATTGCCCTGCGCCGGGCCGCGGCACGCACGCTGCCCGCCGCCAGCGCCGCGCGCAAAAAGCTCGGCTTTCCTGTGCCGGTGCGGGACTGGCTGCGGCAGGAGCCCTACACCAGCCGGGTGCGGGCCGTGTTCAGCCGCCCGGCAGCGGCGGAGTTCTTTGACCCGCGCGCGCTGCATAGTATGTTGAACCAGCATCTGCACGGCGGCGACTGCTGGCGGCAGATCTGGTGCGTATACAGCTTTTTGATCTGGTATGAGCAATTTTTTGGAGCGTGATGCTGAATGGACCTGCGGCGGCTTACCCAAAACACCGGCTGTCGGCTTCTGCGCGGCGATGCCCTGACCGAAATCACGTCCGTCTGCTGTGACTCCCGCTGTGCCGGGCCGGGGGCGCTGTTCGTCTGTCTGCCCGGGCGGCACGCCGACGGCCACGACTTTGCGGCGCAGGCCGTCGCTGCCGGGGCCGCGGCGGTGCTCTGCACCCATGATGTGCCCGGCCTGCCCGCCGGGTGTGCCGTGCTGCTGGCGGGCGACCCGCGGCGTGCCATGGCGGCGCTGGCCGCGCGGCTCTACGGCGAACCGGCCCGCGCCATGACGATGATCGGCGTGACCGGCACGAAGGGCAAGACGACAACGGCCCACCTGCTGGCAGCCGTTTTGCAGGCTGACGGGCGGCGGGTCGGGCTGGTGGGCACCAACGGCGTCTGCTGGCCCGGGCACCGGCATGATTTGAACCATACAACGCCGGAAAGCTGCGATCTGCAGCTGCTTTTGCGCCGCATGGCCGACGACGGCTGCGACACCTGCGTCATGGAGGTGTCGAGCCTCGGGCTGAAATTTGACCGCGCGGCGGAGATCGAATTTGCGGTGGGGGTGTTCACGAACCTGTCGCCCGACCACATCGGCCCCGACGAACACGCGGATTTTGCGGAGTATCTGTTCTGGAAGCGGGCGCTGTTCCGCCGCTGCCGCGTGGGAGTTTTCAACAATGATGACCCGCATGTGGGGAAAATTATGCAGGGTCTTTCCTGCCGCGCCGTGACCTACGGCATCGGCTGCCCGGCAGATGTACGCGCCGACGCCGATTTTGCGCTGACCCGCGCGGGCGGGCGGCTGGGCGCGGCGTTTACCGTGGACGGCGCACGGTACGCCGTGGGCATGCCCGGGGCGTTCAGCGTGTACAACGCGCTGGCCGCGCTGGCGGCGGCGCGGGTGCTGGGCGCGGGTGAGGACGCGATCCATGCCGGGCTGGCCGGTGCCGTCGTGTGCGGGCGGGTCGAGCCGGTGCCGCTGGACGCACCGTTCACGGTGGTCATCGACTACGCCCACAATGAGGCCGCCGCCGAGTGCCTGCTGCGCACGCTGCGGGCTTACCGCCCGACGCGGCTTGTCGCGGTGTTCGGCTGCGGCGGCGCGCGCAGCCGCCTGCGCCGGTTCGGCATGGGGTCGGTCTGCGCACGGCTGGCGGATTTCTGCATCATCACCGAGGATAACAGCCGCGGCGAGCCCGTGGAGCACATTTTAGCGGACATCCGCGCCGGGCTGCACCTTGGCAACCCGGCCACGCCGTTTGCCGAGATACCGGACCGCAGACAGGCGATCTATTACGCCCTCGACCACGCCCAGCCCGGGGATATTATCGCGATCTTAGGCAAGGGCCACGAGACAACGATAGAGCGCGGCGGAATCAAGGAACCGTTTGTGGAACGGGAGATCGTGGAGGAGTATTGGGGGCGGTGAATTTCTCTTTGCCTTCTCCCCTTGGGGGAGAAGGTGGCCCCGCAGGGCCGGACAAGGGGAGAGCTTGCCGCAGCAAGCCGTAAACACGCAATAATGGCAGGCTCGCCCCTCATCAGTCAGCGGGCGGGGCCGCTGACAGCTTCCCCCGCGGGGGAAGCCATTCTACCCGGAGGGTTTAACGTCAATGCGCACTTTCGGCATCAGAAGCGCCTGCGGGTTCCGCCTGTAGGGGGCGGCGTCCCCGACGCCCCGCGGGAGGGATGAATCCCTCCCCTGCACTCCCCGTTTGCGGGAGCTTGTAGGGCGGCCAGCCCTCTGGCCGCCGCGGAGGGGTCAAGACCCCTCCCTACAAATCTGCCACGAAAGGGGTTGCAGCGGCAAAGCTGCGGGCCGGGCATGCCCGGCCCCTACAGTACAGCAAAAGGCCGCGCCCATCCTGTATCGGGAAAGGCGCGGCCTGTTTGTATGCAGTTATACCAGCTTAAACAGCTGCCCGCTGAACGGGGCCAGGGTCAGCTTCAATTCACCCCCGCAGGCCTTGCCGACCAGCCGCTTCGGCTTCTCGGTCCGGCCGCCGAAGCACTGCCAGTCGGTGTCCAGCAGCTTCGTCAGCTTGCCCGCGCGGGGCAGGGTCAGCGTGTAGTCGGCCAGCTCCGTGTCGCCAAAGTTGAATGCCGCCAGCACCGCGCCGTCATGGCCGTCGCGCCAGATGGCACAGGCGTCCAGCTCGGGGTGGGCGCAGTCCAGCCACCGGAACGCCTCGGGGTCGTACTCGCGGCTCCAGAACGCCTCGTTGGCAAGATATGCCTCATTCAGCGCCCTGCGATAGCGGTGGAAGTCGTCGTGGTTCGGGTACTTGAGCACCATCCAGTCCTGCTCGCGGCTCTCGTCAAATTCGCGCAGCTGCGCAAATTCGTTGCCCATAAAATCAAGCATCTTGCCCGGATGGATGGCCATGTACAGGTAGAGCGCCCGCGCCTGCGGGAACTTGCCCTCGTACTCGCCGTACATTTTTTGCACGATGGTCGCCTTGCCGTGGACGTTCTCGTCGTGGCTGAACGGCAGGATGTAGTGCTCGTTCCAGGCGTACATCATCGAGAAGGTCAGCTTGCCCAGATTCTCGCGCCGCTCGTCGCTCGTCTTTTTAAAGTAGTCGAGGGTGTCGTTCATCCAGCCCAGGTCCCACTTGTAGTCAAAGCCCAGGCCGCCGTACTCGACGGGGGCCGTGACCTTCGGGAAGCTCGTAGAATCCTCGGCGATCAGAATGGCCGTGGGGTGGCGCTGCTGCAAACCGGCGTTCATGCCCTTCAGGAATTCCAGCGTCGAGCCGTTGACGCCGCGGTTCGGGTCGCCCTGCCAGTAGATCAGGCGGGACACCGCATCCATGCGCAGGCCGTCGGCGTGGAACACCCGCAGCCAGTAGTCGGCGCAGGACTGGATAAAGCAGCGGATCTCACCGCGGGAGTGCATAAAGTTGCAGCTGCCCCACTCGCTCTGGCCCACCGCGGCGGCGGGGTACTCATACAGCGGCGTACCGTCAAATTCTTTTAAACCGTAGGCATCCACGGCAAAGTGGACCGGCACAAAGTCCAGGATAACGCCGATCCCCTGCTTGTGGCAGGCGTTGACAAACTCCACAAGCTCGTCCGGCGTGCCGTAGCGGCTGGTGGGCGCAAAAAAGCCGGTGGTCTGGTAGCCCCAGCTGCCGTCAAACGGGTGCTCGGCCAGGGGCATAAGCTCGATATGGGTGAAGCCGTTCTTCTTGCAGTAGGCGGGCAGCAGGTCGGCCAGCTCGGCGTAGGTGTACCAGCTGCCGTCCTCCTTCTGCCGCCAGCTGCCGGCGTGGACCTCGTAGATATTCAGCGGCTTATCAAAGCATTTTGTGCGTTCCTGCATCCATTTGTCATCGGAAAAGCTCTTGGGGGCATCGCTGACGATGCTGCGTCCGTCGGGGCGCAGCGTCATGGCCGTGCCGTAGGGGTCGCAGTGGGCCACGCTCTGGCCGTTCGCGCCGCGCACCCAATACTGGTACACCATCCCCGCCTGCACGCCGGGGGCGTCGCACTCCCACACGGCGGACTGGGTGCGGTGCAGATCAAAGGTACCGATCTCGGTCTCAACGGCAATATGCTGTGCGGACGGTGCCCACACCGCAAAATGCGTGCCGCCGAAATAGGTATGCGCACCGAAAAACTCATACGCATCAAAAGCGTGCCCGGTATAAAAATCCTGGATGTTCATGGTGAAAACTCCTATTGCCCCTTGCCTCCCCTAGCAGGGGAGGTGGCCCCGCAGGGCCGGGTCGCTGCGCTTAACGCTTTTTTCTCGTTTCTCCGATTTGCTGCTTCGCAGCAGACTTTACGCCCTTGCTGAACGTAAAGTCCTGCTGAAACGTAACACCATCGGCGGAGCCGTAAACCGGAGAAGCCCAAAAAATGCGTTTAGCGAAGCGGCTAGCATTTT
>ENA-OQMN01000036-OQMN01000036.1-human-gut-metagenome-genome-assembly--contig:-NODE-36-length-51612-cov-12.962280_pt1 | contig 51612 bp, 39 predicted proteins | sample MGYA00242765_ERZ504861 | MGnify/ENA primary metagenome ERZ504861 (study PRJEB26092, sample SAMD00036417) | human gut metagenome | host: Homo sapiens | study: EMG produced TPA metagenomics assembly of... | reverse complement strand
AACGCTGTTCTCCAGTTACGCGCCGAGCGTATTGCGCGCGCAACACGTCCTTTTCTTGCCCGCGGTAATCGCGTTCGTCGCTGCCAACGCTGTCTTTTGCCAGAGAAATTATGTCTCTGTTCGACAATTACCCCAGCACAAGCAAAAAGTCACTTCTGTTTGCTGATGTTCGACACCGAGCCAATGAAGCCCAGTAATACCGGGCGTCTGATTGCTGATATTTTGCCTGATACCGTTGCGTTTCAATGGTCGCGTACCGAACCCTCGCAAGATTTGCTGGATCTGGTGCAAAACCCAGACTATCAGCCAATGGTGGTCTTTCCCGCTTCGTATGCTGATGAGCAACGGGAAGTGATCTTCACACCACCTGCCGATAAGCCTCCGCTATTTATCATGCTCGATGGTACCTGGCCAGAAGCTCGCAAGATGTTTCGTAAAAGTCCGTATCTGGATAATCTTCCCGTCATTTCCGTCGATCTTTCTCGGCTTTCTGCCTATCGCCTGCGTGAAGCCCAGGCTGAAGGCCAATATTGTACTGCCGAGGTAGCCATCGCACTGTTAGATATGGCCGGCGATACCAGGGCGGCGACAGGGTTAGGCGAGCATTTTACCCGCTTTAAAACACGCTATCTGGCAGGAAAAACGCAACATCCGGGAAGCATCACAGCAGAACAGTTAGAAAGCGTTTAAAATCACTCGGTCACTTCTGCGGGAGACCGGTATGAGTCAGCGAGGACTGGAAGCACTACTGCGACCAAAATCGATTGCGGTAATTGGCGCATCGATGAAACCCAATCGCGCAGGTTACCTGATGATGCGTAACCTGCTGGCGGGAGGCTTTAACGGACCGGTACTCCCGGTGACGCCAGCCTGGAAAGCGGTGTTGGGTGTGTTGGCCTGGCCGGATATTGCCAACTTGCCCTTTACACCCGACCTTGCGGTTTTATGTACCAATGCCAGCCGTAATCTTGCTCTTCTGGAAGAGCTCGGCGAGAAAGGCTGTAAAACCTGCATTATTCTTTCCGCCCCGGCATCGCAACACGAAGATCTCCGCGCCTGCGCCCTGCGCCATAACATGCGCCTGCTAGGACCAAACAGTCTGGGCTTACTGGCTCCCTGGCAAGGTCTGAATGCCAGCTTTTCGCCTGTGCCGATTAAACGCGGCAAGCTGGCGTTTATTTCGCAATCGGCTGCTGTCTCCAACACCATCCTCGACTGGGCGCAACAGCGTGAGATGGGCTTTTCCACTTTATTGCGCTCGGCGACAGCCTGGATATCGACGTTGATGAATTGCTCGACTATTTGGCGCGCGACAGTAAAACCAGCGCCATCCTGCTCTATCTCGAACAATTAAGTGATGCGCGACGTTTTGTTTCGGCGGCCCGTAGCGCCTCACGTAATAAACCGATTCTGGTGATTAAAAGCGGACGTAGCCCGGCGGCTCAACGTCTGTTGAACACCACGGCAGGAATGGATCCGGCGTGGGATGCAGCTATTCAGCGTGCCGGTTTGTTGCGGGTACAGGACACCCACGAACTGTTTTCGGCGGTGGAAACCCTTAGCCATATGCGCCCGCTGCGTGGCGACCGGTTGATGATTATCAGCAACGGTGCTGCGCCTGCCGCGCTGGCGCTGGATGCCTTATGGTCACGCAATGGCAAGCTGGCAACGCTAAGAGATCAGCTTGGGCAAAGTTGCGACAGCGCCAGCGTGACCGCCGCAGAGGATGGCAACGCGGAATTCACGCCACTAAAATCTTCGGCAGGTCGTGCGGCTCAATATCACCGACGGCCATGCCGCGGATGATGGTGGAGGTACTCTGGCTGCCCGCGTTGCCGCCCGCGTCGGTCAGCATCGGGATGTAGGCGGTCAGCACGGTCACGGCGGCAAGGGCATCCTCATACCCGCGGATGACCATGCTGGAGAAGGTGGACGAAATCATCAGGAACAGCAGCCACGGCGCGCGGTTTTTGTACAGTTCCCACATAGACTGTTTAAAATAAGGCTTGTCCGACGGGCCCATAGCGTTCATCTTGGCAATATCTTCGCTGGCCTCGTCCTGCATGATCGAGATAGCGTCGTCAATCGTGACGATACCGACCAGTCGCTTCTCGTTGTCCACAACGGGAATGGCCAGGTAGCCGTACTTCTCGAACATCTGGGAGACGTCCTCCTGGTCGGTGGTCGTGCTGACGCTGACGACATTGTCGTCCATCATGTCGCGGATCAGCTCGTTGTCTGGGTCCTTGGACAGAACCAGCGCGCGCAGCGAGACGGCGCCGATGAGGGTGCGGTCACGGTCCGTAACGTAGCAGTTGTTGATGGTTTCCTTGTCAAAGCCGTTCTTGCGGATGGCCGCCATGGCCTGCGACACCGTCCAGTCGGGGCGCAGCTCCATCAGTTCGGTGGTCATCACGCCGCCGGCGGAGTCCTCGGGGTATTTGAGCAGTTCGTTGATCATGCGGCGGGTCGCGGGGTCTGCCTGCGCCAGAATACGCTTGACGACGCTGGCGGGCATTTCCTCGACCAGATCCGTCGCATCATCGACGAACAGGTCATCCACAACGGCCTTCAGCTCCTTATCGGTCAGGCCGTCGATAAGGTCCTGCTGGGTCTCGGGGGTAAGCTCGGCGAAAATCTCCGCCGCCAGGTCCTTGGGACACAGGCGGAACAGCACGGGGAGCTTCTCGGGCGGGAGGTCCTCGAACACGGCGGCCAGGTCGGGCGCGGGCAGGGTGGACATAACATCTCGCAGGCTCTGGTACTTTTTGGCATCGTCCAGGTTAGCCAGCATCGTGCGGAGGGTCAGGATCGCGGTATCAGACATAAAAAAGCTGCCTCCTTTTCAGGCGGCAGCCAGGCACATTTAATTTTAGGCAATGCAAAGCAGAGCAACATCGTGCGCTTATTTTCGCGTACAGTTTGCTTTGGTTCGCCTGACAAAAAAGTGGTGGCTGCCGTTATTCAAGATACATCGGTACACAGGACTGGGACTGGGGGTATCCATTGTGACAACCACCTCACCTTTGTTTGAATTTTTACTACACGGCGCTATTCGCACCTATAGTTACTTTACCATCTGGGAACGGATTAGTCAACGGTAAATTCCGGCAATTTGAGAAAAAATTCAAATATGCCAAAAGACTCCCGGCAGGCTGGCGGGTTGATGCAGGCATCGACCCCTACAGCTTGTCGGGAGTCGGCAGTTCTTTTATTTTACGGCAGGGCTTACGCCATCAGTTCCTTGACGGTGGCGGCCAGCTTCTCGTCCTTGCAGGCGGGGAAGAAGTTCTCGGCAAAGTGCTCGCCGGCGAAGGCGCCCTTGACGAGGTCGCGGTCCAGATCCTTCAGGATGTCGGACAGATCGCGGAAAGCAATGGCGCGCACGCCGTCCAGGATCTTCTTGTTGCGCTGCTCGGGGACAACGCGCTCCTTGGGGTAGCCCTGGCCGTGGCCGAAGCCGAACAGTTTCTCGAAGATGTACTCGAGGTTCAGCTCACCGCCCCAGCCGAAGCCCTTGGCAAAGGGCAGAGCCACAGCGTTGCCGTCGTTGACGTGGGCAAAGGTGTAAGCGTCAACGGGGTCTTCGACGTGGCCGCAGATGACGCCGGGGAAGCTGTTCAGGGCCAGCATAGCGCCCTCACCGGTGCCGCAGCCGGTGATGACGTAGTCCGCAGCGCCGGAGTTCAGCAGCACAGCGGCCAGGATGCCGTTCTGAACGTAGGTCAGCTGGGCGGCATCGTCGGCGGCATACATGCCGTAGTTGACGACCTCGTGGCCCATCGGCTCGACGACCTTGCGCAGGGTGGCCTCGATCAGGGCGTTCTTGGCGGCCTGGCTGTTCTCATTGATCAGAGCGATTTTCATAATAGTCTTTCTCCTTTTATCGTCAAATTTTACATTACAAGCTGACGGAAATACGTGGTGTTGATGCTCTTGTCGAGTTTGGCCATCTTGGCAATGCAGCCGTCCAGCGTATGGGCCACATCGTCCAGGCTGTGCCAGTTGGCGGCCTGCGGCTTGACCTCCTCCTCAAGCCAGGGGGCCACATCGGTGTGGGAGCAGGCACCCTCGATGAGGTAGGCACCCTTGCGGGCGGCCTGGGTCTGCGGCTCGTAGCCGTCAACGCTGCCCATCATCGTCATGGTGAACACACCCTTGCGGTTGCGCCCACCCACGATGAGCCGCACGCCCACCGGCTGCACCGAGACCGTGGCGGCCTTCTCGCGCAGGATCTTGACGACCTTTTCCAGCGTCAGGTACTGGGTCTGGTACTCGTCCACCGCGTTGATGATCTGCACGGCAGCCAGCGTGTCGCCCGCAAAACCGACCACGACGTTGCGGTTGATCTTGCGGACCTTGGGCAGGTCGTTTTTGAGGATATGGGGCTTTTCGCCGGTGATGGGTTCCTCGACATAGCGGCCATCGCTGACCATGGCGCAGAAGGTATCACTGCATACTGCTAAAATCGCACTCATTGTTTTTCGTCCTTTGTTTTTTAATGGTACGTCTATTGTAGCACGAAATGCCGCGGGGTGCAAGGCACGCTTGACATGGCCGCGGCAGTGGGGTATAATAACTATAGAAAAGGCGCTGCGACAAGCGGTTGGCCCGATCAAAAATGAGGTTTTAGGTTTTTACCCTAAGAGCCGTCACTTTGCCGAGTGGCGGTTCTTGCTTTTTACAACAATGCTGATTGTGATGGTCTTGCGGCCAACATAAAAAGTCAATGTAAAACGCATGGTCTCACCTCCTTTACGGAAGTGTGGCCAACCGCCTGCCGTTGTGTGCAGCGCCTTGCCGTCTGTTGTGAAACAGGCGGCTTTTGTATTATAGCAGAAATTTCGACGGTATGCAAGCAAAGCTGCCCGCAGGAGAACCTTCCCCCGCGGACAGCTTTTTAATTTATCGAGTCTGTAGGGGCCGGGCATGCCCGGCCCTGCCGTATAAGGCAGACGAGTGCTTGCGGAAAGCCGCGGGCCGCACATGTGCGGCCCCTACAGGGCAACTCTTATTTAGTGATTCTTGTAATAATTGATGAGGCATCCATCGGCCAGGATCCGGCGCTCGGCGTCGGTCATCGCGCCGAGCTTGACGGTGAACTTCACAAGACCGCCGTCCGGCTTGACGGCCACGGCGTCCAGCTCGTCCGCGGCCTCCAGCAGAGCCTTGCGGACGCCGGGCAGGTAGACGTAATCGCCGTTGTCCAGCGCGCCGGGGTTCTCCACCAGGAACGGCAGCATGCCCCAGTTGATGCAGTTGGAGCGGTAGCGCTTTGTGGCATACTCGCAGGCAAAGTTGGCCGCGCCGCCCAGCACGCGCTGGCAGCTGGCGGCCTGCTCACGGGCGGAGCCGTCGCCGGGCTTGTTGGCAAAAATGGCCGAGCCAATGTTGGTGTTGGCCGCGTCGGGCGCGTAGCCCAGCTTCTTCAAATCGTCGTAGACACGCGCAACCTCGGCGGGCAGCTCACCTGCCTTACGCTGTTCGTCCAACGCCTTCACGGCCTTGGCGTTCGGCACGTAGGCCGGATCCTTGCGGGAGAGGGTGAACTCCGCCAGCCGCAGCGGGTTGGAGCGGAAGGACGACGTCTCGCCCGACGGGATCAGCTCGTCGGTGGTCGTGACGGGGTCGGTGATGTAGCTGACAATTTTGACCAGCAGGTCGTCGGTCAGGGCGGGCTGCTCGGGCCAGTCCTTGATGTTCGGGCCGAATTTCAGCGCGTAGTCCGGCTCCGGATGACCCCAGCCGTTGTAGACGCGCTTGTCGTAGACACCCTGCTCAAAGTGGTAGTCGGGCACGGTGTACTCCACGTCGGTCAGCTCGCTGGCGGCGGTCAGGTAGCCGCCGTTGGCCGCGGTGGCCGCAATGGAGCGGGCGTCCATCAGGGCGACGGCGCTGATCTGGCCCTCGCCGGGCTTGGAGCCCTCGCGGTTCGGGAAGTTGCGGGTCGTGTGGCGGATGGAGAACTCGCCGTTGGCCGGGGTGTCGCCCGCGCCGAAGCAGGGGCCGCAGAAGCACTCGCGGAAGATGCCGCCGGCGGAGACAATGTCCGCCACAGCGCCGTTTTTGACCAGCTCCAGATAGGTCGGCATGCTGTCTGGATAGACGCTGAACTTAAACTCACCGTTGCCGCAGCTCTTGCCTTTGATGATGTCCGCCACGGCGCAGATATTTTCATACGTGCCGCCGGAGCAGCCGGCCACAACGCCCTGGTCAACGTAGATGCGGCCATCGTCGCAGATCTTGCCGATGAGGTCCATCTCGACCTTGCCGCCCAGCTGCCTGTTGGCCCGGTCCTGCGCCGCCTGCAGGATCTCTTTGGCGTTGGCCTTCAGCTCGCGGATCGGGTAGGCGTAGCTGGGGTGCATCGGCAGCGCGATCATGCACTCGACGGTGGAGAGGTCCAGCTCAATGCAGCCGTCGTAGTAGGCCACGTCGGCGGGCTTCAATTCCTTATAAGCCTCGGGGCGGCCATGCTGCACAAAATATTCCTTCGTGGTATCGTCGGTCTGCCAGATGGAGGACCAACAGGTCGTCTCGGTGGTCATGACGTCGATGCCGTTTCGGTAGTCGGCACTCAGGTTTGCCACGCCGGGGCCGACGAACTCCATGACCTTGTTCTTCACATAGCCGTTGGCGTAGGTCGCGGCAACCAGCGCCAGCGCGACATCGTGCGGGCCGACGCCCGGAGCGGGCTTGCCGGTCAGGTAGATGGCAACGACCCCGGGATAGCTCATATCGTAGGTGCGGCCCACGAGCTGCTTGGCCAGCTCGCCGCCGCCCTCGCCGACGGCCATCGTGCCGAGGGCGCCGTAGCGGGTGTGGGAGTCAGAGCCCAGGATCATCCGCCCGCAGCCGGACATCATCTCGCGGTTGTAGCTGTGGATGACGGCCATGTTCGGCGGAACATAGATGCCGCCGTATTTGTGGGCAGCGGACAGGGCAAACTGGTGGTCGTCCTCGTTGATGGTGCCGCCGACAGCGCAGAGGCTGTTGTGGCAGTTCGTCATGACGTAGGGCAGCGGGAACTCCGTCATGCCGGACGCGCGGGCCGTCTGGATGATGCCGACATAGGTGATGTCGTGGCTGGTCATCGAGTCGAACTTCATGCGCAGGTCCTGCATGGAGTCACCGGTATTATGGGCCTTCAAAATGCCATAGGCGATGGTGCCTTTTTTGGCGTCTGCCTCGGTGACGCCCGCCGGGGCGGAAGTCTGAGGCACGCCGTTTACAAGGTATACGCCGGTGTCGTGCAGCTTCATGGGAAAACCTCCGTTTTGTATGTATCGCAAAAGCCTTCCCCCCGCGGGGGAAGGTGGCGCGCAGCGCCGGATGAGGGGCAAGCCTGCCATATTTCCCGTTTACGGATTCTTGCCGGAAGGTCTGCCCTCATCAGTCGGCTTCGCCGACAGCTTCAGTCTCCGCGCTAAGAGCCGCCTCCGGCGGTTGCGCTTCGACACGCGCCTGCGGGCGCAGCCCCGAGGGGGAAGCCTTTTAGGTTACAGTCGTGCAATAACCGCCTGGGTAAACTCCTTCGTTCCCGCGGTGCCGCCGATGTCGGCAGTGACGACCTTGCCCTCCTCGACCTGGGCCAGGATGGCGGCATTGAGCTTGGCGGCCTTGTCAGTCTCGCCAAGGTCGTTCAGCATCATGGCAAAGGCCATCAGGATGGCGCTGGGGTTGGCCTTGTCCTGCCCGGCAATGTCGGGGGCAGAGCCGTGGACGGCCTCATAGATGCGGGTGCTGTCGCCGATGTTGGCGCTGGGCGCAAAGCCCAGGCCGCCGACGAGACCGGCGCACAGGTCACTGATAATATCGCCGTAGAGGTTCGGCGCGACGAGCACGTCGAACTGCTCGGGCTTCTGCACCAGCTTCATGCACAAAGCGTCGATGATGCAGTCGTCCGCGGTGATCTCAGGGTACTCCGCGGCGACCTCGCGGAAGGTGCGCAGGAACAGGCCGTCGGTCAGCTTCATGATGTTGGCCTTGTGGACTGCCGTGACCTTTTTGCGGCCATTTTTGCGGGCATAGTCAAATGCAAAGCGGCAGATCTTCTCGCACGCGGGGCGGGTGATGAGCTTGACGCCGTTGGCGATCTCGTCGTTCAGCATATACTCGATGCCCTTGTAGAGATCCTCGGTGTTCTCGCGCACGATGACAAGGTCCACATTGTCAAAGCGGGTCGGTACGCCCGGCAGCGTGTGCACCGGGCGCAGGTTTGCATAGGTGGAAAAGCGCTGGCGCAGCTGCACATTGATGCTGCGGAAGCCCTTGCCGATGGGGGTGGCAGTAGGGCCCTTGAGTGCCCAGCCGCACGCTTCGATCGCATCCAGCGTGCCGGGGGCGATCAGCTCGCCGCTCTCGGCGGCGTACTCGGCACCAGCAGCAAACTCCTGCCATTCAATGCCGGTGTTCAGTGCGGCGGATACCTCGCGGACGCTCTCGGCAATTTCACGGCCAATGCCGTCGCCCGGAATCAGAACTGCTTTCATAAATAATACTTTTCCCCTTTCCCTGTCTTACTCTGCATTTTCTGCGGTATACCTAACATACTACCCGGTTTAGGGCCGGTTGTCAATCCGCATTTTTACACAATAGGCACATTTTGGGCCGCCGGCTTAATTTTTTAAAGCCTTTTCCCGAAGAATTTAGAAAAATTTTAAGTTTTCCTTGACGAATTTGCGAAAATGCTATAAAATCAATCTATCAGGCATATTGGTAAGGGAAGCCAGCAGTGATATGCGCCTGTATAAGTATGCAAAGTATATAAAATTGGTCAAAGAGAGGGGTACGCATGATGTATTACCCGGACGTCCCGGCCCTGGAGCCGGATGAGCTTGAGCTGCTCTGCCACGAATATCTGGAACACAACGCCACCCTTGACCCGCATCTGGCGGATCAGATGGGCGTCAAGCGCGGCCTGCGCAATCTGGACGGCACCGGCGTGCTGGCCGGCATCACGAACGTTTCCAACGTTATCGGCTATGACAAGAAGGAGGACGGCACCATCGTGCCCATTCCGGGCCGCCTGGTCTACCGCGGCATCGACATTGACACGCTGGCCGCCGAGGCCGACGCCCATGACCGCTTCATGTTTGAGGAGGTCATCTGGCTGCTGCTGTTCGGCTCCCTGCCCACGCAGGAGCAGTACGCCAAGTTCCGCAAGCTGCTGGAGCACCACCGCGAACTGCCCCAGGGCTTTGCCGACGACATGATCTTAAATTCGCCGTCGCCGAACCTGATGAACAAGATGGCACGAAGCGTGCTGGCCATGTACAGCTACGACGAGCACGCCGAGGACAACAGCCTGCCCAACATCCTGCGCCAGAGCATCAACCTGATCGCCGAGCTGCCCACGATGATGGTCAACGCCTACCAGATCAAGCGCCGCGTCTATGACCGGTCCAGCATGTACTTCCACCTGCCCACCGAGGGCCAGAGCACGGCGGAGCATATTTTGAGCACCTACCGCGCCGACCAGAAGTTCACCCACGAGGAAGCGCGTCTGCTCGACCTCTGCCTGCTCGTCCACGCGGACCACGGCGGCGGCAACTGCTCGACCTTCACCTGCCGCGTGCTGTCCAGCTCCGGCACGGACACCTATGCGGCCATCAGCTCGGCCATCGGCGCGCTGAAGGGCCCCAAGCACGGCGGCGCGAACCTGAAGGTCATGCACCAGCTGGATTACATTCTGGAAAATGTCGAGGATCCGTCCAACGACGACGAGGTCCGCGAGTTCCTGCGCAAGATCATCCGCAAGGAGCGCGGCGACGGCAGCGGCCTGATCTACGGCATGGGCCACGCCGTCTACACGATGAGCGACCCCCGTGCGCAGATTTTGAAAACCCACGCCAAGAGCCTGGCCTACAAGAAGGGCTACGACGAGGAGTACGAGCTGCTGTGCAGCATTGAGCGCCTGGCCCCGCAGGTCTTTGCCGAGGAAAAGCACGGCCCGAAGAAGGTCTGCGCCAACGTGGACCTGTTCAGCGGCCTGATCTACCGTATGCTCAGCATCAGCGAGGACCTGTACACCCCGCTGTTTGCGATTGCCCGTGTGCCCGGCTGGTGTGCCCACCGCGTCGAGGAGGTCGAGTTCGCGAACCGCATCATCCGCCCCGCCTACAAGTACCTCGGCAAGCCGCAGGAGTACGTTCCGCTGGAGAAACGATAAGATGGTATTTTCCCGGTGCAAGTGTGCACCGGGATTTTTTTTGGTCGCCGCAGCGGTAGGGGCGGATGCTTGCACCGCCCCGGGAACCCTGCGGCTGCCGCCTCGTTTTACGCCTTCTCGCTCTCCCACCGGGCCACCAGCGGGGCGGCCACAGCGGAAAGCGCCTCCCGTGCGGTGTTGATGACATTCACGTCCACGGGGGTCAGCTTGTCGGCCTTTTTGTGCTTCAGAACGCGCTCCAGCGTTCTTTCTGCTTCTTTGATTTTAGTACGGGTCTCGCGGTCCAGCGCCTTGCCGGCCTTGCTGCCCAGCGCGGCGTTCACGCGGTAAAGCGCGGCCTCGCCGGCGTTCAGCGCCTCCAGCGCGGCCTTGCGCTCCTTGTCCTGCCCGGCAAAGGCGGCGGCGTTCTCCTTGGCGCGTTTGATCTCGTCCTCGGTCAGGTTCGATGTGCCCGAGATCGTGATGCTCTGCTGCTTGCCGGTGTCCATGTCGCGCGCCTTGACCTTGACAATGCCGTTGGCGTCGATGTCAAACGTGACCTCGATCTTCGGCACGCCCGCCCAGGCGCGCTTGATGCCGCGCAGCGTGAAGGTGCCCAGCAGCTTATTGTCCCTGGCAAACTCGCGCTCTCCCTGCAGCACTTTAATTTGCACCGTGTTCTGGAACGGCGCGGCGGTGGTGAACACCTTGCTGAACCGCGTCGGGATCGTGGAGTTGCGCTCGATCAAATGCGTTGCCACGCCGCCGACGGTCTCGATGGAAAGGGTCAGCGGGGTCACGTCCATCAGCAGCAGATCCTCGCCGGGGCCGGAGAGCATCTCGCCGCCCAGACGTCCGGCCTGCACCGCCGCGCCCAGTGCAACGCACTCGTCTGGGTTCAGCGATTTGGACGGCTCCAGACCGGTCATCCGCACGACCTTGGCCTGCACCGCCGGGATGCGGGTCGAGCCGCCGACCAGCAAAACCTGATCCAGGTCGCTGGCCGAAAGGCGTGCGTCGCTCAGGGCGTTGCGCACGGGCAGGGCGGTGCGCTCGATCAAATCGGCGCAAAGCTCCTCAAATTTAGCGCGTGTCAGCGTAGTTTGCAGGTGCAGCGCACCGTCTGCCGCCATCGTGAAGAACGGCAGATTGATGTCGGTCTGCTTCGCGCTGGAAAGCTCTTTTTTCGCCTTTTCGGCCTCCTCGCGCAGGCGCTGCATCGCCACGCGGTCATTCGTCAGGTCCACGCCGTGTTCGGCCCTGCATCGGTCTGCCAGCCAGTTGACGATGCGCTCGTCAAAGTCGTCGCCGCCCAGAAAGTTATCGCCGCAGGTCGAGAGCACCTGCACGATGCCGTCGCCGATGCGGATGAGCGACACGTCAAATGTGCCGCCGCCGAGGTCGTAGACCATGACGGTCTGGGTGCGGCCATTGTCCAGCCCGTAGGCCAGCGCCGCGGCTGTCGGCTCGTTGATGATGCGGCGCACGTCCAGCCCGGCAATGCGCCCGGCGTCCTTCGTGGCCTGGCGCTGGGCATCGTTAAAGTAGGCGGGCACGGTAATGACTGCCTCGGTAACAGGCTCACCGAGATACGCCTCGGCATCGGCCTTCAGTTTTTGCAGGATGAGGGCGCTCAGCTCCTGCGGCGTGTAGCATTTTCCGTCGATGGGCACGCGGGTCTCACTGCCCATCAGCCGCTTGACGCTGGACACGGTGCGGGGAGCGTTCGTCACGGCCTGGCGCTTGGCGGGCTCGCCCACCAGCCGTTCTCCCACCTTGGTGAACGCGACGACAGAGGGCGTCGTGCGCTGCCCCTCGGCGTTGGGGATGACGACGGGCTTGCCGCCCTCGACCACCGCCACACAGCTGTTGGTAGTCCCCAGGTCAATTCCGATTATTTTTGCCATGGTGGTGCTTGTCCTTTCAAAAAAGACACTTTTGAATCATAATTCTATTGTAGTGCCTGCCGCCGGGAAAAGTGTTGCGATTTCGTAAATAAATTGAGGAGAATTTTATAAACCTGCGGGGCCACCTTCCCCCTCGGGGGAAGGCTAAGAAAATGTTGACGCACACGCCCCAACGTGCTATAGTTAGTTTAAAGCACTAAAGAGGGGGATTCCTATGGCACGCACCGCAACGGTCACCCGCAATACGCGAGAGACACAGATCATGCTGACGATTGACCTGGACGGCACCGGCAGGGCTGACCTGCACACGGGCATCGGCTTTTTTGACCACATGCTGGACGGCTTCGCCCGCCACGGCCTGTTTGATGTAAGCGTCACCTGCCGCGGCGACCTGGACGTAGACTGCCACCACACAATTGAGGACATCGGCATTGCGCTGGGCACGGGCATAAAAGAAGCGCTGGGCGACAAGGCCGGGCTGGTGCGGTACGGCAGCTGCATGCTGCCGATGGACGAGACGCTGGCACTCTGCGCCGTCGATCTGGGCGGGCGGCCCTACTTTGTGTACGACGCCAGCTTTGCAGGCCAGAGCTGCGGCGGCATGGACACCCAGATGGCGCGGGAGTTTTTCTACGCCGTATCGTACAGCGCCATGATGAACCTGCATCTGAAGGTGCTCTACGGGGAGAATGACCACCATAAGCTGGAGGCCATGTTCAAGGCGTTTGCCAAGGCGCTGGACGCCGCGACGCGCAGAGATGCGCGGATTGACGGCGTTTTGTCCACCAAGGGGACGCTGTAAGGGAGATGCTCGGCGGCGGGAACGACGAGCGCATAAAGAATCCGCCCCTACATGGATCACCGTAGGGGCGGATCCTGTATCCGCCCGCGGCCGTTTCCCGCCGTGGACAGCATATACATTAGGAGGGAAAGCAGTATGTACAAGGACATCATCGACACCATCGGCTTTGTGGAGCGCTACGACCCCGAGCTGGGCGCGGCTATGCAGCGTGAGCTGGGCCGCCAGCGCCAGAACATCGAGCTGATCGCCAGCGAGAACATCGTTTCCCCCGCCGTCATGGCGGCCATGGGCAGCGTGCTGACGAACAAGTACGCGGAAGGGTACCCCGGCCACCGTTATTACGGCGGCTGCCAGTACGTCGATCAGGTCGAGCAGATCGCCATTGACCGCGCCTGCAAGCTGTTCGGCGCGAAGTATGCCAACGTCCAGCCGCACTCCGGCGCACAGGCCAACCTGGCCGTCTACTTTGCGCTGCTGAACGTCGGCGACACCGTCATGGGCATGGATCTGTCCCAGGGCGGCCACCTGACCCACGGCTCCCCCGTGAACATGAGCGGCAAGAACTACAACTTTGTCTCCTACGGTGTCTCCGCCGAGGATGGCCGCATCGACTACGCCGCACTGGCCAAGCAGGTCGCGAAGGTCCGCCCCAAGCTGCTGGTCGCCGGTGCATCGGCCTATCCCCGCGCCATCGACTTTGAGAAGCTGGCCGAGATCGCCCACGGCTACGGCGCGATGCTGATGGTCGATATGGCGCACATTGCAGGTCTTGTCGCAGGCGGCCAGCACCAGAGTCCTGTGCCCTACGCCGACGTGGTCACCACCACGACCCACAAGACGCTGCGCGGCCCCCGCGGCGGCCTGATTTTGACGAACAACGAGTATATCATCAAGCGCATCAACTCCGCCATCTTCCCCGGCACGCAGGGCGGCCCGCTGGAGCACGTCATCGCCGCGAAGGCCGTCTGCTTTGGCGAGGCGCTGAAGCCAGAGTTCAAGGAGTACGCCCGCAAAATCGTTGAGAACGCAAAGGCGCTTGAAGCCGAGCTGACCGCCCGCGGCGTGAAGCTGGTCTCCGGCGGCACGGACAACCACCTGCTGCTGATCGACCTGACCGACGAGGACTGCACCGGCAAGGAGCTGGAGCACAATCTGGACGAGGTGCACATCACCGCGAACAAGAACACCGTCCCCGGCGAGAGGCGCAGCCCGTTTGTGACGAGCGGCGTGCGCATCGGCACCCCCGCCGTCACGACCCGCGGCATGGGTCCCGACGAGATGAAGGTGATCGCCGACTGCATTGCAGACTGCGTGTTTGACTTTGCGAACAAGAAGGACGAGGTCGCCAGCAAGGTCGAGGAGCTGACGAAGAAGTTCCCGCTGTATGAATAAGCCTTGATCGAAAAATACCGCTGCCTGTGGAATGCACATGGGCAGCGGCTTTTGTTTGTGCGCAGGGGCGGCGTCCCCGACGCCCCGCGGAGCGGTCAAGACCGCTCCCTGCGATGCGAAAGATAAACGGGCGGCAACGGCAAGGCTGCGGGCCGGGCATGCCCGGCCCCTACAAGGTGGCTTTGTTTGTGCGTAGGGGCGGATTCCATATCCGCCCGCAGGCGTGTGCGGCAGCGGAAGGTTTACGGATCGCCGCTGTAGGGGGCGGCGTCCCCGACGCCCCGCGGAGCGGTCAAGACCGCTCCCTACGATGCAAAAAGATAAACGGGCGGCAACGGCAAGGCTGCGGGCCGGGCATGCCCGGCCCCTACAGGGTGGCTTTGTTTGTGCGTAGGGGCGGATTCCATATCCGCCCGCAGGCGTGTACGGCAGCGGAAGGTTTACGGACCGCCGCTGTAGGGGGCGGCGTCCCCGACGCCCCGCGGAGCGGTCAAGACCGCTCCCTACGATGCGAAAGATAAAGGGGGCGGCAACGGCAAGGCTGCGGGCCGGGCATGCCCGGCCCCTACGGGGCATTCACGATAGCCACGCCCTCGCCAGCGCCTGCGCCACCTTCTCCACATCGCCCTCCTTCAGGGCCGAGTACCCCGCTACCACGGTATCCGCCCGGCAGAGTTCGGGCCGGGCGAGATAATACTCACTCAGGCCGCGCAGCCGCACGCCCTGCTGTGCCGCGGCGGCGACCATGGCACGCTCGCCGCCGGCTCCCGGCAGCGTCAGCAGAAAATGCAGCCCGCTGTGTACGCCGTCCAGCTCCACGCCCGGCAGCGCCGCGCGCAGCGCTGCCGCAAACGCCTCCATGCGGCGCTTGTAGGCAAGGCGCATCCGGGCAAGATGCCGCGTGAAATACCCACCCGCCATGAACTCGCAAAGCGTCTGCTGCTCAAAGCGGCTGACCGTGTTGGCGTAGGTCGCAAAATCCCGGCGATAGCGCGCCAGCAGGCTTTGCGGCAGCACCATGCAGGCAATGCGGATGCCCGGGGCCAGGCTTTTTGAAAACGTCGTCAGGTAGACCACCGGGCCGTCCGGGCCCGCCATGCCCTGCAAACTGGGCAGAGGGCGCGTATCAAAGCGGAACTCCGAGTCGTAGTCGTCCTCCAAAATGTACCGCCCGGGCCGGGCCGCTGCCCAGGCCAGCAGCTGGGCGCGGCGGGTCGCGGGCATCGTAACACCCGTCGGAAAGTGATGACTGGGCGTCAGATAGCAGAGGTTTGCGCCGCTTTTTTCCAGCGCGTCGGCGGGCAGGCCCTCGCGGTCAATGTCCACCAGCGTGCAGGGAATGCCGCTGTTCTGCAGGACCGTCCGCGTGCGGAAGTAGCCGGGGTTCTCGATGGCCGCCATGCCGTCGCTGAACAGGTGCGCCAGGCACCCGAGCAGATACTCAATGCCCGCGCCGACGATGATCTGCTCCGGCGTGCATTCCACACCGCGGTACACCGACAAATATTCCGCGATCTGTGTGCGCAGCGGGGCGTCGCCCTGCATTTCGCCGCGCTGTAAAAGCTCGGGTCGCTGGTAGAGCAGCTCCTTCTGGATGCGTCCCCAGCTGCGCGCCGGGAACAGCGCCGTGTCCACGCTGCCGGTGGACAGGTCGTAGACCGGCTGCGGCGCGGCGGGCGGCTGCGGTGCAGGGGCGGCGGGTGCGTGGCGGGCGCGGCTGTGCAGCATGCCGTAGGTCTTTTGCACATAAAAGCCGCTGCGGGGGCGCGGCTCGGCCAGACCCTCGGCGGCCAGCATCTGGTAGGCGGCGTCCACCGTGTTGACGCTGACGCCCTGCTGCGCAGCCATCGTGCGGCGGCCCGGCAGCGGCGTTCCGGGTGCGCGCTGGCCGGTGCGGATCTCATCCGCCAGGGCGGCGTACAGCTGCTCATACAGCGGCGTTTTTTGGTCGGCATCCAACTCTATCATGGCAGTCCTCCACTCTGGCCCCATAAAAAAATTAAAAACTGAGCATTTATTCAGAGCCAGAAATCAGTATAATAAAAACATACCTTCCCGGAAGGAAAATGTCAATAGAGGTGTACGAAACTATGTCTACCGCAACGATGTGGCTGCTGCTGTTCGTCGTAGCAGCCCTGGCACTGCTGATCGCAGCGCTGACCAAAACGAAATTCACCGTGCAGAAAATCAGCATCATCGGCATCATGGCCGCGCTGAGCTTTGTCGCGTATGAGTTCTTCCGCATCCCGAACGTCTTTGGCACGGGGTCCAGCTTCCATCTGGGCAACACCTTCACGGCGCTGACCGCCATGCTGCTGGACGGTGTGTCCGGCGGTCTGGCCGGTGCCATCGGCCTGGCGCTGGCCGACGTTGTCGCCGGTGACCCGGGCTACGCCATCACGACCTTTATTCTGAAATTCATCATCGGTCTGGTCTGCGGCGCGGTGTCCCACAAGGTCATCCACCTCAGGACCTTCCCCACCGGCAACAAGCTCAAGTACGTGGCCGCCGTCACGGCGTCGGCCTTCAGCGGCCTGCTGGTCAACGTGTTCACCGACCCGTTCATCGGCTACTTCCGCAACCTGTACATCTTTGGCCAGCCCGCGGAGTTCGTCTCCGTCGTGACCAAGATCGCCAGCGGTGTGACGCTGGTCAACTCCCTGCTCTCCACCGTCTGCGCCGTTGTCCTGTACATCGCCCTGCGCCCCGCCCTGGAGAAGGCACATCTGCTGCCGAAGGAGTGATTCTCCCAAAGCCTTCCCCCGAGGGGCTGCGCCCGCAGGCGCGTGTCGGAGCGCAACCGCCGTAGGCGGCTCTTAGCGCGTAGACTGAAGGTGGCCCCGCAGGGCCGGATGAGGGGGAAGCCTTTTAACACAGCCATCCCCATTTCTGTTTACCCCCGCTTCGGCGGGGTTTTTGTTTTGCGGCAAATTATGTAAAAATTGCAAAAAGACTGGCGTTCCGGTGGGAAATGGTGTAAAATGAGTTTACATATTGTGTAAACACTCCATGCTCCCACGCGAAAGGAGCCTTTCATGGCAGGCAAAACCCAATCACAAAAGAAAAAAGCGCTGGATATGCGCAGCAAGATGTATCTGGTGCTGGCTCTGTGCAGCGTCATGCTGCTGGTCAGCGTCGGCATCTCGCTGGTGCTCATCGGCGGCATCGGCCTCGGCGGCGCGGACGCCCAGAGCGTGTCCACCGTGGACAGCGCGTCCATGGTCGTCGAGAGCGGCTATAATAAAGAGGAAAACACCATCGATACCCAGGCCTACACTTCCACGATCCTTGAGCAGACCGCCGACGCGGGCGACAGCTATGTGGACGAGACGCTGTTTCTGGGCGACAGCAACACGGCCCGCATGTACCGCATGTTCGACTATTGCAGCTACGACAACGCCATCGGCTCGGTGGGCATGACCGCCAAGAGCCTGGCGGCCTTTGCCTGCGTGCAGGTAAGCACTTCGTCCGGCTACATCACGATGCCCCAGGCCGTGGCGAAATTGCAGCCGCGCCGGGTCATCCTGACCTTCGGCACGAACGACCTGAACCCCGGCTATAAGGCCGCGGACTTCGTCAAAAACTACCAGACCGGCATCGAGGCCATCGTCACCGCCTACCCCAGCGTGGACATCATCGTCAACGCCATCCCACCCATCGGGCAGCAGCACTCCAACCAGAGCCTGACCCAGACCCAGGTGGACGAGTACAACAAAGCGCTCGTCGAAATGTGCCAGGAGAAGGGCTGGAAGTTCCTGAACAGCGCCGAGGTGCTGAAGGATTCCGTCACCGGCTACGCCAAGAGCGGCTATGTGGAGACGAGCGACGGCATCCATCTGACCCGCACGGCGATGGACGCGCTGTTCAACTACATCCGCACCCACAGCTACATTACCGAGGATGACCGCCCCGCGCTGACGACGATCCCGAAGCACACCGGCGACAAGGACGCCGTGGTCTACACGGTGCCGGTGGTCAGCTCCTCCAGCACGGCGACGGCCACGCCCGAACCGAAGGAGGAGTCCGCCGGCAGCGAGAGCACAAGTGACAGCTATGTGGAGCCCACGCCGACGCCGACCCACGAGGTCACGGCCACCCCGTCTCCGACGCCCGAGGTGACAGCCACCCCGTCCCCCACGCCCGAGGTGACGGCCACCCCGTCCCCCACGCCGTACATAGAGGAGCCGACCCCCACCCCCTACGTCGAGCCCACGCCGACGCCCTACGTAGAACCGACCCCCACCCCCTACGTCGAGCCGGACTCCGTCCCCGCGGACACCCCTGCCAGCGAGACAGCAACGGAGTGACGGTCTCTCATAAGTTCTAAACAACGCCGCCCCTGCGCAGTGGAAAACTGCACAGGGGCGGCGCTCTGTATTTACTTTTTCCTGCCGAGCAGTTCGGTGCGGATGTAGCGGAAGCAGGCGTCCTCGCCCTCGTCGCGCAGAATCAGCAGGCAGTTTTCCAGCTCCTTGCGGGTCTCGGGGTGCAGGATGTAGTGGTCCCTGCTGCGGTCATAGTACTCCCACGCCGCGGCGTCGGTGTACTTGTCGCCCTTATAGTTCTTGCTGGCGGCAATGCGGTCACAGACCATCTCGGCCACGTAGCGGGCGGGCATCCGCATACCGGCCATGGCATGGTCGCCGTCCGGCGCGTAGTCGATCCAGTATTCCAGATGGTGCTTGTTGCGGCCCTTATGGTGCAGCCAAGCGGCGCTGTAACCCTCGGCCTGGCGCTGGGCGTTGTTGGGGCTGCACGTCCCCTGCCAGTATTTGGCCCCGGCCCAGAACTCCACGGGGGCCAGCTTGCTTAAATCGTGGGTCAGGCCCTGCCAGTACAGCCCGCAGCGGAAGCAGTTTTTCATCACCAGCATTTTGTGATGGTGTATCGTTTTGTAGTGTTTAATGGGATGCCACAAGGTCTTTTTTCTCCCCGGGATCATGAGTTTTGCCAGCACCGGCAGCAGCATACAGCTGATCGGCACAAACGCAAAGTGCCACAGCATCGGTACAAGGTGGGTATGGATCGCGGCGTGCGCCTTGGACAGCACCATCCAGGACGCCGGGGCCGCCAGCCCCAGCCCCCAGACGATGCACGGCGGCACCAGCTGCGCCGCCGTGCCGCGGCGCAGGCAGGCAACAACGCTCACCGCGCCGGCCAACAGCGCAAACAGCAGCAGCTGCCATGCCGTGACACTGACGGGCCCGAGCTGCAAAAGCGGCTCCGTACTCTCACGGAAATACTGCGCGAGCACCTGCGGCATGTTCACGTCCCGCACCGCGCCGTCCGTCAGGCTGACGCGGTCCGTGACGGCCCGGGTCATGTTCTGCCAGGCGTCCGCCGCGCTGCCGAAACAGAGCCATTCCTGTGCGAACCAGAGCGCCAGCGCCGCAGTCACACCGCCCAGCGCCGAGACACCCGCCCCGACGGTGCGGCCCAGCCAGACGAGCGCGCCGTGCGGGTCGCGCCGCACAAAATACGCCTTGGCGGCAGCGTAGCAGAGCGGGATCTCACACAGGATCAAAAATGTTGTGATAAATTCAAACCCGCACATGCAGCGCACCATGCAGGCGGCGGCCACCAGCGGCCAGCACCCGCGGGGCGTTTTGCCGCGCACGTGGGTGCAATGGCAGAGCCAAAGCGCCGCCAGCAGCGGCAGCAGCCAGGTCCAGAGGCACCAGTACAGGTCCTTCATGCCGCGCTGCAGCCAGGGGGCCAGCAGCACCGACGCAAGCCCGAACGCTGCCGCCGGCGGGCCGAATTCTTCCCACACGGCCAGCGCCACAAGCAGCTCCGCCGCGTAGAACAGCATGCTGTTCAGCCAGTAGAGGGCGGTCTCCCGCGCCAGACCGTCGGGCAGCCAGTGCCGCAGCAGACGGTTGACCCTGCCGAACAGCCAACCCTGCAAACCCGACTGGTGGGTGTAGGGGTGGAACGCCGCCGCGTCGGTGGGGGTGTCGTCCCGGAACAGTGCGCGGTTCGTGTCGTCGCTCCAATCGTCGGTGTAGACGCCCAGAAAGCCGCCGGGGGCGTGCTGCCCCTGCTCCATCTGGTGGATGCGGCCATAGACGAGCGTCTGGGAGCCTGTATCCCACACGCTGGTCAGGTAGGCGCTGGCATTGTGCCGCACTGTGGTCAGCAGCGCGGCCAGCGCCAGCACTGCCAGCAGGGTCGTCGCACCGCGCAGGGGTACGGGCAGCGTCTGCCATATTCCTTTTGCTTTTGTCAATGTTATCGATCCCATTTGTCGCACAGCGCAGCGATCTGGCTGGCAAATTTTGCAAGATCCTTGTTGGCCCCGCCCCGGTTGTGGCGGATGACCTCCAGCAGGCGCTGGCCCATGTTGGCCAGCCGGTCATAGGCCGCGCTGGTGCGCACGGTCTCGGCGGATTTCGTCTTGATGATCTTCCGGGTGTTGCCGACCTCGGCGCAGGCGACGCGGCCCTCGGCGGCGATCCAGATCGAGCCGTTGTAGGGGGCGTCGGCCTCGTAGCCCTCCTCCTTCAGATGGTTGGCCCAGTGCTCGGCGACGGCGTCCTCGCCATGGTTGACAAAGACGAACTTCGGCTTTTCGTCAAAGGCGCGGAGCCAGGCTTCCAGCCCGTCCTTGTCGGCGTGACCCGAAAGCCCGCCCAGCTGCGCAATGCGGGCCCTGACCTGCACCGGCTCGCCAAAGAGCTTGACCTCCTGCGCACCGTTGACCAGCGCGTTGCCTAAGGTGCCGGGGCTTTGGTAGCCGACGAACAGCACCGTACATTCAGGCCGCCAGAGGTTATATTTTAAATGGTGGCGGATGCGGCCCGCGTCGCACATGCCGGCGGCGGAGATGATGACCTTGGGCGTCGGGTCGCCGTTGATGGCCATGGATTCCTCTTTCGTCTCGCTGACGTGCAGACCCGGGAACTGCAGGGGGTTCCGGCCGCTCTGCACCAGGGCGAGGGCTTCGTCGTCGTAGCACTCGGCAAAGTTTTCCCGGAAGATCGTGGTGGATTTGCTCGCCAGCGGGCTGTCCACAAAGACCGGGAAGTTTTCGTGGCCCTTGATACGGCCCTCGGCCTTGATCTGGCGGATAAAATACAAAAGCTCCTGCGTGCGGCCCACGGCAAAGCTGGGGATGACGACATTGCCGCCCTTGTCGAACGTCGATTGCAGCACGGCGCTCAAATCGCCGATATAATCCGGTTTCGGGCCGTGGCTGCGGTCCCCGTAGGTGGATTCCATGACAAGGTAATCCGCGTGGCCCGGGTTGGACGGGTCCTTGATGAGCGGCTGATGGGTGTTGCCGATGTCGCCCGAGAAAACGATGATCTCCGGCGTGCGGCCCGGCTCCGCAATGCGCAGCGAGACAGACGCGCTGCCCAGCAGATGCCCCACATCGGTAAAGCGCATCTCGATTTTGCCGGTTGGCCCGTCGAACAGCGTCTGCCACGCCTCATAGGGGCAGGGCACAAACTGTTTCATGACGTTCTGCGCGTCCTCGACGGTGTAGTCCGGCTCGATCATCTCGGCGCCGCTGCGCATGGCCTTGCGGTTTTTCCACTCGGCCTCCTGCTCCTGAATGTGGGCGGAATCCTCCAGCATGATGGCGCAGAGGTCGCGGGTCGCATCGGTGGTATAGATGGGGCCGCGGTAGCCGTTTTTGTACAGGTACGGGATGCGGCCCGAGTGGTCGATGTGCGCATGGGTCAGCAGCAGTGCCTCATAGGTGCCGGGCGCGCAGGGCAGGTCGGCGTTCTCATACACGTCGCGGCCCTGCTCCATGCCGCAGTCGATCAGAAAGCGGTGTCCCGCCGCCTCCAGCTGTGTGCAGCTGCCGGTCACTTCCCGGTCAGCGCCTAAGAATGTGAGCTTCATGTGGGAGAACCTCCTTTATTTGGGGATGTTGCGGGTGGGAGAACCGGGAATGGGCGGCCACGGAAAGCCCGTCGGGACCCTTCAGGCCTCGCAAGCTCGGCCAGCCCTTCGGGCCCGGACCCCTCTGTCGCTCCGCGACATCTCCCCGCGCAGCGGGGAGTCACCCCTAAAAGGGGAGCCTTTTTGCGCGGGCAGAGCCCGCGGGAAAAGCCTCCCCATCAGGGGAGGTGGCCGCGAAGCAGGCCGGAAGGGTTCGGGAAGTTGGCGGGTGGCTGCCGTCCCCGGTTCAGCCTCTGCGTCCGACCCCGTACTGCGGGGCCTCCGGCAGCACAAACTCTGTGGTAAAGTTGGCGGTCAGGTCATTGATGTTCATCCGAACGCTCCAAAAGACATCGCCGTAATCGCGCAGGACCGTGTACTCCGCACCCAGACCGGCCAGAGTCGCCGTGTCGGTGACGATGTAGACTACATCCCCCTCGGGGGCGTACTCGGTCAGACTGTTCTGGTAGACGCGGCTGACCGTGCCGCCGTCGGCCAGCGCCCGGGCGGCTTCTGCAGTGGTGCTGACCAGCTGAATGCGCGCTGTCGCGGGCAGGGCGGCCATCAAATCCCCGCGGGTGATCTCGCCGTATTCCGGCTCGGTCACACCGCCCGCGAACGCCTCGACGGACGCACCCTCCGGCAGCCCCGTGGCCGGGTCATTTGTGACGATCTCGGCGTAGAGCGCCGCCAGATAGTTGCCGAAGCTGATGGTTTTGTTGGCGTCGGGGTTGGCCGCGTAGGTGAACAGCGGCGTGTAGAGGATGCTCTGGTCGTCGGCGTCCAGCGTGGCGATCTCCGCCGCGGCGCTGGTATAGGCGTCCGCACCGGCCTGCTGGGCCTCGTCTGCCGTCTCGGTGGGGGCGGTGGTGTCACTGCCGCCCACGGCCTCGGTGTCCTTGCCGGGGTCGGCGGCATCGGCAGCGGTGTCGGCCTGCGCGGCGTCGGCGGTGCTCATCGCCAGCCAGGTGGCGCGGCGGCTCTCCATCTCGGCAGCCGCCACAGGCTGCCGGACCTCGACGCGGCAGCCGCCGCCCTGGGTAAAGACCAGGTCCAGCTGCGCCACGCCGGTCAGACCCAGGTCCGCGCCCAGCACGTTCGTGCCGTTTTCCGCCGTTGTGCCGTCAATAATAGCCGTCACTCCCTGGCTCAGCAGGGCCTTCTGCCAGTCGCCCGCCGGGGCGGTGGAGACAATCGCAAGGATGGCATCGCACCCGGCGTTCTGCAGGGCGGTGATCTGCTCGGCGGCGGTGTCGTTCCAGTCGCGGGCCGTGATGAACTCCCCGTTGGACGCCGAGATGACCGCGGCCTGCGCCGGGTCGTTCAGCACAAAGAAGCCGATTTTATACCCTGCGCGCTCCACGACGGTGTAGCGGCCATTGGTCACGCGGTTGCGGCTCCAGCTTGTGGAGCGGTAGAACACAGCGGTGCCCTCGTTGTTCAGCAGGTTGGACGCCAGCGAAGGGCCGCTGCCCATGTTGGCATCGCTGACCAGGCGGGTCGTGCCGTAGGCAAAGTCGGTCAGCGCCATGGCGTGCAGGTCGTACCCCGCTGCCGAGAACGCCGACAGCATATCCATACCGCCGGTCAGGCTGGCGCTCTCGGTGCCGTGCAGGCTGTCGCCCGCGTCCAGCAGAATGGAATCCGGGGTCGCGCCCTTGAGCGCGGCGGCGTCCGCCAGCGTGGCGCGGTCCCCGCGCAGGCCCGCCGTGGCAAAGATCGGAACCGTGATGTCCCCGACCCGCACGCGGCAGGTCAGGCTCTCGGTGCCGTCGGCCAGCGTGGCCGTGATCGTGCATTCCCCGCTGTCGGTGCGGGCGCGGACCGTGCCGTTTTTGTCCACGGTGGCCACGGTCTTGTCGCTCGTCGTCCAGTAGACCCTGCGTCCGCCGTCCTTCTCGCCCGGCTCGTTCGTCGCCAGCGTGGCGTAGGCGTCCTTGCCGTCCATGTGCAGCTCGTCGGTGTAGGTATCGTTCAGGAGCACCGGCGCGGCAGTCTTGCCGTTGCAGGCGGACACACCGGCAAATTTGAACGGTCTCATGACAAAATCCAGATCCACCGTCTCACTCTGGACACCGTAGTCCGCGCCCGGGGCGCTGAAGGTGCACTGCCACATATCGTAGGTGCCCGCGTAGTCCAGATCGTCGGAGAACCGCGCGATCCAGAGGTTATCGCGCCATTTGTCAAAGGCAGGATCTGTCATGCGGGCGCGTACCCAGTTGCGGGAGGCATACAGCCCCTGCGCACCGGTGTAGCCGTACTCGGTCAGGCGGTCAAAGAACGCCTGCGTGATCTCGGCCATCTCGGAGGGGAAAACGCCGCTGATGTACTTATCCTCGAGGTCGTAGTAGACCGGGTAGCTCAGCCGGTAGGGCGCGGCGGTGTAGTCGTCCAGCCCCTCCTGCGGCGGGGCGGTCAGGCCCAGCAGCCGCGCGACGTGGTCGGCCTCGCTGCGGGCCTCCTCCACCGTCGTGGCGTAGGAGTAAAGGTACGCGCCGAACGGGATGCCCAGCCGGGTGCATTCGTCGGCGTTGCGCCGCCACTGGGGGTCATCCTGCGCCCAGTTTTCCTCCTGGCCGTCCCACTCGCCGCCGAAGCCGCAGCGGATGATGGCAAAGTCGATGCCGGCAGCCTTGGCCTTTTCCCAGTCGATCTCGCCCTGGAACTTGGATACGTCCATGCCTTTGAGCACCGCAGCGGGCATGGCCCGGCCGCTTGTGTTGAAGTAGTAGCCCAGATCGTTCTTCTGCCAGGCCGCGGCGGGCGTGCCGAAGTCCGCCTCGGCGGGGCCTTTCTCCTCTGCCGAGCAGCGCACCAGCACCACCGACACAATGACCACGACCAGCAGGCAGAGCAAACACAGCCCCAGCACAAGGCGGCTGCGGCGGCGTTTGGCGCCGGGGCGTTTCTTTTTCTTCGGCGGCGGGGGCGCGTCGGGGCGCGGGGCCGCTTGCCCGGCCTGCGGGGCGGGCGCAGCCGTCCGGGCAGGGCGGCGGTAGACTTTGCGTTCTTCTGGCACGGTGCGTTACCTCTCTTGGGCAGATTTTATGCTGTGGATAGATAGTATTAGTGTAGCATTTTGTCGAAGAAATTACAATCGGAAACGCGAGATATTGGGGAAATTTTACAGAATAAAAAAGCGGCGGCCAGCTCCCTGACCGCCGTTCTTTGCCTTCCCCCTCGGGGGAAGCCTTATAACTCCCTGCATGTCCAAAAATAATACGGCACCTCAAACGCCAGCATGACGCACCAGCCGAAGGCACAGGCAAAGGCGATGCCGGGCAGGCCCACCCGCGGGGCCAGCACCGCAGCAGCGGCAGCGCGCAGCCCCGCCTGTAAGCAGGTGCCGATCAGCGTCGTCGTCATCTTGCCCATGCCGCGGTAAAAGCCCTGGAAGCCGTTCGTCAGCGCGGGCAGGGCGTAGAACACCGCCATGCAGCCCAGATACGTGCTGCCCAGTGCAATGACGTCGGCGGCCCCCTCCTCTGCCACAAACAGGGACAGGATGCCCCGGCGCAGCAGCAGCGTCAGGCTGCCCATCAGCAGCCAATAGCCCAGCTCCAGCCGCAGGCCCACCGCAAAGCCGCGGCGGATGCGGGCGGTCTGCCCGGCGCCGCGGTTCTGGGCAATGTAGGTCGTAATGGCCGTGGCAATGCTCTGCTCCGGCGTGAAGAAAAAATCGTCCACCCGCGTGACCGCGTTGAACGCCGCGATAGCCCCGACCCCCAGCGCGTTGACCTGCCCTTGAATGAGCACCTTGCAGATCGGCTGCACGGCCTGCTGCACCGCCGTCACCGCGCCGTAGCGCAAAATCGGCCCCAGCAGGTCGCGGCGGATGCGCCACTGCCCGTGCCCGGGGCAGAGCTCCGGCACGCGGCGTGCCATGTAGACGGCGGCCAGCAGCGCGCTGGCGGCCTCGGCCACGACAGTGGTCACGGCGCTGCACACAATGCCGAAACCCAGCCCGCCAATTAAAATGAGATCCAGCACCGCGTTGAGCACGGCGGAGAACGCCAGGAATTTCAGCGGCGTTTTGCTGTCGCCGACACTTTTCAGGCCCGCCGCCAGCGCGTTATAGAAAAACGTGAACGGTGCGCCCAGGAACGTGATGCGCAGGTAGATGCCGGTGATGCCAAAAATCGAGTCCGGCACGGCCAGCGCGCGCAGGATCCACGGCGTCAGCGCACAGCCCAGCGCTGCGGCGGCACAGCAGAGCGCTGCGCCGAACAGCAGCGTCGTTGCCAACGTCTCTTTTAAGCGGGCGGTCCGCTTTGCGCCGAACGCCTCACTCATCAGTACGCCCGCGCCGATGCACAGGCCGCTGATGGCCAAAATCACCAGATTCATGACCGGCCCTGCCACGCCCTCGGCGGCCAGCGCGTCCTGCCCGATGAACCGCCCCGCGATGATGGAATCCACCGCATTGTACGCCAGCTGCAGCCAGTTCCCCAGCAGCAGCGGCACCGCATACAGAAAGAGGTGCCCCAGCGGGGCACCCTTGGTCATATCACGCATGATTTACTTTTTGTCCTCTTCGGTCTCGGCGACGATGTAGATGGGACGGTGCTTGACCTCCAGGTAGGTCTTGGCGAGGTACTCGCCCACAATGCCGGTGCAGAACAGCTGGACGCCGCTGCACAGCAGAATGATGCAGACCATGCTGGGCCAGCCGGAGGTCGGGTCGCCGAACATCAGCGCGCGGACGACGACAAAGAGGATGCCGATGAACGCGAGGATGCAGAACAGCACGCCCGCCCCCGCTGCGATCAGCAGCGGCGTGGTAGAGAAGCCGACGATACCCTCGATGGAGTACTTGAACAGGCCCCAGAAATTCCACTTGGTCGTACCGGCGACGCGCTCGATGTTCTCATAGTCGAACCACTTGGTCTTGAAGCCGACCCAGCTGAAAATACCCTTGCTGAAGCGGTTGTACTCGGCCATGCTGAGCACAGCGTCGGTCATCTTGCGGCTCATCAGGCGGAAATCACGCGCACCGTCGACAATTTCCGTATCGGACATCTTGTTGATGATCTGGTAGAACTTGCGGGCAAACCAGCTGCGCAGCGGCGGCTCGCCCTTGCGGGTCGTGCGGCGGGTGGCGGCGCAGTCGTACTCGCCGGTCAGCAGCGTGTCCAGCATCTGCGGCAGCAGCGCGGGCGGGTCCTGCAGATCAGCGTCCATCGTGGCGACGTAATCGCCTTTGGCGGCCTGCAGGCCCGCGTAGATACCGGCCTCCTTGCCGAAGTTGCGGCTGAACGAGACATACCGCACGCGGGGGTCCTGTGCGTGCAGCGCACGCGCGACGCGCAGCGTGCCGTCGCGGGAGCCGTCGTCCACAAAGATAAACTCAAACTCCGCGCCGTGGCTGGCTTTCATCTCCTCCGCCACGCGGGAGGCTTCTTTATAAAAAAGCGGCATCGCTTCTTCTTCATTGTAACAGGGTACGATCAGACTGATGAGCATGGTGTGACCTGCTTTCGTCAAGAAATTTAGTATTTTTTATTATACCGTAGTTGACGGAGTTTGTAAACAGGGACTATTGAACCACGTGCGCTTTGTTAGGTGCGGCGAAATATTTGCATCGCAATAGCGGCAGCGTCATCGGAGGGGTCAAGGCCCCTCCCTACAGTACCGCGTTCACGGGTGCTTTGTAGGGAGCGGTCTTGACCGCTCCGGGGAACTTTGCGGCAGCCGTCCACCAAAAAAGGCAGAGCTTTCGCTCTGCCTTAGAGTGCTTATAAAATTTTAGCCTTTGACCGCGATATTGACCAGCTTGCCCTTGACATAGATCTCCTTGGCAATGGTCTTGCCGGCGATGGCTTCGGCTACGGCGGGCTCGGCTTTGGCGGCGGCGATGGCGTCCGCATTCTCGATGGCGGCGGGCACCTTGATGCGGGCCTTGACCTTGCCGTTGACCTGCACGGCGATCTCAATCGTCTGCTCGACGCACTTGGCCTCGTCGTAGGTCGGCCAGGCGTGGTAGGCCAGCTGCTCGGTGTGGCCCAGCTGCTGCCACAGCTCCTCGGTCATGTGGGGCGCAAACGGGTTCAGCAATTCCAGCAGGACCTCGTACTCGGCCTTGGTCGCACCCCCCTGATCGCTCAGCGCGTTGACGTAGATCATCAGCTGGGCAATGGCGGTGTTGGCCTTCAGCGCGTCGATGTCCTCGCCGACCTTCTTGATGGTGCGGTTGGCAACGGCCTCCAGCTCGGGGCGGACGCCCTCGCCGGGGACGAGCTTCTCGCTCATCGACCAGATCTTATCGAGGAAGCGCTTGCAGCCCTTGATGGAGGAGGTGTTCCACGGGGCGGCCTTCTCAAAGTCGCCGATGAACATCTCATACAGGCGCAGCGTGTCGGCGCCGTACTCGTTGACCACATCGTCGGGGTTGACGACGTTGCCGAGGGACTTGGACATCTTGACGATGGGGTGCTCGGCCATCTCGCCGTACTTCTCGACAAGGGCCTTGCGCGCGCCCTTCTCGTCGCCGTACTCGGCCAGCAGGCGCTTGCGCTCGGCATCGGGCTGGTTCTCAAAGGCATGGGGGTTCAGGCCCAGGATCATGCCGTGGGAGGTACGCTTCTGGTACGGCTCCTTGGTGGGCACAACGCCGATGTCATACAGGAACTTGTGCCAGAAACGGCTGTACAGCAGGTGCAGAGTGGTGTGCTCCATGCCGCCGTTGTACCAGTCCACGGGGCTCCAATACTCGAGCGCCTCCTTGCTGGCGATGGCGTCGTGGTTCTTCGGGTCGCAGTAGCGCAGGAAATACCAGCTCGAACCGGCCCACTGGGGCATGGTGTCGGTCTCGCGCTTGGCGGGGGCACCGCAGCAGGGGCAGGTCGTGCTGACCCACTCGGTATGGCGCGCCAGCGGGCTTTCGCCGTTCTCGCCCGGCTCAAAGTCCTTGATCTCGGGCAGGCGCAGGGGCAGCTCGCTCTCGGGCAGGGGCACCCAGCCGCACTTGTCGCAATAGACCATGGGGATAGGCTCGCCCCAGTAGCGCTGGCGGCTGAACACCCAGTCGCGCAGCTTGAAGTTGACCTGCTTGTGGCCCTTGCCGTTTTCCTCGAGCCAGGCATACATCTTGTTCTTGGCATCCTCAACGGACAGGCCGTTCAGGAAATCAGAATTGACCAGCGTGCCGGTGGCCACATCGGTGAACGCCTCCTTGTCGAGGTCGCTGGGGGTATTGCCCTTGACGACCTCGATGATGGGCAGGCCGAACTTTTTGGCAAACTCCCAGTCGCGGGTGTCGTGGGCGGGCACGGCCATGATGGCGCCGGTGCCGTAGGTTGCCAGGACGTAGTCGGAGATAAAGATGGGGATCTCCTTGCCGTTGACGGGGTTGATGCCCTTGACGCCCTCGATGACAACGCCGGTCTTTTCCTTGTTCAGCTCGGTGCGCTCGAAGTCAGACTTGCGGGCGGCCTCCTCCTGATAGGCGGCGACGGCGTCGGCGTTCCGGATAAGGCCCGCGTCGACCCACTTTTTGATGAAGGCGTGCTCGGGGCTGATGACCATGTAGGTCGCACCGAACAGCGTGTCCGCGCGGGTGGTGTAGACCGTCAGGGTGTCGCCCGCGGTGGTGTTGAAGTTGATCTCGGCGCCGTGGCTGCGGCCGATCCAGTTGCGCTGCTGGGTCTTGACGCGGTCGATGTAATCGACGTCGTCCAGGTCGTTGATCAGGCGGTCTGCGTAGGCCGTGATCTTCAGCATCCACTGGCTCTTGTTCTTCTGGACAACGGGGCTGCCGCAGCGCTCACAGACGCCGTTGACGACCTCCTCGTTGGCCAGAACGACCTTGCAGCCGGTGCAGTAGTTGACGGTGGTCTCCTTCTTGTAGGCAAGGCCCTTCTTGAACAGCTGGATGAAGATCCACTGCGTCCACTTATAGTACTCGGGGTCGGTGGTGTTGATCTCGCGGTCCCAGTCAAAGGACAGGCCCAGCGCCTTGAGCTGGCTCTTGAAGCGGGCCACATTCTGGGCGGTGACGATCTCGGGGTTGATGTGGTTTTTCAGGGCGTAGTTCTCGGTAGGCAGGCCGAAGGCGTCCCAGCCCATGGGGTACAGGACGTTATAGCCGCACTGACGCTTTTTGCGCGCGACGATGTCCAGCGCGGTGTAGCTGCGCGGATGGCCGACGTGCAGGCCCGCGGCGGACGGGTACGGGAACTCGACCAGCGCGTAGAATTTAGGCTTGGAATGGTCGATCTCGGCATGGAAGGTATCCTCGTCCTCCCAAACCTTCTGCCATTTGGCCTCAACTGTTTTAAAGTCGTACTTCATAAATTTCTCCCCACTTTTCTTTTCAAATAAGAAATAATAAATAATAAATTTGGTGGACCGCCGCTTGCGCGGCTTAAAAATGGGGATACGGGGTTACTTTTGTTTTGCCCTGGGGGGCAAAACTCCACATTCTTTATTATTTATTATTTTTATTTATTCTTTCGACGTCTCGGCGTCGTCCGGCATCCACTCACTGGCGGGCACAACCGTGGCGTCGGCCCAGAGGTGCTCGAGGTCGTAGTAGTCGTGGGCCTCCTGGGTAAAGACGTGGACGATGACGCTGCCGTAGTCCAGCAGCACCCAGCGTTTACCGTCGTGGCCCTCGGTGCGCAGCACCTTGACGCCCTCGCGGTCCAGCTGGAACTCGGCCTCATCGGCCAGTGCGCCGACATGGGTGGTGGACATACCCGTGGCAATGACGAAATATTCGGTGACGGTGGTCAGGTCCTCCACGGCCAGAATGTGGACGTTGACGGCCTTCTTTGCGTCCAGCGCACGCGCCAGACGAATGGCAAGTTCTTTGCTTTCCATAGATGTTCTCCTTAAAGGGGTAGGTTTCGGGCTGCGGGAGGTTCTCTCCCCCACCGCTGCGGCGGAGCCCCCTCGCAGAGGGGGCCAAGGGCCTTGCCTCCCTCTGCGAGACAGACTCCCCGATACGGGGGAGGTGGCCGTCAGGCCAGAAGGGGAACGGTGGCCCGCAGGGCCGGAGGGAGAGAACCTTGCGGTTGCCCGAAGCATTTTCTATTTACGTTTTACGCTGCCGGCTGGCTCTCGGTATCGGTGGAATCCGTGTCGGTGCTCTCGCTCTCCGCCGTGGACTCGGACGCCATGATGTCGGTGACCTGGTTGGAGCCGTCGAGGTTATCGTTCTTCTGCGCGTCGTCCGCCTCGGCCATCAGGCCGCCCATCTGCTGGATCTTCGGGTCGGTGGCCGTGTAGCCGGACAGGTCAATGACATTGTCGCACAGGTTCAGCTGGCTGGCATCGACTGGACCGGTGTTCTCGCGGAAGTACTGGTTCAGCAGGTCCGCATCCGCCTGCCGCGCGGGGTACAAAAGCGACTGGCCGTTGTACTGCGGGCCGCTGATGACCGGCATCTGGCAGATCATGATCTTGCTGGAATCAATTTTCAGCATACTGATGGCAAAGCTGATGAGTTCGGACGCGCTGAGGTTCGTCTCCATATAGTTCAGCACGGCGGGGGTCAGCTTGGCGACGTCCCAGATGTTGCCGATGCTCTTGAGCTTGCGGAACAGCGCCGCGTAGAACTGGCGCTGCATGTTCAGGCGGCCAATGTCGCCGTCGGGGTAAATTTTACGCGCACGCAGCAGGAACTCCATCGACGCACCGTTCAACGTCTGGTAGCCGGCGTGAATGACGCTGTCTCCCAGCCCCAGCGCGGCATAGTCTACATCCATGGGGACGTTGATCTCCACGCCGCCGAACAGGTCTACCAGCTCGGTCAGCATTTCCAGACGGATCGTGACAAAGCCGTCGATATGCAGCTTGTACTGGTCTGCGACCAGCTCACACAGAGCGGCCATATTGTTGTTGCCGTCGCTGCCCTGGGTCTTGGCCACGCCGTTGATGCGGAAGTTGCCGGAGACGCTCGTGTCCGTCGTGACCATCGTATCACGCGGGATCTGCAGCATCTTCATCTCGCCCGTCTCATTGTTGAAATGGACGTACAAAATCATATCGGTCATGCCGTCGTTGACGTTGGAGTCATTGGCCGCACCTGCGGACAGATCGCCGGTAGACGAACGGTCAACGCCGGTGACAAGGATGTTGAACTCCTTGCCCTGGAATTCCTTGGGCGTGTTGATGAGCTGGTTCAGCTTGATGTTGCCGCCCGCCGGGGTGATGGCCCCCATGATGAGCGCGAACGCACCGCCGAAGATCAGCGCGATGACCAGCAGCGTGATCAGCAGGATCTGCCACCAGCGGATCTTTTTCTTCTTTTTCCCGTTTCCGCCCTTGCCGCTGCTGCCCTTTTTGCCGGACTTTCTGCCCTTTGCCTTGCGCGGGGCATCGTCCTCATCGCGCGGGGGCTTGCGGCTGCCGCCATTGCCGCCTGCGGCGGTGCGGGGCTTATGGGCTGCGGGCTGCGGGGCATCCGCATGCTTTGTGCGGCGGGGCTGTGCGGCAGCCTCCTCTAGCCGGATGCCGCCGACGGGGGCCGGGGCACCGGGGGCCTGCGCCTGGGGGCGCGGGGCGGACTGCTGCCCCTGCCGCGGGGCCGCGGGCTGCTCATACAGCTGGGCGGCGGCCTGCCGGGTGCGCTGCTCCGGCTCCGGCGGGCGGTTCACGGTGCGGCGGGGGCGCTGCACCTGAAACTGCAAGGTATCGCCGTATCTGCGCTCGGCAGCGGCGCGGTAGGCCATGGCCTGCCGCTGGGCGTAGGTCAGCTCACGGGGTCTTTCCGGTGCGGGCGCAGCCTGCTGGACAGGCTCCTGTACCGGCGGCTCGGGTGCGGGGGCAGGCTGCCCGGTCACAACGGGGCGCTGGCTGATATGCCGTCCCTGGGCCGTGCGCATGGGTTGCTGCACGGTGCGGCGGCGGGCATTCTGCTCGGCCAGCTGTTGGGCGCGGCGGCGGGCAGCCTCATACTGCTCCTGATCCAGCCCGCCCGATGCACTGCCGGTATACAGCTTACGCGGTTCGCTCATTACATTTCCTCCCTGCTCTGTGGAGTGTTTTTATTCAAGGTGTGCTTTTGCATACTCATAAGCGGCGACGCTTTCAGGGTCCAGCGAGCCGCCCTTTTCTTCCACAAAATCAATGCTGCGCTTGAGTGCGTCGCAAAGGGCCCGGTCCAGATCCTGCATTTCCAGCGCGCGCAGGTCGTCTACGCCGGGCCAGTCGCGCTCGGCGCTGGTCATATCGGCCAAATAGATGATCTTATCGAGCTTGGACATTCCCGGCTTGCCGGTAGTATGGCAGCGGATAGCAGACAAAATTTCCGGGTCGGTGATGCCCCATTGCGTTTCGGCCAGGATGGCGGCGGCGATGCCGTGCCAGACCGGCAACGGACGCGCGGGGGCATTTTCTGCTATTATAGCATTATCGGCAAAAATCTGCAACAACTCCTGCTTGGGCAGTTCCTTGGCGGAATCGTGCAAAATCGCCGCCATAGCGGCCTTTTCCGGGTTTGCGCCCCAGCGCTTGGCAAGTTTTACAGCCTTTTTTTTTACATTTTTCGTGTGCGTCCAGCGCTTTTCGCTCAGGCGGGCCTTGACCAACTTCTTGGCTTCGGTGTACTCCATGGCAGTCCTTTCCCTCTCTTTTACAATTTTTGCATTGTGATGGCGGCAGCGTCCGCGGAGGGGTCAAGACCCCTCCCTACAAAGCAACATTTATGGCAGGCTTGTAGGGAGCGGTCTTGACCGCTCCGGGCAATTTTGCGGCTGCCGCAATGCTCCGCGGGACGCATATATGCGTCCCCTACAATCTGCCGGAAGGTTCGCAGGGGCGGCTTTATCGCCCCTTTTCGGGTCATGCGTAGGGCGGGGTGCCCTCACCCCGCCGCGGCGGCCTGGGGGCAGGCCGCCCTACAGGCTCCCGTACAGCCGATGCTCCTTTATCACTGCCAGCACCTCCGGCGGCAGCACCTCCGGCCACTGCTCCCGCGGGATCTTCCCGCTGCGGATGTCGCTCGACGCGCAAGGGTAGCTCTCGGCGCGGGCAAAAAGGACGCGGCCCCCGGCCTTTTTCAGTTCTGCGGCGGCGGCGTGCAGGGCGGCCTCGTCGGTGCCGGTGCGGCTCTCGACGACGAGGGCAGCCATTTTCAGCATATCCTGCCAGCGGTACCATTCCTGAAACGTCAGCAGCATGTCGCTGCCGACGCAGAGGTACAGCGCGCCGTCCGGGTCTTGGCCGCGCAGCCATTCCAGCGTGTGCACGGTGTAGCTGCGCCCGCCCCGGCGTATCTCCCAATCGCTGACCTGCACCGCCGGGGACAGCGCCGTAAAGCAGGCACACATCTGCAGGCGCAGCTCTGCCGGGGTGGCGCTGGCGTGCTTGTGGGGCGGTGTGCCCGCGGGCATAACGAGGGCGCGGTCCGGCTGTACCAGTGCCAGCGCGGCGCGTAGGTTGTTCATGTGGCCGTTATGGGGCGGGTCGAACGTCCCGCCGTAGAGCAGTGTTTTCATTTTGCCAGCACGGCGGTGTAGGCGCTTTCCTTTTTCTTCTGCTTGAACAGCACAAATTTGCGGCCAATGACCTGCACGCACTCGCAGTCCAGCGCCTCGCACAGGATGTCGGCGGCCTCGCGGGCGGAATATTCGCTGTTTTCCAGCACCTTTACTTTGATAAGCTCGCGTGCGGCGATGCAGTCGGCGATGCCCTGCTTGAGGGTGTCGTCGATCTCGCCCTTGCCGATCTGGTAAACGGGGTCCATCGTGTTCGCCGCGCTGCGCAGAGCCGCGCGCTGTTTGCTGGTTAAAGACATAGAGTTTCTCCTTTATAGTTATAGTATGTATCATATCGCGGTAGGGGTCGAGCATGCCCGGCCCCTACAAAGGCTTCCCCCGAGGGGGAAGCTGTCGCCCGCAGGCGACTGATGAGGGCAGAGTCCACGGCAGCTTCCCGTTCACGGGTACCCGCCGCAAGGCTGCCCCTCATCCGGCCTCGGGCGGGGCCTCGGCCACCTTCCCCCAAAGGGGAAGGCTTTTATCCCAAAAATTCGGGCAGCTTTTCTTCCAGCTTCTCCATCGCCCGGCCGCGGTGGCTGATGGCGTCCTTCTCGTCGGGGGTGAGCTGGGCGTAGCTGCGGCGTTCGGTGTTCGGGCGCTTGCCGTCGGGTGCGCCGTACTCGTCGGGGATGAACAGCGGGTCATAGCCGAAGCCGTAGTCGCCGTTCTGCAATGTGAACGCAATGCGGCCCGGGCACTCGCCCTCGACCTCCAGTGCGCGTCCGTCCGGCAGCATGAAGCAGACCGCCGACACGAACTTTGCGCTGCGCTGTTCCTCCGGCACGTCGGCCAGCTCCCGCAGCAGCTTTGCGTTGTTCGCGTCGTCGTCGCCGTGATGCCCGGCGTAGCGGGCGCTGTAGACGCCGGGCGCACCGTGCAGCGCGTCGGTGCAGAGGCCGGAGTCATCGGCCACGGTGGGCAGGCCGCTGGCCTTGCAGAACGCCTCGGCCTTGATGCGGGCGTTCTCGGCAAATGTCGTGCCGGTTTCCTCGGGGTCAAGGTCTATCCCCAGCTCCCGCAGGCTCTTGACCTCATGGCCCATGCGTTCCAGAATGCGGCGCAATTCCTTCAGCTTGCCCGCGTTGTTGCTGGCGGCGCAAACGATCATGCTTCGCTCTCCCCTTCCTCTTTTTTTCCGTCCTTCTGCAGGGCGGATTCCGGCAGCAGGCTTTCGACGAAGGTCTGTGCGTCAAATTCCATCAGGTCGTCGATCTTCTCGCCGACGCCGATGAAGCGGATGGGCAGACCGAGGTTCTCCCACACAGAGACCGCGCAGCCGCCGCGGGGCGTGCCGTCGAGCTTGGTCAGCACCACGCCGGTGGCGTTGGCGGCCTTGCAGAACTCCTCGGCCTGGCTGATGGCGTTCTGGCCCGTGATGGCGTCGAGCACCAGCAGCACCTCAAGGCTCGCCTCGGGGCTGGCCTTCTTGACGCTGCGGGAGATTTTGGACAGCTCGTCCATCAGGCCCTTCTTGTTGTGCAGACGTCCGGCGGTGTCGGCAATGACCATGTCGTAACCGCGGGCGTTGGCGCTCTTGACGGCGTCGAAGATGACCGCCGCCGGGTCTGCACCCATGCCGGCCTGGACCAGCGGCACGTCGGCGCGCTCGGCCCAGAGCTCCAGCTGCTCACTGGCGGCGGCGCGGAAGGTATCGCCCGCTGCCAGCATGACGCGGCGGCCCTGCTTTTTGTACAGGCCGGCCAGCTTGGCAATCGTCGTGGTCTTGCCGACGCCGTTGACGCCGATGACCAGAATGACGGCGGGCTTGCCGTCCAGATCCATCGGGTAGCGGGGTGTCAGCTCCTGGCAGATGATGCCGCGCAGCGCGTCCAGCGCCTCCTGACCGGTTTTCAGGTGTTTTTCCTCGACCTCATCGTGCAGTTCGTCCACCAGACGCACGGCGCAGGCGGGGCCGACGTCGGCCAGAATGAGCTGTTCCTCGAGCTGGTCGTACAGATCATCGTCGATCTGCGCGTTGGTCAGCGTATTGACGATGCTCTGGAAAAAGCCCGTGCGGGTCTTTTCCAGCCCGCGCTTGACCTTTTGCTGCTCCTGAAATTCCTCCTCGGAAATATCGCGTTTGAAAAAGTTGAAAAAGCCCATCGTGGCCCTCCTTACTTTTGATTTGCCGCCCCGCGGGTTTGTGTGGCTTCCCATTGGCGGGCGGTCGTATTTATGTGGCGGGCCGGGTATGCCCGGCCCCTACATGCCATCAGGTAATAAGGTCCGCGCTCACATTATCCAGATCCAAGCGCAAAATCTTCGACACGCCGTCCTCCTGCATCGTGACGCCGTAGAGGACGTCGGCGGCCTCCATCGTGCCGCGGCGGTGGGTGATGACAATGAACTGGGTGCGGTCCGTCATGCGGCGCAGATACTGCGCATAGCGCGCGACGTTTACGTCGTCCAGCGCGGCCTCGATCTCATCGAGGAAGCAGAACGGCGCGGGGTTGACGCGCAGGATGGCGAAATAGATCGAGATAGCGACCAGCGCCTGCTCGCCGCCGGAAAGCGCGGACAGGTTCTTGATGACCTTGCCCGGGGGCGAGACTTCAATTTCAATGCCGGATTCCAGCACGTTCGCTTCATCCGACAGGTACAGCCGCGCATGACCGCCGCCGAACAGCTCCTTGAAAATTTGCTGGAAGTTCGCGTTGATCTGCTTAAAGCTCGCCGTGAACAGCTCCTGCATCTCGCTGCACAGCTCGGCGATCATCTTCGTCAGCTCGGACTTTGCCTTTTCGACATCGGTGACCTGCGCCTTGAGGAAGTCGTAGCGCTCCCTGACCTCTTTATATTCGTCGATCGCGCCGACGTTGACGTTGCCCAAGGCGCGGATCTTGCCGCGGACCTCGGTCACGCTGCGGCGCAGCTCGGTCAGGCTCTCAAACGGCACACACTGGCTGCGGGCCTCGCTCTCGGTCAGCTGGTATTCTTCCCACAGCTTGCTGTTGGTGTCGTTCAGCTCGGTCTCGGCGGCGGTGCGGCGCTCGGCCAGTCGGGCCATCTCGCCGCTCATCCGCTCGCGCTCGTCGGTCAGGGCGCGGTTGTCCTGCCCCAGCTTCGAGATCGCAGCCTCCTTTTCGAGGCGGGCCGCGTTGGCAGATCGAATCGTTTCCTCCGCGGCGGCAATTTTCTGCTGGTTGTCGCCACGCACGCGCTCCATCTCGGCGATTTTCAGCGCGTTGGCCTCGATTTTTGCCTTGGCGGCCTCAATCGCCGTCTGCAGCTCACGGGCGCGGGCGTCGGCCTCGCCGGTACGGCTCCGCAAGCCATCCAGCGCGGCCTCATGCAGGCTGACGTCCTTCTCGTCCGCCAGGCGCTGCAGCTGCTTTTCGGACAGCTCACCGGTGATTTTTTCGCGTTCAGCCGTCAGGCTGCCCGTGCTCTCGCCCAAGGCGGCCAGCTCGGCGGTGTACTGCGCCAGCTCGGCCTCGGCGTCGGTCCGGGCCTTCTCGGCCTCGGTGCGCGCGGTCTCGTTCCGGGTCACGGCGGCCTGCTGGGCGGCGATCTCGGCCTCGATGCTCCGGGCCGTCTCGTCGTACTGGGCGGCAGTCTTCGTCAGGCGCTCGAGCTCGAGGTTCGCGCGGACGTGCTCCGTCGCGGCGTTCATGCCCTCGCCCTCGGCACCGGCCAGCTGGGCCGAGAGGTTGTCCACCTCGGCCTTGCGGGCGGCCAATTCCTTTTCCGCCTCGGTGCGTTTCTGCTCGAGCTTCGTCAGCTTGCTGCGCAGCTCGTCCAGCTCCTGCTTGCGGCTGAACACGCCGACGCTGCGGGCGGTGGAGCCGCCGGTGAACGAGCCGCCCGCGTTGATGACCTGGCCGTCCAGCGTGACGATGCGGTTCCGGTAGCCGAGGTTCCGCGCCACGGCGGACGCCTCGGTCAGGTCCTCGACCACGATGATGCGGCCTAGCAGATTGTCGATGATATGCTGATATTTCGGGTCTGTCCTGACCAGGTCGGCGGCGACCTCCGCCGTGCCGGTCAGGCGGCCCGTGAAGCGGGAGCCCTGCACGGTGTCCAGCGGCAAAAACGTGGCGCGGCCTGCGCGCTCGTCCTTCAAAAAGCCGATAGCGGCGCGGGCACAGCCCTGGTCCTCGACGACGATGTTCTGCAGCGCAAAGCCGAGCGCTGTCTCAATGGCGGTCTCGTAGCCCTTTTCGACGGTGATGATGCCCGCCACGGGGCCGATGATGCCCCGCAGCCGCCCGCCGCCCGCCGCCCGCATGACGGCCTTGACGCTCTGCTGGTAGCCGTCCATGTTGCGCTCCAGATCTTCCAGAATGTGGATGCGCTGGGCGGCGGCGGACCTTTCTCGGTCCGCCTTCTGCAGGTTGTCGGCAGCCTCGGCCTGCTGACGGCGGCGGCTGTCCAATTTCAGCTTCAGGCCCGCCTTGATGTTGTCGTTACGGGTCACGGCCTCCTCGGCGTCCTTAAAGCGGCGCTCGGCGCGGCGGCGTTCCTCGTCGGTGGCGGCGGCGCCGGCTTTCAGCTCCTCAGCCTGGCGCTGTGCCTCGGCCAGGCGGTTGGCCGCAGCCTCCCCTGCCGACTGCGCCGACGCGGCGCTGACCCTGGCGGCGGTGGCGGTGTCCTGCAGGCGGGCCATGGCGGCGTCAATGACGTCGCGGCGCTCGCCGCTGGCAGCGGCCTTTTCCTCAAGGGCACGCAGGGCCTCGCGCAGCTCGGCCACGCGGGCGTCCAGCCCGGCCATGCCGCTTTTCAGCGTCTCGATGGCGGCACGGTGGTCCGCGGCCTCGCGCTCGATGCTCTCGCGGCCCTGCCCGGCGCGCTCCAATTCGGACGCAGCCTCGTCGATGCGGAACCGGCTGTGCTCGCTCTCGTTTTTCAGGACGGCGATCTCGCTCTCGCTGCCGGCGTTTGCCTCGGTGATGGCGCGGATGTCGGCGTTGGCCTGCTCGACGGCCAGCATCAGCTGCTGGGCCTCGGCACGCAGGGACGCGCTTTTTTCGTCAAACTCGTCCAGCTGGCGGCTCAGGCGGTCATAGTCGGCCTGGGCGGCCTCGTACTTGCGCTGCTGGTCGCGCAGCGAGTCGTTGGCGCGGCGGATGGCATCGACCCAGAGTGTGATCTCCAGCGTCTTGCGCCTCTCGCTCAATTCCAGAAACTGCTGGGCCTTCTCGCTGTCGCGTTTCAGGGGGCCGACGCGCTTTTCCAGCTCACCCAGAATGTCCCGCAGGCGCTCTAAGTTGCCCTCGGCGGCGTCCAGGCGGCGCTCGGCCTCGTTTTTGCGGTAACGGTACTTGGCGATGCCGGACGCTTCCTCAAAAATTTCTCGGCGCTCCGCGGATTTTGCACCGACGATCTCGGCAATGCGGCCCTGCCCGACGATGGCATAGCCGTCGCGGCCAATGCCGGTGTCGAGCAGCAGCTCGTACACGTCCTTTAAGCGGACGTTCTGGCCGTTGATGGAGTATTCACTCTCGCCGCTGCGGTAGTACCGGCGGCCGATCGTGACCTGGTCGGCGTCCATGTCCAGACCGTGGTCGCTGTTGTCGATGGTCAGCGCGACGGAGGCATAGCCCATGGCACCGCGGGACTGGGTGCCGCCGAAGATGACGTCCTCCATCTTGCCGCTGCCGCGCAGCTGCTTGGAGCTGGTCTCGCCCAGCACCCAGCGGATGGAGTCGGAGATGTTCGACTTGCCCGAGCCGTTCGGCCCGACAACGCCGGTAATGCCCTCGCCGATCTCGATCTTTGTCTTATCGGGGAAGGATTTGAAGCCTTGGATTTCCAGTTCTTTCAGGCGCATTCCATGGGTACCTTTCAAAATTCTTAAAATGGTCGTAGGGGCCGGGCATGCCCGGCCCTCAACCTCGCCTTATGTACCCGTAAACGGGTTGCGATTTTTATGCCGCGGGCCGGGCATGCCCGGCCCCTACAGCCGCGGCGGCATGGGGGCATGCCGCCCTACAATTTCATTGCAGCTTTTCCAGCGCGGTCCTTGCTGCGTGCTGCTCGGCGGCTTTTTTGCTGCGGCCACGGCCCTCGGCCAGCAGCTCGCCGTTGCGCCAGACGCAGACCGTAAACTGCTTGTTGTGGTCGGGGCCGGTCTCGCCGGTGACCTCATATTTCAGCACGGCGGACGGGTCCTGCTGGACGACCTCCTGCAGACGGGTCTTGTAGTCGTCCTCGGCAGTCTTGCCCTCGGTGATGAAGGGCAGGATGAAATTGCGCGCGGCCTCCATGCCGCCGTCCAGATACAGCGCGGCAATGACAGCCTCGAACGCATCGGAGACAACGCTCGGGCGGCTGCGTCCGCCGCCAAGGTCCTCGCCGTGGCCAAGGCGCAGATACTCACCCAGCTGAATTTCCTGTGCGAACTGGAACAGTGCATCCTCGCTGACGAGGCTGGCGCGCATACGGGTCAGCTCGCCCTCGGGGCGGCCCGACTGGTGGAACAGGTAGTCCGCTACAACGACGGACAGCACGCTGTCGCCCAGAAATTCCAGCCGCTCGTTGTGGGTCGTGGCGACCTTGCTCTCGTTGGCATAGCTGGTATGGGTCAGCGCAATGCGCAGCAGCGCAGGATTTTTGAATGTATAGTGCAGGACCTCCTGCAGTTCTTCCGGTTTGTGAGCCATATTCTTTCACCTTTCCGGCTAGTCCGTAGGGGCCGGACATGCCCGGCCCTCAACCTTATCTCGATTGCCCTTTTACGGGCGGTATTTTTTATGCCGCGGGCCGGACATGTCCGGCCCCTACAGGGCAGCTTACCTTTTAAGCGTCTGCTTCTTCCTTCTGTGCGGCCACCTCTGCCAGCGCCTTCTCCATCGTGCCGCACAGGTCGTTGGCGACGCAGAGCTTGGCCTGACGGATGGCGTTCTTGATGCCCTTGGCGTGGCTGGAACCGTGCGCCTTGATGACCGGCTTCGCGGCGCCCAGCAGCGGTGCGCCGCCGACCTCCTCGGAGTCCATCATACGTTTCAGCTCGCCCAGACCGCCCTTGATGCCCAGATAGCTGAGCTTGGTGATCAAATTCTGCAAGAAGATTTTTTTCAGCATCCCCAGCAGCGTTTTGGCGACGCCCTCGGTCAATTTCAGCACGACGTTGCCGACAAAGCCGTCACAGACGACGACGTCCACGTCACCGTCCATGATGTAGCGCGGCTCGATGTTGCCCGCAAAGTGGATGCAGGGGTTTGCCTTCAGCAGCTTGTGGGCCTCGCGGTAGGTCGGCGTGCCCTTCGTGTCCTCCGCGCCGTTGTTGACAAGTGCGACCTTCGGCGTTTCGCGGCCCATGACCTTCTCGGCGTAGACGCTGCCCATCGTGCCGAAGGCGTTCAGCATTTCGGGGCGGCACTCGACGTTCGCACCGCAGTCCAGCAGCAGGAAATTCTGCTTGGCGCCGGGCATCGGTGTGGCCAGCGCCGGGCGCTTGACACCCTTGACCGTGCGCACGATGAGACTGGTGCCGACGTGCAGCGCACCGGTGGAGCCGGCACTGACAAAGGCATCGGCCTCGCCGTTCTTCAGCATGGTCAGACCCTTCACAAGGCTGGAATCCTTTTTGTGGCGCACGGCCTTGACCGGGTCATCGTGCATGTCGATGGTCTCGGTGCAGTTGAGGATCTCAAACGGTGCAAGGTCGATTTTATTCTCTTTTGCGCAGTCGCGGATGGCTTTTTCCTCACCCAGCAGCACCAGCTCCATGCCGTCGCCGAACTCCGCCGCGGCCTGGCTCACGCCCTGCAAAACGCACAGCGGGGCGTTGTCGCCGCCCATGGCATCCACTAAAATTTTCATGCTTCGTACTCCTTTACCCACGCCTGCATGGCGTCCTGCGCGGCCTGCGAAAGCGCCATGTAGCGCTCGCGCTTGTCGCGGATGATGTTGATCTCCTCGGTGCGGGGCAGGATGCCCATGTTCGCACCCATCGGCTGGAAGTCCTTGTTCGGCGTCGTGATGTAGTCCAGCAGCGCGCCGCACATCGTTGCCGCCGGGGGCGGCGGCAGCTCACGGTCCTTGAGCCGTGCAAGCATCTGGTGCGCCGCCAGCAAGCCGGACGCCGCGCTCTCCATATAGCCCTCAAAGCCGGTGATCTGCCCTGCAAAAAACACGTTGGGATGTTCTTTCAAGAGCTGCTGCTTCGTCAGAACTTTCGGGCTCTCCAAAAAGGTGTTGCGGTGCATGACGCCGTAACGCACAAATTCGGCGTGCTCCAGGCCGGGGATCATGCTGAACACCCGTTTCTGTTCGCCCCATTTCAAGTTGGTCTGGAAGCCGACGAGGTTATAGAGCGTGCGGGCCGTGTTCTCGGCACGCAGCTGGACGGCGGCCCAGGGGCGGTGGCCGGTGCGCGGGTCGCGCAGACCGACGGGGCGCAGGGGGCCGAACCGAATCGTATCCGCGCCGCGGGCGGCCATGACCTCAATCGGCATACAGCCCTCGTAGACGGTCAGATCGCCGTCAAAGTCGTGGAGCGGCGCGCGCTCGGCGGCAATGAGCGCCGCGTGGAACGCCTCGTATTCCTCCTTATTGAACGGGCAGTTCAGGTAGTCCGCCTCGCCGCGGCCATAGCGGGACGCGGCAAAAACCTTGTCATAGTCAAGGCTCTCGGCGGTCACGATGGGCGCGACAGCGTCATAAAAGCTCAGCCGATGGTCGCCGGTCAGCGCGGCGACGGCCTGTGCCAGTGCGCCCTCGGTCAGCGGGCCGCTGGCGACGAGCACAGGTGCGCTCTCGTCCAGCGCCGTGACCTCCTCGCGCCGGACCGTAATGTTGGGGTGGTTTTCCACCATTTCGGTCACGGCGGTGGAAAACACATCGCGGTCCACGGCCAGCGCACCGCCCGCCGCCACGCGGGCGGTCTCGGCGGCGTCCAACAGATGGCTGCCCATCATCTTCATCTCAATTTTCAAAAGGCCCGACGCGGAGTCGGGGCGCTCGGCCTTGAGCGAGTTGGAGCAGATCAGCTCCGCGAAGCCCGCGCTTTTATGGGCCGGGGAATATTTTGCGGGCTTCTGCTCGTACAGCTCGACCTGCACGCCGCGGTCCGCCAGCCAAAGCGCCGCCTCGCAGCCGGCCAGACCGGCACCGATGATTTTCACTTGCATAGTTTCTCCGTAACGTCTCTGTTTTCCGCAGGTTGTAGGGGCGGATACGCGCATCCGCCCGCAAGTCGGCAGCCTGTCCGCGGGTCGATGCAGGCATCGACCCCTACAGAAGTGCCGAAAGCGGTCATTTCTTTTCAATCGCCTTCACAAACCCGCACCCCTCTTTAGCGCAGTACAGCTGGCCCTTCTTTTTAAAGAGGGTGCTGCCGCACTGGGGGCACTTTTCGGGCACCGGCTCGTCCCAGGTCATATAGTTGCACTTGGGGTAGTTGCTGCAGCCGTAGTAGACGCGGCCCTTGGCGCTCTTGCGCACCAGCATGTGGCCGCCGTCCAGCGGGCAGAGGCCGCCCGTGTCCTTGACCAGCGGGTGGGCGTTGCGGCACTCCGGGAAGCCCGAACACGCCACAAACTTGCCGTAGCGGCCAGATTTGATGACCATGGGCCGCCCGCATTTTTCGCAGATCTCATCCGTGGGGATGTCCTCGACCTTGATGCGCTTGCCCTCCATGTTCTTCTCGGCCTGCTCCAGGCTCTTTTCAAAGCCCTGGTAAAAGTCGTCGATGGTCTTGACCCAGTCCGCCTGGCCGGCTTCGACAACGTCGAGCTTTTTCTCCATGTCAGCGCTGAATTTCACGTTGACGATGTCGGGGAACTGCTCCATCATGACCGTGTTGACGGCCTGGCCGAGCGGGGTGGTTTTCAGCTTCTTCTGGTCCTTCTCCACATAGCCGCGGTCCACGATGGTCGTGATGATGGGCGCATAGGTGGACGGGCGTCCGATGCCGTTTTCCTCCAGCGCGTGGATCAGCGTGGCCTCGGTGTAAAGCGGCGGCGGCTGGGTGAACTTCTGGTCCGCCGTCAACTTTTTGAGTTTGAGGGTCTGGCCTTCCTCCAGCGGGGGCAGGGCGGTCTCCTTCTTTTTGGCGTCGTCGGTGGATTCCTCATACAGCGCGGTGAAGCCGTCGAACGAGACGCGGAAGCCCGACGCACGGAACAGGTAGTCCCCTGCCGTGATGGACGCGGAGACGGTGTCCTGAATGCAGTCGGCCATCTGGCTGGCCATAAAGCGGCTCCAGATCAGGCGGTAGAGCTTTGCGGTGTCGCCGCTGATGCTCTGCTCGACCTCGTCGGGGGTCAGCTCGGGCATAGACGGGCGGATGGCCTCGTGGGCGTCCTGCGCGGCGGTGGCGGAGCGACTTTTCCACTTGCGGGCGGTCTTGCAGACGTAGTTTTCGCCCCAGCGCTCCGCAATAAAGGTCTTGGCCGCGGCCTGAGCCTCGGCGGCAATGCGCAGCGAGTCGGTACGCATATAGGTGATAAGACCCACCGTGCCATGGCCCGCAATGTCCACGCCTTCATACAGCGTCTGGGCGGCGCGCATCGTGCGGGTGGCCGAGAAGCCGAACGCGCGGCTCGCGTCCTGCTGCAAGGTGGACGTGATGAAAGGCGGCGAGGGCTGGCGGCGGCGCTTGCCTTTTTCGATCTTCGTGATGGTATAGTCCCTGCCGTCCAGCGCGGCCAGGATGCCGTCGGCCTGCTGCTTATTGGTGACGGTCAGTTTTTTGCCATCGGCGGTGGCGGCCAGGCGGGCCGTGAACTCGCCCTTCTCGCCCTGCGGGTTCAGCAACGCGTCGATGTTCCAGTATTCGTCGGGCTTGAAGTTTTCAATTTCCAGCTCACGGTCCCGGATCAGCCGCACGGCCACGCTCTGCACGCGGCCCGCGGACAGACCGCGGCGGACCTTTTTCCACAGGAACGGGCTCAATTTGTAGCCGACCAGGCGGTCCAGCTCGCGCCGGGCCTGCTGGGCGTTGAACAGGTCGATATTGATGGCGCGCGGGTGGGCCATGCCCTCCTTGACGCCCTTCTTCGTGATCTCGTCAAAGGTCACGCGGTTGGGTGCGCTGGGGTCCAGCCCCAGAATGTTCGCCAGATGCCAGCTGATGGCCTCGCCCTCGCGGTCCGGGTCGGTTGCCAGCAGGACGCCGTCGCACTTTTTGGCCTCGGCCTTCAGCTCCTTGACGAGCTTCTGCTTACCCTTGATGGTGATATATTTCGGTGTATAGCCATTTTCGACATCAATGCCCAGCGTGCTGGCGGGCAGGTCGCGCACATGGCCCATACTGGCCGTGACCTTGTAGCCGCGGCCCAGATACTTGCCAATGGTCTTGGCCTTGGCAGGGGATTCCACGATGACTAATTTTGGCATAAGTTACCTCAATGTTTAAATTTAGATGACACACATACTTCCGAGCGTTGCCTGTAGGGGCGAACATTGTTCGCCCGCCAGCTTATCGCCGCCACAAACGCCCCGGGTCGTCGAGGACGCCGACCCCTACAGCCGTAGGGGCGGATTCCATATCCGCCCGGGCACCTTGCCACTGCCTTCATCTATTATACTGCAATATATCTTCTCCCCGGCTGCACCTGTGCTCCGCCCATCAGCTCCAGCTCGGTACACGCCGCCAGCACCCGTCCGGCGGGCAGGCTTGCGGCGGCGCACAGGGCGTCGATGCTTTGGGGCGTGGGCTTTAACACGGCGTAGACGGCCTGCGCATCGGCGCTGACCGTGGCCGGGTCAAACCGCTGCTGCGCCGGGGCGGCGGTCTCCGCGCCAATACCCAGTATATCCAGCGCGTCCGCGGCTTTGCAGAGCGGCTCGGCACGGTGGGTGCGCAGCAGCTCGTTTGTGCCCTCGCTCAAAGCGCTGTAGATGCTGCCCGGCACGGCCAGCACGGGGCGGCCCAGCCGCTCGGCGTGGCCGACGGTGTTCAGCGTGCCGCTGCGGGTGCGGGCCTCGGCGACGCAGAGCGCCTCGCTCTGCGCGGCAATGAGCCGGTTGCGGGCCAGAAAAGTGCCCGTCGTGCGCCCGCTGTAGCCGGGCGGATACTCGCTGCAGACCGCGCCGCCGCCCTTCTCAATGGCGGTGCGCAGCTTCGCGTTGGAGGCCGGGTAGGTCTTGTCGATGGCCGTGCCCAGAAAGGCAACCGTCGGCACATCAGCCTGCACGGCGGCGCGGTGTGCCTCGCTGTCCAGTCCGTCGGCCAGGCCGCTGACGAGCACGACGCCCGCCCGCGCCATCGCCAGTGACAGGTCAAACGCGGCCTGCCGCCCGTAGGTGCTGGGCCGCCGCGTGCCCACCATGCCCGCGTACCGCCGCCCGTTCAGGCAGGCGATGTCGCCGGTCACGTAGAGCGCAAGCGGCAGGTCGGGCAGGTCCCGCAAACGGTCCGGGTATACGCCCTCGTCGGGCGTCAGCACGTCGATGCCCGACAGCAGGCAGTGGTCGAGCCGTTCCTCATAATCAAAGGGCGTCGTGTCCCGCAGCTGTGCCAGCGCGTGGGGCGTCAGGCAGGCGGGCGGGGCCTCGGTCCCGGCACGCAGGGCATCGTACAGCTCCGCCGGGTCGGGGTAGAGCGTCAGCAGCTCCTGCGCATATTGGCAGCCCGAGCCGACGGCATCCGCCAGCCAGAGCCAGGCAAGTGTTTTGTCCATGGGCAACTCCTTGGCTCCCTCTGCGAGGGAGCTGTCGCCCGCAGGCGACTGAGGGAGAGAACTTCATCTCAACCCGAAGTTTTCCGGCAATGGCAAGGTCCTCTCCTCCTCCCGGAGGGGGCCGGGAATGCGTTACACACCCCTGAAATGCCACAGCAGCACGCTGCCCGCCACTGCCGCGTTCAAACTCTCGACGCGGTCTGTCATCGGGATGCGGACGGCCATGTCGCAGGCCTCGACGGTCCTGTCCGTCAGGCCCTGCCCCTCGCTGCCGATGACGACGCACAGCCCGCCCGGGAAATCGTTCCCGGCCTCGTCCAGCGGACGCGAGCGGTAGAGCGCCGTCGCCAGCGTCGTCACACCGCGGGCACGCAACGCGGCCAGCGCGGCGGGCAGATCATCGCTGTGCAGCGTCGGCAGCCGCCCCGCCGCGCCCATCGAGGACCGCAGCGTCTTGGGCGACAGCGGCGACGCGCAGCCCGGCCCCAGCACGACGGCATCAAAGCCGAACGCGGCAGCGCTGCGCAGCAGCGTACCCACGTTGCCGGGGTCCTGCACGCCCTCCAGCATCAAAATGCGGCGGGCCGTGTCCAGCGTGTCCGCGGGCGGCACGGGCGTTTCAAACAGGGCAAACACGCCCTGATTGGATTTGGTGCCGCTCAATTTTTCGGCCACATGGGGCGCGATCTCGGCGGGGTCGAATTGGGCCAGCTCGGGCGTTTTGGCCAGCGCCGCCGCCGTGGCGTACATTGCACGCGGCGTGCAGCTTTTGGCCAGCTCCAGGCAGAGCTTCGGCCCCTCGGCAAAGAAAAGCCCGTCGGCAGCGCGCTGCTTTTCTGAGTCGCGCACCGCGCAGGCGTATTTGATCTTAGCGTTTTCGCGGCTTGTGATCGTTTCCATTGTAGCGCCCCTTTTGGATAAAATCAACTGATTTGTATGAATAAAGGGAAACGGCATTCTGCCGAAAGGCCGTCCCTCATCCGTCGGCGGTCGGGGCCGCCGACACCTTCCCCCGAAGGGGAAGGCTCCACAGCCTCAAGCCTTCTCCCCTTGGGGGAGAAGGTGGCCCGCAGGCCGGATGAGGGGAGAGCTTTCCTTGGTTGCCCGCTTTTTTGCCATTTCCCCCTTTAAACACAAAAGGACTCGCGCGTGTGCGCGAGTCTTTTATGCAAGCTATTACAGAGCCTTCTTGGCGGTCTCGACCAGAGCGTTGAAGCTGGCGGGATCGTGGATGGCCATCTCAGACAGCATCTTGCGGTTCAGCTCGACGCCGGCCTTCTTCAGGCCGTTCATGAAGGTGGAGTAGTTCATACCCTGAGCACGAACAGCGTTGTTGATGCGGGTGATCCACAGGTTGCGGAACTGGCGCTTCTTCTGCTTACGGCCGACGAAAGCGTAGTTGCCGCTCTTCATAACGGCCTGCTTGGCCATGCGGAAGTGCTTGGACTTAGCACCGTAGTAACCCTTTGCGAGCTTGAGAGTCTTAGCACGACGCTTGTGCGTCATGGTAGCGCCTTTAATACGAGCCATGTTTTATATCTCCTTTGTCTGTAACTGGTAGTAACTGACCTTTAAATGTCTTAGTGATTAGCCACCGTAGGGCATCATTTTCTTGACGGCAGCCTCGTTGGTCTTGTCGACGTACTTGGGCATACGCAGGCCGCGGGTGAGCTTGGTGGTCTTTTTGGTCAGGATGTGACGGCGCTTGGACGCATTGCGCTTGATCTTGCCGGAAGCAGTCATCTTGAAGCGCTTCTTGGCGCCGGAAAGGGTCTTGAGCTTCATTTTAGCCATTGTTGTTTCCTCCTAGAGAGTTTACTTTCTTACTTGTTGGGAACGGGGGACATGAACATCATCATGCTGCGGCCCTCAAGCTTGGGCTGCTTGTCGATGACGGCCTTGCCCTCCAACGCCTCGGCAAAACGCTTGTGGACATCCAGACCCAGGCTGGTATGTGCCATCTCACGGCCGCGGAACCGGATGCTCACCTTGAGCTTGTGACCCTGCTGCAGGAACTTGGCAGCCTGGTTCACCTTGGTGTTGAAGTCGTTGGTGTCGATGTTCAGGGAAAGGCGGATCTCCTTGAGTTCAACCACTTTCTGGTTCTTCTTGGCTTCCTTTTCCTTTTTCTGCATCTCGAACCGGTATTTACCGTAATCAAGAATTTTGCACACCGGCGGCTTGGCCTGCGGCGCGACCTTGACGAGGTCAAGGTCCTTGTCGATAGCCATCTTCAGTGCGTCGCGCGGGCTCATAATGCCCATCTGCGCGCCATCTGCCCCGATCAGGCGGATTTCTTTGTCGCGGATCTGCTCATTGATCTCCAGTTCGTTGGATTTGCTGTTGCTGGCGATTGTAACACACCTCCCACAAGTGTATGATAATGACAAAAGCGGCTGCCATTGAAAGCAGCCGCCGAACATACGAAGTTGCGCACCTGTTGTGCGTAATCATGGTATGACCCGGGGCTTTTGCAAACCCTCAAGGTGAGCCGACGGCCTACTGCCGGTTGCTGCTTTTTTTACAACGATTAGTTTACCACAAAAGCAAGTGCCTGTCAATAGGGTTTTTGCAGATTTTTCCGTCGAGCGGCTTCCCCCTTGGGGGAAGCTGTCAGCGGCCCCGACCGCTGACTGATGAGGGGCGGGCTTGCCGATATGACCCGTACACGGGCTGCCGCGGCAAGCTCTCCCCTCATCCGGCCCTGCGGGGCCACCTTCCCCCGCGGGGGAAGGCTTTGGGGTTCACATCCTCGCCAGATCAATTTTTTTGCAATCGCGTCGGCTTCCCCCGCGGGGGAAGCTGTCAGCGGCCCCGACCGCTGACTGATGAGGGGCGGACTTGCCGATATGACCCATACACGGGCTGCCGCGGGACGGTTTTGAATCTCCGGCCGCTCCGCGCCGCTCTGAATTTACTTCCGGCGCCCCGGCCGCACGTCCTGCAGCGCCTGCTCAGCCGGCAGCTCCGGTTCCTTCGGCCGCGCCGACGGATGATTTTGAAGCAGACGAAATTCCGTTCTAACAAGACCACATATGGTTAAGCCGCCCGCGGGCGGCTTTCTCTTTGTCCGGAGAACAGCTATTCGTGGCGAACGGCCTCGATCGGATCGAGCTGAGCCGCTCTGCGGGCCGGAAAGTAACCGAAAATAATTCCGATAAACGCGGCAAAGCAGAATGCCAGCACGTTGATGCCGGGACTGAAAATAAAAGGCACGCCCATGAAGTGCGTCAGCAAAACAGAAGCGCCGAAAAGCCAAGATAACTCCGAGCAGGCCTCCGAAGCAGGCGAGCATGATGGATTCAACAAGGAACTGAAGCAGCACTTCCCGCCGGTCGCGCCGATCGCCAAACGCACACCGATTTCTTTGTGCGCTCCGTCACACTTACCAGCATGATGTTCATAATGCCGATGCCGCCGACCAAAAGACTGACCGCTGCCACGGCACCGAGAAGCATCGTCAACACCTGCGTAGTTTTGGAAATCGTTTCAATCAGCTCCGAGGTGTCAAGAATATTGAAGTTGTCCATCTCAGAACTCGACAAAGAGCGTCTTTCTCGCAGAAGAAGCCGAGAACTCTCTTTGACGCGTTCAATATCACTGCCGGGTTCCACCGCCACGGTAATCAGAGGAATGCGAACATTTCCGCTGATGCGGCGCTGAAAAGTGTTCAAAGGAATAATGACAACATCGTCTTTGTCCATTCCCATGCCGGACTGGCCTTTTTGTTCAAGCTCGCCGATGATTTGGCAGGAGAAGCCTTTGACGCGTAGCAGTTTGCCCAAAGCATCGTGGTTTTCAAAGAGCTCTTTTTTAACCGTCTGTCCGATGACGCAGACCGCACTTCCGGCCCTAAGCTCAGACTGCTCAAAATTTCTGCCTTCCTGAATCGTCAGATTATTGATGGAAAAATAGTCGTTGGTCGTTCCGATCACGGATGTCGACCAGTTCTTACCGTTTGCCACGACGACTTGAGTGGATGTGCGCGAAGGCGCTACCGCTTTGATACCGGCGATTTGTGTCGCCAAGGCTTCCGCATCCGATTCTTTGAAAGACGGCGCACCGACAGACTGCCCCGGACCCAACCTTTGGCCGGGACGAATCATCAGCGAGTCCGATCCCAATGAGGCAATCTGATCACGCACCTGCTGAGTCGCACCGTTTCCGACGGTGACCATCGTAATCACTGCCGCCACGCCGATCACAATGCCAAGCACGGTCAGAATCGACCGCATCGGATTTCGGAATATTTGTCTGAGCGCAAGAAGAAGAGCGTTGCCTAACATGGTTTGTTCTCCTGATCCGAAGCTACGGTACCGTCACGAAGTGAACGATACGTTTCGCGTATTTGGCCATGTCAGGCTCATGTGTCACCAATCAACCGTAATGCCTTCTTCATCGTTGAGTTTTTGGAGAA